>Ga0209902_101075_pt1 | contig 16719 bp, 16 predicted proteins | sample FECB27metaG_FD_188304 | JGI IMG/M metagenome (GOLD analysis project Ga0209902, IMG submission 188304) | Cyanobacterial communities from the Joint Genome Institute, California, USA - FECB-27 (SPAdes) (version 2) | ecosystem: Environmental > Aquatic > Thermal springs > Hot (42-90C) > Microbial mats...
AATTTGCGCAGCTCCCTCTTGCAGAGCGCCGGTTTGCAGGATTGTATTCCTCCCAACGCGCCGGGCTGTCAGGGCGGCATGTGCCGTTGCCGGACGCGATACAGGGAGACTGATCCATGAACTATTTCACCAAGCGCATTTCTGCGCTCGCGGCTGGCGTGGCGCTGTCGGTGCTCGCCGCTGGTGCTGCGCTCGCCGATCCGGCGGTCATTTACGACCTGGGCGGCAAATTCGATAAGTCCTTCAACGAGGCGGCCTATAACGGCGCCGAGGCCTGGAAGAAGGAAACCGGTGGCAGCTTCACCGATCTCGAGCTGCAGAACGATGCACAGCGCGAGCAGGCGCTCCGCCGCTTCGCTTCGCAGGGCGCCAACCCGATCGTGATGGCCGGCTTCTCCTGGGGCACCGCGCTCGGCACTGTCGCCGCCGAGTTCCCAGATACCCACTTCGTGGTGATCGACGCCGTCGTCGATGCGCCGAACGTGCAGTCGATCATTTTCGACGAGCACACCGGTTCGTTCCTCGTCGGCGCCATCGCGGCGCTGAAGTCGGCTACCGGCACTGTGGGCTTCGTGGGCGGCATGGACGTGCCGATCATCCACAAGTTCTACTGCGGCTACGCCCAGGGTGCCAAGGCCGCCAAGGCCGACGTGAAGATCATCGAAAACTATACCGGCACCACCCCGGCCGCCTGGAACGACCCGGTCACCGCTGGTGAGCTGACCAAGGCGCAGTTCGACGCTGGCGCCGACGTGGTCTTCGCCGCCGCCGGCGGTTCGGGCCTCGGCGTGCTGCAGGCCGCTGCCGACGCAGGCAAGTTCTCGATCGGCGTCGACAGCAACCAGAACTACCTGCACCCCGGCTCGGTGCTGACCTCGATGCTGAAGCGCGTCGACGTCGCCGTGCAGAGCTCGCTCACCGACGCGAACTTCAAGCCCGGCCTTACCGTGCTCGGCCTCAAGGAAAACGGCGTCGGTTATGCTCTCGACGACAACAACAAGGCGCTGATCACCGACGATATCAAGACGGCGGTCGACAAGTTCTCGGCTGACATCCAGTCGGGCGCTATCACCGTCCACGACTACACCGCCGACAACACCTGCCCGTAAGGTCCCTCGCGTGACCGAACCCGTGCAGAACGGCGACAACCTTCAGCAGCGGCCTTCCGGGGCCGCTGCATCTGATCTGGCCCAGACCGATCTGGCGATCGAGCTGATCGGCATCAATAAGCGCTTCGGCGCCGTGCATGCCAACAAGGACATCGACCTGAAAGTCCGTCGCGGCACGGTGCATGGCATCGTCGGCGAAAACGGCGCCGGCAAGTCGACGCTGATGTCGATCCTCTATGGCTTTTACACTGCCGATAGCGGCGAGATCCGCGTCAACGGCACCCCCCATGCCATCACCGACAGCCGCCACGCGCTGGCGCTCGGCATCGGCATGGTGCACCAGCACTTCATGCTGGTCGACAATTTCTCCATCCTCGAGAACGTCGTACTCGGCGCCGAGGACAGCGCGCTGCTCGGCCCCAGCCTCGATCGCGCGAAGAAGGAACTGACCCGCCTCGCCAAGGAATACCGCCTCGACGTCAATCCCGACGCCATCATCGAGGACGTCTCGGTCGGCACCCAGCAGCGCGTCGAAATTCTGAAGGCGCTCTATCGCGGCGCCGATGTCTTGATCCTCGATGAGCCGACCGGGGTGCTCACCCCGGCCGAGGCGGACGACCTGTTCCGCGTGCTCCGCACCCTGCGCGACCAGGGCAAGACCATCATTCTCATCACCCACAAGCTGCGCGAGATCATGGCCATCACCGACTATGTGTCGGTCATGCGCCAGGGCGCCATGGTGGATACGCTCAAGACCTCGGAGACCAACCCCGAGCAGCTGGCCGAGCTGATGGTCGGCCGCCGCGTGCTGCTGCGTGTCGAAAAGACCGCCGCCAAGCCGGGCGATACCTTCCTCTCGGTCGAAAACCTGGTGGTCAAGGACGACCTCGGCGTCACCCGGGTCAAGGATGTGAGCTTCACCGTGCGGGCCGGCGAGATCGTCGGCATTGCCGGGGTCGCCGGCAACGGGCAGTCCGAACTGCTCGAATCCGTCTCCGGCATGCGCGACCAGGCGAGCGGCATTGTCCGCCTGAAGGGCACGCCACTGTCGCTCGAAGGCGATGACGGCGCGCATCGCGCCCGCAAGGCCGGTCTTGCCCACGTGCCCGAAGACCGCCAGCGCATGGGCCTGATCACCGCCTTCGAAGAATGGGAAAACGCCATGCTCGGCTACGAGGATGACCCGGCCTATGGCAAGGGCATCATCCTCGACATCCCGGCAGCGCAGGCCCAGGCCCGCGAGCGCATCAAGAAGTTCGACATCCGCCCGGCCAACGAGCGGCTGAAGACCGCCAACTTCTCCGGCGGCAACCAGCAGAAGATCGTGCTCGCTCGCGAGATGGAGCGCAACCCGGACGTCTTGATCGTCGGTCAGCCGACCCGTGGCGTCGATATCGGCGCCATCGAGTTCATCCACAACCAGATCATCAAGATGCGCGATGCCGGCAAGGCGATCCTCGTGGTCTCGGTCGAGCTCGACGAAATCCGTTCGCTGGCCGACCGCATCCTCGTGATGTTCGATGGCCACATCGTCGGCGAAGCCGACCCCGCCACCGCCACCGAAGGCGAGCTCGGCCTGATGATGGCCGGCGTCACCGACAGGAAAGCCCCCCAGGCGCGCGTCGCGGCCGAGGGAAAGACGCCATGAGCTCAGCCATCCTCAAACCGCTGCCGCGCTGGGCCGATGTGGTCCTGTTGCCGATCCTCAACCTGGCGCTGGCCTTCATCGTTTCCGGTCTCGTCGTCCTCGCCATCGGTCAGGATCCGCTGGCGGCGCTCAATGCCATCGTCACCGGCGCTTTCGGCAACGGCTACAATTTCGGCTACACGCTCTACTACTCGACCAACTTCATGTTCACCGGCCTCGCCGTGGCAGTCGCCGCGCATGCCGGGCTGTTCAACATCGGCGGTAACGGCCAGGCCTATATCGCCGGCCTCGGCGTCATCGCGGTGGCGCTGCCGCTGCAGTTCCTGCCCTGGTGGATCACCTTCCCGATCGCCATCGTCGCCGGTGCGGCGGTGGGTGGGCTGTGGGGCTTTATCCCCGGCTGGCTGCAGGCCAAGCGCGGCTCGCACGTCGTCATCACCACCATCATGTTCAACTTCATCGCCGCGGCGATCATGGTCTACATGGTGGTGAACGTGTTGAAGCCGGCGGGCATCCTCGCGCCGGAATCGGCGATGATCGCCCCCGAAGGCCGCATGCCGAAACTCGGCGCCTTCATCCCCTGGTTCAAGAATACCGACGTCAACTTCACGCTCGTGCTGGCGCTGATCTGCCTCGTCGGCGCCTATATCCTGATCTGGCATACACGCTTCGGCTTCGCCATGCGGGCGCTGGGCCAGAACCCGACGGCCACGCGCTACGCCGGCATGTCCAACAGCCGCATCATCATGATCGTCATGACCATGTCCGGCGCGCTCGCCGGCATGGTGGCGGTCAACCAGGTGGTCGGCGTGCAGTACCGGCTGGTGCTCGACTATGTCGCCGATGCGGGGTTTGTCGGCATCGCCGTGGCGCTGATGGGCCGCAACCATCCGATCGGCATTCTTCTCGCCGCCGTGCTGTTCGGCGCCCTCTATCAGGGCGGCAACGAGCTGCAATACGTCATCCCGGGGTTATCGAAGGAGATGGTCGTCGTCATCCAGGCGCTGGTCATCCTGTTCACCGGCGCCATGGAAGGGCTGTTCCGCCCCGGCCTGCAGCGCGTCTTCATGACGTTGTCGCCGCGCCAGAATGCGGCCGCCATCGAAGCCAACAGCGTCAAGTCGGGGAGCTGAGCCATGGATCTCGGTCTCATCCTCTCCACCCTCGACGCGACGCTCCGGCTGTCGACGCCGCTGCTGCTCGCCTGCCTCGCCGGGCTCTATTCCGAGCGCGCCGGCGTGTTCGACATCGGCCTCGAGGGCAAGATGCTGGCCTCGGCTTTCGCCGCTGCCGCCGTCGCCGCGGTCACCGCCAATGTCTGGCTCGGGCTGCTTGCCGGCCTTGCCGTCTCGATCACCACGGCAGGGCTGCAGGGTGCTGCCGCCATCACGCTGCGCGGCAACCAGCTGATCGCCGGCGTCGCCATCAACATGCTGGCGGCCGGCCTCACCACCTTCCTCGGCATCCAGTGGTTCGGGCAGGGCGGTCGTACCCCGCAGCTCCCGGTCACCGGCCGTTTCCAGAATATCGACCTGCCGTTCGCCAACGAACTCTCCGGCGTGCCGGTGCTCGGCCAGATCTATTCCGAGCTGATCTCGGGCCATAACATCCTGGTCTATGTCGCCTTCCTCGCCGTGCCGATCACCTGGTGGGTTCTCTATCGCACCCGTTTCGGCTTGCGGCTGCGCGCCGTTGGCGAAAACCCCAAAGCGGTGGATACCGCCGGCATCTCGGTTACTCGCCTCCGCTATCAGGCGGTGCTGATCACCGGGTTGCTTTGCGGCCTCGCCGGGGCGTTCTTCTCGATCGCCCAGGGTTCCGGCTTCGGCAACAACATGACCGCCGGCAAGGGGTTCATCGCGCTCGCCGCGCTGATCTTCGCCAAGTGGAAACCGGTACCGGCGATGTTCACCTGCCTGCTGTTCGGTTTCCTCGATGCGCTGCAGATCCGCCTGCAGGGCGCCGAGATTTTCGGCGTCGGCGTGCCGGTGCAGGCCATCCAGGCGCTGCCTTACCTGCTGACGGTGATCCTGCTCGCCGGCTTCATCGGCAAGGCCGTCGGTCCCAAGGCCGGTGGTGTCGCCTACACCAAGGAACGCTGATGCCCCATCCGCTGGATCCGCAGCTGCTGGCTGCCGCCGAAGCCGTTCGCGCCAAAGCCTACGCGCCCTACTCGAACTTCCACGTCGGCACCGCCATCCTTGCCGATGACGGCAAGATCTATGTCGGCTGCAATGTCGAGAACGCTGCCTATCCGGTCGGCAACTGCGCCGAGCCCTCGGCCATCGCGGCAATGCTCGCCGGCGGCGCCAAACGCATCAAGCGCGTCTACACCACCGGGCCGGGCACGACGCCTGTTACCCCGTGCGGCGGCTGCCGCCAGCGCATCCGTGAGTTCGCCGATCAGGATGTCGTCGTCGTTTCGCACGGCATCGACGGCACGCCGCTGGAGCAGACCATCGCACAGCTTCTCCCGCACTCTTTCGGCCCCGAGTTTTTGGGCCGATAATGCCATTCAACGTACTGCCGCAAAGCCGGGCTAACCGGTAAGGCGCAAGGAGGCCATCCATGGAACTTCGCGTCGTCGACCCCGCTGCTGCAAAGCCCGCGAAATCAAAGCCGATCGAGGCTCCCGCCTCTTCGCACCGCAGAAATCCGGGCTTCCCACTCGATCTCGATTGGGTCGAACGCGTTCGCATGAACCGTTCGGCGCTCGAGCGTCGCGCCTCGACGCTGCCGGCCCGCCGTACGGTGAAGAAGGACTGGCAGGCTGCCTGGCTGTTGAAGGCCATCACCCTGATGGACCTGACGACACTCAACTCCGACGACACCCCGGGCCGCGTCGAGCGGCTCTGCGCCAAGGCCCGCCACCCGGTCCGGCAGGACATCATCGACGGTCTTGGCGTTGCCGATCTCGAGGTGAAGCCGGCCGCCGTCTGCGTCTACCACTCGTTCGTCAAAACGGCCGTCGATGCCCTCAAGGGCACCGGCATCAATGTCGCGGCAGTCTCCACGGCGTTCCCGCATGGCCTCGCGCCACTCTCGACCCGCCTCGCCGAGATCGAAGCTTCGGTCGCTGACGGCGCCAACGAGATCGACATCGTCATCGAGCGCGGCATGGTGCTGCGCGGCGACTGGCAGGCGCTCTACGACGAAGTCCGCGCCATGCGGAAGGCCTGCGGTGATGCTCACATCAAGACCATCCTGGGCACTGGCGAGCTGGCGACGCAGACCAATGTCGCCAAGGCCTCGCTGGTCTGCATGCTGGCCGGCGCCGATTTCGTCAAGACCTCGACCGGCAAGGAAAAGGTCAACGCCAACCTGCAGACCTCGCTGTCGATGGTGCGGATGATCCGCTGGTTCCACGAGGAGACCGGCATCGAGATCGGCTACAAGCCGGCCGGCGGCATTGCCACGGCAAAACTGTCGCTCGATTACATGGCGCTGATCAAGGAAGAGCTCGGCACCCATTGGCTGCAGCCGCATCTGTTCAGGTTCGGCGCGTCGAGCCTGCTGACCGACATCGAGCGGCAGTTGGAGCACACGCTGACCGGGCACTACGCCGCCGATTACCGCATGCCGATGGTGTGATGCGGACGCTGCTTGCCTTGGCTGGGGCGCTGTTGTCGGTCGAGGCAATTCAGGCCTGCGACATCGTCAAGGACCCGCGGCCGAGCTGGGAACAGATGATCGACGAGGAGGAGATCGTGTTCGTCGGCACCGTGGTTGCGGTGGTTCCTGCCAAGCCGGCAGACGGCACCAGGCGCGCGGTGTTTCGCGTCGAGATACCGGCCAAAGGCGACATCGGAACCGAGGCAAGGGCTGTAATGGATATGAACAGCTGCAACCGAGGTTTCAGCGTCGGCGACCACGTCATCTTTGCTGGCGCGCAATTCGAGACCAACGATCCACAACCGGCTTACATGGCCACGGATTCTGGCTGGGATCCAACCGTCTATCTGGATGATCCGCCGAACGCCGAGCAGCTGGCGCAACTGGATTACGTGAACAAGCTCGCCCAAGAGCATGCCGCCAAGGGAGCAACGAAATGAACAAGATCGCTGAAATCTTCACCTCCCTCGACTATGGCCCGGCTCCCGAGTCCGCCGATGTCGCGCTCGCCTGGCTTGCCGCGCACGACAACACGTTCGGTCATTTCATCAACGGCGCGTGGACCAAGCCGGGCAAAACCTTTGCCTCCGAGAACCCAGCGACCAACAAGCCGCTGGCCCAGGTTACCGACGGCACCGCCGCCGACGTCGATGCGGCGGTGAAGGCCGCCCGCGCTGCCTTCCCGAAATGGTCGGCCCTCTCAGGCTACCAGCGTGGCAAATACCTCTATGCCATCGCCCGGTTGATCCAGAAGCATTCGCGCCTCTTCGCCGTGCTCGAAACCATGGACAACGGCAAGCCGATCCGTGAGAGCCGCGACGTCGATATCCCGCTGGTGGCGCGCCATTTCTACCACCATGCCGGCTGGGCCCAGCACCTCGAGCGCGAGTTCCCCGATCACGTGCCCTATGGCGTCTGCGGCCAGATCATCCCGTGGAACTTTCCGCTGCTGATGCTGGCCTGGAAGATCGCGCCGGCGCTCGCTGCGGGGAACACCGTGGTGCTGAAGCCGGCCGAGTTCACCTCGCTCACCGCGCTGCTGTTCGCCGAAATCTGCGACAAGGCGCACCTGCCCAAGGGCGTCGTCAACATCGTCACCGGCGAGGGCGATACCGGGGCCGCCATTACCGGCCACCCCGATATCGACAAAATCGCCTTCACCGGCTCGACCGAGGTGGGGAAGATCATCAGGAGGGCCACCGCCGGCACCGGCAAGGGCATCTCGCTCGAGCTCGGCGGCAAGTCGCCCTACATCGTCTTCGATGACGCCGATATCGACTCGGCCATCGAGGGCCTCGTCGATGCCATCTGGTTCAACCAGGGCCAGGTTTGCTGTGCCGGCTCGCGCCTCCTGGTCCAGGAGTCGATCGAGGAGCGCTTCCTCGAAAAGCTGAAGAAGCGCATGTCGACCCTACGTGTCGGCGATCCGCTCGATAAGGCAGTGGATATCGGCGCCCTCGTCGCCCCTGTGCAGGTCGAACGGGTCCGCGATCTGGTCAAGAAAGGCGTCGCCGAGGGCGGCCAGCTCTACGAGCCCGATATCGACGTGCCGGGCGGCGGCTGCTTCCTCAAGCCGACGCTGATCACCAATGTCTCGACCGCCAACACCGTGGCGAACGAAGAGATTTTTGGGCCGGTGCTGGTCGAGATGAGCTTCCGCACCCCCGAGGAAGCGGTGGCCCTCGCCAACAACACCCGCTACGGCCTTGCCGCCACCATCTGGACCGAGAACGTCAACCTCGCCCTCGACATCGCGCCTAAGCTGAAGGCCGGCGTGGTGTGGATCAACTCCACCAACAATTTCGACGCTGCGGTCGGCTTCGGCGGCTACAAGGAATCCGGCTTCGGCCGCGAAGGCGGCCGGGAAGGCATGGCCTTCTACCTGAAGGCGAAGTGGGAGAAGGAGCTGAAACCCTTCGTCGCTGCGGCGGCCAAGTCCGGCAAGTCCGCCAACCCGCTCGACGATGCGGGCGGCATCGACCAGACCGCCAAGATGTACATCGCCGGCAAGCAGGCCCGTCCCGACAGCGGTTACTCCCGGCCGGTCCACGGTCCTTCGGGCGCGCTGGTCGGCGAAGTCGGCGACGGCAATCGCAAGGATATCCGCAACGCCGTAGAGGCAGCCCGCGCGGCGCTTGGCTGGGCCACCACCTCCGCCCATAACCGGGCGCAGATCCTCTACTTCCTCGCCGAGAACCTCGAGTATCGCGCTGACGAATTCGCCGCCCGCCTCAGGGCACAAACCGGCGAGGATGGCGCCGCCGAAGTCGCCGCCAGCGTCGAGCGTCTGTTCGCCTTCGCCGGCTGGGCCGACAAATACGATGGTGCCGTGCACAATCCGCCGCAGCGCATGGTGGCGACCGCCATGGTCGAGGCGCTGGGCGCGATGGCCATCCTCGCCCCGCCGTCACGGCCGCTGCTCGGCTCGATTGCCCTCATCGCCCCGGCCCTCGCCATGGGCAACACCGTGGTGCTCGTCCCCTCCGAGCGCTCGCCGCTGTCGATGACCGATTTCTACCAGGTGCTCGAAACCTCAGACGTGCCGTCGGGCGTCCTCAACATCGTCACCGGCGAGAGCAAGGTGCTGGCCAAAACGCTCGCCGAGCATGACGGCATCGACGCCATCTGGTTCGCCGGCGACGCCGAAACCTCCGCCATGGTCGAAAAGGCCTCGGCCGGCAACGTCAAGCAGACCTGGACCAGCCGCGGCCTCTACTACGATTTGAGCGACAAGGCGAAATTCGAGGGTGATTACTTCCTGCGCCGTGCCACGCAGGTGAAGAACGTGTGGATTCCGTACGGGGCTTAAGCGCGATGGGCGCAGCAGGCGTCCCCCTCCCCCTTGCGGGGAGGGGCCAGGGGTGGGGGTCAGCCAGCACCGGAGTTTCGGCATGACGGTTGAGCGCGCCAGAGAACTCCGCCACAACGCGACCGACCCGGAGCGAAGGCTCTGGGCCATCCTTCGCGTCTTCAGCGAGCGCGGCTACCATTTCCGTCGTCAACAGCAGATCGGCCCGTACTATGCCGATTTCGCCTGCATGCATGCTCAACTGATCATCGAAGCTGACGGCGAAACCCATACCTCCGCTGCCGGCCGGGACCATGATCGCGTCCGCGACGATTACCTGCACGCCCGCGGGTTTCGCGTGCTGCGTTTCTGGAACAACGAGATCACCGAGAACGCCGAAGGTGTTTTCACGATCATTGAGCAGACCCTGGCCACCGTGCCCGCACTGACCCCCCACCCTTGATCCCTCCCCGCAAGGGGGAGGGAGACGCAAGAGCCGCAAGGCTCTGCGCGATCTCGCCATCCGCACCGGCGACTAGACCTGACTTGAGGTCAGGCCGTCGCCGCCGCTATCCCCTTCCGCGGCAAAAACACCGCCTCCAGCAGCGACAGCAATGCGATCGCCCCGACCATCGCTCCGCTCGTCAGCACCACGCGTTGCACCACCACTTCGAAGGCATCGCGGGCGCCGAAGGTTGACGACAGCAGCATCACCAGCGCCACCGAGCAGATGTACTGGTAGTAGAGCGGCCGGCGCGCCCCGGTCGTCATCCTGTCGATGAGGAAGAAGGTGATGCTGGCGATCAGCGCCACCAGCACCGGGAACTGCGGCACCACATAGTAGATCGCCATGGCGCCCACTGCCACGACGGCGCCGACGATGGTGCCGCCGCCACGGTCGATCAGCTGCTGCAGCCGCCCGCCGCGATCCGGCTCGGCGCAGATGAAGGCCAGCATGATCGGCACGATCAGGAGGTTCATGTCGCCCGTCGCATAAGTCATCAGCATGATCGGCACATAGACGGCGAGCCGGATCAGCAGCTCGGCGGCCGGGTTCTCCGTCTCGAACGGTTTTGGCTGCTCGACATGCACGCGGGCCGTCTGCGGCGGGAACAGGATGTTCAGCACCACCGCAGTCACCCCGACGATCAGCCCGCCGGTCGCCATCGAGTCACGGATCGCCACCAATGCCTGGTCGCTGTAGAGCACAGACATCGACATCATCGCCGGAAACACCGTCAGCATCACGCCCAGGCGCGAGCCCTTGAACAGCATCAGCCCGATGCCGGCTCCGGCCAGCGCGATGTTGACCAGGACGAACAGCATCGGCTCGCTCACCGTCGCCGCCGCCAGCCAGCTGAAGACGAACGCCATCACCGGCAGCATCACCGGGCCCATGAACGAGCGCAGGTTGAGCGCGCCGCGTTGGTTCGACATCAGGCTCATCCCCAGCACCACCGGCATCATCGGCTGGGTGATGCCGAGCGGGTCGGCAAGGATCACGCAGATCGCGACGCTGAGCGCCGTACGCAGCGCCAGGTACGGATCCTCGTTGGGGTCGACGCGAGTCAGCTCTTCCATCTTCGCCTCCTGGAGAGAAAATCCTAGTTGAGGCCCGACAGCAGGCCGCTGATGCCCATCAGCCCACGAGCGATGGTCGGCACGATCCCGTCTTCTGGCACGATCAGGACGCTCGCTTCCGAGCCGAGCCGTACATTGGCGGGGAACGTGCTCATGTCGTCGATACTGACGCGCACCGGGATTTTCCGCGCCGGCGGGAACCAGCGGGTGTCGTTCGACGATTGCGCCAGGCCATTGGCCGTGGTGCGGCCGCTATTGATGCCCCAGGCAATGCTGTCGACCGTGGCTTCGAATTGCTTGCCCGGCGCCGCCTCGAACATCACCACGGCCTTGTCGCCCGGCTGGACGTTGACCAGTTGGTTCTCGCGCAGGTCGGCAATCACCATCTGCGTTTTGGGGTTGATGAAGGTCAGCGCCGGCGTGCCGGCGGCAACGAACTGCCCCTCGGCCAGCGACAGGTTCGACACATAGCCGTCGGCCGGCGCCAGCACCGTGGTGTTGCGGAGCGCGAATTCGGCCTTGTCGACCGCCGCCTGCGCCGCCCGCACGTTGGGGTTGCTGGCATCCGCCGTGCTGGCCGACGCCTTGATCCGCTCGAGATCGGCCTTTGCCGCCTCGACGTTGAGCGCCGCCGTCCTGGCGTTGGCGTCCGCCGTGTTGAACTTCGCCTGCGACAGCAAGCCCTTGTCGTGGATCTGCGTGGCGCGCTCCAGTTCCTGCTGCGCAATGGTCAGCGCCACCTCGGTCTGCGCCAGCTTGGCCTCGGCGGCCGGCACCGCCGCGACACCCGAAGTCACGTTGTTCATCGCCTGGTCGAGCTGGCCCCTCGCCTGCGCCACGTCCATCAGGAACGTCGTGTCGTCGATCTCGAACAGCGGCTGGCCGGCTTTCACCTCGGCATTGTCTGATATCAGCACGTGCTTGACCGGCCCGGCGACGCGCGGCGCCACCTGGGTCACCTGCGCCGTGATCGAGGCGCCCGAGGCGAACGGCGCATAGTGATCGGCCAGCGGATACCAGGCGACCACGCCGCCCAGTGTCACCAGGAGGCCGATGCCGAACAGCTTTGCCTTCCTGCGGCTCTTGTTCGGCGCCTCGGTCGGTGCTGCCGCGGCCTCTGCCGCAACGGTCGCGGGCAGGGGAGTCGGCCCGGGGTCCGCCACTCGCTCCACGGGAATGTTCACCACCTTGGACTGGTTCGTCGCGCGCCCAATGGCGGGAAGCCCCGCCTTGTCAGCGTTCACAGCGTCTTTGTGGTCCATCGTCGCCTGTGCCTGTGCCATAGTCCGCTCCATTGGCTGCATTCGTCTGATCCCCATCTAGGGCAGCTGATTTAACTTTGCAACAAAGATACTATGTTGCATAGCTATGTTGCGCGTGAGGAATGAGACGTTGGAACGAAAGCCCGAGATGGATGAGCTGCTGCGCGACCTGACCGCCGAGGTGACGCACGTCTATCGCTGGCTGGCCGAGCAGGCAGGTATCAATCACACCGATCTGATGTGCCTGTTCTTCGTGCGCTCGTCGGGCGGCCAGGCGACGCCCAAAGCCATCTCGCAGCATCTGGGGCTCACCACCGGCGCCACCGCCATCATGCTCAACCGGCTGGAGGCCGCCCGCTTCATCGAGCGCCATCCGCACCCGACCGACCGGCGCGGCGTGCTGATCATGCTCGGATCCGCCACCGAGGAATCGGGTCTCCTGCAGCTGCGCGACTATGTGCTGCGGATGAACCAGCCGGTGATCGCCTCATACTCCGAGGCCGAACTGGCGATCGTCCGCCGCTTCATCGGCGACATGCTGGCCAATACCCGCGATACCCTGCGCAAGACCCGCCTCGACAAAGCCGCTCCGGTGCCCACGGGCGAGTAACGGGCCAGCGCAAGCGCCGGCGGGCCTCAGACCTCGAGCAGCGATTTCAGCGCGGTGAAATCCGTGCGGATCCATTCGAGCGCTGAGGCCAGTTGCTCGTCGTCCATCCCCGGCCGGCGGTAGAACACGAAGGTCACCAGCGTCCGGTTGCCATCGGCGGTGACCCGCAGCGGCATCATCACCGGCTCCTCGCCTGCCTTGTACACTGCATGGTCGAGGATGCCCTCGCCATTGGGTGGGCTGAACCTGACGATGCGCGGCCCGAACTCGGTATCGCCGGCCCACTCGAGCGGGCCGATCTGCCGGAAGGTTGCGGCGTTGATCGCTGCCCAGCGCGGGTAGTTCCACGGCGAAGCAAGGAAGCGGTAGACCTCGGTCACCGGCTTGTCGATATAGGTCTCAATCGCGTGGGGTTCGAGCATGGCGGTCTACCGTTGCCGCCTCACGGGGCGGGACGCACCGTAACCCGCCCAGCGTGAACGACGCGTTGACGCTTCGTAGCGGAAGACCGCCTGCGCCGAAGCGAACAGGCGGTCTCTGCAGCTAACGCAACCCACGTTCAGGCGGCGCGGGCGGCCAGCATTTCCACATAATGCGGGTTGTACATGATCCCCAGCACGTTACCGAACGGGTCGACCACCGATGCGGTGACGAAGCCGGTCTCGCCACGCTTGGTGATCGCCTCGTATTCCTTTGCACCCAGCTCCTTCAGCCGGGCGAATGCCGCCTCGATGTCGTCGACATGCCAGAACAGGACCGCGCCACCGGGCCCGGGCTGCATCGCCTCGGGCGCATAGCGGCGATCGATGATGCCGAACTCGTCCTCGGTGTCACCGATGCGGAACTCGATGTAAGCCGGCTTCTCGCGGCTCGGCATCTGGAAGTAGGCTTCGACGCCGAACAGCTCGGCGTACCAGTCGCGGGCCGCGATGAGGTCGTCGGCGAAGAAGCTGACGGTAGCCATGCCGCGCAGGAAGTGCTTGTTGCTCATTTGGAATTTCCTTTCATCGTTGAGCTGATGCCCAGACAATGACCGATGCTCCAACCCCTGTATTTCAGAAACCCGCAGCGGCCGGAGAGACAGGTGCGTCCGGCGCGCCACGCGAGCCCGGGGAGCCACGCGAGCCCTATGAGGCGCGCGGCCGGCTCGATCCCCTGGGTTTCGACCGTCACGTGCAGTTCCGCACCGTGCCGCCTTCGGCCGATCTCGAGCGCTTCATCGAGCATTTCTGGGTCATCCGCTGGGACAGCTCACTGGGCCCCTACGATTCCGACCAGGTGATGCACCGGCCTTACGTCGATATCTTTCTGTCGGCCCAGGAGTCCGGCATCCAGGGCACCTTCCGCGGCAAGCGCACCTATTCGGCCGCCGGCAGTGGCCGCATCATCGGCGTGCGCTTTCGCCCCGGCGCCTTCCACGCTTTCTGGACCGGCGAAATGGCCGACCTGCAGGACAAGGTAGTGCCGCTGACGGCGGTGTTTACCTGGGCCGATGCCAAGGGTATCGCCGCCATCCTGGCGCACGACGACGATGCGGTGATCGCCACGCTGCTCGAGCATATTCGCGCCGCCTCACCTGTGGCCGATGGAACGCTCGAGGAGATCAACGCTATTATCACGTCCGTCGAGACCGACGAGAACCTCACCACCGTCGCCGCGGTCGGCGAGGCCTTCAGTCGCAGCGAGCGCTGGCTGCAGCAGGCGTTTCGCGACTATCTGGGGATCGGCCTCAAATGGTTGCTGCAGCGCAAGCGCCTGCTCGCTGCCGCCGCAGAAATCCGTTTGAGCGACGAGCCCGATTGGGTCGGCATCGCCTACGACCTCGGCTACAGCAGCCAGCAGCACTTCATCACCGACTTCCGCACCGTGCTGGGCGCAACGCCGGTGCAGTACCATAAGAGCCTGACCCGCTAGGGCGTCCGGGCGAAGCTCCCTAGCCCGGATTTGTCGAACGCTTCGATCCATACCGAGCGCGCCTTGCCCGCGCCATCGAGCGCGAAGCTCACCCCGCTCAGGCCGGAGGCGTTCTCGCCGATGGTTTCGAAGGTGAACGTGTCGCGGTCGAAATGCGTGAGCCGGAACGAGCGCCGGTTCGGTCCGATCAGCAGGTCGAGCCCGTCGGCGCCGGCGACCACCTCGACGGGGCCGTAAAAGTCATTGGCGAAGCTGCCGATATAGGCCGTGTCCGCGGCTGCGGGACCAGCGTCGGCCGGTGGGGTATCGTAATTGTGCGAGATCCCGTCCGCCGCCATCTGCGCGAAGATGCCGGTAAACACCTCCTGCCATGGGTAGCGTGGCGCGCCGAGAATGGCGTTGTCCATGAAGGCGTTGGCCAGCGTTTCCGATACGCCCACCGGCGCGCCGTTGGTGAGGACGATCACCCCCAGCTTGTCGTCGAGCGAGATGTTGACCGTTGTTCCCGCGCCCATGGCGAAGGCGCCCGAGTGCGAGATCGAGTGCCGCGCGTCGCCGCCATAGCCGACATTCCAGCCCAGCCCGTAGAATGACGGCGTCCCGTTGGGGGCGTAGCCGGTGATCATTACCGGCAGGTGCGCCTCCTCGAGTGGCGCGGCGGCGATCACCTGCTTGCCCTCGAACATGCCGTCGTTCACCAGCAGCCGCACCCACCTGGTCAGGTCGTTCACCGATGAGGAGACGCCGCCGGCCGGCGATTGCGCGTCGGGCTGCCGCTGCTCGACGAATGCCCATTTGCCGTCGACCCGGACATGGCCGGCGGCGCGGTTGGGCTCAGTCATGAAGTCGGCATAGCGCGAGCTGGTCGACGCCATGCCCAGCGGCTTGTAGAGCCGCTCTTCCGACAGCGTCTCCCAGTCCATGCCGGTTGTCGACGCCGCTGCCACCGCCGCGGCCGTGATGCCAAAATTGGTGTAGGCGTAGCCGGAGCGGAAGCTGGTCAGCGGCGGCTGGAAGCGCAGCCGGTGCAGCACCGCCTCGCGATCGTAGCCATAGTCTTCCAAGAGGTCGCCGGCATGGTCGGGCAGCCCCGAGCGATGTGCGTAGAGATCGCGGAGCGTCACTTGGCTCGTCACCCACGGCTCCTGCATGGCGAAACCGGGCGTCAGGTCCATCAGCCGCGTGTCCCAGCTGAGCTTGCCGTCGCCGATCAGGCCCGAGATCACCGTCGAGCCGATCGGCTTCGAGACCGAGGCGAGCTGGAACACCGTGTCCGGGTCGACCGGCTCGCCGGTCTCGACATTGCGGACCCCGAACCCCTCGGCAAAGATCACCGCGTCGCCGTGGACTACCGCGATGGCAATGCCAGGCGTCCGGTCGTCGGCTACGGCCTGCTTCGCGTCCGTGGCGAGCGTATCGAGCGCCTGCTGCAATTGCGCCGGCGGCAGCGGTTCACGCTCGCCGGCAAGCGCGACGCCGGTCGCAGCGACAACGAGAGCGGCCAGTCCGAAACCAAGATGGCGAAGCACGATAGATCCTCCAGGCGGGGCAGCTGGCGGTCGACAGGTAATGTCGAGCGAAATCGTCGTTGCCAGCTTACATGTGAACATCAGCTTGCGAGGTGCGACAAGAGCAAGTGCCATCGAGTCTTTAGCTAACGCGATCTCCTGCGCCTGATGTCGGTGGTGCGGGCAGAACTTAGTTCTCATGCCGAAACAAAGGCGCAGCCGGCGCCGGTTTGTATTTCGACATTGTGTACGGAACCGTACCGAGGCCGCATGCCGGGAGGGTCAGAGCGCCGCCGCCTCATCTTGCCTTCGCCCGGCGGGCAGCGCAAAACACCGGCATGACCCTGCTCCCGCAAGAAACCATCATCCGCAAGCGCGACGGTCTCGCCCTCACGTCAGGCGAAATCTCCAGCTTCATCGGCGGGCTGACCGACGGTTCCGTCAGTCCGGCCCAGGCGGCCGCCTTCGCCATGGCGGTCTACTTCCGCGATATGTCGACCCCCGAGCGCGTTGCCCTCACCGAAGCGATGCGGGCCTCGGGGACCGTGCTCGATTGGTCCGATCTCGATGGCCCGGTCGCCGACAAGCACTCGACCGGCGGGGTAGGGGACAACACCTCGCTGATGCTGGCGCCGATCCTTGCCGCCTGCGGCGTCTACGTGCCGATGATCTCCGGCCGCGGCCTCG
>Ga0209902_101076_pt1 | contig 16717 bp, 16 predicted proteins | sample FECB27metaG_FD_188304 | JGI IMG/M metagenome (GOLD analysis project Ga0209902, IMG submission 188304) | Cyanobacterial communities from the Joint Genome Institute, California, USA - FECB-27 (SPAdes) (version 2) | ecosystem: Environmental > Aquatic > Thermal springs > Hot (42-90C) > Microbial mats...
AAGAACGGCTGCCAGTTCAAGAACCAAAACCGACAAATCCCCGGGTTGTCCGCCACGCGCGGGCTCGCCGTCGAAAGGCGAAAGGGCCTTGCCATGATGAACCTGCCACGGGCGTCAAACTATCTCCGTCAGGAGACGGCAATCGACCGCGAACCGCCTGCGCAAGGATGGGTGCCACCCGTCCTGCCCGACGATGCGCGCCTCATCCCCAGGCCTCAGCCCTGGACTCCGGTGGCCGCTGTCGCGTGCATAGCCATCTTTGCGTTCTTGCTGTGGCGGTTCCTCGAAAACCCTGTCGTCGATCGAGCCGTCATCCTCGAATATCTCTTCAAGGACGTGACGCTGAGGGGTGTCGGCGTAACACTCTACCTGACGGCCATATCGATGGTGGCCGGCATCGCCGGCGCGATCATCCTGGCGATGATGCACCTGTCGGAAAACATCGTGCTTTCAACTCTGGCACGGCTGTACATCTCCATCTTCAGAGGCACGCCGCTGCTCGTCCAGCTCATCTTCTGGGGCTACCTCGGCATTTTCACGCCCGACATTTCTCTCAGCATTCCGGGCATCGGCACCATCTTTTCGTTCCCGACCTCCGACGTCGTCACCCCGATGGTCGCGGCGATCCTGGCCCTGTCGCTGAACGCGGCCGCCTATTCGGCCGAAATCGTCAGAAGCGGCATCCTGTCTGTTCCGCGGGGCCAGGTCGAGGCGGCGCGATCCGTCGGCATGACACGGCTGCAGGCGTTCCGCCGCGTGGTGATGCCGCAAGCGCTGAGGGTGATCATCCCGCCGATGGGCAACGAGGTGATCGCCATGCTGAAGGGCACCTCGCTCGTCTCCGTCATCGCCGGCAACGATCTGATGACAAACCTGCAGAACGTCTACTCGCAGACGTTCCAGATCATCCCGCTGCTGATCGTCGCCAGCATCTGGTACCTGATCCTGGTCTCCCTTCTCACCATCCCGCAATCATGGCTCGAGCGGCGGTTCGGCCAATCGGTGGCCCGCACCCGCTCCCCTCGCCAGCAAAGCCGCCTCCGGGGCCTTTGGAACATGCGCCTGCGCAGCGTGGCTGCCGGCGGCGAAAGGAGCTGATCCCATGACCGCACATCCACTCGTCAGCGTCAGGACCCTGACCAAATCCTACGGCCACAAGGTTGTTCTGAAGCGCATCGATCTCAACGTGGCCGAAGGCGAAGTCGTCGCGCTGATCGGGCCGAGCGGCTCCGGCAAGAGCACGCTGCTTCGCTGCATGAACCATCTGGAAGGCCAGGACAGTGGCTGCGTCCTGGTTGCCGGTGAACCGGTCGGCTACGCCGTGCGGCACGGCGAGTTGCACGAGGTCTCCGACAAGGTCCTCTCCTACCAGCGCCGCAGCATCGGCATGGTGTTTCAGGGCTTCAACCTGTTCCAGCACATGACGGCGCTGGAAAACATCATGGAAGGGCCGATCCGCGTCCTCAAGCTGCCGCGCGCCGAGGTGGAGCGGGATGCCAGGCGATTGCTCGGCCTGGTCGGCCTCGGCGATTGGGCCGATCACTATCCGATGCAGCTCTCGGGCGGCCAGCAGCAGCGCATCGCCATCGCCCGTGCCCTCGCCATGAAACCCCGCGTGATGCTCTTCGACGAGCCCACCAGCGCACTCGACCCCGAGCTGGTCGGCGATGTGCTCGAGGTCATGCGGACGCTGGCGCAGGAGGGCATGACCATGATCGTCGTCACCCATGAGATCGGCTTCGCACGCGAGGTCTGCGACCGCGTCATCTTCATGGCCGACGGAGAGATAGTCGAACAGGGCCTGCCGGGCGAGGTCCTGCTCGATCCCAAGCATGAGCGCACCCGGGAATTCCTACGCAGACTTCTTTAGCAGTCCAACAGAGAGGAACACGTAAATGCCTAGCACCAAGAAACTGCTCGCATCCTTCGCCGCCGCCGCATTCGCCTGCACGTCCTTCGCAAGCGCCGCACTCGCCCAGTCCGGGACGGACCAGGTCGTTCTCGGCAAGACAATCACCAAGGACGAGGCAGCCGCCGCGCTGGTTCCCGCCAAGTTCAACGGCACGCTCCGCCTCGTCGTCTCCGCGCCCTATGCGCCGTGGATGTTCTTCGACGACAAGAACGAGCTGACCGGCATCGAGATCGACGTCGTCAAGACCGTCGCCGCGAAGATGGGCGTCAAGGTCACCTTCGACAACATCAAGTTCGAAGGCACCATTCCGAGCCTCCAGGCCGGCAAGGCCGACATGATCGCGGCAGGCATGGGCGACAACAAGAAGCGCGAGCAGATCCTCAACTTCATCAACTACACCACGCTCGGTCTCGTCGTCCTGACCCGCGAGAACAACACGTCGATCAATGGTCTGATGGATCTCTGCGGTAAGTCCGTAAGCCGCATCAATGGCGATGTGTTCGGCCCATGGGTGGAAGAGAAGCTGCAGCCCAAATGCCAGGCAGCAGGCAAGGAGAAGATCGACGTCAGGACCTACCCCGATCCCAACGCAGCACTGCTGGCGGTCAAGAGTGGCTCGGTCGACTCCGAGATCACCGGTCTCGTGTCGGCAACGACCGTCCTCAACAGCAAGGAAAACGCCGGCCAGTTCCGCATCATCAAGCCGGAAAACAGCGCGCGAGGATGGAAGCTCGCCAATGGCGGCTTCGCCGTGCTGAAATCCGAGACCGAGCTGACCAAGGCGATCGAGGTCGCGCTGAAGGCGACGAAGGCTGAGGGAACCCTCAAGGCCATCGCCGAGCACTATGGATACCCCGATGTCATCATCGACGAGATCGTGGTCAACCAGCCGGAGCCGGCCGGCAATCTGGGCGGGATCGACTGATCCATCAACGTTACGCGTGAGATCGCAGGGCTGACATCTGAGCCGGCCAACGGGCGTTGCAACGCCCCTTGACGATCTCGGCGAAGCGTTCGCTGCATCTGAAAATCAGGCTTACCTGCGTCTCTCTCCCGAGACGGCAAGACAGCTGTCGCCGCGCTGAAGCAATTCGGCGCGGCGACAGCTGGCAACCCGCTCCGACGACCGGCCGCGCATTCCGGCTTCATCGGGCTTCACACGAACTCAAGACGACGTGCGGACTGAACAGTGGACACATTGAGGATCGCTTGCGCGCACGACGTCATGTACGCGCCACAATACGCCGGGGTTTCGGCGGGCCTGTTCGCCGAGCAGTCGATCCTGCTCGAATTCCACCGGAACAACGGCACCTGCGAGGGCACGGTTGGAGCCGTCAATCGCGGCGAAGTCGACCTCCTGCTCGGTACCTGCCTCTATGGCGTCAGATTGGCCGAAACGGGCGTGAACCCGGTCATCGTGGCGCAGAGCAATCAGCAGACACGCCACGTGCTGGCGCAGCGAGCGACCGACCTTCACGACCTGCAATGGTCCGGCCTGCGCGGCAAGGCCATCCTCGTCCATCCCGGCCAGACCCCCACCGCATGGGCGGCATTCACCTATGCGCTCAACAGAAGCGGCCTCTCTCTGGGCGAGATCAAACCGATCGTCGGCTACACGGCGGAGGATGCGATCGGCGAGTTCCTCCGCGGCGTCGGCGACGTGCTTTTCATCGATGGCGACACGGCCTTGCGCAACGACCTGCGCATAACCTTGCCCGTAAGCCGGCAGGCCGGCCGTCTGCCATGGAGCGTTTACATGGTTGACCGGTCGCATCTTGAGCGAAAGCGCGAGCTGCTTCAGCGCTTCGCCAAGGCACTCGACAACAGTCTGAAATGGCTGCGCGGCGAGACGACGGAAGCGATCGCGCGCGCCGTGGCTCCGTTCTTTCCTGATTTCAGCGCTGAGCGGCTGCTCGCCGTCCTCCAGCTGCATCGGGACCTCGACTTCTGGGCGGCTTCCAGCACCCTGCAACTGGATCAGGTCGGGTGCTGGTCGGAAGCGCTGGAGCTTGGCGGACTGATCGCGCCTGGCAGGCAGCTGAAGGATTATCTCGATGTTCTTTGACACGCCGCTCCACGCCCTTCTGGAGCAGGCGGCCGCCCGGCCGGACCAGCTCCGCGAGCATTACGCGGCACTGCTCGCGGAGATCGGACACCGCGACGCCACGCTTCGCTCCATGTGCGACCCCAGCCGGGAATGGCTGGTTTCGGAGCTCGACCGCATCGGCGCCCGCCCGGTGTCAAAGAGCAATCAGGGGCTCTTCGGCCTGCCGGTCGGGGTCAAGGACACCATCGTCGTTGCCGGCCTGCCGACCAAGGCAGGCACGCCAGCCGATGTCGGACAACTCCTTCGCTTGCCGCAGAGCCCGGCAGTGACCGCGCTGCGCAAGGCCGGCGCGGTGATCGTGGCCAAGCAGGAGACCAACCAATTCTGCTCGAGCGCCGGGCCGGCACCGACGGAGAGCCTTCGGGGACCGGCATGTTTTGCCGGTGGTTCGACTGTCGGAGGTGCGGTGGCGGTCGCCGCCGGTTTCACGCGTCTCGCCCTTGGTAGCGACGCGGCCGGCTCGGTCAGGCATCCCGCCGCGCTGGCCGGCGTCGCCGGATTGCGGCCGCGCAAAGGCTCGATTTCAGACAAGGGGCAGGTCAACGGCTCGCTGTCGGGCCAAAGCACTGGCCTCATCGCCCGCAGCGCGGCTGATATCGCGCTGATCCTGGCGAGATGCCCCTCCTTGCATGTCGAGCCGGCCGACAGGGCGACCCTGGACAAGGAACGCCCGGTCATCGGTGTCCCCGACATCTCGTGGCACGACATCGCACCCGCCGCCGAAGCCGCCCTACGGTCGTCGGTGTCTCGCCTCATGGCGCTGGGATACCGGGTGGAGCCGACGCCGATCTGGATGACTGAAGAGGCGCAGGACGATTTCTTCCTCGTCATGAACTTCGAGAACTGGCTGTTCCACAAGCGGCTGATGACGGAGCATTCCGAAATCTACAATCCGGCCGTCCGTGACGTCATGCGTGCCGGCAAGGCGATCGAGCCACAACAGGCGGCGGCGGCCAGGCAAAGGCTCTTCGGCCACCGGCAGCGGCTTCTCGACCTGGCCCACGCCGCAGGGCTCGATATGCTGCTGACGCCAAGCATTCCCTGGCCAGATATCCGCAAGGACGCCGGCACCCCGCGCGAACTGTCGGCGATAGGCGGGCGCTTCACCGCCATCTCGAACATCTACGACTTCGACAGCCTCTCGGTTCCGGTGGAACGATCGTCAGAGGGCTGGAGGCGCTCGGTGATGCTGCACGGGATCACCATGCCGCTGTCGCGTCTATTGGCCTGCGCCCGACACATCGAACTGGCTCAGGCCGACGCGTGTTCGCAATGAACAGGCACGAATTTCCTCCGGATCAGGATGACCAGCATGCGTGACGAGTTGACGGCGTGGCTCAAGCAGACCGGCGCGCCCGGCGTGTCGGTGGCGATCGACGATGGTCGTGACATCACATGCTTCAGCCACGGTGTGGCCGATCTGCGCACCCGCACACCGGTAAGCGAGGAAACCGCCTTCCAGCTCGGCTCCGTGTCCAAGGTCGTCACCGCCTTTGTGCTGCTGGAAACACTCGCCGAAAGGGGAATCTCCGTCGACACGCCGGTGGTGGACCTCGCCCCGGATCTGGAAGCCAGCAACGAGCGGGCATTTCACGACATCACCGTCCGGCACCTTTTGTCCCACGCCAGCGGTCTCGATTCCCAATGGTGGGTGGATCTCGGCCGCGGAGATTGCGCCCGCCGCCAGGCCGCCCGGGCCATCGCCGCGACACCGCTGATCGCCCGTCCCGGCGAGCTGTTTTCCTATTCGGGACCGGCCTTCGTCCTGGCGGGCTATCTCGTCGATCTGTTGGCCGCAACCTGCTGGGAAGAGGCGGTTCGCGATACCGTCGCCCGGCATCTCGGCGACCACTCCATTTCTGCGCGTCCCGAAGACATCCTGCTGCGCCCGTCGGCGACCGGTTACCGCAAGTCGGTGGGTTCAGGCGACGCGCCCTTTGCGGCAACCCGCTGGTATGCACCGCTGGCGCTGTCGCCCGGCGGCGGGCTGGTGGCGACGCCGCTGGACCTGACCAGGCTGATGACGCCGCTGCGGCAAAGGCTTGGCCTCGAACCGCTGCACGCTGACCATCAGCTCACCCCGACCATTGGCTGGCGCTACGAGAGCTGGGGCCTGGGGATGGCACGCTACCGGCTCGCGGATGGCGCTCTCGCCTGGGGCCACGACGGCACGACGTCAGGCCAGGCGTGCGCCGTTCGCCTCGCGGACGGTGGCCCCGAAACCGTTGTCGTTTCGACCAATGCCGTCTGGGCAGCGTCAGCAGCTGGCCAGTTGGCCGAGACGGTCTTGACCCGTCTGCGCAACGGCACCGGCCGCGCGACCATCAAGCCGCGCCGCGACGCCCTCGAGGCTTATGGCGCATGGCGGCTGCCGGCCAATGCTGAGCTTTCGGGCCGCTACATGCGCCTGAATTCGACAATCCTGGTGCGGCCCGTCTCAAGTGACGAGCTCGCCGTCGACGAGCTGTCGTCGCCCCAGGACGAGGCCAACTGGTTCGGCCAAAAGACGCCACATGGCGCGGCCGGTATCACCGACACACTCAGGAAAGTCGGCGCCCATTCCTACATTTCGGCGACGCGGGAGTTCCACTTCCTCCGCCATCCCGACGACCCCGCCCGGCAGTACATCCACAACGGCATGCGCGCCAGCGTGAGGGCCCACCGGCCGTGGATGTGATGGCTACGTCGTCGTCCCGATCCTGAAACCTTCATCGACCGACGAGGCCAATCTCGTGCGGCCATCGCCTGCGCAGTCGTGTGGTGGCTCTGCTGCCACTGCGACACCTAGGTCTTACGCCCCAGGCCATGGGATCAAGAATGAAGAGCGATCGAAGGCTACCCTTTCATTGCTGCATTATCGACCGATCCAAGTCGCTTTTGCCACTTGGTTGTCACCACCTTTCATCTATCAAACAAGTCCTGCTGGAGCTGTTTCGCCCCGGCGACTGCAAGAGAGCGGAAGATCGACGTCACTCGCTTGGAGGTGCCTGTCGCCTAGCGGGTCCCATATCAAAGCAGGCACACGCGCCACTTCTCCAGCTCGTTCGCAGTCATGAAATAGGGCTGGCGTAAGACAGCCAATCGGCCATCTCGCACACAACCAAGCCCTTTCGAGAGCATGCCATGGTAGTATCGGTAGACATATCTCCAAGTTGGCGCGACATCGCGCGGATCAGCGATGGTGAGACGCTGGCACTTGCGCCTGCCGCTTGGGACCGTGTCGTACACGCAAACCGCATCGTGGCGCGCATAGTCGAAAACGGCATACGCGCCTATGGCGTGAACACTGGGGTTGGCGCGCTGTCGAACACGGTGGTCGAACCTGCTTTGCAGCAGCAACTTTCCCGCAACATCATCTTCAGCCACGCTTGCGGGGTTGGTGATCTGCTGCCGGAGCGCAGCATCCGCGCGATCATTGCATCGCAGGTGGCCAATTTTGCGCACGGCCACTCTGGAGTGCGGCCAGAGATCGTTGTCAACTTGCTGCGCTTCCTGGAGCGCGGCTGCATCCCGGAGGTACCGTCGCGAGGGTCGGCGGGATATCTCACGCATAACGCACACATTGCGCTGGTATTGATCGGCGAGGGCCGGGCGCGCGTCGCGGGGCGTCGAATGAACGGACGCGACGCCTTGGCGGCTATTGGAGTCGAACCTCTGGTGCTCGGCGCCAAGGAGGGCCTAAGCCTGGTCAATGGCACTGCCTGCGCTACCGGGCTTTTGTGTGTGGCATTGGCTCGCGTCGAACGCCTTTTGCGCTGGGCCGATGCTGCAGCGGCCCTGACGCTCGAAGCCGCTGGTTGTCAAATGGCGGCCTTTGACGAGCGCGTGCTCGCCATGCGGCCGTCACCTGGTATCGAGGCGGTAGGCGCAACGCTGCGCGGGTTGCTCGAGGGCAGCGGCCTGATCGAAGCGGCCCGCGGGCGACGCACGCAAGACGCACTCAGCCTTCGCGCTGTGCCTCATGTGCATGGTGCCGCACTTGAGGTGATGGAGCGCTCCGCACACCTGGTCGACCGTGAACTGGCTTCCGTCACGGACAATCCTGCTGTTTCGGGTACGCTGGACAACCCATTGGTCTTTTCGGAGGCGCATGCAGTTGCGCCCGCATTGGGCCAGGCTGCCGACAGCATGACGATCGCTCTGGCTCAGGTGGCAGCAATGAGCGAGCGACGCATCGACCGTCTGGTCAATCCGCTGGTCAACAACCTACCGGCGTTTCTCGCCAGCGAAGGCGGCTGCAATTCTGGCTTCATGATCGCGCAGTACACCGCCGCTTCGTTGAGCAACGTGAACCGCCGCCTGGCAGCGCCGGCTGCGACTGACGGAGGTGTTACGTCAGGGCTGCAGGAAGACTTCCTCGCCCATCCGACCGTCGCCGCCAACAAGCTGCTGGCCGTTATCGACAACGCCGAATACATCCTGGCAATTGAACTGATGGCGGCAGCGCAGGCGCATGACTTCCTGGCTGGCAAGGAAACGCGCGCGCCGCGAACAGATGCGATCTATCGCACCGTTCGCGAGCACGTCGCACACTATGCAGACGACCGCCCGCTGTCATGGGACATGGAAACGCTTCGCGATTTCATCCGCGAGGTGGATGTGCCCAACGTGAACGGCGTGTAGTCGCGCTGTCGGGGCCGCACGGCGGTAAACCCTCAGGAGCCCTTTCGCCTGCCGCCCAAATGGAACCTCCCGTGACGCCAGGGGTTGAACCTCCTTCAAGGAGACCTTCACGATGGCCGACAAGAGAGAGTTCGAAGCGAAGTTCTGGGAATCGATACGTTCAGACATGACCGTGATGGTGAGTGTCTCTGGTATCGACTCGCGCCCGATGACCGCGCAGTTCGATGGCGACCGCAAGACCATCTACTTCTTCACGGCTAGCGACACCGAACTTGCTGGCAAGCTGACGCGCGCCAGGAAAGCCACGCTCGTCTACGCGTCGAAGAAGCATGACCTGTTTGCCACCGTCCATGGCACGCTGAGGATCGACGGCGATCGCGGCACGATCGACCGGCTGTGGAACCGCTTCGTGGCCACGTGGTTCGAGAAGGGCAAGGATGATCCGAAGCTCAGGCTGCTCCGGTTCGAACCGGCGGACGCGCAAATCTGGCTCGACGCTTCCAGCCTCGTTGCCGGCGTCAAGATGTTCCTGGGCCTGGGTGACCCGAAGCAGGACTACAAGGACAGCGTGGCGAAGATGCCCCTGTAGCCAGAGGCGAGCGCATTCGGAAGCAGTCGAAACAGCTGGCGCACCCGACAGGATTCGAACCTGTGACCTCTGCCTTCGGAGGGCAGCGCTCTATCCAGCTGAGCTACGGGTGCTCGTCGGCGAATTCGCGCCGAACACGCCCGGCGCACCGGACGACGCGCGTTCATAACCGATGCGGCGGCAAGCTTCAACGGGAGAAGTGGCAAATCGCGATCCATTGCCGGGCCGGCCATGACGACGGTCTTGCAGGCGTGGCGAGTACAGCGTGCCCCGCCTGGGCTTCGGTCGATTTTAGGTGACGACATAGGCCCCAGCAGCAATTGACGGCCACCCGCCCGGCATTGTCTAACCGCCACCAGCCATGTTCACGCTCGCCCACCCCGAAAGCTTCGCCCAGGACATCAAGAAGAGCCGGTTCCTGGCTGTCGCCGGACCGGTGGCGGACGAGGCGGGAGCGAAGGCGTTTATCGCTGCCCATTCGGATGCCGGGGCCAACCACAATTGCTGGGCCTGGCGCATCGGCCAGAGCTACCGCTTCAGCGACGACGGCGAGCCGAGCGGCACTGCCGGCAAGCCGATACTGCAGGCGCTCGACGGCCAGAACCTCGACAATGTCGCTGTCGTCGTCACGCGCTGGTTTGGCGGCATCCTGTTAGGCAGCGGCGGGCTGGTGCGGGCCTATGGCGGCACCGCGGCCACCTGCCTGCGCGCCGCGGCCAAGACCGAAATCGTCATCTCGGTCGAAGCGAAAATCACCTGCGGTTTCGCCGACCTGGCAATCGTCCAAGCACGGCTCGCGGCCCAGCCGGGCGTGCGCATCATCGCCGAGACTTTCACCGCGACCGGCGCCGAGCTTCTGGCGGCGCTGCCCGAGGCGGACGTTGTTGCGATCATGCGGATGGTCGTTGACCTGACAAGCGGGCGGGCACTCGTCGCCCTGCCTGATTGAGCGCAGCCTCGATGCTTAGACCGATCGGGGGCCGCTCGACTTGTCGGTGGCCAAGAGGCATTGCTGCAGCTTGTGAAGGAGCCGGTGCGCGGCGCTGCGAGATCCGCGAGACGACGTCCGCCAACGAGGCATCCCCGTCCGCAACACTTGTCGGAACAATGTCCCAGGAAAAGCGTGCAGCGGTTTTCCATCCGGAATAGCGTAGCAACCGAAAGCGCGGCTTCGCGATCCGAAGGACGCAGCCAGGCACCAGGCGCCCCACAGGAGACAAAGATGGAAATCAAACGCAGCGGTTCGCGGCCTTCGGCAACGCCCTCGCCCGACTACTTCACCGGCGCGGTGCGTCAGGATCCGATCTTAGAGGCTCCGGCGCCGGCGCGGCTGCGCGCCGTCACCGTCACCTTCGAGCCGGGTGCGCGGACGGCATGGCACACCCACCCGCTCGGCCAGACGCTGGTTGTCACCTCAGGCCTAGGCTGGGCCCAAGTCTGGGGCGGCAAGGTCGAGGAGATCAGGCCCGGCGATGTCGTCTGGTTCGCGCCCGGCGAAAAGCACTGGCACGGTGCGGCGGCGACAACGGCGATGACCCACATCGCCCTGCAGGAAGCCCTCGACGGCCGCGCCGTCGACTGGCTCGAGAACGTCACTGACGATCAGTACACAGCGCCAGCCTGAGCCCGGCGGCACGTCACCCAGCCTGGTTACTGGATCTCGCCCATCGGCACCGGTGCGTCGCCCTGCTGGACGGTCGCGGACGTGTCGACCGGCATCGGCATGCCAGGCGCTGCAGGCGCCGGCAAGGGCGCTGCCAATGCGTTGGCCGCCGGGGCCGGGGTGAACATCTGCGACGCCAGGCTGCCACCGGCGGCCTGGGGCATGTAGCGGACGATCATCTCCTCGACCTGGGCGTTGCGCTTGCGTGCCGTGTCGCCGCCCATGACGACGATCACCAGCTTGCGGCCGTCGGCCTGCACCGAAGTGACGATGTTGAAGCCAGAGGCCCTGATGTAGCCGGTCTTGATGCCGTCGACGCCGTTGACCCGGCCGAGCAGGTCATTGTGGCCACGGATGCGCTTGCCGCGGAAATTGAAGTCGGTGGCTGAGAAATAATAATAATGCTGCGGGAAATGCTTGCGCAGCGCCATGCCGAGCACCGCCATGTCGCGCGCCGTTGTGCGCTGCTGCGCATCGGGCAATCCAGAGGCGTTGCGGAAGACGGTGCTGGTCATGCCGAGCTGACGCGCCTTCGCCGTCATCTGGCGGGCAAAACCCTCCTCCGAGCCGCCGAGATATTCGCCGACAGCCACCGCCACGTCATTGGCCGACTTGGTCGCCAGCGCCCGGATCGCCGCATCGAGCTCGATTTGCTCGCCGCGCTTGAAGCCGAGCTTGGAGGGCGGCTGCGAGCGGGCGTTCTCCGACACCGGGATGAACGTTGTCTTGGAAACGCGTCCCTGCTGCATCGCCTCGAAGGTCAGATACAGCGTCATCATCTTGGTCAGCGAGGCGGGATAACGCGGCGCCGTCGAATAGGCCTGGTAAAGCGTGCGCCCATTGGAGGCGTCGACGACGATGGCGGCAAACTTGTCGGGCGCCGCGGCTTGCGGCGCGACATTCAGCGTCTCCGATGTGGCGCAGCCGGCGACGAGGGTAACCACGGCAAGCAGCGCCACGACATTGCGCCACAGCCCAGACCACCGAAACCGGGGGAGACTGGAGGGCAGCAGGGAAGAGTGTGTCTGGGCTTGCAAGGAAAGAACCTGTCGGTGGTCGCCAAAACTGGGCTTTGTCACATGCCGGCCGGCAGCAACAGCCGGAAAATTACAGAACGCACGCCATTCCGTCCATTTGGCCTGATGCACCAGATGCATGTTGCGCCGGCGGTGTTGAATATTGGTTACACCCGGCGGCTTGCGCGAAGGATGCCAAATCGGCTCTGTTGGCGTCACATAGCGGGGTGATTTGGCATGAGCGAGCATGGTTTCCAGGCCGAGGGCATTTCAGCCACGCTTGACCTTGCCGTCGGCCACATCGCCGATTTCGCCATCACAAGCGGCGCGCGCACGCTGAAACCGCTGCACCGCGCGCCATGGATCGACCGCAACGACCTGCCCGAAGGCTTGCCCGAGGGCGTCGTCAGGCTGTCGGGCGACTTCCTGTGCGCGCCGTTTTCGCGCAGCGACGTGGAAGCGGCACCGCTGCATGGCTGGCCGGCTAACGGCGCCTGGGACCTCGTCTCAGACGAAGCCATAACGGGCGGCCGCCGCGTAAGCTTCCGGCTGCAGCACAAGGTGATGGGCGCCACCGTCGACAAGACGCTCGTCCTGCGCGACGGCCACCCGTTCCTGTACCAGGAGCATGCCTTCTCCGGCGGCTCCGGTGCGATCTCGGTCGCCCATCACCCGATGACCGAGATGGCCGCGGGCGGTCGTCTCGCTTTTTCACCGAAGCGGTTGGCGGCAACCCCGCCCGATGTCACCGAGCCCGACCCGGCACGTGGCGCCCATCTGCTCGCCTACCCTGCCCGCAGCGCCGACCTCACCCGCTTCCCGGTCGCCGACGGCGGCCAAACCGACCTCACTGACTACAGCGCCGTTCGCCGGCACGAGGATTTCGTCACCCTCGTCGAGGCCGATCACGACGGCATGGGCTGGACGGCAGTGGCGCGCAAGGCCGAGGCCGACGTCGTGCTGGTGCTGAAGAACCCGGCCGAGCTGCCCGTCACCATGCTGTGGATCAGCAATGGCGGCCGCTATTACGCGCCATGGAACGGCCGCCACGGCGTGCTCGGCATCGAGGATGGGCGCTCGGCGATCGGCCATGCCGCGTCGATCGGCGACAACTGGCTGAAGCAGGAAGGCATAGAGACAGCCTTCACACTCGGCGGCCGCGTCGCTTTCCGCCAGATCGTCGGTGCCTTGCCGCTGGACGGCGACGATCCGCCGTCAAAGGTCGAGGCCTTGCCCGGCCGGCTGCGGCTCATCTTCGCCGATGGCAGCCAGCGCGAGGCGCCGTTCGACGAAACCTTCCTGCGGATCGGCCAGCCGATCTTGAAGTGACGCGGCCGCCGCCTCATTTTTGACGGGTGCGGCGGCAGAATGTCATTTGAAACCATCGGGGAGATCCATGTCCGAAATCGCCCACATCGCCGCAACCCTGTTCAAGCGCGCCCACCATGCCGAGCGCTTCGTGATCGGCATCGCCGGACCGCCCGGATCGGGCAAGTCGACGCTGTCGGCGGCGCTGCACGACGTGCTGCCCGAAGGCTCGGCCGCGGTGGTGCCGATGGACGGCTTCCACTTCGACGACGCGGTGCTGGCAAAGCGCGGCCTGAGCGAGCGCAAGGGCGCGCCCGAGACCTTCGACTTTGCCGGCTTCGAAGTTCTGCTCAAGCGCCTGCGCGCCGCCGAGCCCGACATCGCCATCCCGGTCTTCGACCGCAGCATCGAGCTGTCGCGCGCGGCAGCCGACATCGTCTCGGCCGACGTCAAATTCATCCTCGTCGAAGGAAATTACCTGCTGCTCGACGAGGAGCCCTGGCAGCGGCTGCACCAGCTGTTCGACTTCACCATCTTCGTCGACGTGCCGCGCGAAGAGCTGGAGCGGCGGCTGGTCGAGCGCTGGCGCGAGCACGGCCGCTCCGACGCCGACGCGCGCAACTGGATCGACAGCAACGACATGCCCAACATCGACCGGGTGCTGGCAGCCAGACGCGAGGCCGACCTGGTGATCGGCCGCACCGGGCCGCTTTGAAGACCGATCAGGGGTCTGGAGTTCGAGAGGCCTTTTGGTAACTCGCCCTGCCGAGGCATATGGCGTGGTTTTCGAGAACCGGAGCGCAGCGGACAGTTAGGTCCGTGAGCACCGGAAGCGGAGAAAACCGCGTCAGATGACCGGCAGGGTAGAGTTAACGAATGGCCTCTAGCCGCGTGCGGGAATGTTCAGGCCCGCCTGCACCGCCGGGCGGGCCAGGCCGCGCTCCAGCCATGCCCCGACATTCTCGAAACTCTTGAAGCCGACCAGGTCGCCGGCGTCGTAGAAGCCGATCAGGTTGCGCACCCAGCCGAGCATCGAAATGTCGGCGATGGTGTAGTCGTCGTCCATGATCCACTTGCGACCTTCGAGCCGCTTGTCGAGCACGCCAAGCAGGCGCCGCGACTCGTCGCGGTAGCGTTCCAGCGGGCGCTTGTCGGCGATCTCGCGGCCAGCGAATTTGTGGAAGAAGCCAAGCTGGCCGAACATCGGGCCCACCGACGCCATCTGGAAGAACACCCACTGAATGGTTTCGTAGTGACGGGCACGGTCAGCTGGGATCAGGCGGCCGGTCTTTTCGGCGAGATAGAGCAGGATTGCGCCTGACTCGAACAGCGCCAGCGGCTTGCCGCCGGGGCCATTGGGATCGAGTATCGCCGGAATCTTGCCGTTCGGGTTCAGCGCCAGGAACTCCGGCGTCCAGCTTTCATTCTTGCCGATATTGATGGCATGCGCCTCATAGGGCAGGTCGAGTTCTTCGAGTGCTATCGACACCTTCACGCCGTTCGGCGTCGGAAAGGAATAGAGCTGGATGCGGTCGGGGTGCTGCGCCGGCCAACGGGCGGCAATCGGAAAGGGAGTGAGATCGCTCATCGACGGTTCCTCGTGGGGTGGCCCGGCGTGAAGCACTGGCCAGAATGGTGGGGGCACGCAAGAGTTAGTCATGCCAACGCGCTGCATCAATATGCAGCGCGTCTGTTTTATCGAGATGACAGATTAAGTCGGAGACGGATCAGACCGCCTTGACCGCAACCACGGCATTGGTGCCACCAAAGGCAAAGCCGTTGCTGATCGCCACGCGCACCGGGCGCTGTTTGGCGACATTGGGCGTGATGTCGAGATCGCAGTCGGCATCCGCCTCGCGATAATTGGCGGTCGGCGGCACGATGCCTTCGCGCACGGCGTTGACACAGGCGATCATCTCGAGCGCGCCCGAGGCGCCGAGGCAGTGGGCATGCATCGACTTTGTCGACGACACCGACAGCTTGTCGGCATGAGCGCCGAAGACGCGGCGGATGGCCGCCGTTTCGATCTGGTCGTTGGCCTTGGTGCCGGTGCCATGGGCGTTGACGTAGTCGACCTCTTCCGGCGTCAGCCCGGCGTCCAGCAGGCAGGCGCGCATCGCGGCCGTCGGGCCTTCGACGGTCGGCGCCACGATATCGGAGGCGTCGCCGGACATGCCGGTTCCGGCCAGTTCGGCCAGGATCGTCGCGCCACGGGCAACCGCGTGGTCATAGGTTTCAAGCACGACCATGCCCGCACCCTCGCCGAGAACCAGCCCCTGCCTGTCGGCGGAAAATGGACGGCACGTGTCGGGCGCAACGACGCGCAACGCTTCCCAGCCCTTGATCACGCCCCACACCAGCGGCGCATCGGTGCCGCCGGCAACGATCGCGTCGGCGCGGCCGAGCAGAAGCTGGTCCATCGCGGTGGCGAATGCGTGGTTGGACGAGGAGCAGGCGGAGGTGACGCCGAACACCGGTCCACGCAGGCCGAGATTCATGCTGACCTGGCCGGCGGCCGCACCCGGCATGACCTTCGGCACGGTGAAGATGGCGGCGCGGTTCCTGCCTTCGAGCAGGATGGCGCGGTAATTTTCCTCGATCGCTTCCCAGCCGCAGACGCCCACGCCGACGATGGTGCCAACACGATGGGTGTTGTGTTCGTTGACGACCAGGCCGGACTGGCGCAGCGCTTCCTTGGCCGCGATCACGGCAAGAAGGCTGAACCGGTCCATCGAAACGAGCTGCTTGCGGTCAATGCCGTGCTCGGGCAGCTGCTTGATCTCGGCGCCGATGCGGATCTTGAGCTCGTGCAGCTCGCCATTGGTCAGCGGTCCGATGGCCGAACGGCCAGCGCGCATGGCATCCCAGATGGCGGGTGCATCGGTGCCGAGCCCGCACAGCCCGCCGATACCGGTGATGACGATGCGGGGACGCTTCATCTCAGGCAGATTTTGCAATCAGGGCGCGAACGGCTTCGACCATGTCGCCGACATTCTTGAGGCTGCTCCAGGCATCGACGGTGTTCATCTCGATCTCGATGCCATACTCTTCCTCGAGATCGAAGATGATCTCGGTGAGTTCGAGCGAGTGGATGCCGAGCGCGGTCAGCTCCGTACCGAGCGTGATCTCTTCGCCACCTTCCTCAGCATGCGCCTTGATCTTGGCGATGATGTCCGTTGCCAACTGGTCGGCCATAAATACCCTTCCCCAGAACTCTCTAACTTGTCATGTCCGTGCCGCGCAGCTCCTGCGCCGGGCCCGAGCCAGACCTTTCAGACGAAACCGCCCCCGAATTGAGCCAAAAAGGCGTCCCTGTATAGAAAGCGAAACGCGACGAGGCAACAAGCTTGTATATCGACAAATCCCCCATTGCAGCTACCCTCCGGGCATCATGACATCAGGCACATCCTTGTCCGCCGAGACTGACGCAGCGGCAATTTCCACGCAGCGCGTAAAGGCGCGCGCGCGCATCGAGGTCGAACACCGGGCCGGCCGCAGC
>Ga0209902_101077_pt1 | contig 16672 bp, 22 predicted proteins | sample FECB27metaG_FD_188304 | JGI IMG/M metagenome (GOLD analysis project Ga0209902, IMG submission 188304) | Cyanobacterial communities from the Joint Genome Institute, California, USA - FECB-27 (SPAdes) (version 2) | ecosystem: Environmental > Aquatic > Thermal springs > Hot (42-90C) > Microbial mats...
TGGAGGGGGCGCGGCCCCAAACACCAGCGCTTCTCGGCCGCACAGGCCACCCCGATGCTGACGCAATCGACGTCTTATCTGCAGCCGCGCACGGGGACACGCGCGGGGAGATGGGCTGTGGGTTGGAAGGCGGCCATGACAGCGCTGCGGATACTCGCTGCGCTGGCCTTGCTGGCGCTCCTCGGTATCTCGCTGGTGCCGGCGTTCGGTCCCTGGCCCGGAGACATGATCGCGCCATTTCGACTGCAGCTCGCGGTCGCGGCCCTTGTCGGTTTGAGCGCAGCAGCGGCGCTCAAAGACCTGCGATTGGTCGGCTTTGCCGGCATCGTCGTGGCGGCGACTGTCGTGCCGATCGCCGCCCGGCTGATCGATCGCCCAGTGCTGTCGGAGACGGCGGCAGGTCGGCCCCTCAGCCTCGTCGTCGCCAACGTGCTTTGCGACAACACCCAGTATGACCGCGTCGTCGCGCTGGTGCGCGAACAGCAGAGCGATATCTTCGCCGCCGTCGAGACGACGCCGGAATGGGTGGCGTCGCTGGACGAGCTGAAGGATCAGTATCCCCACAGCTTCGCGCCAACGACGCTCGGCGTCTTTGGCGTGGCCCTCTACGCCAAACGCCCGTTCTCGGCGACGCTCCTCTACGCTGGCCGCCGGCAATTGCCGCTGCTGCGGGCCGATTTCGGCGATATGGTGGTCTATGTCGCGCACCCGATGCCGCCTGCCAACGCGCGGCTCACCGCCGACAATCGCGACTACATCGAGGCCTTAGCGGCAGCGGTCGGCGCCGAGACGCATCCGGTGATCATCGCCGGCGACCTGAACACCACGCTCTGGTCGAACAACATCGAGCCGTTGCTTCGCCAGCCCATGCAATGGCCGGCTAACTCGGGGCTCGCCTACTCCTGGCCGACGGCGAGGCCATGGATGGCCATCCAGATCGACCAGGTGCTGACGAGGGGAATGACCGCCGGCAGTTACCGGACGCTCGGCGATGTGGGATCAGATCACTATCCGGTTCGGGTCGATCTGGTGATCTGATACGGAGTCGGGCCCATAACCGGGTTGTGGATACTGTGCCACGCTTGCTGCCGATGTGATCGGCAGCGCCCAGAAAATTCTTGTTCCTATTTTAAGGCGCGTGCACTGTTGCAAGAGGGGGCCGGTGCTGATTTGCCCGGCTGTGACGGTTGCCCTGGCAACTGATCGACAGGAGGGAAGCGTGCTTGCAAGAATTGCCATTGCCGCGTTGGCGTCGGCTTCGATGGTCTCGGGCGCGCTCGCCTGGGATGGGGCGAGGGCCTATCACCTGCGTCCGGGCGGGGCGAGCGACATCAGCCTGGCGCTGAACCTGCTCCATGTCGAGAACACCCTCCTCGGACTCGGGGACACCACGCTGGATGTGGGGGTGCTGACCCCGACCTATCGCAAGACCTTCGACATCATGGGCGATGTCGGCTTCGTGCTGATCGGACTGCCGGTCGGCGGCATGACGTTCGACTCGTTGGCCCCCACCGTCGACACTGGTATTGCCCAGGGCGATCTGGTGCTCGGCGCGGGTGTGGGACTGGTGGGGATGCCGGCCCTCGCCCCCATGGACTACGCCATGCACAAGCCGGGCTTCCAGGCCATGGTCGAGGGTAAGCTGTTCCTGCCCACCGGCGATTATGATGCCAACCGGATGGTGAACCTGGGACAAAATCGCTGGACGTTCCAGGCCAGCCTTCCCATCAGCTATGCGCTGGGCGACAATATGATCGATCCGGAGCTGACCACCTTCGAAATCCGGCCAGTAGTGGTGATCTTCGGCGACAACGAGGATCCCTTCGTTGATACCGGCGCCAACGTGATAAGCCAGGCCCCGATCTTCGGCCTCGAAGGCCATATCACCCGCAATTTCGGCAACAGCATCTGGGCCGCTGTCGATGCCTACTACGAGACCGGCGGCGAGACCTCGTGGGATGGTGTCGCGAAGGGCGACGGGGTGGAGACGCTGGCGCTCGGCGCCACCCTCGGCCTGGTGCTCAGCCCGAATGTCGCGACCCGCATGACCTATCGCCACACTGTCTATTCCAGTGACCCGGACCTCTCGGGGCACGCCCTCGAGATCACCGCTGCCTATCTGTTCTGACGCCTACTCGGCGGCGGCCGCGTAGGCCGCCTCCATCTTGGCGAAAGCCGACACGGCCGGCTGCGGCGCGCCCAGGTGGATGTGCCGCAACTCGTCCATGAACTCTTCCCAGAGCTGCGGGCCGCCATCCTCGAGCACCTGGGCGCCGGTCGCGAGGTCCGCTGCGGGCAGGGTGTGGCGCAGTCCCCAACTGCCCATCACCGCCATCAGCGGCACCAGTTCGATCGCCTTCTCGGTCAGCGAATAGACCGCGCGCTGCTTGTGGCTGGGGTCCCGGCTGCGGGTCAGCAGCCCATTGGCGGTGAGCCGCTTCAGCCGGTCGGTGAGGATGTTGGAGGCGATCCCCTCGATGCTCTCCGTCAGGTAGGAGCGGAAGCTGCGCGGCCGGCCACCGAACATCGAGTCGCGCAGGATGATCAGGCTCCAGCGATCGCCAAAAGTTTCGAGCGTATTGTTGATCGGGCACCCTGCGCGTCGGTAGCTCATCGAAATCCATCCGCAAAAACTGGTTGCAAAATAGAGGTGGTTTCCAGCCGAGCCCGACTGTTAGCACAGGGACCGGCGCAAATGAACGCGACCCCTTCGGATCGCCGCCGCTCGACAGGAGCCACGCATGGCCAAGCTCATATTTGGAATGATGCAGTCCCTCGATGGCTATGTCGCCGGCGCCGAGGGCCAGCCCGGCCTGCCGATGCCCGACGACGCGCTCCACCTCCATTTCAGCTCCCAACTCAGCGGCTTCTCCGGCAGCCTCCTCGGCCGGCGCATGTACGAGATCATGCGCTATTGGGACGAGGAGGAGGCGGAAGAGGGCGAGGCCGGTCTCGCCTTCGCCACAGCCTGGCGGGCGAAGCCGAAATGGGTTGTCTCACGCACCCTGAAATCGGTCGGGCCGAACGCCACGCTGCTGGACGGTGATCTCGAAGCGTCCATTAAGGCGCTGAAGGCCGAGCACGAAGGCATTATCGACGTCGCCGGCCCGGAGCTGGCGGGAGGCTTGAGCGCGCTTGGCCTCATCGATGAGTACCAGCTCTACCTCCGGCCCTTCGTGCTTGGCCGCGGCAAGCCATTCTTCCACGGCCCCCGGCCGCCGCTCCGCCTCCAATCCAGCGAACAGATCGGCGATACGATGCGGCTCGTCTACGTCCCCGCCTGAACGACAGGCAGACCTCGCAGGACGGAGAACTGCAATGCGGAACAGAGCCGCGATGAAGGCCGCCGTAGCCGGATCGGCGGTCGCCGAAGCGGCCGTCGGGCAAACCCTGCGCAAGGGAGCGCGGGCGCTATGCTGAGCTGGCAGGTCGGGCAGGTGAAGATCACTCGCATTGTCGAAATGGATCTGCCGATCCCGGCCTCGTTCATGGCCGGGGCTACACCCGAGGCGCTGCGCCGGCTGCCCTGGCTTTATCCGCACTTCGTCAGCGCTGACGACAGCACCCTCAACCTCAGCGTGCATGCGCTGCTGGTCGAGGCGCCCGGGCTGTGGCTGGTCGTCGATACCTGCGTCGGCAACGATCGGCCGCGCGAGTTCACCGGCGGCGAGGCCCTGTCGACACCGTTCCTCGCGCAACTGAGCGAGGCGGGCTGGTCGCGCGACGGCGTCGATGCGGTGGTCTGCACCCATCTCGATGTCCACCATATTGGCTGGAACACCATGCTCGAAGCGGGCAGGTGGGTGCCGACCTTCCCGCGGGTGCGTTACCTGATCGGCCGGCAGGAATATGAGTTCTGGAAGGGCGTCGACGAAGCCGAGCAGCTGGCGGCGATGGCGGACAGCATCAAGCCGATCTTCGATGCCGGCCTCGTCCAACTGGTCGAACAGGATCACGTGCTCTCACCCGAAGTCCGGCTCACCCCATCGAACGGCCACACCCCGGGCCATGTCAGTGTGCTGATCGAGTCCGACGGCGCACGAGCGGTGATCACCGGCGACATGACCCACCATCCCTGCCAGATGGCGCACCCCGACTGGACGCTCGCCGACATCGACCCCAAGCTCGCGATCGACACCCGTTCGCGGCTCTTCGCCGAATGGGCCGACCAGCCGATCCTCGTCATCGGCACCCACTTCGCCGCCCCGACGGCTGGCCATATCGTGCGCGACGGCGACGCGTTCCGGTTCGAGGTTTAGGTCCCTTCACTATTGAGCTGAGGCGCCAGCTGAGTGATCGCAGGTGAGCGTGGCTCTCAGTGCTCGAACTGACCCACTGCAAGTACCCCACCCTCGGTGTCATCCCAGCGAAAGCTGGGACCCAACTCGCCGCAGCGCAGGTGGATGAATGGGTCCCAGCTTTCGCTGGGATGACAGCCGGTGGCTGCGGCAGTTCAGTGCCACTTCCCCTTGGCCGATGCAGCCAATGACCAAACGCTTTCGCGCTGCATCAGGCAAGCTTCACTGGTCTTTCAGCCTGTAATCGAGCGTCGGCCAATCGCTGCTGGCAAGCCACTGCAGCAAGTGCTCCCGGAACGGCAGCGCGACAACCACCACGCCCGTTCGCCACCACCAGACCACATCGGCCACCTGCTCTCCGGCAATCGACGGATAGACATAGAGGCAACCGAGGTATTCGCCGGCCCGGCTTTCGATCACCCAGGCGAAACTGCGCCGGGCCTCGAACTCCCGTTGATGCCAGGCGAGATCGATCAGGTTCTTCTCTTTGGTCAGGCCATCCGGCCAGCTCGATCCCGGGTTCGCGGCCTTGATGTCGGCTGCGCTCTCCGTCACGGCGCTGAAATCCCGCTCCAGGTCGCTGACCGACAGAGCCCGCAGCGTGACCTCGCCGAGGACATGCACGGCCGGGATCGAGCGGTCCTTGAACGCGGGGTGCGGCCTCATCCGGTCACCCCGACGACCGGTCGAACCTCGGCCAGCCGCCTGACCGAATAGTCATCCTTCCAGCACACTGCCGCTTCCCAGGCGGCCGAGGCCTGGGCGACGATGTCCTGCGCCTCCTTCTCGAAGCCGGCAGCGTTATGGGGCAGGTCGAGATCGAGATCGGCGACGTCGACATGGGCTTCGTCCCAGTCGATCAGCGCCACCCGATCCGCCGTCATCCGGATATTGCCCGGGTTGGGGTCACCATGCACCGCGCTCATTGGCCGCCCGACCAGCCGCGCCCAGGCGGCTCGGCAGCGGACCACGGCCTCGGCCGGCATCGCGTTGAGGTTGATCCGCGTGCCCGTGTCGGCCACCAGCAGGTCGGTGGAGGAGCGCCAGCCCGGGCGCTGCGGCCAGCCCGCCGTCAGCCGGTGCAGTTCGCGCAGCGTCTCGGCCACCCGGCGCCAGTCGTCCGCCGACTGCGGCGGCCCGCCCTCCAGGTATTTCATCACCACCAGCCCATCGACGAACAGGCGCCCATCCGTGGTCGGGATCGGCGCCGGCACGGTGAGGCCGTTCCGTTCGAGATGCTGCAGCAGTTCGGCCTCCCAGGCGAGGTCGGCGTCGCCCCGCTTGCCGAGCCGCGCCACCGCCAGTTCTTCGCCGATCCGCACGCTCCAGATGTCGTTGGCGACGCCACCCTTGAGCCGTTCGACCCGCACCGCATCATTTCCCCACAGCCCGAGCGCTTCCCATCCCACCTGCAACATCCCTCGATATGCAAAAACCGCCGCGCTAGCGGCCCCGGCCCCGAACGACGCCGGTCGGGCAGCTGCCGAGGACCGACGCGAAGTCCGCGTGCCGCCAATCACTCTTGAGGCCATGCGCCGGTCAACCCCCATTCCGCAGCTTGACACTTCCGCTACAATGCTGAATTGAATTCAATTCAAGATTGTGAGTGCCTGTGAATGACCAACACCCGCCAAAGCCTCATCGCTGCCGCCCAGGCCGAGCTCATCACCGGGCACGGCCACCTCGAGATGCAGGCGGTCGCCAGGCGGGCCAAGGTTTCGGTCGGGCTCGCCTACCACCACTTCGGCTCGAAAAGCGGGCTGATCGCGGCGGTGGTGGAAGCGTTCTACGCCGAGCTGAATGCCGCGGCCTTTGACAATGCCGCGTTTCCCGCCGACAACTGGGCCGACCGTGAGAAGGCGCGCATCGGCGCCTACGTGGCGTTCCACTACACCCACCCGTTTGCACCGCTGGTGATCGGCGCGCTGAGCCGGTCGCCCGAGGTGCTCGATGTCGAGACGGCCTTCACCAACCAGACCCTCACGGGCGGTGAAGCGATGATCCGGGCGGCGCAGCGCGATGGCATCGTTCGGCCGGACCTCGACCCCGCGCTGACCATCGCCCTGATGAGCGGCGGCATCCGGCAGGCGATGCTCGGCGCCCTGACGCGGGAGGATCGGCCCGCCCCGGACGCGCTCACCGAAGCGATCTGGAGCTTCATGGCCGCGGCGCTGCGCCCGGCCAGCTGACCGCGAGAGATCCATCATGCCGACGCCGCTCGACTTTCATCGCCCGCAGCCCGCCTACGACCGCAGCGAACTGCTCCGCTCGTCCGCCGGCGGCTATTTCGGCCCCGGCAATGCCCAATTGCCGGCGCCGCCGATGCTGATGATGGACCGCATCACCGCCATCAGCCGCGATGGTGGCGCCTACGGCAAAGGTCACGTCATTGGTGAGCTGGCGATCACCCCCGAGCTCTGGTTCTTTGCCTGCCACTTTCCTGGTGATCCGGTGATGCCCGGGTGCCTCGGGCTCGATGCCATGTGGCAGATCATCGGTTTCTGGCTGGGCTGGTCGGGCCTGCCGGGCAAGGGCCGAGCGGTCGGTGTCGGCGAGATGAAGTTCCGCGGTCAGATCACCCCTGAGACGCGCCTCGTCCACTACGAGGTCAGCATCCGCCAGGTTCGTCGTGGCAGGCTGCCGATCGGTGTCGCCGATGGCAGCGTCTATGCCGACGAGTCTTGCGTCTATGTCGCGAGGGATATGCGCGTCACCCTGATCGGCGGCACCACGTCCGAATAGCCGGGGCCGCGGTTCTGGTCCCCGGCATTGTCCCGCTGCCGTTTCAGCGGCAGGCTAGGCGGACAGGCGCCAACCAGCCCTTGGGTCCCTGCCCGCAAGGGGGGCGACAGCCTCGATACCAGTGTCTTGGTCTCCCTCCCCCTTACGGGGAGGGGTGGGGGCAGCCCGCACCGGCACACGTTGATTCCATCGTCGTCAGCCACACCTGACGAGCCCGCGAACCCTAAGTCGCCTCGAGCTTCGCTCGCACGCTGTCGCGCATCCTCGCCATGCGCTGCTGCATCTCCATCACCCCGTCGATATCCTCACCGCTGGCCAGCGCCAGTTCCACCGCGGCCATTTGGCCGTCGGCCTTGAGGGCGAGCCCGGCCTCGGTGATCTCGATATCGAGCACGCGCTCGTCGTCCTTGTTGCGGGTGCGCTTCACCAGTCCCGCCGCCTCGAGCTTCTTGAGCAGCGGCGTCAGCGTGTTCGATTCCAGCATCACCAGGTCGGTGAGTGCCTTCATCGTGATCTTGCCGTTTTCCCACAGCACCATCATCACCACGAATTGCGGGTAGGTGAGGCCGAGCTTGTCCAGCATCGGCCGGTAGAACCGGCTGAAGGCGTGGCTCAGCGAATAGGCTGAGAAGCACAGCAGCAGATCGAGCTTCAACTGCTCGGCGATCTCTTTCTTGTCCATCGGATGTCTCCAGTCGTGCCTCCTATATAGAGCGTATGCGATCTAATCGCAAGCGATCAATGCATGGCAGCCATGCAGGATCATGCGTTGCCTGAAATTCAATCGCGTGCGATCTAATCGTCATCGCAATGACGCGACCGACTTTCAAACGGGAGATTGAAATGACCGCGAACCTCGAAACCTCAGCCGCCTTTGCCGCCGCCAATGCCGCAAAGAGCAAGACTGCCCTGTTCATCACCGGCGCCTGGATGCACACCTCGAGCTGGGACAAGCTGCGCTCGGTGTTCGAAGCCGCCGGCTACAAGACCCTGGCTCCGGCCTGGCCATACCTCGAAGGCAACCCGGCCGAACTCCGCGCCCACCCCGACAAGCGGCTGGGCGGGCTGACCTTCAAGAAGATCGTCGATCACTATGCGTCGATCATCGACGGCCTCGACGAACAGCCGGTCATCATCGGCCACTCGATGGGCGGCCTCATCGCCCAGCTGCTGCTCGATCGCGGCTACGGCATCGCCGGTATCGCCATGGATCCCGGTCCGATTGCCGGTGCGTTGCCCGGCCCGGTCTCGCTGCTCGCCGCCCTGCCGCCGATCTTCGCCGGCCCAGGCAATAGCCAGACGATTACCCGCGAGGGCTTTGCCAAGAACTTCGCCAACACTCTGACTGCCGCCGACCAGCAGGTCGCCTATGACGACTATGTCGTACCCACCCCGACCAACATCTTCTACCAGGCCGCCGGCATGTTCGGCACCGCGGTGAAGGTGAAGGCGCGGAAGCAACCTCTGCTGGTGATCTCGGCCGAACACGACCGCACCGTCACTCCATATCTCGCCAAGGCGATCTTCAACATCCAGAAGAAGTCCCCGGCCCGCACCGATTTCCACCAGTTCGCCGATCGCTCGCACTTCCTCGCCGGCGAGAAGGGCTGGGAAGAAGTCGCCCACTACGCCCTCGACTGGGCCAACGAAGTCACCGCGGCTCCGTCTATCCACTGAGTGTTCGGTGGCTCCCTTATCCTCCCCCGCCACGCGGGGGAGGATCACCGACAGAGCGGCACTCGCCACACCTCGCCCATTCCCCCAAGCCGGGGAATCTCGTACCCATCGAACTACGCCCCACGGACGAGGTATCGCCCTGGGGGCAGGGGAGGGGAAGTTGATCCGCCGGACCACCCGTATTGCAGCTGCCGCCCTGGCGCTTGCCGCTCTCGCGGCCTGTTCCTCGATTCCCCTCGGCACTGCCGCCAAGCTTCGCGGCCTCGACTACCTCAACGACGATGTCGCGAACCTGCTGCTGGCCTTCGACCTGCCCCCCTCGCTCGAGCCGGTGCAGGGCGCCTCCACCATCGGCTTCGACATCACCACGCCATCGAGTGGCGAGCGCCACATCAAGGCGACGCTGGTCGCGGCCGATGCCGGTGATCTCGCCGGCACGCTCCCGCCACCCACCGGCGAGCGCAACTACTACCTGTTCGGCTTCTCCGACCCCGACAAGCAGGCGATCCGCGAAGCCCAGGCCTGGGCCAAAACCCTGCCCGCCGGCAACAATGCGCTGTCCATCTCGCTGAGCCCAAAACTCTGCCGCACCGAGCCGATCGATCCGGCCAAAACCACCATCTCCGCCCTCATCGCGCTGCCTGGTGTCCCCGGTCTCGCCCCGCTGCTCAGCAACCAGCCGCTCTCGAGTGTCCTCGCCAGCGCCCCGATCAAGGATGTCCCGCCTTGTACCGGCCATTCGGGGTAGAGCGTTACTGCGCGTGAAGCAGTTCAGCCGGGCGTTTCAGACATCTGGCCTCGATAGCGCAGCGCCTCGACGAAGGCGGTGAAGGCCGGCGAAGGCTGGCGGCGGTTGGGGTAATACAGATGAAAGCCCTGCCAGAGCGGTGACCAGTCGGCCAGCACCTCGACCAGCTCGCCACTCTCGATGTACCTGCGCGCCATGAACTCCGGCACGTTGCCGAGCCCATGCCCGTCGAGCGCCGCGTCCAGCACTGGCAGGATGGAGTTGAAGATCAACTGTCCTTCCACCCGCACGTTGAGCTCGCGGCCGTCCTTCCTGAACTCCCAGGCATAGAGGCTGCCGGCACTGGTCAGCCTGAGGTTGATGCACTGGTGCCTGGTGAGCTCGTGCGGCGTCAATGGTGGCGGGCGCCGCTCGAAATATTCAGGCGTCGCCACCACGCTGAACCGCCAGTCCGGACCGATCCGCACCGCGATCATGTCCTTGGACAGCGCCTCGCCCAGTCGCACCCCGGCATCGAGCCGCTGCTCGACGATATCGACAAAGCCGTTCTGGATTGCCAGTTCCACCGTGATGTCGGGGTACTGCCGAAGGAAGGTCCTCAGCATCGGTCGGAACACCGACGCCACCACCGAGTCGCCGCACGAGACCCGGATGGTGCCGGCCGGCCGGTCGCGCAGCTCGCTGAGCGCCGCGATCTCCGCTTCGATCTGTTCGAAATGCGGCCCGACCGAGTTTACCAGCCGCTGCCCCGCCTCGGTCGGCGACACACTGCGCGTCGTCCGCGACAACAGCCGCAGACCCAGCCGCGCTTCCAGCCCCTTCACCGAATGGCTGAGCGCCGACGGCGTCACTCCCAGTTTCGCCGCCGCCCGGGTAAAGCTCTGCTCCCGCGCCACGGCGAGAAAGGCCTGCATGTCATCGATTGGGCTGCGCGCCATTGCTGAGCCGTGCTCACAACTTCATGGAGATTATTCATCCTAATCGACGGTCGGGCCGCTGGCTACATTGGCCCGTCAGCAAGGAGTGCACTGCCATGGAGATCTATCGCGCCGGCAGCCGGCCCTCGGGCAAGGGACCGACCGACTGGTTCACCGGAACGGTCCGGATCGATCCGCTGTTCAATCCGGCCGCGCCCGATCGCGTACAGGGCGCCAGCGTCACCTTCGAGCCCGGCGCCCGCACCAACTGGCACACCCATCCGCTCGGCCAGACCCTGGTGGTCACGCACGGCGCCGGTCGGGTGCAGCGCTGGGGCGGCCCGGTCGAAGACATCCGCCCCGGCGATGTCGTCTGTTTCGCCCCCGGCGAGAAGCATTGGCATGGTGCCGCCCCGCAAACCGCCATGACCCATCTCGCCACCCAGGAGGTGGCGAACGGCAAAGTCGTCGACTGGCTCGAGCCCGTCACCGAAGCCCAGTACGCGGCGACGACGCGGTAGCCCTGGCCCCCGATTTCCGAAGGACCCCGATCATGCTCGCCACCATCCTCCACGCTCCGGGCGATGTCCGCGTTGAACAGCGCGACGAACCGAAAATCCTCAAACCCACCGATGCGATCATCCGCCTCTCGGCCACCTGCATCTGTGGCTCCGACCTCTGGCCGTTCCGCGGCGCCAACGAGGTTACTTCGCCCATGGCCATGGGCCATGAATATTGCGGCGTGGTGGTCGAGGTCGGCAGCGAGGTGAGGACCGTGCGGCCGGGCCAGTTCGTCGTCGGCTCGTTCGTCCTCTCCGACAATACCTGCCCGCACTGCCGGCATGGCTTCCAGTCCTCCTGCGAACAGCGCGAGTTCATGACCGGCGGCCAGGCCGAGTTGGCGCGCGTGCCGCTCGCCGATGGTACGCTGATCGCCACTGCCGAGATGCCCCCCGACGACCTGATCCCGAGCCTCCTCGCCGCCTCCGACGTGCTCGGCACCGGCTGGTATGCGGCTGATGCCGCCCGCGTGCAGGCCGGCTCGACCGTGGTCGTCGTCGGCGATGGGGCGGTAGGGCTGATGGGGGTGCTGGCGGCAAAACAGCTCGGCGCCGACCGCATCATCGCCATGAGCCGACACAGGTCGCGGCAGGATCTGGCGCTCGACTACGGCGCCACCGATATCGTCGCCGAGCGCGGCGAAGCCGGCGTGGCGCGGGTCCGCGAGCTCACCCAGCGCATTGGCGCCGACGCCGTACTGGAATGCGTCGGCACGCAGCAATCGATGCAGACGGCCATCGACTGCGCCCGCCCGGGCTCGATGATCGGTTATGTCGGCGTCCCGCACGGCGTGACCTTCGACGGCCAGTCGCTGTTCTTCGCGCAGCGCGGCATGATTGGCGGACCGGCCCCGGTGCGCCGCTTCCTGCCGCAGCTGATGGAGCTGATCCTCACCCGCAGGATCAACCCCGGAAGAGTGTTCGACCTTGAACTACCGCTCCGCGATGCCGCTCAGGGCTATCGCGCCATGGACGAGCGCCGCGCCATTAAGACGCTGCTCCGTCCGTAACCTCATTCGAAGGAGATCAAGATGCAGAAGCGCAAACTCGGGCAGGGGCTTGAAGTCTCGGCCATCGGCCTCGGCTGCATGGGGATGAGCCAGTCCTATGCCCCGTTCCCGGAGAAATCCGCCTCGATCGCGCTGATCCGCGCGGCCGTCGATCGCGGCCTCACTTTCTTCGACACCGCCGAGGTCTACGGCCCCTTCGACAACGAGGAGATCGTCGGCGAGGCGCTGGCGCCGGTGCGCGACCAGGTGGTGATCGCCACCAAGTTCGGCTTCCAGTACCAGGACGGCAAGTCGACCGGCGTCAACAGCCGGCCCGACCACATCCGGCAGGCGCTGGAGGGTTCGCTACAGCGGCTGCGCCTCGACAGCATCGATCTCTACTACCAGCACCGCGTCGACCCGAACGTGCCGATCGAGGATGTCGCCGGCACCGTCCGCGACCTCATCGCCGAGGGCAAGGTCAGGCATTTCGGCATGTCCGAAGCGGGGCTCGAGACCATCCGCCGCGCCCATGCGGTGCAGCCGGTCACGGCGCTGCAGAATGAATACTCGCTGTGGTTCCAGCGCCCACCGGTGCTCGACCTGCTCGAGGAGCTCGATATCGGCCTCGTCGCCTATAGCCCGCTCGGCAAAGGCTTCCTCGCCGGCAAGATCACTGAGGCCACGACCTTCGAAGCCCACGACATCCGTAACACCATCCCGCGCTTCACCCCCGAGGCCCGGGCCGCCAACCAGGCCATGGTCGATCTCATGGCGCGCATCGGGGTTGGGCTCGGCGCCACGCCGGCGCAGGTGGCGCTCGCCTGGCTGCTGGCCCAGCGCCCTTGGATCGTCCCGATCCCCGGCACCACCAAGCTGCCGCGGCTGGAGGAGAACATCGCTGCCGCATCGCTCGAGTTGCCAGCTGCGACGCTTGCCGAAATCGACGTCGCCGCGGCCGCTATCGAGGTGCAGGGCGCCCGCTATAACGAGCAGCAGGAGCGCGCCACCGGGCTCTGACCGTTCCCGCCGCCTTTCGTCGGGGACCGGACTACGGAACGATGATCTCCGCCCCGGTCTTCACCCGATCCAGCGCCACCAGGGTGCGAAAGCTCGCCACCGCCTCGTTCTGTGCGAACAGCCGCCGCGTCGTCGCCTCGTAGCTCACCATGTCGGGCACGACGATGATCAGGACGAAACTGGTGCCGCCGGTGACGTAGTAGCACTGCTGCACTTCCGGCGCGTCGCGGAACAACGTCTTCGCCGTATCCACCGTCTGCAGCCGCTCGTTGCCGAGGTGCACTTCGACGATCGCCGTGATTCCCATTGCCACCGCGCCTGTATCGAGCACTGCGACGTTCTTCTCGATCACCCCCGCCGCTTCCATCGCCGCGATCCGGCGCTGCACCGCCGCCGCGGAGAGGTTCACCGCCTCGGCAATGCTGCGCTGCGGGGTCTTGTTGTCGCGCTGGATGATCCTGAGGATGGCGCGATCGAAACTGTCGAGCTTGCGGACCGGAACTTTGGCTTGGGTCATGGGTGAGTTTTTGTTGCATTTGGGGGCGCAATCAAGAGCGCAACGCTCGGCTGTCTGATGATATCCCTCGCGCAATTCTTGCGAGGCCAGTTTGAGCACCACCACCGCAGCACCGTCGGGCGCCTACCGGACCTCTCTCGGCCTCGCCTTCGGCGTCGGCGCCGGGGCGCTGTGGGGTCTGGTGTTCCTCGCTCCGGAACTGGTGCGCGGCTTCAGTCCGCTCGAGCTCGCTGCCGGGCGCTACCTCGCCTATGGCGTCATTTCCGCCCTGCTGATCCTGCCGCGCTGGCGCGCGCTGCGCCAAGTCCTCACCCACCGCGACTGGCTCTCGCTGTTCTGGCTCTCGCTGGCCGGGAACACGCTCTACTACATTCTCGTCGCCTCAGCGGTACAGCTCGGCAGCGTCGCCATGGCCTCGCTGGTCGTCGGCTTTCTGCCGGTCACCGTCACCCTTATCGGCAGCCGCGATCGCGGTGCCGTGCCGCTGCGTGCGCTGCTGCCTTCGCTGCTGCTCTGCGCGGCTGGTGCCCTCGCCATTGGCTGGCAGGCTATCGGCGCGACCACCGCCGGTACCGAGCTGCTTGGCCTCATCTGCGCCTTCGGGGCGCTCGCCTCGTGGACCGCCTACGCGGTCGGCAACAGCCGCTGCCTCGCCCGGCTGCCGCATCTGTCGGCGCATGACTGGAGTCTCCTCACCGGGGTCGTCACCGGCGCCCAGGCCTTGCTGCTGGTGCCCCTCATCGCCCTGATCCAACCGCAGCACGCGCCGGCCGAGTGGCTGCACTTCGCCGGCGTTTCCATCGGCGTCGCCATCCTGGCGTCGATCTGCGGCAACGCGTTGTGGAACCGGATGAGCCGGCTGCTGCCGCTCACCCTGGTCGGGCAGATGATCGTGTTCGAGACGGTGTTCGCGCTGCTCTACGGCTTTCTGTGGGAGCAGCGCTGGCCGCAGCCGCTGGAACTGCTCGCCTGTGCCTTCGTCCTCGCCGGCGTGATCTCGTGTCTCCGGGCGCATCGCGGTCACGGCGCCCCGGCCACGCACGCAGACGCCGAGCAGCGGGCGACAGGCTGAGACCCGCCGCCCTCTGCTGTCGTCCTACTTCAGCACAACGATGGCTTCGACCTCGAACAGCATCGGATCGATCGCCAGCTTGGGCACCGGCACCAGTGTCTGCGCCGGCAGCGTCTCGCCGAACATCGCCTTGACGGTCTCGGTCAGCACGCCGAGCTTCGACATGTCGTGGTCGACCACGAAGATCGTCAGCTTGGCCACCTGGTCCGGCGTCGCCCCGATCCCCTCCAGCGCCGCACCAAGATTGACATAGGCCTGCTTCACCTGCGCGGCAAAGTCTGGGGACAGACCGCCGGTGCTGTCCTGCCCGCCCTGTCCCGAGACATAGGCGATCCTCGCGCCCGCCGGCACGATCACCGCCGTGCTGTAGCCGTTCGGGGTGGGGTCGAACAGGTTCGGTGGATTGACGATGCTGAGCCTGGTTTCGTCCGCCATCGTTGCGGTGGATGCGCCTGCGGTCATGATGAATAGCCCTCCGATAAGCAGCTGGGTGAGTGTGCGTGACATGGTGTTTCTCGTAGCTCCGCGGACCCGCGACAGGGTCGCGGCCGACAGGGGTTGAGCGTTGATCGATTTCGCCGTACGTCTAACTCGTACAGTGTACGAGTGTTTGACATCGTACGATGTACGAGTCAATCGGGCAGGGTCGACATTTGTCGTCGGGCTCGCCTAGATCGACGCCGACAGCGAGGACCACATGCCAGCCAAACCCAGTGGCGCCCCACAGAGGCGCTCCCGCAACACCGGCGCAGCGACCGCCTCGGGCGGCCCGCCGCTCTCGCTGGAGCGCATCATCGCCACGGCCGTGGAGTTGCTTGATACCCAGGGGGTTGATGGCCTGTCGATACGCCGGCTGGCCGATCGGCTTGGCGCCGGCGCTATGAGCCTCTATTGGCATGTGGGGAACAAGGAGGAGGTGTTCGACCTCGCGTTAGACGCCGTCCTCGCCTACCACCCGCCTGAAGCTGAAGCCCATGGCTGGCGCGCCAATGTCGTCCACATGCTCGAGGATTGGCGCGCCGCCATGCTGCGCCATCCCTGGTCGGCCGCGCTGTTGCCGCGCCGCGCCCTCGGGCCGAGCATGCTGGGGCGCCTCGAACTGCTGAGCCAGACCCTGTCGCGCGCCGGCGTTGCCGATGCCGACCTGAACGTCGCGATCTGGTCGGTGTGGAACTACGTGATGGGCGCCACCATCACCCGCGGCAGCTTCGAGCGCTCCCCCGATGACCTCGCTGCGGCGCAACGCCGTCTCACCGAGCTCGGCGAGCGCTACCCCAACATCGACCGCTCCCGCCTGCTGCTCGACAGCGATTGGGACGGCGCCTTCAAGAAAGGCCTCGACCTGTTGCTCGACGGGCTGACCCCGAAGCGGTGAGGGGCCGACTTGACTTCAATTCGATGATTAGCTAATCATCAAATCATGAGTTTGGTGTTCAAAGCCCTTGCCGATCCGACCCGCCGCCGCGTGCTGCAACTGCTGCAAGCGGGCCCGATGAGTGCGGGTGAGCTCAGCAGACATTTCGACGTCTCCAAGCCCACCATGTCGGCGCATTTCGCCGTGCTGAAGGACGCCGATCTGGTGCATGCCGAAAAGGCCGGCAAGTCCATTATCTATCACCTGAGACTGTCGGTGCTCGAAGAGGCGCTGCTGGGTTTTGCGCATTCGTTCGGCATCGGCACCGAGGCAACGCCGACAAAGCTGGAGACCGTGCGATGAAGAAGGAAATCCTCATAGCCCTCGCCTGGGCAACCGCCATCGTAATCGTGGCGCTGGCCGCACGGTTCGCGCGCGAGCACGGCTACATCGATCCGGAAACGACGAAGCGGGTCGTCGCGATGAACGGACTGGTGATTGCCTATTACGGCAACCGGGCGCCCAAGGCGATCGCGCCCAGCGCACTGGCGCGGCAAGTCGCCAGGTTCTCCGGCTGGGTGCTGGCGCTGAGCGGTCTCGTCTACGCCGGCTTCTGGGCCTTTGCCCCGCTCCCCCTGGCCATGACCATTGGAACCGGCGGCCTCGCTGCCGGCGTGATCATGGTGATTGGCTACTGCATCGGCCTCAGGACCAAGCTCGGCAACGACGGAAGTGCCGCGTGAGGGGGGCGGGGCCGTTCTGGCGGTCGCCCCACCTT
>Ga0209902_101078_pt1 | contig 16669 bp, 17 predicted proteins | sample FECB27metaG_FD_188304 | JGI IMG/M metagenome (GOLD analysis project Ga0209902, IMG submission 188304) | Cyanobacterial communities from the Joint Genome Institute, California, USA - FECB-27 (SPAdes) (version 2) | ecosystem: Environmental > Aquatic > Thermal springs > Hot (42-90C) > Microbial mats...
AGCAGGCGGCCGGCGCCCGCCTGTCGCGCGCGAACCCCGCCGTTCCACCCGGCGCCCCCTTGCGCGGCGCGGAGGTCCCCCGATGAGCACCCCGATTCCCTTGCAGCAGGCGCACGGCGCGAGCGTGCTGCGCCAGTTCTACGCGCTCACCAAGCCGCGCGTGGTGCAGTTGATCGTCTTCTGCGCGCTGATCGGCATGGTGCTGGCCGTGCCCGGCGCGCCCTCGTGGCTCGACGTGCAGCGCGCCGTGCTGGCCTGCATCGGCATCTGGCTGGTGGCGGGCGCGGCGGCGGCCTTCAACTGCCTGGTCGAGAAGGGGATCGACGCCAAGATGAAGCGCACCGCCTGGCGCCCGACCGCGCGCGGCGAGCTCAGCGACCGCCAGGCGCTGCTGTTCTCGGCGGCGCTGTGCATTGCCGGCTCGGTGCTGCTGTGGTTCACCGTCAATCCGCTCACCATGTGGCTGACCTTCGCCACCTTCGTCGGCTATGCGGTGATCTACACCGTGATCCTGAAGCCGCTGACGCCGCAGAACATCGTGATCGGCGGCGCCTCGGGCGCGATGCCGCCGGTGCTGGGCTGGGCCGCGATGACCGGTGAAGTGGGACCCGAGGCGCTGATCCTGTTCCTCATCATCTTCCTGTGGACCCCGCCGCACTTCTGGGCGCTCGCGCTCTATCGCGTCGAGGACTACCGCAAGGCCGGCCTGCCGATGCTGCCGGTCACGCATGGCAACGAGTTCACGCGGCTGCAGGTGCTGCTCTACACCTTCATCCTGTTCGCGGGCTGCCTGATGCCTTTCATCTACGGCATGAGCGGCTGGCTCTACCTCGCGGTGGCGGTGGTCGTGAGCGTGGGCTTCACCGGCTACGCCTTCGCGCTGTGGCGCAACTACTCCGACACCCTGGCGCGCAAGACCTTCCGGTTCTCGCTGATCCACCTGAGCGTGCTGTTCGCGGCCTTGCTCGTCGACCATTACCTCCGCTGACCCATGAACAAGCGCAATGCCCTGAAGTTGATCGCCGCCGGCGCGGGCTGGACGGCCGTGTCCGCCACCGTGGGGCTGGGCCTCGTGGGCTGCAACGAGACCAAGCAGAGCTTCAATGCGGTCGACATCACGGGTGCCGACTACGCGCGCGACTTTTCGCTCAAGGATGCCGACGGCAAGTTGCGCACCATGGCCGACTTCAAGGGCAAGGTGGTCGTGCTGTTCTTCGGCTACGCGCAGTGCCCCGACGTCTGCCCGACCACCATGACCGAGATGGCGCAGGTCAAGCAGCAGCTCGGCGCCGACGGCGACAAGCTGCAGGTGGTGTTCGTCACGGTCGACCCGGCGCGCGATACGCCCGAGGTGATGAAGGCCTACATGGGCGCCTTCGACCCCAGCTTCGTCGCGCTGATCCCGACGGCCGACGAACTGGCCGCCACGACCAAGGACTTCAAGGTCTACTACAAGAAGGTCGACGGCAAGACGCCCACCAGCTACTCGATGGACCACTCGGCCGCGAGCTTCGTCTACGACCCGCAGGGCCGGCTGCGGCTGTACGCGCGCTACGGCGCCGGCGTGCCGCCGATGGTGGCCGACATCAAGACCCTGCTGGCGGCCTGAGCCGATGGCGCCCGGCACGGAGGTCGCGAGCCTCGCCGCAGCGATCGAAGCGGTCGAGCACCTGAAGACGCGCAAGGGCGCGTTCCGCATCGCGCTGATCCCGCCCGAGGTGCTGCGCGCGCTCAACGACGGGCTGATCGAGACCGTCAACCTCAACGAATTCCTCGCACTCGAACTGCCGCAGCTGGCGCGCAGCGTGGCGGGCCACATCGGCCTCGACGCGGCGAGCGAGCGGCTGGTCGACACGCTGGCGATGCTGAGTGCCTTCAAGCCGATGCAGCGGCACGGCCACATCGCGCGGGCGCTGTACGACCTCGCCGCGCTGCACGACGAACGCGATGCGGTCGCGCACCGGCTCGCCACGCATGCCAGCGACGTCGCGCGCTGCTGGGCGGCGCAGTGGGTCACGCTGTCGCAATTGCCGCTGGCCGGGCAGCTCGAGGCGGTGCGGCGCTTCGCGGCCGACCCGCATTTCGGCGTGCGCGAGATCGCCTGGATGGCGGTGCGCGACGCGGTCGTCGGCTCGCTCGACGAGGCGCTCGCGCTGCTGCAGCCGTGGGTGCGCGATGACGATCCCAACATCCGCCGCTTCGCGAGCGAACTCACGCGCCCGCGCGGCGTGTGGTGCGCGCAGATCGAGGCGCTGAAGGCCGAACCCTGGCGCGCGCTGCCGCTGCTCGAAGCCTTGCGCGCCGACGGCAGCCGCTACGTGCAAAACTCGGTCGCCAACTGGCTCAACGACGCGAGCAAGACGCAGGCAGAGTGGGTCGATGGCGTGTGCGCGCGCTGGGTGAAGGAATCGAACACGCCCGAGACGCGCTACATCGCCAAGCGCGCGCTGCGCACCCTCGCCAAGACCTCGGGGTGATTCGCCCATGAAAAAGCCCGGCGCGGGGCCGGGCTCGTTCGAAGGGGCGAAAGAAGCCGATCAGGCGTAATCGGCCAGCGCCTTCTTCATCTTCTTCATCGCGGCCACCTCGATCTGGCGAATGCGCTCGGCGCTCACGCCATAGACCGCGGCCAGGTCGTGCAGGGTCATGCCGCCCGAACCGTCGTCGTTGACCTTGAGCCAGCGCTCTTCCACGATGCGGCGGCTGCGCGCGTCGAGGGCCTCAAGCGCGGTCGCGATGCCATCGCTCGACAGGCGGTCGCGCTGCTGCGATTCGAGCAGCGCGGTCGGTTCCTGCGTCGCGTCGGCCAGGTAGGCGATCGGGCCGAAGGCTTCCTCGCCGTCGTCGTTCGGGCTCGGGTCGAGCAGCACGTCGCCGCCCGACAGCCGGGTTTCCATCTCGAGCACTTCCTCGGGCTTCACGTTCAGGCGCGCGGCCATCTGCGTCACCTCGTCGGCGCTCAGCGTTTCGCGGTGCGTGCCGGTGTCGGCCGCGGCCGAGTCGGCCTTGAAGCCCTGCTTCATCGACCGCAGGTTGAAGAACAGCTTGCGCTGGGCCTTGGTCGTCGCGACCTTGACCATGCGCCAGTTCTTCAGGATGTACTCGTGAATCTCGGCCTTGATCCAGTGCATGGCGTAGCTCACCAGCCGCACGCCCTGGTCGGGGTCGAAACGCTTCACGGCCTTCATCAGGCCGACGTTGCCTTCCTGGATCAGGTCGCCGTGCGGCAGCCCGTAGCCCAGGTACTGGCGGGAGATGGAGACCACGAGGCGCAGGTGCGAAAGGATCAGCGCACCGGCCGCTTCGAGGTCGTTGTGGTCGCGCAAACGGCGGGCGAAGCCCTGCTCTTCCTCGAGGGTGAGCAGCGGCAGGCGGTTGGCGGCCGAAATGTAAGCATCCAGGTTACCCAGCGGGGGCACCATCGACCAGGGGTTGGCGACGGCGAGCTGGTTGGCAGAGGCTCCAGACAGGGATGTCATCAGGGGAAACTCCTTCGTATTGGCCATATTAGCACTCGGTTAGAGGGAGTGCTAAGGCAAGGGTTCCCCTAAAGTCTCTATCGGGCCGATAGGCAAGGGCTGTCGGCCGGGGGCCCCGAAGGACCGCGGTCTTGTCCGACTTGCAGCCGGCAAAGCCCCGTAAGCGGGTACTTACCAGCGGATGCCCAGCTTCAGCAGCAGCTTGGACACCACGAACAGCGGCCCGACCCAGAGGTATTGGATGTCTTCGAAGAACGAAGGTTTCCGTCCCTCGATCTTGTGGCCGACGAACTGGAAGATCCAGGCCACCACGAAGATGGCGGCGGAAATCGGCAACACAAGGCTGCCCATGGCATGGACCAGCGCCAGCAGGATGGCGGTCTGGATACCCATCGCGAGCAGGAAGACCGGCGAGCGCAGCGTCAGGTAGTAGACGAGGCTGGCCAGCAGGAAGGCGTAGGCGGCCCAGGGGTGGATCGCGAAGATCAGCCCGACCAGGCTGACCATGATCGCGGGGATCGCGACGAAGTGGATCAGCTCGTTGGTCGGGTGCCGGTGGCTCTGTTCGTAGTGGGCCAGCAGGCGGTCGACCTTGCGGTCGCTGGCGACCTCGGGCGCGTGGGCGGTGGCGGTGTGCGGCATGGCATGTCTCCGTGGCTCGTGCGGTCCGTTCGTTGCGGCCCGCGATGGAATCCGCCGATGGTGCCCCGCGCCGGCTTTGCTGGCAAGTGCTATATAAACAATAGCATTACACCGAGCGGCCATCGCGGGGATCGCCATGACTTCCGGCACTGTCGCGCCCTGGGTGCACCGCTAAGATGCGGCGCGTGGCTCCGCTCGATCCCTCTTCCTCCTCCACTCCCCCGTCCTCGGCGGCGCAGGCCGGCATCGCGCCGCGCGGCCGCACCGCGATCCTGGTGGTCGACGACCACGACCTGCTGCGGCTCGGCGTCTGCGCGCTGGTCCAGGCCCAGGCGACTTCCTCGGGCGCCGCGATCGAGGTCTACGAGGCCGGCAACGTCGCCGACGCGCTCAAGCTCTACGAGGCGCACCAGGACGCCATCGGCCTGGTGCTGCTCGACCTCGCGCTGCCCGACACCCATGGCCTGAGCGGCCTGGCCGAGTTCCGCCTGCGCTATCCCGAGGCCCGCATCGTGGTGCTCTCGGGCACCGGCAACAGCACCCTGGCGCAGGGCGTGCTGGCGCTGGGCGCGAGCGCTTTCCTGCCCAAGTCGGCCGACCTCAAGGAAGTGGTGAGCTTCATCCGCGCCTGCGGCCTGCTCGACCCCGATGCCGCCCAGTCGCCGCCGCCAGCCGTGCCGAAGGCGCTCACGGGCTATGCCGAGTTCGCCCACGCCAGCGCCTGGCAGGAACTGACGCCGCGCCAGATGCAGGTGCTGCAGTGGGTGCTCGAGGGCAAGGCGAACAAGGAGATCGCCCAGCTCGCCAACCTGAGCGAAGGCACGGTGAAGAACCACGTGTCGACCATCCTGCTGCTGTTCGGCATGCGCTCGCGGGCCCAGTTGATCAGCACCCTGCATTGAACGGCGCGCGGTGCTGAACGACCCGGCCGCCGACGTCGTTCTCGGCCAGCGCGTGCTGCGCGAACACGTCGCTTCGGTCTACGACACCTACAGCGCCTCGACGCTGACCCACCTGTGCTTCGTGGCGGTGTTCGGCGCCATCCTCTACGCGCAGCTGCACGACCCGCGGCTGCTGTTCTGGATGGCCGGCATGGTGCTGGCCGACATCTATGTCTTCTTCACGCCGCGCTGGTACCCGGCGCGGCCGGCCGTCGAGAGCCCGTACTGGGCGCGCAAGATCTCGCGCCTGGTCACGCTGGTCAGCATGGTCACGGCCGTCGTGCCCTGGCTGGTCGTGCCGGCCGGCAACCTGCCGATGACCTCGCTGCTGATGGCGGTCATCGTCGGCAGCTGCGCGCGTGCCTCGCAGTCGCTGTGGCCGCTGAAGCCGGCGCTGTTCGGCTACACGCTGCCGATGTCGCTGGGCATGATCACCGCGCTGGCTTGGCAGGGCGACGGCCTGCACCTGTTCCTGGCCGCGGCCGGCGCGGCCTACCTGATGCTGACCCTGCACGCGGGCATCCGCCAGCACCGGCTCCTGACCGATTCGCTGATGCTGCGCTTCGAGAACGAGGCGCTGGCCGCGCGCCTGGGCGAGCAGATCGCGGCCACCGAGCGCGCCAGCCTCGAGAAGACCCGCTTCCTCGGCACCGCCAGCCACGACCTGCGCCAGCCGTTGCATGCCATCGCGCTGTTCGGCGCGGCGCTCGAGAACGAACTGCGCAACCGCCCCGAAGGCCGCAATGCCGAACGGCTGATGCGCGCCGTGAACGCGCTCGGCGCCTCGCTCGACACCATGCTAGACGTCTCGCGGCTCGATGCCGGCGTGGTCGTGCCCGAGGTGCAGGCGGTGCAGCTCGATGCGCTGTTCCTGCCGCTCAACCACACCTTCTCGGCGCGCGCCGAGCAGAAGTCGCTGCAACTGCGCGTGCGCGCCAGCGGCCTGTGGGTGCGCAGCGATCCGCAGCTGCTGCACCGCATGCTGTCGAACCTGATGGACAACGCACTCAAGTACACCGCCAGCGGCGGCGTGACGGTGATGGCGCGCGACCGCGGCGAGACGGTCTGGATCGAGGTGCGCGACACCGGCATCGGCATCGCGCCCGAGCAGTCGGGCCGGATCTTCGAGGAGTTCTACCAGGTCGACAACCCGGGCCGCGACCGCTCGCACGGGCTGGGCATCGGGCTGTCGATCGTGCAGCGTCTCTCGCGCCTGCTCGGCCATCCGGTGCAGATGCATTCGCGCCTGGGCCGCGGCACGCATTTCCGGCTGGTGGTGCAGGCCGCGAACGCGCAGGCCAGCGCGCTGGCCGGGCCGTTTCCGCCGCAGGCCGCGGCGGCCGATGCCGAGGAACAGCGCCGCCGCGGCGCGGCGCGGCTGCCCGCGCGCGTGCTGCTGCTCGACGACGAGCAGGAGATCCGCGAGGCCATGACCGGCCTGCTGCGCTCGCATGCGGTCGAGGCGCAGGCCGTGGGCGACGAGGCGTCGGCCGCGCGGGCGCTGGCGCAGGCGCGCGGCGAGGGCCGTCCCTTCGAGCTGCTGCTGTGCGACTACCGGCTGGCCGATGGCGCCGACGGCCTCGATGCCGGCCTGCGCCTGAGCCGGGCCGGCGACGTCGCCACGCCGCTCTTGCTGATCACCGGCGAGACCTCGCCCGACCGGCTGCTGCGCGTGCGCGAGTCGCGCGTGCCGGTGCTGTTCAAGCCGGTGGTGGCGAACCGGCTGCTCGAGGCGATGAGCGAGGCGGTGCTCGCCCGCTGAGGAGCAGGCCCGCTCAGTTGCCCAGCAAGGCTTGCGCGAACTCGCGTGCGTCGAAGGTCTCGAGGTCCTCGAGCTTTTCGCCCACGCCGATGAAATAGACCGGGATCGGCCGCTCGCGCGCGATCGCGCACAGCACGCCGCCCTTGGCCGTGCCGTCGAGCTTGGTCACGACCAGCCCGGTCAGGCCCAGCGTCTCGTCGAAGGCCTTGACCTGCGCCAGCGCGTTCTGGCCGGTGTTGCCGTCGATCACCAGCAGCACCTCGTGCGGCGCGGTGGCGTCGGCCTTGTTGACCACGCGCTTGATCTTCTTGAGCTCGTCCATCAGGTGCAGCTGGGTCGGCAGCCGTCCGGCGGTGTCGACCAGCACTACGTCCTTGCCGCGCGCCTTGCCGGCGTTCACCGCGTCGAAGCTCACGGCCGAGGGGTCGCCGCCTTCCTGGCTCACGATCTCCACCGTGTTGCGGTCGGCCCAGACCAGCAGCTGCTCGCGCGCCGCGGCACGGAAGGTGTCGGCCGCGGCCAGCAGCACCGAGGCGCCTTCGTTGGCCAGGTGCTTGGTGAGCTTGCCGATGGAGGTGGTCTTGCCCGCGCCGTTCACGCCCGCGACCATGATCACGGTGGGCGTGTGGCGGCCGATCTCCAGCGGCTTCTCGAGCGGGCGCAGCAGGTCGGCGATGGCCTCGGCCAGCAGGCGCTTGACCTGCGATGCGTCGGTCGCCATCTGGCTCTTCACGCGGCGGCGCAGGTCGTCGAGCAGGTATTCGGTGGCCTTCACGCCGGCATCGGCCATCAGCAGCGCGGATTCGAGCTCTTCGTAGAGCGCCTCGTCGATCTGGGCATTGACGAACACCGCCTGGATGCCGGTGCCGGTCTTGCGCAGGCCGGTTTTGAGCTTGTCGAGCCAGCCCCGGCGCTCGGGCGCGGGCGGCGGAACGACCTCGAGCACCGGTGCCGGCACGGGCGCGGGGGCCGGCGCGAGGATCGGGAGGTCGACTGCGGGCGGCGGCGGGGCGACAGGTGGCGGTGCGACGGGCGTCGGCGCCACGGGCTGGACCGTGGGCACGGCGGGCGCAGCGACCGGAGCCGGTGCCGGCGTCGCCGCGGGTGGTGCCACTGGCGCTACCGGTGCCGCGGCCGGCACTTCCTTCGCCGCCGGTTTCGCGCCGAACCAGCTCGAGGGCGAGAACACCGAGCGCGAGGGCGCGCTCTCCGCGGCGGGGGCAGGTTCGGCCGGCGAGATCGCTGGCGCCTGCGGAGCCGGTGCTTCGGGCGTTTCCGCGGGTGGTTTTTTCTTGAAGAAACTGAACATCGGGCGCTTTTTAGAATCGGAGCCATTCTATGAAACACCCCTCGCCACGCCGCGCTGCGTCTGGTGCGGTGCTGGCCCTGGCGTTCGCGGCGCCCTGGGGCTTGCCCGCGCAGGCGCAACAGCCATCGCCCCCGGCCACCGCAGCCACTGCCTCCGCCCCCGGTCCCCAGCAGTTCACCCTCTCCAACGGCATGACCCTGATCGTGCAGCCCGACCGGCGCTCGCCGACCGCGGTGCAGATGGTCTGGGTGCGCGTGGGCTCGATCGACGAAGTCGACGGCACCTCGGGCGTGGCCCACGCGCTCGAGCACATGATGTTCAAGGGCACCCAATCGATCAAGCCCGGCGAGTTCTCGCGCCGCGTGGCGGCGCTGGGCGGGCAGGAGAACGCCTTCACCACGCGCGACTACACCGGCTACTACCAGCAGATCCCGGTCGGCAGCCTCGAGCAGGTGATGAAGCTCGAATCCGACCGCTTCGCCAACAACCAGTGGCCCGACGACGAGTTCAAGCGCGAGATCGAGGTGGTCAAGGAAGAGCGCCGCATGCGCACCGAGGACCAGCCGCGCGCCCTGCTCGGCGAGCAGCAGAGCGCGGCCGTCTTCATCGCCTCGCCCTATCACCGGCCGGTGGTGGGCTGGATGAGCGACCTCGACGCGATGACGCCCGAGGACGTGCGCGAGTTCCACCGCCGTTGGTACGTGCCCGCCAATGCCGCGATCGTGATCGCCGGCGATGTCGACGTCGACAAGGTGCGCGCGCTGGCCGAGAAGTACTACGGCGGCATCCCCGCGCGCGCGGTGCCGGTGCGCAAGCCGCGCATCGAGCCGCCGCAGCGCGGCATCCGCCGCATCGAATTCAAGGCGCCGGCCGAGCAGGCCTACGTCTCGCTGGCCTTCCGCATCCCGCAGCTCGAGAGCATCGATGCCGAGAGCGACGCCTGGGCGCTCGAGGTGCTGTCGGCCGTGCTCGACGGCTACACCGGCTCGCGGCTCGACCGCGCGCTCACGCAGGGACCCGAGCGCGTGGCCGATTCGGCCGGTGCCTATTCGGGGCTGATGGGGCGCGGTCCGCAGCTGTTCGGCCTGGCGGGCGTGCCCGCGGCCGGCAAGACCGCCGCCCAGGTCGAGGCCGCGCTGCGCGCGCAGGTCGCGCGCATCGCCAGGGAAGGCGTGGGCGAGGCCGAGCTCGCGCGCGTCAAGACGCAGTGGGTGGCGAGCGAGACCTACAAGCGCGATTCGGTGATGGCGCAGGCGCGCGAACTCGGCAGCAACTGGGTGCAGGGCCTGCCGCTCGATGCCGACCCGCGCATGATCGCGAAGCTGCAGGCCGTGACCGCCGCGCAGGTGCAGGCCGTGGCCGCCAAGTACTTCGGCGACGACCAGCTCACCGTGGCCACCTTGGTCCCGCTGCCGCACGATGCGCGGCCCCGTGCCCGCGGCTTCGCCGCTCCCGCGGGAGAACTGCGTTGAACGCCGCCGCATCGATCGAAGGTCAGATCTCCATGTCCCTCTCCCATTCCAAGCCGGCCATCGCCGGCCGCCTGCTGCGCACCGGCGTGCTGGCCATGCTCGGCTTCGCCGGCCTGGCCGCGCAGGCCGCGCTGCCGATCGAACACTGGACGCTGGCCAACGGCGCCAAGATCTACCTCGTGTCCTCGCAGGCGCTGCCGATCGTCGACGTCGAGGTCGACTTCGATGCCGGCAGCCGGCGCGATCCCGCCGACCAGGCCGGCCTCGCGAGCGTGAGCTCGACCATGGTCGAGAAGGGCGTGCGCGCCGGCCGCGACGGCGAGCCCGCGCTCGACCAGAACGCGCTGGGCGAGGCCTGGGCCGATCTGGGCGCCGAGTTCGACGTCAGCGCCAGCAATGACCGCACCAGCTACACGCTGCGCAGCCTCGCCGACCCCAAGCTGCTCGACAAGGCGGTGGCGCTGGCCGCGCGCGTGATCGGCGAACCCACCTTCCCCGACGACATCTGGCAGCGCGAACGCGAACGCCTCTCGGCGTCCATCCGCGAGGGCAACACCAAGCCCGCGACGGTCGCGGCGCGTGCCTTCGCGACCGCGGTCTACAGCGGCCATCCCTATGGCCAGCAGACCACCGAGGCCACGCTCGCGCGCATCGACATCGCGGCCATGCGCCAGCGCTACCAGCAACTGATCGTGCCGTGCCGCGCCAAGCTCAGCATCGTGGGCGCGGTGACGCGCGCGCAGGCCGAGGGCATCGCCAACGCGATGCTGTCGCGGCTGCCCGGCCCCGAGGCCTGCACGCCGCTGCCCGCGATCGCGCCGGTGCCGGCGTTGGCCGAATCGAAGGAGGTGCGCATTCCCTTCGAGTCGGCGCAGACCCATGTCTACATCGGCCAGCCCGGCTATCCGCGCAAGGACCCCGACCACTTCGCGCTCAACCTCGGCAACTACATCCTCGGCGGCGGCGGCTTCGTGTCGCGCCTGACCGACGAGGTGCGCGAGAAGCGTGGCCTGACCTACAGCGTCTACAGCGGCTTCGCGCCGGGGCTCGACGCGGGCGCGTTCCGCGTCGGCTTCCAGACCCGGCCCGACCAGGCGGCCGAGGCGGTGAAGGTGGCGCGCGAGGTGCTCGCGAAGTTCGTCGCCGAGGGGCCCACGCAGAACGAACTGAAGGCCGCGAAGGACAACCTGATCGGCGGCTTCCCGCTCCTGCTCGACAGCAACCGCAAGCTGATCGGCAACGTCGCCAACATCGCCTGGAACGACCTGCCGCTCGATTACCTCGACACCTGGACCGCGCGCATGAATGCCGTGACCGCCGCCGACATCAAGGCCGCGTTCGCACGCAAGCTGCAGCCCGATCGCATGGTGACGGTGGTGGTGGGCAGCGACCCGCAGGCCAAGCCGCAGGACGGCAAGTAGGCCGCTTCAGGCCAGCGCGTGCGGCCCCGTGCGCGAGGCGGCGCGCACGCAATCGCCGAGCCGTGCGAGCAGCCGCGGTGTCGCGCGCGCCTGCTGCCAGTACAGTGGCACCGGCAGCCGTGAGCCCGGCACCAGTTCCACCAGCGAGCCGTCGCGCAAGGCCTGCGCCACCATGCTCAGCGGATGCATGCCCCAGCCCATGCCCGCGCGCGCGGCCTCGACGAAGGCCTGCGGCGAGGGCAGCCAGTGGCGCGGCGTCTCGACCTCGCGATGGCAGATGCGCCGCACCCAGCGCGCCTGCAGCGCGTCCTTGCGGTCGAACACCAGGCTCGGCGCCTGCGCCAGCGTGCGCGCGCCCACGCCCTTGGCGAAGTGCGACCGTACGAAGGCCGGGCTGGCGGCCGCCACGTAGTGCATGGTGCCCAGCGCCTCGCTGTTGCAGCCGGCCACCGGCTGCGCCAGCGCGGTGACCGCCGCCAGCACCGCGCCGCTGCGCAGGCGCTCGGCCGTGTGGTCCTGGTCGTCGACCGTGAGGTCGAGCAGCGCGCCGTGCTGCTGCGAGAAGGCGGCGGCCGCGCCGACGAACCAGGTCGCAAGGCTGTCGGCATTGACCGCCACCCGCACCGTGACCCGCTCGCCGGCCTCGCCGGCACCCAGCACCGGCAGCGCATCGCGCAGCTCGTGCTCGAGCATGCCGACGCGCTCGACATGCCGGCACAGCTGCAGCCCGGCCTCGGTCGCCACGCAGGGCTGGCCGCGCACCAGCAGCGCGCCGCCGATGCGTTCCTCGAGCAGCTTCACGCGCTGCGACACCGCCGAGGGCGTGACGTTGAGCGCGCGGGCCGCGCGCTCGAAGCTGCCTTCGCGCACCACGGTGGCCAGGGCGTTGAGGGCGGCGTAGTCGAGCATGCGAATGAAGTAAAACTGAATTGACTTAAGGAAGTTTAGTTTGAGTTAATTCGCGCACGGCGGCAAGCTCGCACCATGTCTGCCGAACTCGTCACCACCGCCTTCCTCAACGGGCTCTTCATGAGCCTGGTGCTCATCGTCGCCATCGGCGCGCAGAACGCCTACGTGCTGCGCCAGGGCTTGCGCCGCGAGCACGTGAGCGCGGTCGTGCTGTTCTGCGCCGTGAGCGACGCGGTGCTGATCTCGGCCGGCGTGGCCGGCATGGCGCAGGCGCTCCAGGGCCGGCCGATGCTGGCCACCGCGCTCGCCGGCTTCGGCGCGCTGTTCCTCGCCGGCTACGGGCTGCGCGCGCTGTGGCGCTCGCGCGCGGCCGGCTCGTTGCGCACGGTCACGCAGGGCAGTTCGCTGTCGCGCACCGCGGTGCTGGCCCAGGCCGCGGGCTTCACGCTGCTCAATCCGCACGTCTACCTCGACACCGTGCTGCTCGTGGGCAGCACCGGCGCGCAGTACGCGGGCTCGCTCAAGGGATGGTTCGTGGCCGGCTCGGCGCTCGCGAGCGCGCTGTGGTTCTCGGCCCTCGGCTATGGCGCGCGGCTGCTGGCGCCGGTGTTCGCGCGGCCGCGCGCCTGGCAGATGCTCGACGCGCTGATCGGCGGCACGATGCTGGTGCTGGCGGCGCTGCTCGCGCGGCGCGCGATCGCGGGCTTCTGAGCAGCGGCGGGGCCGGGCGGGCGCGTTAAGCTAGCCGCATGCCCCGCAAGCCTGCCGCCGCGCCCTCGCGCACCCCAACGACTTCTTCCCCCGCGCGCCCGGCGCGCGCGCACGAGGTGCGCATCATCGGCGGCCAGTGGAAACGCACCCGCCTCGCCGTCGCCGACAAGCCCGGCCTGCGCCCCACGCCCGACCGCGTGCGCGAGACGCTGTTCAACTGGCTCGCGAGCCTGGCCGGCGCCGGTGGCGGCGAGCTGCCGGGCTGGCAGTGCATCGATGCCTTCGCGGGCACCGGCGCGCTCGGCCTCGAGGCCGCGTCGCGCGGCGCGGCCGGCGTGCTGCTGTGCGAGCAGGACGCCGCGCTGGTCGCGCAGATCCAGGCCGCCAAGACCAAACTCGCCGCCGAGGCGGTGCGCGTGGAGCGCGGCAACGGCGTCACGGCGCTCGAGCGCGCGCCGGCCGCGAGCCTCGACGTGGTCTTCCTCGACCCGCCCTTCGACAGCACCACGCTCTACGAACCCGCGCTGCGCGCCGCCGCGCGCGCGGTCCGCGCGGGCGGTGCCATCTACCTCGAGGCACCGCGCCGCTGGAGCGACGAGGAGGCGGCCACTCTCGGCCTCGTCGTGTTCCGCCACTTGAAGGCCGGCGCGGTGCATGCACACCTTTTGATGCATGCCGCACACGGCACTGCATAATCCGCCGACCCAAGCCGCATCGGCTGCATGAGGAGGTAGCAACCATGGCCAGCAACGTGATCGCGGTTTATCCCGGCACTTTCGACCCCATCACCCTCGGGCACGAGGACGTGGTGCGGCGTGCGACCCAACTGTTCTCGAAGGTGATCGTCGCCGTGGCGGCCGGTCACCACAAGAAGGCGCTCTTCACGCTGCAGGAACGCATCGAGATGGCGCGCGAAGCCGTCAAGCCCTACAGCGACCAGGTCTCGGTCGAGAGCTTCTCGGGCCTGCTGCGCGACTTCGTCGTGGCGCGCGGCGGCAAGGCCATGGTGCGTGGCCTGCGCGCCGTCACCGACTTCGACTACGAGTTCCAGCTCGCGGGCATGAACCGCTCGCTGATGCCCGACGTCGAGACCGTGTTCCTCACGCCCAGCGACAAGTACCAGTTCATTTCCAGCACCTTCGTGCGCGAGATCGCGATGCTCGGCGGCGAGGTGCACAAGTTCGTCTCGCCCAACGTCGAACAGCAACTCGCGGCCAAGGTCCGAAGCCTCGGCAGAGAGTAGGCGCCGCCGATGAGCGGCGCGCTGGCGCCCCGTTTGCACCTGTTGGGCGACGCGGCGCTGCTGTGCGACCTGCCCGGTCCCGCCACGTTCGTCCAGCAGCAGAAGATCTGGGCGCTGGCGCGCGAGGCCGGCCGCTGGAGCGGCGTCGGCGAAGTGCTGCCGGGCATGAACAACCTCACGCTGACCTTCGATCCGACCGCGGTCGATCTCGAAGCGCTGAGCGCGCGCGTGCTCGAGGCCTGGCCGCGGCTCGAGGCCGGCGGCATCGAGGGCCGCGACATCGAGATTCCCGTGGCCTATGGCGGCGAGCACGGTCCCGACCTCGCGGACGTGGCGGCCCACACCGGCCTGTCGACCACCGAGGTGGTGCGCCGCCATGCCGCGGCCGAGTACGTGGTCTACCTGCTGGGCTTCCTGCCGGGCTTCGCCTTCCTCGGCGGACTGCCGGCAGCGCTGGCCACGCCGCGCCGCGCCGAACCGCGCACGGCCGTGCCCCCGGGCTCGGTCGGCATCGGCGGCGAGCAGACCGGCATCTATCCGCTGCGCTCGCCGGGCGGCTGGCAACTGATCGGGCGCACCGAGGTCGCGCTCTTCGATCCGCAGGCCGCGTCGCCGACCCTGCTGCGGCCCGGCGACCGCGTGCGCTTCGTCGTCGAAAGCCTGCGGCCATGACGCTCCTGATCGAGAAGCCCGGCCCGCTGGCGTCGGTGCAGGACCTCGGGCGCCACGGCCATCGCCAGCTCGGCATCTGCCCGGGCGGCGCGCTCGACACGCTGGCGCTGGTGATCGCCAACCGGCTGGTGGGCAACGCCACCGGCGCGGCCGGGCTCGAGCTGACGCTGGGCGGCAGCGTGCTGCGCTTCGAGACCGACACGCGCATCGCGCTGATGGGCGACGACTTCGGCGCCACGCTCGACGGCCAGCCGCTGTGGCCGTGCTGGAGCGTGCCGGTCGCGGCCGGGCAGACGCTGCGGCTCGCGAGCGCCAACGCGGGCGGCAAGGCCGGCCTGCGCAGCTGGCTCGCGGTGGCGGGCGGCATCGACGTGACGCCCGTGCTCGGCTCGCGCAGCACCGATCTCAAGGCCGGCTTCGGCGGCCACGAAGGCCGCGCGCTGCGCAAGGGCGACCGGCTGCCATTGGGCGAGTCGGCGCTGGCCGAGGCGCAGCGCGCGCGGCGCGCCTTCGGGGTGCGCGGTCCCGACTGGGAGCGCGATGCCGCGGCCGACGGCGCCATCGCCTTGCGCGTGCTGCCCGGCCCCGAGTTCGAGCAGTTCACGGTCGCCTCGCGCGACCAGCTCTGGGGCGAGCGCTGGCGCATCACGCCGCAGAGCAACCGCATGGGCAGCCGGCTCGCGAGCGCGAGCGGCGCCGAGCTGCGGCGCAAGCGCGCCACCGACATGCTGTCCTCGGGCGTGATCCCCGGCACGATCCAGGTGCCGCCCTCGGGCCAGCCGATCATCCTGATGGGCGACGCCCAGACCACCGGTGGCTATCCGCGCATCGGCGTGGTGATCCGCGCCGACCTCTGGAAGCTCGCGCAGGCGCCGCTCGACGGCAGCCTGCGGCTGGTGCCGGTCGATGCCGCCACCGCGCTGGAGGCCTGGGCCGCGCAGCAGCGCTACGTCGCGCAGGTGGCGCAAGGCCTCGCGGCGGCGGGCTGGCCGACCCCGGCATAGACTGCGGTCTTTCCATTCGCCGCATCGCTCCAGGAGTCCTCCCATGCACATCGACCTCAACGCGGACCTCGGCGAAGGCGCCGGCAGCGACGAAGCGCTGCTCGGGCTCGTGAGCTCGGCCAACATCGCCTGCGGCTGGCACGCGGGCGACCCGAAGACCATGCACCAGTGCGTGCGCTGGGCCGTCGCGCAGGGCGTGGCCATCGGCGCGCATCCCAGCTTTCCCGACCGCGAGAACTTCGGCCGCAGCACCATGCACCTGCCGCCCGACGAGATCGTCTCCAACGTGCTCTACCAGGTCGGCGCGCTCGCGGCCATCGTCAAGGCCGAGGGCGGCCGGCTCGCGCACGTGAAGGCGCATGGCCAGCTCTACAACCAGGCGGTGAAGGAGCCCGAACTCGCCGACGCGCTGTGCGAGGCCGTGCGCCGCTTCGATCCTTCGCTGAAGTTCTTCGGCCTCGCGGGCAGCGGCATGATCGACGCCGCGCGTCGCGCCGGCCTCGTGCCGGTGGAGGAGGTGTTCGCCGACCGCGGCTACATGCCCGACGGCAGCCTGGTGCCGCGCAGCCAGCCCGGCGCGCTGATCGAGGACGACGCGCAGGCCATCGCCCAGACCCTGGCCTTCGTGCGCGAGCGCCAGGTCAAGGCCATCGACGGCAGCATCGTGCCGGTCAATGCGCAGACCGTCTGCCTGCATGGCGACGGCGCGCATGCGCTGGCCTTCGCGCGCCGCATCCGCGAGCGGCTGCTGTCCGAAGGCATCGAGGTGCGCGCGGACTGACGAAGCCGCGCGACGGCGCATCCGCCGCTCAGGCGGGCAGTGCTTCCTCGCAGGCCAGCGCACTCACCCAGCGCGGCCCGATCTCCTCGCAGTAGTCGGCCACCACGGTGCGCGTGAGCCGCGCCACCGCCTGGACCGCGGTCGCCGTGCCCTCGGCATGCGCGAGGCTGATCGCCATCGGCGGCAGCGCGGGGCCGTCGCGCACCTCGAGCTCGCCGGCCGCCAGTTCCTGGCGCACGAACACCGGCGGGATCGCGGCCACGCCGAAGCCGCCCTTGGTCAGCTGGATGATCGATTGCACCGATGGAAAGCTGCACACGCGC
>Ga0209902_101079_pt1 | contig 16649 bp, 13 predicted proteins | sample FECB27metaG_FD_188304 | JGI IMG/M metagenome (GOLD analysis project Ga0209902, IMG submission 188304) | Cyanobacterial communities from the Joint Genome Institute, California, USA - FECB-27 (SPAdes) (version 2) | ecosystem: Environmental > Aquatic > Thermal springs > Hot (42-90C) > Microbial mats...
TGAAGTCAGTGTGTTGCTATTCGGCCGCTTCGGCGAACGAGGCCGGCACGTAGTTGAGGATCGGCCCGAGCCAGCGCTCGACCTCGGCGATGGTCATGTCCTTGCGCCGCGCATAATCCTCGACCTGGTCGCGCTCGACCTTGGCGACGCCGAAATAGTAGCTCTCGGGGTGGGCAAGATAGATGCCCGACACCGACGAGCCCGGCCACATCGCCATGCTTTCGGTGAGGCTGACGCCGGCATTCTTCTCGGCATCGAGCAGGCGGAACAAGGTCACCTTTTCGGTGTGGTCGGGCTGGGCGGGATAGCCCGGCGCCGGACGGATGCCGCGATAGGGCTCACCGATCAGGTCGTCGGGCGCGAGATTTTCATCCGGCGCGTAGCCCCAGAACTCCTTGCGCACCTTCTCGTGCATGCGTTCGGCGAAGGCCTCGGCGAAACGGTCGGCCAGAGCCTTGACCATGATCGAGGAGTAGTCGTCATTGGCGCGTTCGAAGCGCTCGGCGATCGCTACCTCCTCGATGCCGGCGGTGACGACGAAGCCGCCGAGATAGTCCGGCTTGCCGCTGTCGGCAGGGGCGATGAAATCGGCCAGCGCGACATTGGCCTTGCCGTCGCGCTTGGTCAGCTGCTGGCGCAAGGTGAAGAAGGTGCCAAGCTCCTGCTTGCGCGCCTCGTCGGTGAACAGCCTGACGTCGTCGCCGACGGCATTGGCCGGCCAGAAGCCTATGACGGCCTTGGGTGCGAACCACTTCTCGTCGATGATCTTCTTCAGCATCGCCTGCGCATCCTCGAACAGCTGGCGCGCCGCGGCACCCTGCTTTTCGTCTTCGAGGATCTTGGGGTAGCGGCCCTTGAGCTCCCAGGTCTGGAAGAACGGCGTCCAGTCGATGTAGCGGGCGAGCTCGGCCAGGTCCCAGTTCTCGAATACCTTGGTGCCAAGGAAGGACGGCTTCGGCGGCGTGTAGGAAGTCCAGTCGACCTTGTGCGCATTGGCGCGGGCCTTGGCCAGCGGCAGCCGTTGCTTGTCGGCCTCCGAGCGGGCATGGGCGTCGGCGACCTTCTTGTATTCGGCCTGCACCTGTTCGACGTAGCCGCCCTTGGTCTCGGCGGACAAAAGGTTCGACACGACGCCCACCGCACGGCTGGCGTCGGTGACGTAGACGGTCTGGCCGGCGCTGTAGCGCGGATGGATCTTCACCGCCGTGTGGACGCGGCTGGTGGTGGCTCCGCCGATCAGCAGCGGGATGTCGAAACCGTCGCGCTCCATTTCGGCGGCGACATGCGCCATTTCGTCGAGCGACGGCGTGATCAGGCCGGAGAGGCCGATGATGTCGACCTTCTCGTCCTTCGCGACCTGCAGGATCTTGGTTGCCGGCACCATGACGCCGAGGTCGATGATCTCGTAATTGTTGCAGGCGAGCACGACGCCGACGATGTTCTTGCCGATGTCGTGGACGTCGCCCTTCACCGTCGCCATCAGGATCTTGCCGGCGGTCTGGCGCTCGCCATTGTCGATGCCGTTGGCGGCGTTGGCTGCCTTCTCCGCCTCCATGTGCGGCAAAAGACCGGCGACCGCCTGCTTCATGACGCGGGCCGACTTGACGACCTGCGGCAAAAACATCTTGCCGGCGCCGAACAGGTCGCCGACGACATTCATGCCGGCCATCAGCGGGCCTTCGATGACATGCAGCGGACGCTCGGCCCTCAGCCGCGCCTCGTCGGTGTCGGCGTCGATGAACTCGGTGATGCCGTTGACCAGCGCGTGGCTGATGCGCTGCTCGACAGGCCAGTCGCGCCAGGCGAGGTCACGCTCCTTGGCCTCCTTGCCGGCCGTGCCCTTGTAGCGTTCGGCCAAATCCAGCAGCCGCTCGGTGGCGGTGCCGCCGGCCTTGGGCGCGCGGTTGAGCACGACATCCTCGCAGGCCTCGCGCAGCTCCGGGTCGATCGATTCATAGACCGCGAGCTGGCCGGCATTGACGATGCCCATGTCCATGCCTGCCTGGATGCAGTGATACAGGAACACGGCGTGCATGGCCTCGCGCACCGGCTCATTGCCGCGGAACGAGAACGACAGGTTCGACACGCCGCCCGAGATATGGACATGCGGCAGGGTCTCGGTGATCTCGCGCGTGGCCTCGATGAAGTCGACGCCGTAATTGTCGTGCTCCTCGATGCCGGTGGCGACAGCGAAGATATTGGGGTCGAAGATGATGTCTTCGGGCGCGAAGCCGGCCTGCTCGGTCAGAAGCTTGTAGGCGCGGGTGCAGATCTCGACCTTGCGCGCCTTGGTATCGGCCTGGCCCTGCTCGTCGAAGGCCATGACGACGACGGCGGCACCATAGGCGCGGCAGAGCCTAGCGTGATGCAGGAAGGCCTCTTCGCCTTCCTTCATCGAGATCGAATTGACGATCGGCTTGCCCTGGACGCATTTCAGGCCCGCCTCGATCACCTCCCATTTGGAGCTGTCAATCATGACAGGCACACGCGCGATGTCAGGCTCGGCGGCGATCAGGTTGAGGTACTCGACCATAGCCTTCTTCGAGTCGATCAGGCCCTCGTCCATGTTGATGTCGATGATCTGGGCGCCATTGACGACCTGGTCGCGGGCGACGTCGAGAGCAGCGGCATAGTCGCCGGCGGTGACCAGCTTGCGGAACTTGGCCGAGCCGGTGACATTGGTGCGCTCGCCGACATTGACGAAGGGAATCTCGTCGGTGAGCGTGAACGGCTCGAGACCCGACAGGCGCATCTGCGGCCTGAGTTCCGGCACCTGGCGCGGCGGATACTTTGCCACCGCTTCGGCGATGGCGCGGATGTGCTCCGGCGTCGAGCCGCAGCAGCCGCCGACGATGTTGATGAAGCCCTCGCGCGCGAACTCCTCAACCTGGGCGGCCATGAATTCTGGGCTCTCGTCATACTGGCCGAAGGCGTTGGGCAGGCCGGCATTGGGATAGGCGCAGATGAAGGTCTCGGCGACATCGGACAGCTCGGCGAGATGCGGACGCATGGCGGCAGCACCCAGCGCGCAGTTGAGGCCTACCGTGAACGGGTCGGCATGACGGATCGAGTTCCAGAAGGCCGACGGCGTCTGGCCGGACAGCGTGCGGCCGGACAGGTCGGTGATGGTGCCCGAAATCATCACCGGCAGGCGCACGCCCTTTTCGATGAAGATCTCGTCGCAGGCAAAGATCGCCGCCTTGGCGTTGAGCGTGTCGAAAATGGTTTCGATCAGGATGATGTCGGCGCCGCCGTCGATCAGGCCGCGCAGCTGTTCGCCATAGGCGATGCGCAAATCGTCGAAGCTGACGGCCCGGTAGCCGGGATTGTTGACGTCGGGCGAGATCGAGGCGGTGCGGTTGGTCGGCCCAAGCGCGCCCGCAACGAAGCGGCGCTTGCCGTCCTCCTGCTGCGCCCGGATGACGGCGCGGCGGACCAGCCGCGCGCCATCGCGGTTGAGCTCGTAGACCATGTCTTCCATGCCGTAGTCGGCCTGGGCGATGGAAGTCGACGAAAACGTGTTGGTCTCGATGATGTCGGCGCCGGCGATGGCGTATTTGTAGTGGATCTCCTCGATCGCCTTGGGCTGCGACAGGATCAAAAGGTCGTTGTTGCCTTGCTGATGGCAGGCGCAACCGGTGAACTTGTCGCCGCGGAAATGGTCTTCGTTGAAGCCGAGCCCCTGGATCTGGGTGCCCATCGCGCCGTCGAGGATCAGGATGCGCTCGCGCGCCGCAGCTTTCAGCGCCGCAAGCACCTCCGAGCCGTCAGGCTTGGCGGCAACCGACCCAAACAGGGCGTCGAGCGAGGTGGCGTTTTGCGACACTTTTCATCCTTTCGGCGACAAAGCCGTCAGGTCACATAAAGACATCTTTATGTCAATATGTCGAGAGCGTCGTTAGTGCATTTGCGACCACGCGCAATACGAACAGCCTCCGAGCTAGTCCGGTTGCTTCAGCAGATAGGTGTCCATGATCCAGCCAGTTTGCTCGCGCACCTTGCGGATGCGCTCCACTTCACGACTGTATTGCCTTTCTCCGGCCGGCCCTGCAGTCAAGCTCGGCGGCGAGATCCAGGAACAACAATCTGAGCTGGCGCGGCCCCGGATGCCCACCAGCATACTCGGCGAGGCGGTTTGCCTGTCGCGAGGCCGCCTCGTGAAGATTGCCGCCTTCGGGCTGCGCGACCAGCCACGCCAGGAACACCTGTTCTGGCTCGGGCACAACCGGCGCAACGATGGGGCAGTTCCAGTTCAGTCCCATGCCAGCGCTCCACCCTTCTGGTATTCGTTGACGCGGGTCTCGAAGAGGGACGCGGTCTCGGAACCCTGGCTGAAGGCTGACGGAATCCTGTCGGTTCCGCTGGATTGAAGAGTAGAGGTCGCCGGCATCATCTTCCCCGATGGTTTGGGGCGAGGCCTAAAGCGGACGCGTGCTGGATTTCGGCCGGCGCAAGCCGGCAGAACGCAAGCGCACCACCGGACACCCCGCCCGTGGACGTTCAGAATCTATCGCGGCAGGTCTCCTGGCTCGCAGGTCATTGCCGCTGTCTGGCCTTCCCAGCGCCCATTGGCGCCAGTGGCACTACGCGACAGCAACTCACTGCTTACAGTTGCGGGGGCAGCGCCGGCATTGCGAAATCGCGCACCGGCTTCCCTCTTAGCTCCCGAGCTGGAATCAACTCGAAAGAACCACGATGTCTACATGTAGTATGACTGACGGGTGTTGTGTCAACGGGTGGAAGAAATCATTTCCACCTGATCGACTCGCTACGTCAGCGGCCGGTCAGTCCCTGACGTAATCGCGCCAGAGCGCCTGATAGACGGAGCACTCGGCGCTCAGGGCCTCATGGCTGCCTGTGCCGACAATACTGCCCTCGTCGAGCACGACGATCATGTCGGCCGAGCGGGCGGAAAAGAGATGATGCGTGACGATGATGACGAGGCGGTCGCGGCCGAAGGCCAGAAGCTCGCGCTCGAGCGACATCGCCGATTCGGCGTCGAGCGCCGAGGTCGGCTCGTCGAAGACGGCGATGTGCGGATCACGCAGCACGGCGCGCGAAATCGCCAGGCGCTGGCGCTGTCCGCCGGACAGGTTCTGCCCCGCCTGCACCAACTCGGTGTCGATGCCCTTGGGCAGGCCCGCCGTAAATTTGTCGGCGGAGGAAAACGCCACCGCCTTGTCGATCTCGTCGTCACGAAGCGGGCGCGGCAGCGACGCCTGAAGGTTCTCGCGGATCGTGCCCGAAAACAGCGACGTCTCCTGATCGACGACACCGATGCGGCCGCGCAGCCAGCGCGGATTGTAGGCGCGGACATCGATACCGCCGATCGCGACCTTGCCGTCGTAGTCACGCTCGAGCCCCAGCAGCACGCGCAGCAGGCTGGACTTGCCAGAGCCGTTGCGGCCGACAATCGCGACAACGCCGGTCGCTGGCAGCGCCAAGCTGATACCGTTGAGTGCTACGGCGGTCGCCTCGGGGTAGCGGAAGGTCAGGTCCTCGACGAGGATCGGGCCGAAATCGGCAGCACGCAGTGCCGGGGCAACGATGGCGCGCTCCGGCTGGCGCTTGAGGAAAGCCGCAAGCGCCGAGACGGTGGCGCTGACCGAATGGAACTGGATCAGGATGCCGGCACTGGTCAGCATCGGCATGGTCGCCCGAGTGACGAGCAGCTGCAGCGCAAGCAGGCCACCGATCGTCAGGTCGCCGCGCAAGATGCGCCAGCAGCCGACGAGAACGACGAGCAGCGTCAGGATCTCGCTCAGCAGGCCAAGCGTGAACGAATAGGAGTGCGAGAGGTCGAGGATGTGCCAGCGTGCCTTGATGGCCTCGGCCGATTTCGCTGCCCAGCGGCCGATGAAGAAGCGCTCCACCGCATTCGACTTGATGCCGCGGATGTTGCCCACCGTCTCGGCGGTCGCCCCCTGCAGGACGCCATTGAGACGAAACGAGCTGCGGCTCGCCTCGCCCAGCTGCGCATTGGTCTTGCGGGCAAAGACTGCGAAGACCAGCGCAACCACAAAGGCCAGCAGGCAGATGAGATAGTCGTAGTACAGCGCCACGGCAAACGAGACGGCCGCGCTTAAAATCGTCAGGAAGAAATTCGGCGCGGCGCTCAGCATGAAGCTGGCGACACGCTGGGATTCATTGAGCAGGTTGATCGTGCTTCCGCCTGCGGATGCCGAACTCTCGTAGGGGATACGCATGAGGCGGAAGTAGATGCGCCTGGACAGCCGGGCGGTGAACCTGGCGTCCACGTCGTTGATCAGCGAATTGTGCCAGCGTGACGTCATGTGCCTGATAACCGCCGCCACGATGGCGATGGCGGCGAACTGGGTCGCTGCCCAGCCGTCCTTGCCGACCATGACGCTGTCGACGATCTTCTGCGAAAGGATCGGAACCGTCACCGAAAGCACTATTCCGGCCAGGGAAAGCGCGATGGCGAGAAAAAATTTTCGACGGTAGATGCCCAGGATCCGCATCAGTATCCGCCAGTCGCCAAGCGGTATCTTGCGCAAGGCGTTCAGTTTCTCACGAAATTTCATCGCCAACCCGACGCCGCTCGAACAACAGGGACGGGTTCGCTAGGTCATTCGTGCTTTCCTGTCAAATAATATGACAATGATAGTCATATTTTCATGAAACGGTTCGGCGAAAATCACCCGTCACGCCGAAGCGGCGCGCAAAAAGTCTTCCAAGTCCTCGCAAACCGTAGCTGGCCGTCGCCGGAATGTAACTGTTGCGGGTGAGGCCAGGTGTCACGCCAGGCCGGCCCCGGCTTGCGCTCACCGTAGGACCGATTATACAGCCATCACTAATCTTGAGTCACAGACTCATATTAACTTACGCCAGCCCTTCGTTCGCGGACAGCCAGCTTTTCCAGATTTTTCGAGGGGGCTGTCATGTCTAACGTTCACACCGGTCGCGGTTCGCGGTCGCAGATCCTATTGGCCGGTGTTTCGCTGCTGTTGCTGCAATCGGCCGGCATTGCCAGCGCCCAGACGGCAACCACGCCGGTGCCGGCAAAGAAGGTCGAGGAAGCAAAGCCGCTGCTGAGCAATGAAGAGCGCATCGTGCTCGACAGGCTCGTCGTCACCTCGGCGCGCACCACCGGCAAGGTCCTCGACATTCCGATGTCGGTGTCGGTCATCGACCGCGACACGCTGCAGCGCCATGTCGTCCGCGACATCCAGGACATGGTTCGCTACGAGCCGGGCGTCACCGTGTCGCGCACCACATCGCTGACCAATCCGTTCGGCCAGCTGACCGGCTTCAACATCCGCGCCATGGGCGGCAACCGCGTCCAGATGACCGTCGATGGCGGCCGCATCCAGGAGCAGATCATCGACGGCAGCCGCGACTTCGTCGACCCGTTCAACATGCGCAGCGCCGAGATCGTGCGCGGCCCCAACTCGGTGCTCCAGGGCGCCGACGCGCTCGGTGGCGCGGTGGCCTTCCGCACGCTCGACCCCAACGACCTGCTCGACGGTTCGAAGCCCTGGGCGGTCGAGATGAAGACCGCCTATGACAGCTACGACGATTCATTCCGCAAGCAGGTGAGTGCTGCCGCCGAATCCGGCGACTTCAAGTTCCTCGGCAGCTTCGGCCACCTCGGCGCGTCGGAAGGCGATTTCAGCAACAGCCGCGCCGATGGCGGCCAGTGGGGCTGCCCGCGCCAGGCGATCTGGCCCTGCAACAAGGCGTTCCCCGCCGACACCGACGCCTTCAACGGCCTGATGAAGCTGCAGTGGAACCCGACCGAGGATCACGAGGTCAAGCTGACCAGCGAATGGTTCAACCGCAACACGACGATCCAGCAGATGTACGATTCGTCTGCTGGATCGGCTTACATCAACACGAGCTGGCAGCGCGAACTGGAGATGGAGCGCTACAGGGTTGCCATTGCGCATGACTGGAAGGTCGATGCGCCATGGCTCGATGAGATCAAGTGGCAGGTCACCTATTCGCCGCAGAAGCGCGACACTTACAGCAACCAGCTGCGCACCTATCCAACCCGCCGCCAGCAGAACATCCAGGTCCGCAACTATGGCGAGGATTTCCTCGAGGCCGACGTGCAGGCCAACTCGTCCTTCGAACTGGGTGGCCTGTCGCACAAGCTGACCTATGGCTTCGACGGCGACCTGACCAAGAGCAGCTATGCCGGCTACAACATCACCAACAACCTGACAGCTGGCACCTCGACCACGGCCAACAACCAGGGCTTCAACTTCCCGAAGGTCGACACGGTCCGCGCCGATATCTACCTGCAGGACGAGATCAAGCTGTTCGACGACCGGCTGACCATCACGCTCGGCGCGCGCCTGGCGCACTATTCGATCGATCCCACCGGCGACGCCGACTACAAGCCGAAGCCCGGCTTCGAGCCAAAGAAGATCGACGAGACCAAGCTGATCAAGCGCATCAGCGCGATGTACGAGCTGAACGACACCTATACGCTCTATGCCGGCTATGGCGAAGGCTTCAAGATGCCGACGTCGCAGCAGTTGTTCGTGTCGTCAGACAATCTTTTTACGTCTCCGCCATCCGTCCTGATCCCCAATCCGAATTTGAAGCCTGAATCCGTGCGCAGCTATGAAGCCGGCATTCGCGGCGAGCTCGACAAGGGCTACTTCAGCCTCACCGCGTTCTACGCCGACTACAAGGATTTCATCCGCTCGCTGCAGGAAGTGCCGGGCAGGCCGAACCACTACACGTCAGACAATGTCGAGGACGTGAAGGTCTGGGGCATCGAGTTCGGCGGCGAATACGAGGTCTACGAAAACCTCTACCTGAACGGCTCGATCTCCTATCAGAAGGGCACGCAGCGGATTTCGGCGAGTGCCGCCGAAACGGCGTTCGACGGCGCGGTGCCACTGACCGCGGTGCTGGGCGGGCGTTATCTTATCCCCGACTGGAATCTCGAAACCGAGCTGGTCGCGACCTTCGCCCATGGCGTCACCGAACGCGCCGACCCCAACGCCTTCAAGCCGGGCGGCTACGCGGTGTTCGACGCCTATGCCCGCTGGAAGCCGACGGCAAATGTCGATGTCGATTTCGGCATCCAGAACATCTTCGACCGCCGCTATTTCCCCAACACGCTCACCGGCGTCACCAACGTGATCTCGGGACCGGTGGCCAACGCCAACAATCCGGAAATGCAGGTGGCTCCAGGCCGCACCTTCAAGCTCGGCGCGACAGTGCGCTTCTGAGCCAAATCGACAGCGATCCGGCGCAGGGCACGTTGTCCTGCGTCCTTGCATGAAAGGCCCTCGCGGTGACCAACGTCCTCAGGCAGTTCGTTCGCCTGCTCAAGCTCTGCATTGCCGGCAAGGGCGGCAAGACGAGCCTCGTCTATCTCGCCGCGGTCATCGCGCTGCAGCTGGCTGGCATCTATTTCACCATCAGACTGGTAAGCTGGACCTCGGAATTCTACGGCGCGCTGGAAAAGGTCGACGCCAAGGCGGCGGTCTGGCAGATCTGGATTTTCGCCGGCATCGTCGCGGCCAACTCGGTGCGCTCACTAACGGCAGATTACCTGCAGAAAATGTTGCACATCAGGTGGCGCAAGTCGCTGACCGAGGCAGCACTCGGCTCGTGGTTCGCCGACCGCGCCTACTGGCGGCTGACCCAGGGCGACTGCCCGCGCGACGTCGACAATCCCGACCAGCGCATCGCCGACGATTGCGGCCTGTTCGTCAAGGGCATCCTCGATGAAGGCATCGAGCTGATCACCAAGATCGTCGGCATCTTCTCGTTTCTCGCCCTGCTGTGGGGGCTGTCGACCTTCGCGCTGAGCTTCTCGCTGTTCGGCTTCGACGTCTCGATCCCGCGCTACATGGTCTGGGCGGCGTTCATCTATGTCGCCTTGTCGAGCGGGCTGACGCACCTGCTCGGCCGGCCGCTGAAATCGCTGTTCTACACCCAGCAGAAGCGCGAGGGCGATTTCCGCTTTTCGATGGCGCGCATCCGCCAGTCGGCCGACGAGATCGCGCTGATGGGCGGAGAGCACGTCGAGCGCGCCGGGCTCGACCGCCGCTTCGACGGCATCGCGCAGAACTGGCGCAAGCTCGCCGGCCGCGAGTTCGTGCTCGGCTGCTTCACCTTCCCCTATTCGCACACCGTGCTGCGCATTCCGCTGTTCGTCGCCCTGCCCGGCTTCCTTGCCGGCAGTATCGCGCTTGGCGGCCTGATGCAGATCGCCATGGCGTTTTCCAACGTGGTCACCACGCTGTCGTGGTTCATCTTCTCCTACAAGCCGCTTTCGAACCTCGTCGCCGCATCGTCCCGCCTCGACGGCTTCCTTGCCGCGACCGAGGCAGTGCGCAGCCGGCCTTCCGGCATTGTCGTCGAGGCGTCGTCAGGCGGCCTGCATCTCCATGATCTGAAGCTCAGGACACCCGAGGGCCGCGCGCTGCTGTCGATATCGCGTCTCGATATCCGACCTGGCGAGGCAGTGTGGCTGCGCGGCCAGTCGGGGCTCGGCAAGACCACGCTTCTGAAGGCAATGGCCGGCGGCTGGGACCATGGCGACGGACGCATCGAGATGCCTTCGGCAAGCAAGCTGTTCCTGTCGCAGAAGGCCTACTTCCCGCAGAGCGACGTCTTCGGTGCGGTCGCCTATCCCGCGTCCGCCGACGCCTTCACGCGACAGGAATTGCGCCAGGCCATCGAAGCCGTCGGCTTCGGCGACAGCGACGTGCTGCGGCTCGAAGATGCCGCGGAGGGCCATCCGCTGGTGATGTCGGGCCTCTCCGGCGGCGAACTGCAGCGCCTGGCGCTGGCCCGCGCGCTGGTGCTCAAGCCCGACTGGCTGTTCCTCGACGAGGCGACAAGCGCGCTCGACGAGGCCGCCGAGGCCGACCTCTTCGCGATGCTCAAGAAGCATCTGCCTGCATCGACATTCGTCATCGTTTCGCACTGCAATCCCAAGGCGCTTGGGACCTTGCGTGTCATCGATCTCGAGCCGAAAGCCGAAGCGGCGAATGAAAATCCAGTCCTGCAATTCGCATAGGAAATGCCCATGACCGCTCGCACGCCCCACAAACGCGAACGCCTCGACGTCGCCCCCGCCGCCCTGCTTGCGCAGCTGCCGGCAATCGGCCGGCTGATGATCAACTCGGAACGCCTGGGCGCCACGCATGAGCGCATCGGCTCGGTCGAGACGGTTCGCATCGAAGACGGCTGGCTGGTCTGCGAAGGCGCCGAGCACAACTCCCGCATCGAGCTGGCGGCGATCGCCACCGTCATCGTCGACCGCACGTCGGTCATGCGTGAGAAATCCTATCCGCGTATCGAACTGCGCGGCGCCGACGGCGAGAACATCGCCAACGTCACCGGCTTCGAGGGCCTCGAACCGTTCGACGCCGTGCTTGCAGCCTTCCCGCAAGGCACCGAGCTAGCTGTTGAGGAGCGGACTGGTGGCAGCCTGGACGAACGCAAGGAGCTCGACGCCGACGACGCCGGGCTCGAGCCCTTCGCGGCGGCCGAGAGCAGCGGTGGCCGCGTCAGGATCGAGTTCAGCCGACCGTCATTCTGGCAGGCCTGGGAAGGCGACATGCCGGCGGTCAAGCCGGTCATGGGCTACGTCAACGTCATGCGGCCGGACTTCCATCTGCACCTCAAGGGCGGTTCGGTCGGCGGCTGGCGCCGCGAGGACGATGCCAGCGAGGCGCGTTTCGTTGCGCTGACCACCGACGGCGCCGAGACGGGGCTCACCGTTTCGGGCGCGGTTGCCAGCTTCGGGTGACGGCAATGACTGTATGGAACCATCCGGTCGCGACATGGCTCGACCCTGACAGCGGAGAGTTGTTCGATCATCCCACGCTGATGCGCGAGGTGGCGCAAAGCAACGTGCTGCTGCTCGGCGAAACGCACGACCGCTACGACATCCATCGGTGGCAGCTGCATGTCTGCACGGCGATGCGGACGTTGCGCAACGACATCGCCATCGGCTTCGAGATGTTTCCGCGCCGGTTGCAGCCGGTGCTCGACCAATGGGTCGCCGGCGATCTTGAGCGGGACGAATTTCTGAAGGCGGCCGAATGGGGCAAGGTCTGGGGTTTCCCAGCCGAGCTCTACCTTCCGATCGTCCATTTCTGCCGCGAGTTCGGCGTGCCGATGCTGGCGCTCAACTGCTACCGCGAACTGGTGACGCGGGTCGGCAAGGAAGGCTGGGACGCCGTTCCTGTCGACGAACGCGACGGGCTGACGCCTTCGGCGAGTGCCACGCCGGCCTACCGGCAATATCTGTTCGACATCACCGGCGGCGGCTCGCCGGCGCGCAAGGTGACGTCGCCACAAGCGCCGGAGTTCGACCGGTTCGTCAGGGCGCAGCAGACCTGGGATCGGGCGTTTGCCTGCAACATCGCCAGGGCGCAGACGACCGACACTCCGCCTCTGGTGATCGGCATCATCGGTCGCGGCCATCTCGAATTCGGCCACGGCACGCCGTTCCAGCTTGCGGATCTCGGCGTCGATAAGGTGACGACGCTGCTGCCCAACGACACGGCGCAGGTCGACCGGGACAAAGTCAGGGGAATTGCCCGGGCGCTGTTCCGGCTGCAGCCGCAAGCGGACGCCAGGCCATCCGCCTGAGGCGGGCAGAAGCTAGTTTTGGGAAAAGCGATCCAGAAAAGAAAAAAGCGGGCATAGGCCCGCTTCCCTCTGGCTCCTGAGACTTGCACGCCGCCGGTACATTCGTGGTCGGCCAGCTGTCAATCAGGGCAAATGCAGCATTCCGCGGCAAAACCCACCATCGTATCTCGATGAGCGTCTCGCTCCCAGCGGAATGCCGATGGACCTCATATGGGGAGGGTAGTCGGATAAAACAATAGGCTTGCCGACGGTTCATGCCCGGCATCAATCGAACAAGCACAGGCCGACTGGCCATCCTGCCTGAGCAGGAGTGGCAGCCTTGGTGGCCAGGCAAAGGTACCGCTTGCTACTTTGCAGCGCGCGTCATGCGCTTCTTCTTGGGTTCTACGGGTTTCAGGGCCTCAGCGGCGCGATCGGCCTCGTCTTTGGCCAAGCGCAACTCACGCAACTTTGCGGTCTTGATGGCCCGGGCTTTTGCTTCCGACTGATATTCGGCCATTGCGCTGTTGCGCTCCGCTGTTTTCTTCTGCGCCTCGATCGAGCGAGACTGAGCTTTTTCCAGAAAATTTTCCATGACTACATCCAATATCTGAAATCCTCTTCGTGCGCGGAAAATAAAAATTCCACTGCGCCTTAAATAAGGTTTCTCTGCCCGGAATTCAAATTTCTCGCCTATTTGTCGCTGAATCGCATTTTTAGCCCACCGCGCGACCTTGTTATTTTTGAATACTCTCGCACCAGGCGGAATAATTTTTGGCACTCCTGTCATTCGAGTGCCAAAGGGCGTACATAGGAAATGCGGTCCCCTATGCGCCGGCTGCAGAAAGAACATTCATGAAATTCCGACCACTTCACGACCGCGTCGTCATTCGGCGCGCCGAAGGCGATATCAAATCCAAGGGCGGCATCATCATTCCCGACAATGCCAAGGAAAAACCACAGCAAGGCGAAGTCGTTGGCGTCGGCCCAGGCTCGCGCGACGACAGCGGCAAGCTGATCCCGCTCGACGTCAAGGCCGGAGACACGGTGCTGTTCGGCAAATGGTCGGGCACCGAGGTCAAGATCGATGGCGCCGATCTCCTGATCATGAAGGAGGCCGACATCATGGGCATCGTCGACACGAGCGAAGCGGCCAAGAAAGCCGCCTGACCCGGCTGCGGCCTCAAGAACGAACTGGACGAAACGTCATGTCTGCCAAGGAAATCAAATTTTCGAACGATGCCCGCGACCGCATGTTGCGCGGCGTCGAGCTGCTCAACAATGCCGTCAAGGTGACGCTCGGCCCGAAAGGCCGCAATGTCATCATCGACCGCGCCTATGGCGCGCCGCGTATCACCAAGGACGGCGTCACCGTCGCCAAGGAGATCGAGCTTTCCGACAAGTTCGAGAACATGGGCGCGCAGATGGTGCGCGAAGTGGCCTCGAAGACCAACGACCTCGCCGGCGATGGCACAACGACGGCAACAGTGCTCGCCGCCTCCATCCTGCGCGAAGGCGCCAAGCTGGTGGCCGCCGGCATGAACCCGATGGACCTCAAGCGCGGCATCGACCTTGCCGTGGCCGCCGTGGTCAAGGACATCAAGGCGCGCGCCAAGAAGGTCAAGTCGTCGGACGAGATCGCCCAGGTCGGCACCATCGCCGCCAATGGCGATGCCACCGTCGGCGCCATGATCGCCAAGGCGATGGACAAGGTCGGCAATGAGGGCGTCATCACCGTCGAGGAAGCCAAGACCGCCGAGACCGAACTCGACGTCGTCGAAGGCATGCAGTTCGACCGTGGCTACCTCAGCCCCTACTTCGTCACCAACGCCGACAAGATGCGTGCCGAACTGGAAGACCCCTACATCCTCATCCACGAGAAGAAGCTCGGCAATCTGCAGGCCATGCTGCCGATCCTCGAAGCCGTGGTGCAGAGCGGCAAGCCGCTGCTCATCATCTCGGAAGACGTCGAAGGCGAGGCCTTGGCCACGCTCGTCGTCAACAAGCTGCGTGGCGGCCTGAAGGTCGCCGCCGTCAAGGCGCCCGGCTTCGGCGACCGCCGCAAGGCGATGCTGGAAGACATCGCTGTCCTGACCGCCGGCCAGATGATCTCGGAAGATCTCGGCATCAAGCTCGAGAATGTCACTATCGACATGCTCGGCCGGGCCAAGCGCGTGCTCATCGACAAGGACACGACAACCATCATCGACGGCTCGGGCGGCAAGGCCGGCATTACAGCCCGGATCGCGCAGCTGAAGATGCAGATCGAGGAAACCACCTCGGACTACGACAAGGAAAAGCTGCAGGAACGCCTGGCCAAGCTCGCCGGTGGCGTTGCAGTCATCCGCGTCGGTGGCGCGACCGAGACCGAGGTCAAGGAAAAGAAGGACCGCATCGACGATGCGCTCAACGCCACCCGTGCGGCCGTTGAAGAAGGCATCGTTGCCGGCGGCGGCGTGGCGCTGCTGCGCGCCAAGGCAGCACTTGAGACGCTCACCGGCGCCAACGCCGACGTCACCGCCGGCATTTCGATCGTGCTCAAGGCGCTCGAGGCGCCGATCCGGCAGATCGCCGACAACGCCGGCGTCGAGGGCTCCGTCGTCGTGGGCAAGCTGATGGAAGGCAAGGATGCCAATCTGGGCTTCAATGCGCAGACCGAAGCCTATGTCGACATGATCAAGGCTGGCATCGTCGATCCCGCCAAGGTCGTTCGCACCGCACTACAGGATGCCGGCTCGATCGCCGCCCTCCTGATCACCGCCGAAGCCATGATCGCCGACATTCCGGCGAAGGAAGCCTCCAACGGCGGCAACCCAGCCGGCATGGGTTACTAAGCGACACCTGACCATCCGGCCGCAATGCGGCTGGATGGTGACTTCCCACTATCAACAAGGAACGTTTCCATGGCTATGCAGAGTAACCAGAAGCAGTCCCTCGCCGCACGTTGGGAGAACTACCAGCCGTCCAAATCAACGCTTGTCTGGACGTGCGTCGGCACCGCCGTCGCCACGATGATCATCGGCTTCAGCTGGGGCGGCTGGGTCACCGGCGGCACTTCGCAGACACTTGCGCAGACGGCCGGCGACGTGGCGCGCGGTCAGCTCGCCTCGACCATCTGCGTCGAGCGGTTCAATGCGGCACCCGATGCTGCGGCAAAGCTGGTCGAACTGAAGGCCAAGTCCGTCGGATACGACAGGCAGAAGTTCGTCGAGACGGGCGGCTGGGCCACCATGCCGGGCGAGACATCTCCCGACCGCCGCGCTTCCATTGGTTGCGCTACCGCGCTCGCAGCCTAATATCTGGCGAATCTTCCTACGTCCGCGCCGGAGACACCGGCGCGGACAGTTAGCGCTCTGCCAATTGTCAAACTCAGCCTGATTTTCTTCCCGAAAGACTAGTGCTGCCGCCGCCAGGACATTTCCCGGCGGGCTCCTCGGCTTCAGCAGAATAGGATTTCGCCCATGATCAAATTTTCAAGCAAGACCGGCACGCCGCCGAAGCCGGCAGATGCCGAAGAAAACCGGTTTGATTTCATCCGCAAGACGGCAGCCGCGCAGCACAAGAAATCGGACGATGATATCAGGCGGCGTGATCCGCAAGCGACCGAAGACGACCAGACGGAATGAGTTCCGGGCAGCTAGCTCGCCGAGGGGCGGGCGAAGCTGATATCACCCGCCGCAGCCATGATCGTCACCTCATCGCCCAGCGACCACTCCGCGGCGCGCGCGGCGAGATGTGCCGGAACACCCTCAGAGCCGCCCGGGCCGGACGGCACGTCGTAGGTAGCGTGGCCGTCATGCGGCAGGATCGCGCCATACCCGATCGCCATTGCGGTTCGCGCTGTCGCCGCCAGGCACATCTCCGACAGCATGCCGCAGAAGGCGATGGTCTGGACGCCGGCGGATGCCAAAAGGTCGTTCAGGCCGGTGCCGTCAAAGCCGTCGTCGACCTGCTTGCGCACGACATGCTCGCCTGGCCGAGGCGTGAAATACAGCTGCCAGCCTGGCGTGTGCGGCTCGTCGACGGCGCCTGCCGGGCCGTCGTTCTGGATGAAGATGACGGGCACACCCGAGGCA
>Ga0209902_101080_pt1 | contig 16618 bp, 14 predicted proteins | sample FECB27metaG_FD_188304 | JGI IMG/M metagenome (GOLD analysis project Ga0209902, IMG submission 188304) | Cyanobacterial communities from the Joint Genome Institute, California, USA - FECB-27 (SPAdes) (version 2) | ecosystem: Environmental > Aquatic > Thermal springs > Hot (42-90C) > Microbial mats...
AATCGATTGGGGCAGCGCGTCGAAAGTTGCCGGCAAGCTGTGCTCGCCCGCTAGCAACGCTATGTTGCACTTTGGGGACAGGCAGTGGAGTTTCTGCGGTTCCTATGTCGACGATTTGAATCTTGAGGATCGAAGCACCCATCCTCGTCATTCCGGCGAAAGCCGGAATCTCCCTGACCTTCAGCGCGGAAGAAAATGAGATTCCGGCTTTCGCCGGAATGACGCAGAGGTTCGATGGGTGAAGAGCAGCGATGCCCGTCCGATTCCGCTTTCCAGCGCGCAGGGGGACATTATGATTATGCGCGAACCTTGAAAGGGATCGGATCGGCATGGGCATCATGGATTTTCTGTCGAAGCAGTTCGTCGACGTCATCGACTGGGTGGAGGAGCCCGGCGTCCTCGCCTGGCGCTATCCGATGCAGGATCGCGAAATCCAGAACGGCGCGCAGCTCACGGTGCGCGAAGGGCAGGTCGCGGCGTTCTACAATGAAGGCACGATCGCCGACATGTTCGGCCCCGGCCTCTATACGCTGGAAACCTCGACGCTGCCGCTGCTGACCGCGCTCGCCAATTGGGACAAGGCGTTCCAGTCGCCCTTCAAGTCGGACGTTTACTTCTTTTCGCAGAAGGAGCAGATCAACCTGAAATGGGGCACCGCCCAGCCGGTGACGCTGCGCGATCCCGAACTCGGCCCCTTACGCATCCGCGCATTCGGCAGCTATTCCTTCCGCGTCGAGAATGTCGCCGCCTTCATGCACAAGCTGGTCGGCACGCTGGAGACGCTGACCGTCGCCGATGTCGAGCCGCAACTGCGCGGCGCGATCGCGACGGCGATCGCGACCGGGCTCGGCGGCAGCGGCACGCCTTTCCTCGATCTCGCCGCCAGCCAGACCGCCTTTTCCGACGCACTGAAGACCGCGGTGACGCCGGCGTTCGAGCAATGGGGATTGAAGGTCGGCGGCTTCTTCGTCGAGAGCCTGTCGCTGCCCGAAGAAGTGCAGAAGCATCTCGACAAGTCCAGTTCCATGCGCGTGCTCGGCGATCTCGACCGCTATGCCAAGTTCCAGGCGGCCGAGGCGATCGAGACGGCTGCGGCGCAGTCGGGCGGCATCGCAGGCATCGGCGCGGGTGCTGCGGCCGGCCTTGCGATCGGTCAGACCATGGCCGGCGCGCTCGGCGGTGCGGCCCAGCCCTCGGCACCCGCCGAGGATCCGTTCGCGCTCGTTGAGAAGCTGCACAAGCTGCTGACCATCGGCGCGATCACCCAGGCGGAATTCGACGCCAAGAAGGCGGAGCTGCTGGGCCGGATCCGCTGACGCGGCGATGCTGAGCGTCAACTGCCCCAATTGCGGCGCGGAAGTCGTGTTCCGTTCGCCGGCGCTGCCGGTGAAGGTGTGCGACTATTGCCGGACCGCGGTGACGCGGATCGACGACGGCGTCCGCGCCGCCGGGGAAATGGCGGTGCTGCCCTTCGATGTCAGCCCGGTCCGGATCGGCACGCGCGGCCGCTTCGAGAACCAGGCGTTCGAGGTGATCGGCCGCGTCCGCTGGGCCTGGAGCGACGGAGCGTGGAACGAATGGCTGCTGCTGTTCGCCGACGGGCGCGACGCCTGGCTGGGCGAGGCGATGGGTCAGTTCATGCTGCTGTTCGAAAAGCCGCTGAAGGGATCGCTCGCCAGGGTGATCTCGCGGCTGGCCCAGGGCGGCGAAGCGGTGATCGGCGAGGACGCCGCGATCGACGGCATCGACTATCAGGTCGCCGACATCAAGGACGCGACCTGTGTCGCATGCGAGGGCGAATTGCCCTTCACCGCGCCGGCCGGCTGGACCGTGAAGAGCGTCGATTTCCGATCGGCGATCGGGGCCTGCGCCAGTTTCCAGCATGACGGCACAGAGGCGTCGCTCTACACCGGCCGATACGTCTCACTCGCCGAGCTGAAACCGCAGGATCTGCGCACGCTCGATGGCTGGACGATCCCGAGTTTCGCGGCATGACCGATCCCGCGATCAACGCGCTCACCTGTCCCGCATGCGGCGGCACGGTGGAAATGCGCGCGGCGGGCTATAGCGTCACCATCATCTGCCAATATTGCAGCAGCGTGCTCGACGTCGCCAATCCCGACGTCCGGATCATCGAGAGATATGAGGAAGCGGCACGCAAGCTGACCATACCGCTCGGCACCCGCGGCGTGCTGCGCGGCGTCGAATGGGAAGCGATCGGCTATCTCGGGCGGTCCGAGGGCGGATCCTATCCCTGGGAAGAATATCTGCTGTTCAACCCCTATCATGGCTATCGCTGGCTGACGACCGACGGGCGCGGCTGGAGCTTCGGCACGATGCTGACGGCGATGCCGCGCCATCTTTCGTCGGGCGTTCTCTCCGTGGACGGCGAAAGCTACGAGGCGTTCTTCCAGGGCGATGCCCAGGTCGATTACGTCCTCGGCGAATTCTACTGGCGCGTCGCGGTCGGCGAACGCGTCGACACCGCCGACTATGTCCGCCCCGGCGCGATGCTGTCGTTCGAAGGAAACGAGAGCGAACGCAACTGGACGCTCAGCGAATTGCTCGAACCCAAGGAGATACGGGCTTTCGGCGTCGATCCGCCCCGGCAATGGCCGGGCACCGGCCGCCCGCCGATGCCGCATCAGCCATCCCCGTATCGCGCCAGCCTGAAGGGGTTCTTCAAGCTCGGCCTGATCACGATGGCTGCGCTGATCTTCATCATCATCCTGTTCGGCCGCAAGGGGGAGGAACAATCCTTCGCCATGACGCTGACCCCGGGGCGCGAGGCCGTCAGCCAGACCCTCGGTCCGATCGTCCTGACACGTCCGAAACAGGCAGTGACGATCAGCGCCAACGCGCCCGCCATCGACAATCTGTGGATCGACATCGATTATGCGCTGGTCGATCGCAAGACCCAGGCAAGCTACGAAGCCTATGGCCTGGTCGAGCATTATTCGGGGCGGGACTCGGACGGCGCCTGGACCGAAGGCAGCCGCGACAAGACCACAAAGCTGGCGATCGTGCCCGCCGGCATCTACGACCTGGTCGTCGATGCATCGGCCAGTCGGTGGAGCGGTTCAGGTTCGACGCCCTCGGCCGACAGCGGCTGGGGCGACTCCGAACAGGCGGTCACCCTGGACGTGCGGATCGCGCCGGGCGGCTTCTTCACGTCGAATTTCGTGCTCGCGCTGATCTTCGTGCTGCTGCCGTTCTTCTATCTGCTGTGGCGCCATGCGAGTTTCGAGACGGCCCGGCGGAACGAGAGCGATTTCGCGAGCAGCGACGACGATGACGAGGATGACGACGAATGACCCGCGGCACCTTTCTCTACGGCCTGTGGTGCTGCGGCGTCGTGCTGCTTTTCCTGACAAGCGCGTTCTGGGGCTATTCGCCCTTTGCCGATGGCGGCCGCGCAACCCGTGCCGGTTTCTATGCCGGCGGGCCCAATCACAAATAGGAGGAATGCGATGGTCACGACTGTACCGGTCCTGCTCAACACCGTGCTTTACGCGGGCATCGGCATCGCCGTGTTCGTCGTCGGCTTCATCATCCTCGACCTGCTGACGCCCGGCAAATTGTGGCAGGAGATCAACGAGAAGCAGAACCGCGCAGTCGCGCAGTTCGCCGGCGCGGTCGCGATCGGACTCGCGATCATCGTCGCCGCCGCCATCCATGGCTGAGAGTCCGGTCGAAGAAGACGATAACAGCCAACATCCCAAAGGATCGGCGTTCGCAGGCGCGCTGCTCGTCTCGGTCTTCGTGGTCGCGACGTGCGGGCTGGTCTATGAACTGCTGGCCAGCACGATCGCCAGCTATCTGCTGGGCGACAGCGTCACCCAATTCTCCACCGTCATCGGCACCTATCTGTTCGCGATGGGGATCGGCAGCTGGTGCTCGCGCTATGTGAAGCGCGACGAACTTCGGCTGTTCGTCCGCGTCGAGATATTGATCGCGCTGCTCGGCGGCTGGTCCGCAGCGGCCTTGTTCACGCTGTTCCCCGTGCTCGATCATTTCCGCGTCGCGCTCTACGGGCTGGTGCTCGCCATCGGTTTCTTCGTCGGCCTGGAGATCCCGTTGCTGATGCGCATCCTGCGCGGCCGCTTCGCCTTCAGCGAGACGGTGTCGAACGTGCTGACCTTCGACTATGTCGGCGCTCTGGCCGCATCTTTGCTGTTCCCGTTGGTGCTGATGCCGTGGCTGGGCATGATCCGCACCGGATTCCTGTTCGGGCTGCTCAACGTCGCGGTCGCGCTGGCGGTGCTGTTCATGCTGCCCCGGCGCAACGCGATGCTGGCGGAGAAGATCGCGGGCATCGCCGCCGCGATATTGCTGCTCGGCGGCTTCGTCGTCGCCGAACGGCTGCAGCGCTGGGCCGAGGTCGCCGGTTATGGCGAGCCCGTCATCTACGCGGTTTCGACGCCGTTCCAGCGGATCGTGCTGACCCGCAACGGCGGCGACATCCGTCTGTTCCTCAACGGCAATCTGCAATTCTCGTCGCGCGACGAATATCGGTATCACGAGGCGCTGGTTCATCCGGCGATCGGCCGGGTCGCCCATCCCCGCAACATATTGATCCTGGGCGGCGGCGACGGCCTGGCCGCACGCGAAGTGCTGAAACATCCCGATGTGCGGCACATCACGCTGGTCGATCTCGATCCCGAGATGACGAAGCTGTTTTCGCAGAGCGACATGCTGGTCGCGCTCAATCGCGGCTCGCTCACCGATCCGCGGATGCGCGTGATCAATGCCGACGGTTTCCGCTGGCTGCGCGAGGCGCGGGATCGCTACGACGCGATCATCGTCGACTTTCCCGATCCCACCGATTTCTCGGTCGGCAAGCTCTATACCGAGAGCTTCTATCGCGAACTATCGCGCGTGCTCGCGCCCGGCGGCGTGGCGGTGGTGCAGAGCACGTCGCCGCTGGTCGCGCCCGGAGCATTCTGGACGGTCGCCGCGACGATCGAGGCGGCGGGCCTGTCGACCAAGCCCTATCACGCCTATGTCCCCAGCTTCGGCGAGTGGGGCTTCATCCTGGCGGCGCATGGGCCGGTGCCGCAGCGCGCCAACATCCTGCCCGGCGCGCGTTTCCTGTCGGCCGAAACCGCCGACCGGCTGTTCGATTTCCCGCCGGACATGGCGCGACGGCCGATGCCGGTGAACCGGCTCGACAACCAGGCGCTGGTCCGCGAATTCGCCGCCGAATGGGCGCGGTACGAGGGATGAGCTGGCGCCCGAGCAGGCGCGTGCTGATCGCGGGCGCCGGGGTCGGCGTCGCGGCGGCGGGGATCGGCTGGGGCGTGTCGCAGGACGATCCGCCCCCGGGCAGCGAAAGCGGTGCCGACATGGCGCGCGGACACCGGCTGCGCGACGGCAATTTCCCCGAACCCGTGCAGGAAGAGCGCGCCGGCATCGTCATCGCGGGGGGCGGCATCGCCGGGCTCGCGGCGGGCTGGGCGCTGGCCGAGGCCGGCCACAAGGATTTCCGCCTGCTCGAACTGGAGGACGAAGTCGGCGGCAATGCCCGCAGCGGGAAGAACGCGATCACCGCCTATCCGCTCGGCGCGCATTACCTGCCCGTCGCCAACCGCGAGGCGTCCGCGCTGCGCCGCATGCTGACGCAGTTCGGCATGATCGTCGGGGAAAAGGACGGCGCACCGGTCTACGATCCCTATCAGCTCTGTGCGGACCTGGAGGAACGGCTGCTCTGGAAGGGACGGTGGCAGGAAGGGCTGGTGCCGCACAGCGCGCTCACCGAAGCCGACCAGGCCGACCTTGCCGCCTTCGGCACGGCGATGGGCGAATTCTCCCGGCGGATCGGCAGCGACGGCAAGCCGGCCTTCGCCTTGCCGATCGCCTACAGCTCGCAGGACGCGGATCTGATCGCGCTCGACCGGATTTCCTTCACCGACTGGCTCGATGCGCGGGGCTGGCGATCGCCGGTGCTGCGCGCACATCTGCGCTATGGCTGCCGCGACGATTATGGCTGCGAGCCCGATCATGTCTCGGCCTGGGCGGGCATCCATTATTTCGCGGGGCGGCGCGGCTGGGCAGCCGACGGCACCGGCGACGATGTGCTGACCTGGCCGGAGGGCAATGCCCGGCTGGCGCGCGCCATGGCCGATCGCTTCGCGCCGAACATCGCGGCCGGACGGATCGTGTTCCGTGCCGCGCCCGACGGCGGCGGCGTCGCGATCGACAGTTTCGACGCGGCCAGGGGGATCAGCATCCGCACGCGCGCCGCCGCCGCGATCCTGGCCATGCCGCATTTCGTCGCCGCGCGCGTCGCACCGGACATCGCCGCCCCCGCGAAGGATTTCGGCTATGCGCCCTGGCTGATCGCCAATGTCACGGTCGACCGCCATCCGGCCGGGCGCGGCGCCAAGCTGGCCTGGGACAATGTCTCAGCCACGTCCGAAGCGCTCGGCTATGTCGTCGCGACCCACCAGACGATCGGCGCCCGCCGCAACGAAACGGTGCTGACCTGGTATCTGCCGCTGTCGACCATGGCGCCCGCCGCCGCGCGCCGCCTGCTGGTCGAGCGGCCGGCGGAGGAATGGCGCCGGATCGTCGCCGACGACCTGCTGGAAACCAATCCCGATCTGGAAGGCGCGATCCGAAGCATCGACCTGTGGCGCTGGGGCCATGCGATGATCCGCCCCGTCCCCGGCTTCATCTGGGGTGCGGCCCCGGCCGCCGCGGCCGCGACCCGCCCGCCCTTCTTCCTGGCGCATTCCGATCTCAGCGGGCTATCGCTGTTCGAAGAGGCGCACTATCGCGGCGTGCTTGCGGCGGAGAGCGCGATGCGCTTCACCGGTCACGCCCATGAGACGATGCTATGACGCCGCCGATCCCCGCCCCCGCCTATGACGGCCGCCATCTGCTGGCGGACCTGCACGGCTGCGTCGGCCTGGACGACATCGCGCTGATCGAGGACGCACTGCGCGCCGCGGTCGCCGCCGCCGGCGCAACCTTGCTCGAGATCCGGCTGCACAGCTTCGGCCCCGGACACGGGATCACCGGCATGGCGCTGCTCGCGGAATCGCACATCTCGATCCATAGCTGGCCCGAACACGGCTATGCGGCGCTCGATTTCTTTCTGTGCGGCACGCGCCACGATCTGGACGCTGCACTGGCCGCCGTCGTCGAACGGTTGTCGCCCGAACGTGTCGACCAGCGCATCGTCGCCCGCGGCTATGGAGCCGCGCCCGCCACCGGATAGGGGGTGAAGCCGCTGCGATTGGAATCGACCGCGAGCGGCCGGCCGATCATCGGAAAGGCGCGCTGCGGACAGGCCGGACGGTCGCAGACCTTGCAGCCAGCGCCGATCGGCGTCGCTGCATCCGGATCTGCCAGGTCGAGCCCCTTGGAATAGACCAGCCGCGATGCATGGCGCAGGTCGCAGCCGAGCCCGATCGCGAAGCTCTTGCCCGGTACCCCAAAGCCCGGCCCCGTCCGCCCGACCGTGCGCGCGATCCACAGATAGGTCCGGCCGTCGGGCATCTGCGCAAGCTGGGTCAGCACCCGCCCAGGCTGCGCGAATGCCTCGTAGACATTCCACAACGGGCACGACCCGCCGACGCGAGAGAAATGGAAATCGGTCGCCGACTGGCGTTTGGAGATATTGCCGGCACGATCGACGCGGACCAGGAAGAAGGGCACGCCGCGCGCGCCGCTACGCTGGAGCGTCGACAGCCGGTGGCAGATCGTCTCGAAACCCACGCCGAAATGCCGGCCGAGCCGTTCGATATCGTATCGCGCCTCCTCCGCCGCGTGCAGGAAGTCGCCATAGGGCAGGATCAGCGCGCCCGCGAAATAATTGGCGAGCCCGATCCGGGCGAGCGCGCGCGCCTCCTCCCCCACCAGCGACGGATCGGCGGCGAGTTCGTCGATCAGCCCGCCAAGTTCCAGGAAAGCGAGCTGCGTCGCCATCTGGAACGCCTGCTGCCCCTGGCGCAGATGCACGGCCAGGTTGAGCGTGCGGCTGTCCGGATCGTAGCGCCGCTGCGCCGCGCCGTCGTCCTGCTGCACGATACGGACACCGTGCCTGCGCTCCAGCCACGTCGCCAGCCCGTCGCGGACGCCATAGGGGCTCAACCCCGCATCGACATAGATGCCCTCCGCCGCCGCGTCGATTTCGGGGATATGGTTGCGGCGCGCCGCGAAGAAATCGCGCACCTGTTCGAAAGGCATGCGCGCGGGCGCCTCGCCGATCCAGTCGTCGCCCAGCCGCGATGCCATCGCCTCCAGCCGCTCGACGCCCTCGCGATTGCGGCGATGAAGCGCGACCAGCGTCCGTGCCACCGCCGGCATGTTCGACGCGAGTTCACGAAGCTCCGCGACAGACACCGTCTCCGCGCCCCCCGCACCATCGGACAGTGCCTCGCGCAGGTCGGTTATCAGCCGCCCTTCCTCCTCTTCCGAGAAGAGCTGGACGTCGACGCCGAACGCGGCGTTGAGGCGCAGCAGCACCTGCACGGTCAGGGGGCGCTGATTCTGCTCGAGCTGCGACAGATAGCTGGTCGAGATGTCGAGCGCGCCGGCCAGCGCGGCCTGGGTCAGGCCCCGCTCCTCGCGCAGGCGACGCAGCCGCAAGCCCATAAAGGCCTTGCTCATTTATCCGCAAACTTTGCAAATTTGCACAATCATCTCCGCAAAACTTCACCAATTCAGCTATGTTCGACTCAATGATTGTGTGAATATTGCGAACTCGCGGCGACGGCAAGTCCGCGGGAGGCGATCCACATGGGTCAGGTTCGACATATCGACATATCGGACGCGACCGGCATTCCGGGCCATTTGCTGCTTGCCGGCATGGTCGGGGCGGCCGCGGACAAGGCGCGTCAGGCGCTGGGCGGCCCGGTCGCGCTGACCCATTGCGACGCGATCGATATCCGCAGCGCCGTCGCGGGTTTCGAGACCCGGCCCGAAGCCTGGATCGTCCGCACCGACGACGGCGCGCTGACGGTCGCGGTCACCGTGCTCGCCGATCCCGCGAGCGGCGACCAGCGCATCGCCGCCTATGGCCGCTTCACCCTGTCGCCGGCCGATCGATTTCCACCCGAAAAAGGAGAGCCGGGCGCATGACCCTGCATGACGTTCGTACCTACAAGTCCGCCGAACCGCTGGCGCGCGAGGATCAGCTTGCCTGGAAACTCGCCGCCGTCGCCACCGACCCCGTGCCCGTCGACGGCGATGTGATCGAGATGATCGGCAACCGCATCATCGACAATGCGGCGGTGGCCGCGGCCTCGATCGCGCGCGGACCAATCCGCTCCGCCCGCGCCCAGGCCCTGGGCCATCGATCGGATCGCGGCGCCACCCTGTTCGGTATGGGCGGCGACATGCGCGTCAGCCCCGAATGGGCGGCGTGGGCCAACGGCGTCGCGGTGCGCGAGCTCGACTATCACGACACCTTCCTGGCCGCCGATTACAGCCATCCCGGCGACAATATCCCGCCGATCCTGGCGGTCGCGCAGGCGACGGGCCGCGACGGCGCGGCGCTGGTGCGCGGTCTGGCCGCCGGCTACGAGCTGCAGGTCGATCTGGTGAAGGGCATCTGCCTGCACGAACACAAGATCGACCATATCGCGCATCTGGGGCCATCGGCCGCGGGCGGCATCGGCGCGCTGCTCGGCCTGTCGACCGAGATCACCTGGCAGGCGATCCAGCAGGCGCTGCACGTCACCACCACGACGCGCCAGTCGCGCAAGGGCGAGATCTCGACATGGAAGGCCTATGCGCCCGCATTTGCCGGCAAGATGGCGATCGAGGCGGTCGACCGTGCGATGCGCGGCGAAGGCGCCCCCTCCCCTGCCTATGAGGGAGAAGACGGCTTCATCGCCTGGCTGCTGTCCGGTCCGCAGGCGCTCTACCGCGTGCCGCTGCCCGCGCCCGGGGTGCCGAAGCGCGCGATCCTCGACACCTATACCAAGGAATATTCGGCCGAATACCAGAGCCAGGCGCTGATCGACCTCGCGCGGCGGATGGGCCCGAAGATCGGCGACCTCGGCCAGGTCGAGAGCATCCTGATCAAGACCAGCCACCATACCCACAATGTCATCGGCACCGGCGCCAACGATCCGCAGAAGATGGATCCCGAGGCCAGCCGCGAGACGCTCGACCATTCGATCATGTATATCTTCGCGGTCGCGCTGCAGGACGGCGGCTGGCACCATGTCGACAGCTACGCGCCCGAACGCGCCCGACGCGCCGACACCGTCGCGCTGTGGCACAAGGTGACGACCGAGGAGGATCCGGCCTGGACCGCCCGCTATCATGCCAAGGGCGCCGAGAAGGCGTTCGGCGGCAAGGTGATCGTGCGACTGAAGGACGGCCGATCGATCGTCGACGAGTTGGGCGTGGCCGACGCGCATCCGCTGGGCGCCCGCCCCTTCGGCCGCCCCCAATATGTAGAGAAATTCCGCACCCTGGCGGATGGGGTGGTCGAGCGCGCGGAGCAGGACCGGTTCCTGGCGCTGGTCGACCGGCTGCCGGCGCTGTCCGCATCCGAGGTTGGCGGACTTGGCTTCGCGGTCGCGGCGGATAGGCTGGGGCCCGACGCCCCGGCCGGCATCTTCTAGACATGGAGCGCGCCGTGACGGCCAGCAAACCCAAGAAATCGGTGGCGCTTTCGGGCGTCGCCGCCGGCGACACCGCGCTCTGCACCGTTGGGCGGACCGGCAACGACCTGCATTATCGCGGCTACGACATACTCGATCTGGCCGAGACCAGCAGTTTCGAGGAAGTCGCGCACCTGCTCGTCCATGGCAGCCTGCCCGGCCCGGCACAGCTTGCCGCGTACAAGGAGAAGCTCGCCCGGCTGCGCGGCCTGCCCCGATCGGTGAAGGAAGCACTGGAGGCGATTCCGGCCGCCGCACATCCGATGGACGTGATGCGATCGGGCGTCTCGGCGCTCGGCTGCGTGTTGCCGGAGGTGCACGATCACAACCTGCCCGACGCGCGCGACATCGCCGACCGGCTGATGGCCTCGCTCGGATCCATGCTGCTCTATTGGTATCATTATGCGCAGCATGGCCGCCGTATCGAGGTGGAAACCGACGACGACAGCATCGGCGGGCACTTCCTGCACCTGCTGCACGGCAAGCCGCCGTCGGACAGCTTCGTGCGCGCAATGCACACCTCGCTGATCCTCTATGCCGAACATGAATTCAATGCCTCCACCTTCGCCGCGCGGGTGATCGCCGGCACCGGATCGGACATGTATTCGTGCATCGCCGGTGCGATCGGCGCGCTGCGCGGCCCCCGCCATGGCGGCGCCAACGAAGTCGCGTTCGAGATCCAGAAGCGCTACGCGACGCCCGACGCGGCAGAGTCCGACATCCGCCGCCGCGTCGACGCGAAAGAGGTCGTGATCGGCTTCGGCCATCCGGTCTACACCGTGTCCGACCCCCGCAACATCGTGATCAAGCGCGTGGCGAAACTGCTGGCCGACGAGGCGGGCGCGCATCGCCAATATGCGGTCGCCGAGCGGATCGAACAGGTGATGTGGGACGCCAAGCGCATGTTCCCCAATCTCGACTGGTTCAGCGCGGTCTCGTACCATCTGATGGGCGTGCCGACCGCGATGTTCACGCCGCTGTTCGTGATCGCGCGGACCTCCGGCTGGGCGGCGCATGTCGTCGAACAGCGGCAGGACAACCGCATCATCCGCCCCTCCGCCAATTATGTCGGTCCCGACAATCTCGCCTTCGTGCCGCTCGCGGCGCGCGGCGAGGGCGTTCCGGCCTGAAGGATTCGCCATGCCCTATCTGACCGCCGATACGCTGCCGCGCGACAGCGCCGGTCGCCGATTCCGCGCCCTGCTCGACCGCCCGGAGATCCTGCGCCTGCCCGGCGCGCATAACGGCCATGCCGCGCTTCAGGCACGCGCGGCAGGCTTTGGCGCGCTCTATCTGTCGGGTGCTGCCATGACCGCGTCGATGGGATTGCCCGACCTCGGCATTATCACCGTCGACGAGGTCGCCTTCTTCGTTCGCCAGATCGCCCGTGCCGCCGGCCTGCCGCTGCTCGTCGATGGCGACACCGGCTATGGCGAGGCGCTGAACGTCATGCACATGGTGCGCACGTTCGAGGACGCAGGCGCCGGCGCGGTCCATCTGGAGGATCAGTTGCTGCCCAAGAAATGCGGGCATCTGAACGACAAGAAGCTGGCCGACGCTCATGACATGGCGGCCAAGGTGGCCGCCGCGCGCCACGCCGCGCGCGATCTGGTGATCGTCGCCCGGACCGATGCGGCGGCAAGCGAAGGGCTGGACGGCGCGGTGGCGCGCGCGAAACTCTATGTCGAGGCCGGCGCCGATGCGATCTTCCCCGAAGCGCTGGTCACCGCCGACATGTTTCGCGCCTTCGCGCAGGCCATGCCGGGCGTGAAGCTGCTCGCGAACATGACCGAGTTCGGCCGCACGCCGTTCTTCACCGCGTCCGAATTCGAGGAGATGGGCTATCGCATGGTGATCTGGCCGGTCTCGTCGCTGCGCGTCGCCAACAAGGCACAGGAGGCGCTCTACGCCGCGATCGCGCGCGACGGCGGCACCCATGCGATGATCGACCGGATGCAGACCCGCGCGGAACTCTACGCGACGATCGGCCTCGACGATTACGAAGCGCTCGACGCCTCGATCGTGCGGACCGTCGTTCCAGAGACGCCGGTCGCCCGCTGACCCCACTTCACCGACCCCCATTCAAGCAATGGCGAGCGATGCCGCTTCGCCCAAGGAGGAAATCCATGTCCGTCACCGTCGCCAATCTCGGCTTCCCCCGCATCGGCCCCCGCCGCGAGCTCAAGACCGCGCTCGAATCCTACTGGTCCGGCAGGATCGGCCGCGACGACCTGATCGAGACGGCCGCCGCGCTGCGCGCCGCCACCTGGGCACGGCAGAAGGCGCTGGGGCTCGACGTGATCCCGAGCAACGATTTCTCCTTCTACGATCAGGTGCTCGACACCAGCGTGATGCTGGGCGCGATCCCCGCCGCCTATCGCGGCCTGGGCGCCGCCGACTCGATCGATGTCTATTTCGCGATGGCGCGCGGCACCCGGACGGGCGCGAGCGAGGACGCATGCACGCACGGCCATGGCCGCGGCGGCGACGTTCCCGCGCTCGAGATGACCAAATGGTTCGACACCAATTACCATTATATGGTGCCTGAGGTGGCGCCGGCGCAGGGCTTCGCGCTGACCTCCACCAAGGCGATCGACGAGTTCCGCGAAGCGAAGGCGCTGGGCTATCACACGCGCCCGGTGATCCTGGGCCCGGTCACCTGGCTGCTGCTCGCCAAGTCCAAGCAGGACGGTTTCGACACATTGTCGCTCCTGCCTGCGCTGCTCCCCGTCTATGCCGAGCTGCTGGTGAAGCTGCGCGACGCCGGCGCGGACTGGGTGCAGGTGGACGAACCGGCCCTGGTGCTCGACCTGGACGATCGCGCGCGCGGCGCCTTCGCCACCGCCTACGGCCATTTCGCCGATGCCGTCCCCGGCCTGAAGCTGATGCTCACCACCTATTTCGGCGGGCTGGGCGACAATCTGGCGACCACGCTCGCGCTGCCCGTCGCCGGCCTGCATGTCGACCTGGTCCGCGCCCCCGAACAGCTCGACGCCGTGCTCGCCGGCGCACGAGAGGATTTCGTCCTCTCGCTCGGCGTGGTCGACGGCCGCAATGTCTGGCGCAGCGATCTCGCCGCATTGCTCGACCGGCTGGAACCCGTCGCGAAGGCCCGGCGCAAGCTCGTGATCGCCCCCTCATGCTCGCTGCTCCACAGCCCGATCGACCTCGCGCTTGAAAAGGCGCTCGACCCTCAGGTCGCGTCCTGGCTCGCCTTCGCCGTCCAGAAGATCGAGGAACTGGCGACGCTCGGCCGGGCGCTCGCCGAGGGGCGCGACAGCGTATCCGGGCCGCTGGCGGCCAATGCCGCGGCGATCGCGGACCGCAGGGCCTCCCCGCTCACCAACGATCTGGCGGTGCGTGCCCGGCTGACCGGTGTCGATGCCGGCTGGGCAAGGCGCGCGACGCCCTTCGCCGATCGGATCGCTGCGCAGCAGGCAGTGCTGGCCCTGCCCCTGTTGCCGACGACCACCATCGGATCCTTCCCCCAGACCGCCGAAGTGCGCAAGGCACGCGCGGCGCATGGCAAGGGCGAGCTGGACGATGCCGGCTATGAGCTGTTCCTGCGCGAAGAGACCGAACGCGCGATCCGCTGGCAGGAGGAGATCGGCATCGACGTGCTTGTCCATGGCGAGTTCGAGCGCAACGACATGGTGCAATATTTCGGCGAGCGCCTGTCCGGCTTCGCATTCACCCGCGCTGCATGGGTGCAAAGCTATGGATCGCGCTGCGTGCGGCCGCCGATCATCTATGGCGACGTATCGCGCCCCGCACCGATGACCGTCGCCTGGTGGCGCTATGCGCAGGGGCTGACCGATCGGCCGGTGAAGGGCATGCTGACCGGGCCGGTGACGATCCTGCAATGGTCGTTCGTCCGCGACGACCAGCCGCGTTCGGAAACCTGCCGCCAGATCGCGCTCGCCATCCGCGACGAAGTGGCCGATCTGGAAGCGGCGGGCGCACGCATCGTGCAGATCGACGAGGCGGCGCTGCGCGAGGGCCTGCCGCTGCGGCGCGCCGACTGGGCGGCCTATCTCGACTGGGCGGTCGAGGCATTCCGCATCACCGCATCGGGGGTCCGGCCCGACACGCAGATCCACACCCATATGTGCTATTCGGAATTCAACAACATCATCGCAGCGATCGGCGCGATGGACGCCGACGTGATCTCGATCGAGACCGCGCGCTCGCGCATGGAACTGCTCGATGCCTTCGCGACCTATGCCTATCCCAACGAGATCGGGCCGGGTGTGTACGACATCCATTCGCCGCGCATCCCGACTGTCGACGAGATGGCAGGACTGCTAGTCAAGGCCGGCGAGCGGCTCGCGGCCCGGCAGCTCTGGGTCAATCCCGATTGCGGATTGAAGACCCGCAAATGGGAGGATGTCCGCCCGGCGCTGGTCAATATGGTCGAAGCGGCGAAGGCCGCGCGACTGGCGCTGGCCTGATAAATTCCTCCCTGAAGGGGAGGATTCAGGATCCTGCCCCCGCGCGAACCATCGCGTCGCGCAATGCCGGGGTCGAGATGCCGTCCTCCGCGGTGGCCGGCATCTCGACGTCCCTGCCATTGGCGATATCGCGCAGCGTGGAACGCAGGATCTTGCCCGATCGTGTCTTGGGAAGCCGGTCGACGATCGCGACCAGCCGGAAGGCCGCGACGGGCCCGAGTTCGTCGCGGACGCGCGCGACGATCTGCGCGGCAAGATCGGCGTCGGACACCGCGCTGTCGGGGCGGCGCACGACGATCGCGAGCGGCACATTACCCTTCAGCGCATCGTCCATGCCGATCGCCGCGCATTCGGCGACGAGCGGATGCGCCGCTACGATCTGCTCCATCGCGCCGGTGGAAAGCCGGTGGCCGGCGACGTTGATGATGTCGTCGATCCGGCTCATCACATGGACGCGGCCGTCCTCGTCGATCATCGCCGCGTCGCCCGCGAGATAATAGCCGGGATGCCGCGCGAGATAGGCGCGCGCGAACCCCTCACGGTTGCGCCAGAGCGTCGGCAGGCAGCCGGGCGGCAGCGGCAGGGCGATGGCAAGCTCGCCGATCTCGCCGGACGGCAGCGGCCGATGCGCGTCGTCGAGCACGGCGAACCGATAGCCCGGCACCGGATGGCCCGCGCTGCCGAACAGAGTCTCGCTGCGCCCGAGGCCGAGACAGGTCGCCAGCGCCGGCCAGCCCAATTCGGTCTGCCACCAATGATCGATCACGGGGATGCCCAGCCTGTCCGCCGACCAGCGCAGCGTCTCCGGATCGGCGCGTTCGCCCGCCAGGAACAGCGCGCGCAGCGCGCCGCTGCCCGCGGACAGATGGCGCGCCTCCGGATCCTCGCGGCGGATCGCGCGGATCGCGGTCGGCGCGGTGAACAGGATATCGACGCCGTGATCGCGCACCACGCGCCAATAGGCGCCGGCATCGGGCGTGCCGACCGGCTTGCCCTCGTACAGCAACGTCGCACAGCCATGGATCAGCGGGGCGTAGACGATATAGCTGTGCCCCACGACCCAGCCGACATCGGATGCCGCCCAGAAGGTTTCGCCGGGCCGCGCGCCATAGATATTGGCCATCGACCAGGCGAGCGCGACCGCATGGCCGCCATTGTCGCGGACGACACCCTTGGGCGCGCCCGTCGTTCCCGATGTGTAGAGGATATAGAGGGGGTCGGCCGCATCCAGCGCGACGCAGGGTGCCGCCGCGGCGGCGGCGAACGCATCGGCCCAGTCGCGGTCGCGCCTGTCGACGAGCGCCGCGCGCTGCTGCGGCCGCTGCAGGACGAAGCACGCCACCGGGCGATGCGCGGCGAGATCGATCGCGGCGTCGAGCAGTGGCTTGTACGGCACGATCCGTCCCGGCTCGATCCCGCAGCTTGCGGTCAGCACGACGCGGGGTTCGGCATCGTCGATCCTTTTGGCGAGCTCCGCCGGCGCGAAACCGCCGAAGACGACCGAATGGATCGCGCCGATCCGCGCGCAAGCCAGCATCGCGAACA
>Ga0209902_101081_pt1 | contig 16562 bp, 12 predicted proteins | sample FECB27metaG_FD_188304 | JGI IMG/M metagenome (GOLD analysis project Ga0209902, IMG submission 188304) | Cyanobacterial communities from the Joint Genome Institute, California, USA - FECB-27 (SPAdes) (version 2) | ecosystem: Environmental > Aquatic > Thermal springs > Hot (42-90C) > Microbial mats...
GTTCCCGGCACGAGGCCGGGAATGACCTCGCGTTCTTGGGCAGCCCCCCTGCCCCCGACAGCAACTGGCGTCGACGTCGGGCCGGCCGGCGCCTGTCGCAGCCCCCTCACCCCCGCATCCCCGCCGTGCGCGGCGCGAACGGCCACGGGTTGCCCTCCGGCAGCGCCACCCGCGTCGGCGTCTCCGCCCCGGTCAGCGACGACAGCGGGCGGACGTGGTCGACGTGGCCGCCGAGCGCGGCGTAGTCGGAAAGGCTCAAGGTGAACTCGATCGGGGCGACGAGGGCCGGCGTCGGCACCGAACCAAAAGCGTTGGCGGGCAGGCGGGTGACGTCGACCATGAAGGTGATGCCGCCGCCCGGCCAGACGTAGACCGGCGCGCCGCCGCAGGTGACGGTGGTGAGCGCCGCCTTCACCGAGCGCGTCAGGCGGACCGGGTTCTCCGTCACGCCGGAGCGCAGCGAGCCGCCGGCGCCGCCCATGAACAGGACCGTGCAGAGCGCCGGCTCGCAGTTCTCGCGGATGAGGTCGACGGAGTGCGCCAGGCTTGCCGGCAGCGCCGTCTCGACCGGGCGGAGTGCCTCGTCGAGGACGTAGTAGCCGTGCTGCTCGCCGGTGGTCGACACCATCAGCAGCGTCAGCCCCGGCCGCGCCTTGCGGGCGTCGAAGGGGCCGAGGATCGACAAGGGGTCGGTGATGTTGGTGCCGCCCCAGCCGGTGCCGGGCTCGGCGACGCGGAAATAGCGGCCCGGCGTCGAGCGTCGGCCCTTCAGCTTGATGCCGGTGTCCGGGATGCCCAAGAGCTTGCCGGCCTGGTGCTCGGAGAGCACGCCGGTGATGTGGTCGTCGACCACCACGACCTCGTCGACCTTGCCGTGCCACTGCTTGGCGAACATGCCGATGGTGGCCGAGCCGCAGCCGACGCGCATGCGCTCCTCGGCCATGCCGTTGACCACCGGCGGCCGGCCGGCCGCGACGATCACGGTCGCGCCATCATCGACGGTGAGTTCGACGGCCTGGCCGTTCGACAGCGCCAAGAGCGTCTCGCAGGTGACACGGCCTTCGGGCTTCGAGCCGCCGGTGAGATGGTGGACGCCGCCGAGCGACAGCATCTGCGAGCCGTATTCGGCGGTGGTGACGTGGCCGACAGGCTCGCCGTTCGCGCGCACTAGCGACCGCTCCGGCCCGAGGTGGCGGTCGGTGTCGATCTTCACCTTGACGCCGCAGTAGGAAAAAATCCCCTCGGTGACGACGGTGACCATGTCGACGCCGTCGACCTCGGAGGAGACGATGAACGGCGCCGGCTTGTAGTCGGGATAGGTGGTGCCGGCGCCGATGGCGGTGACAAACGTGTCCGGCCCGTGCAGCACGCTGCCGTCCCAGGCCGCGCCGCGGGCGCCGGGGTCGAAGGGAACAACGGCGCCGCCCTGGGACAGCGTGCGGTCGAGGACGACGTGCGGGTCGACGCGGACGAGGGTTCCCGCGTGGTTGGCGTAGCGGTCGCAGGCGCCGACCATGCCGGGGCGGATGAAGCACATCACCGGGCAGGCGTCGCAGCGGATCTTGTCGTCCGTGGCCGGCAGCGGGGCGGCAGCGGCGGGGGGCGGGGCGATGTCGTCAAGCATCAGGCACCCTCCCCGCTCGCGCCGGCGCTCGTGGCCGTGGCGCGCGCGCCGTCACCCGCGGAGACCGCGCGGATGGCGGCGCGGACGCGGTCGGGTGTCGCCGGCACGCGGGTGAGGCGGGCGCCGGTGGCGTGGTGGATGGCGTTGAGGATCGCCGGCGCGGTCGGGATCAGCGCCTGCTCGCCGATGCCCTTGGCGCCGAACGGCCCGACCGGCGAGGCGTCCTCGATCAGGATCGAGACGACCTCCGGCATGTCGCCCACCGTCGGGATCAGGTAGTCGTGCAGGTTCTCGCCGCGGCCAGGGAAGAACTCCTCCATCAGCGCGAGCCCCAGCCCCTGGGCGACGCCGCCCTCGATCTGGCCTTCCACCAGCGTCGGGTTGATCGCCCGGCCGACATCGTGGGCGGCGGTGATCTTCAGGACCTTGACGGTGCCGAGCGCGGTGTCGACTTCCACCTCGGCGATGTGGGCGCCGCAGCCATAGACGGCATAGGGGCTGCCCTGGCCGTCGGCATCGAGCGGCGAGGTCGGCGGGTCGAAGGTATCTTCCACGGCAAGGACATAGCCGCGAGCGTCGGGGGCCATCGCGGCGAGATCCAGCGTGCGGGCGTGGTCGCCATCGGTGACCGTGACGGTGCCGGCGCCGAAGGTAAGGCGCGCGCTCTCGCCGGCGTTGGCGAGGCGCAGGATCTCGCGGCGCAGCGCCCGGCCGGCGAGCTCGGCCGCCTTGCCGGTGACGAAGGTCTGGCGCGAGGCCGAGGTCTTGCCGCAGTCGGGCGTCAGGTCCGTGTCGGCGGACACGCGATCCATGATCACGATCGGGGCGCCGAGTGCGTCGGCGGCGATCTGGGTGATGACGGTGTTCGAGCCCTGGCCGATGTCGACGGCGCCCTGGTGCAGCGCGAGGCGCCCGTCGGGCTTGAGGCCGAGGCGGATGGTCGACGGGTTCGGCAGCGAGGTGTTGCCGCAGCCGTACCACATGCCGGCGACGCCGACGCCGCGGCGGCGGGGACCGGTGGCTTGCGCGTTGAAAGCGCTGGCGTCTTCGAGGGCGCGAGCCCAGTGGGGCTTCAGCGCTTCCAGGCACGGCAGGATGCCGAGGCCCTCGCCCAGCACCTGGCCGGTCACCGTCGGTTGGTCGGGACGGAGCGCGTTCCGGAGGCGGAAGTCCAGCCGGTCGAGGCCGAGCCGTTCGGCCAGCATGTCGAAGGCCTGTTCCTGCGCGACGGCCGCCTGCGGCACGCCGAAGCCGCGGAAGGCGCCGGCGGGAACGAGGTGGGTGTGGATCGCCCGCGTCAGCGCCCGGTAGTGCGGCACGAAGTAGGGGCCGGAGGCGTGCACCGGCACGCGGTTCGCCACCGTCGGCCCCCACGAGGCATAGGCGCCGGTGTTGAAATCGGCGGCGAAATCAAGCGCCTGGATGCGACCGTCCGGCGTCGCGGCGACGCGGATGTGCATCTTCGCCGGGTGGCGCTTGGTGGTCGTCGCCATCGATTCCGGCCGCGAGTAGACCATCCGCACCGGCCGGTCGAGGTGCCAGGCGGCGACCGCCACGAAGGGCTGCACCGAGAGGTCGAGCTTGGAGCCGAAGCCGCCGCCGACGGCGGTGGGTACGATGCGCACGGCCTCCGGCGCGATGCCGAGCACCTTCGCCACGTCGTCGCGGTCCATGTAGGGCGACTGGGTGCAGGCCTGCACCTCGATGCGGTCACCGACGCGCCGCGCGAACCCGGCTTCGGGCTCGATGTAGGCATGCTCGACGAAGCCGGTCGAGAAGTCGCCCGCGACGGTGACGAGATCGTTGTTCTCGAAGGCCTTTTCGACGTCGCCGCGGACGACGCGGCCCTTCACCAGCACGTTGCCGGACCGGGCGGCCTGCACCGCCTCGGCACCATCGGCGAGGGCGGCGTCCATCGTCGTCAGCGCGGCAAGCTCTTCCCACTCCACGGGAAAATCGCCAAGCGACAGCGCCGCCACCGCGTCCGGCTCGCCGACGACGGCGGCCACTGCCTCGCCGCGGAAGCGGGTTTCCGACACGGCGAAGACCGGCTGGTCGGCGAACGGCGGGATGACGCCGAAGCGGTTCTCGCCCGGCACGTCGGCGGCGGTGAAGACCCTGACAACGCCGGGGTTTTTCGCGATCCACGCCGCCACGTCGCCGAGGCGGAAGCGGGCGTGGTGGAAGGGGCTGCGGACGGCACGCAGCGCCAGCGTTCCAACGGGCGCGAAATCGGCGCCGAAAATGTCGGAACCTTCAACCTTTTCAACGCCATCGAGCCGCGCCAGCCGGCGGCCGACGGCACCGGTTGCCGCCGGCACGGCTCCGGCGCCATAGACCGGCCGTTCGCCGCCGGCATCGACCGGGGCTCCGCCACCGGCGGCATCGAGCACCGCGGCGACGATCTTTCGGTAGCCCGTGCAACGACATAGGACGCCGCCGATGGCGTCGAAGACGGCCGCTTCCGACGGTGTCGCTTCCCGCTCCAGAAGCGCGGTCGCCGACACCAGCATCCCCGGCGTGCAGATGCCGCACTGGGCGGCACCGTGGGCGAGGAAGGCGTCCTGCAGGCGCTTGGCCGCCGGGTGGCGGTCGCCCAGCCCTTCGATGGTCTCGACCGTCCGGCCGTCGACCTGGCCGATGGCGGTGAGGCAACCGCAGACCGGTTCGCCGTCGAGGAGGACGGTGCAGGCGCCACAGTCGCCGGCGTCGCAGCCGACCTTGGTGCCGGTGAGGCCGAGATCGTCGCGCAGGACGGACGTCAGGCGCTGCCAGGGCGCGGCGTCGGTCGCGGTCTCGCGGCCGTTGAGGATGAAGGCGATGGCGCTCGCACCGTCGCCGGTCGAGGACCCGCCGGTCAAGGACACGCCGGACGACGACACGAGCGGCCCGGACGCATCGGACACGAACGTTGCGCCTTCGGACTTTCCGGCCTCGACGCTGGCGGACTTCGCGACGGTTTCCAGCATCTCAGGCCTCCGCCGCCAGAGGGTCGGCCGTGCAGGCGTCCAGCGCGCGCCGCACCAGTTCCAAGGCCGCCTCGCGCCGGTAGGCGGCGGTGGCGCGGACGTCGTCGATCGGATCGAGGTGGGAAAGGTGGTCGGCCGTCACCCGCGACGACAGCGGCGCGGCCGCGAGGTCCACGCCGACGAGGGCGTCCTCCAGGTCGATGAGCCGCTGCGCCACCGCCGAGCAGGCGCCGACGGCGACGCGCGCTTCGGCCACCCTGCCCGCCTCCGCCTGGACGACCGCGGCGACCATGGCGATCGAGATGACGAGGTAGCGCCGGGTGCCGAGCTTGAGGAAGGCCGAGCGGCCGGTGTCGATCGTCCGCGGCACCAGGATGGCGGTGACGAGTTCGCCCGGGGCGAGCACCGTCTTGCGGTAGCCGGTGATGAAGTCGGCCAACGCGACGCGGAGACGGCCGCGCGGGCCGGCGATCTCGACGAAGGCGTCGAGCGCCAAGAGCGGCGGCACGCCGTCGGCGGCGGGCGAGGCGTTGACCAGATTGCCGGCGATGGTGGCGGCGTTCTGGATCTGCACCGAACCGACCTCGCGGGCGGCGGCCTTCAGCATCGCGAAGCACGGCGGCAGCGGCGCGAGGACCAGCGCGCTCCAGGTGACGCGGGCGCCGATGCGCACGAGGCCGGGCTCGAGCGTGATCGCCGACAGGCCTTCCAGCCGGGACAGATCGACAATGCGGCCGGGGGCCGGACGGTCGACGAGGGCGGGGAACACGTCGGTGCCCCCGGCGAGGATGCAGGCGGGCTCCGCCAGCATCTCGACGGCCTCCTCGACCGTGCGCGGCCTCAGATAGCTCATCGGTCCCCTCGCACCCGCGCGGGCGGGCTCCGTCCAGTAGCATACTCGTTTGTATGCTAACGGTCTCTCCGGTGGGGCCGGCTGTCAAGACACATTCGAAAGTGGGGGGTCCTTCTCCCGCGCCGGCGGGAGAAGGTGGCGCGCGGCGCCGGATGAGCGCGGCGCGCGCAGCGCGCCGAGGCTCTGCGGACTGCCGGGGTCACGGCGCGCTCTGCGCGCCGCCCTCATCCCCCTGCCGGGACCTTCTCCCAGCAGGGCTGGGAGAAGGGACATCGGGGCGAGGGCTCGGGCCGGCCTCGGGCCGGGTCGGGCTCGGGCCGGGTCGGCTCAGGCCGGGACGGGCCCCGGCCGGGTCGGGCTCAGTCGCGGCGGCTCGCCTACCAGCTCGCCATCTTGGACTCGAGGTTCGCGGCGATCTTCTCGAGGAAGCCAGTGGTGGACAGCCAGCTCTGGCTGTCGCCGACGAGGAGCGCGAGGTCCTTCGTCATGTAGCCGGCCTCGACGGTCTCGATGCAGACCGCCTCGAGCGTCTCGGCGAAGCGCTGCAGGTCGGCGTTGCCGTCGAGCTTGGCGCGGTGCATCAGCCCGCGCGTCCAGGCGAAGATCGAGGCCATCGAGTTGGTCGAGGTCTCCTCGCCGCGCTGGTGCTGGCGATAGTGGCGCGTCACCGTGCCGTGGGCGGCCTCGGACTCGACCACCTTGCCGTCCGGCGTCATCAGCACCGAGGTCATCAGCCCGAGCGAGCCGAAGCCCTGGGCGACGATGTCGGACTGCACGTCGCCGTCGTAGTTCTTGCAGGCCCAGACATAGCCGCCCGACCACTTCAGCGCCGAGGCGACCATGTCGTCGATCAGCCGGTGCTCGTAGTGGATGCCGTGCTTGACGAATTCGGTCTTGAACTCGGCGTCGTAGATCTCCTGGAAGATGTCCTTGAAGCGGCCGTCATAGACCTTCAGGATGGTGTTCTTCGTGGAGAGATAGACCGGGTACTTGCGGATCAGGCCGTAGTTGAACGAGGCGCGGGCGAAGTCCCGGATCGACTCGTCGAGATTGTACATCGCCATGGCGACGCCGGCGCCCGGGAAGGTGTAGACGTCCTTCTCGATCTTGGTGCCGTCGTCACCGACGAAGGAGATCGTCAGCTTGCCCTTGCCGGGCACCTTGAAGTCGGTGGCGCGGTACTGGTCGCCGAAGGCGTGGCGGCCGACGACGATCGGCTGCGTCCAGCCCGGCACCAGGCGCGGCACGTTCTTGCAGATGATCGGCTCGCGGAAGATCACGCCGCCGAGGATGTTGCGGATCGTGCCGTTCGGCGACCGCCACATGTCCTTCAGGCCGAACTCCTTCACGCGGTCCTCGTCCGGCGTGATGGTGGCGCACTTGACGCCGACGCCGACCTTCTTGATCGCCTCGGCCGCGTCGACCGTCACCTTGTCGCTGGTGGCGTCGCGATGCTCGACGCCGAGGTCGAAATACTGGAGGTCGATGTCGAGATAGGGGTGGATCAGCTTGTCCTTGATGAACTGCCAGATGATCCGGGTCATCTCGTCGCCGTCGAGCTCGACGACCGGATTCGCCACCTTGATCTTCGCCATGATGTCCTCGCGTGCGTGCGGAAATGGGGTTCGGCGGAAGGATGCGCCGGGGCCGGGAGGACGGCCGTCACGGCGGTGAAGCGGGGGCGCTATAGCACTCGTGTCGTCCGACGGCCAGAGCGGTTGCCTGACAGCCCGGGGAACGATCGGCCGGCCGCTCTGTTGTCGTCCCGCGGGGGGGCGCGTAGAGACGGAGAGTGGGCGATGGCGCGTTGCGACCAGTGCGGCAACGAGAGCGATCGGGCGTTCCGGATCGAGATCGGCGGCCGGCGGCTGACGTTCGATTCCTTCGAGTGCGCCATCGAGATGGCGGCGCCGCGGTGCGAGCACTGCGACTGCCGCATCATCGGCCACGGCGTCGAGCGGGGCCGGCAGATGTACTGCTGCACCCACTGCGCCTCGCACGCCGAGGCCGAGGCCGAGGCGGTGCTGCAGCGCGCCTGAGCGCGGACGCAGACCGCGTCCTCGCCCCCTCCGGACCTTCCTACTCGTCGTTGAACTGGACGCTCACCGACGGCTCGCCCTGCAGGCCCTTGTAGGTGACGGTGACGATCTCGCCGGGCTTCGGCGGCGTCAGAGCCGAGAACGAGCCGACCGAGACGAGGTCGCCGGCCTTGAGCGCCTTGCCCTCGGCGGCGAGTTCCTGGGCGACCCAGATGACGGCGTTGAGCGGATTGCCGAGGACGGCCGATCCCGGCGCCGTCGACAGCACGGTGCCGTCGCCGTTGGTCAGCACGATCTCGGCGTTGGCGAGCGCCGCGGCGCCGGCGGGCGAGTTGTCGACCGGCGCGAGTTCGCCGAGCACGCCGAGGCGGGCGCCGACGTTGGAGGCGGCGAGCACCGAGGCGGTGAGCTGCTTCGGATCGGCGAGCATCAGGTCGGCGAGCTCGATGAACGGCCGGACGCCGGCAATGTGCTGGATCGCCTCCTCCGGCGTGCCGGCGGCGTTGATGCCCTCGTCGGCGACGACGAGCACCATGTCGGCCTCGTAGACCGGCTTGATGCCGAACTGCGCCGGGATCTCGGCGTCGGCACCGAGGATCATGTCCTGGAGCAGCACGCCGAGCACGGGCGCCGAGGCGCCGAAGCGCTCCTGCACGGCCTTGTTGGTGAGGCCGGCCTTGTAGCCGACCACCGGGCCGAGGGTCTTCTCGAGGTCGGCGACGAGCTTGTTGCGGGCGCAGGCGGCGTCGGCGGCGTCGAGCCCGGTGCCGAAGGCCTCCACCGGCTTCTTGGCGAGGTAGGCCTCGGCGAAGGCCGCCACCGTCGCATCGTCCGGGCATGCGGCGGAGGCTGCGCCCGGCAGGGCGACGGCGAGCGCAGCGGCAACGGCGAACGGGGCGAGCCTCAGGCGGAGCGTCGACGGGCGGAACGGCATTTCGGATCCCCACGAACTCTTGGCGGCGCGTCCTCTTGGCGGCGCGTCCGCCGTGGCCGGACAATAGCGAGCCCGCCGCGGCGTGCCCAGCCGTCGGCGCGTACGCCGCAGGGGCCCGCGGCGGCCGGGACCGTCAGGACGCCGGATATCCCGGCGTGATGGTCAGGACGCCAGGTCGTCGTCGTCGAGATTGGTGATGACGCGCCGGTTCTGCGACTTGCACTCGATCTCCGGGCAGTCGCGGACGAGGCGGTCGCGGCCGTAGCCCTTGGCGCGCAGGCGGTCGGCGGCGACGCCGCGCGAGACGAGGAAGGCCTTCACCGCCTCGGCGCGGCGCACCGACAGCGCCATCTGCGCCTCGGGCGTGCCGCTGTCGTCGGCGAAGCCCTGCACGCGCGCCCGCCAGGACGGGTACTGGTTGAGCCAGACGGCCTGCTTGTCGAGGGTGACGATGGCGGTCTGGTCGATGACGTCGGAGCCCGCGGGGAAGAACACCCGCCGGCCCACATTCACCATGAAGTCCTCCTCGCTGCCCGGCGCCATCGCCAGGCCCGCCATCGCCGGGGCGTCGGTGGCGACGGGGGTGAGGTTGGTGCTGCCGGCGTCGAACGAGCCGCCGGAGCAGCCGGCGGTGACGAGCGCGACGGCGAGCGCCATGGCGGCGGTCAGATGCCTCGCTCGCGCGGGACGAATGTTGATTGGCACGCGGTAGCCCCTCCACTCGAGCCGTCGCACGGCGGCGGCGGCCCTCGGTCCCCTATGCTCCCCGCGCGGCGCAATCGGCGCCGCGCCAATGGAAGTCCTGCCGGCGCCTCAGGCGCCGCGCCGCTGGTGCTCCCACGCGGCGCCCCGGGCGCCGCGCGGGTGGCCGCCGTCTCGCCTCAGGTCGCCTTCTCGGCGATGTGCGGCAGCACCAGCACCTTGGTGCCGATCGGCACCCGCTGGTAGAGGTCGATGACGTCCTCGTTGAACATGCGGATGCAGCCGGACGAGACGTCCGAGCCGATGCTCCACGGCTCGGTGGTGCCGTGCACGCGGTAGCCGAGGTCGGTGCCGCCGCGATAGAGATAGAGGGCGCGGGGGCCGAGCGGGTTGTCGGCGCCGCCTTCCATGAAGCGCGGCAGGTCCGGCCGGCGCAGCAGCATCTCGGGCGGCGGCGTCCAGGTCGGCCAGATCGCCTTCCGGTCGACCTGCGCCGTGCCGTACCACTTGAAGCCTTCCTTGCCGACGCCGACGCCGTAGCGCAGCGCGGTGTTGTTCTCGAAGATCACGTAGAGGAAGTGGTGCCGCGTATCGATGACGACGGTGCCCTGCGGCTCGGTGCTGTAGTACTGCACGATCTGCCGCTTCCACTGCGGCTTGATGACCTGGAACTTCGTCGCCCGGAAGGTGACGCCGTTGTCCTCGGTGGTGCCGTTGAACCATTTGGAGGCGTTGCTCTGGGCGAAGGCCGGCGCCAGGCCGGCGGCGAACGCCGCCGTCAGCGCGAGGCCGCCGGCGACGAGCTCACGCCGCGTCAGTCCGCGGCTCGGCGCCGCCGCATCCATCGCCCCGTCGGGAGCCTCGTCGCGCTCGAAAGCCATGAACGATCGTCCTCCTCGGTCCGCCATCCGCCCCGCCCCGGATGCGCCGGACGCAAGCCCACTGGTGATCCCGCCACCGGTCCCGCGCCCCCGCGGAAGAGCCGACGCGAAGCGGTTCGGCCAAGCCGCAGAGATAGCGGCGAAAACGCGGCGCGGTCAACGCTGCGAGCGCCAGATTGCCACACCTTGCGCTTGTCGGCGACCAGCCGATGCGCTAGGAGACGGTCATGTCGACGAACCTGATCCTTGGCGCGTGGTGGTGGCCGGCCTTCTGAGGCGGCCCGCGCGCGATGTTTTTCAGGACGCGATGAAGAGGGGCCGCCGGGTGAACCGGGCGGCCTTTTTCGTGTCGACACCGGTCTCTCCCGTCGCCCAAGTCTGGTAGAGGAGCGCTCGCCAGGAGCGCCGCCGGGCACCGAGGTGCCGGCACGAAAGGGTCGATCGATGTCCCACAGCGGGGAAATCACCTACGTCACCGACGGCGGCGTCGCGGTGACGCGCAGCCACCGCGAGGTTCCCTATGCCGGCGCCATCGCGCCCTGGGCGGACCGGCTCGATTCCGAGCGCGGCGCGGTGTTCTCGTCGAGCTACGAGTTTCCCGGCCGCTACACCCGCTGGGACTTCGCGCTGGTCAATCCGCCGGTGTCGGTGGAGACGCGCGGACGGCAGGTGATCGTGACGGCGCTGAACGAGCGCGGCCGCGTGCTCGTGCCGGCGATCGAGACGGTGCTGCGCGCCTCGCCCGACGTCGCCGCGGTCACCGGCGATGCCGGACGGCTCGCGGTGACGGTGAAGGAGCCGGCCGGACCGTTCACGGAGGAAGAGCGCTCGCGGCAGCCGTCGGTGTTCTCGGTGGTCAGGGCGATCGTGGCGCTGTTCCGCTCCGACGAGGACCCGCACCTCGGCCTCGCCGGCGCCTTCGGCTACGACCTCGCCTACCAGTTCGAGCCGATGCCCCTGAAGCTCGAGCGGCCGGACGACCAGCGCGACCTCGTGCTGTTCCTGATGGACGAGTTCCTCGTCGTCGACCACTACGGCCGCAAGGCGTCGGTGCATTCCTACGACTTCGCCATCGGCGGCGCCTCGACGAAGGGGCTGCCGCGCGACGGCGAGACGGTGCCGTTCGAGGCGGCCGACCGCGTCGTCGGGCGCGGCGACCATCAGCCGGGCGAGTATGCGAAGACGGTCGAGAAGGCGATCGACTATTTCCGCCGGGGCGACCTCTTCGAGGTGGTGCCCGGACAGGTGTTCACCGAGCGCTGCCCGGCACCGCCCTCGGCGGTGAGCCGGCGGCTGTCGGCGATCAACCCGGCGCCCTACGGCTTCTTCATGAACCTCGGCCGCGGCGAGTGGCTGGTCGGCGCCTCGCCGGAGATGTTCGTCCGCGTCACCGGCGGCAAGCGCGTCGAGACCTGCCCGATCTCCGGCACCATCGCCCGCGGCCGCGACGCCATCGAGGACGAGGCGCAGATCCGCAAGCTGCTCAACTCCAAGAAGGACGAGGCGGAGCTGACGATGTGCTCCGACGTCGACCGCAACGACAAGGCGCGCGTCTGCGTGCCCGGCTCGGTGCGGGTGCTCGGCCGGCGGCAGATCGAGATGTATTCCCGCCTCATCCACACCGTCGACCACATCGAGGGGATGCTGCGCGAGGGCATGGACGCCCTCGACGCCTTCCTGTCGCACGCCTGGGCGGTGACGGTGACCGGCGCGCCAAAGCGCTGGGCGATGCGCTTCATCGAGGAGCACGAGCGCACCCCGCGCGCCTGGTACGGCGGCGCCATCGGCATGGTGCTGTTCAACGGCGACCTCAACACCGGCCTGACGCTGCGCACGGTGCGCATCAAGGACGGCGTCGCCGAGGTGCGCGCCGGGGCGACTGTCTTGTTCGACTCCGATCCGATGGAGGAGGAGCGCGAGACCGAGCTGAAGGCATCGGCGATGCGGGCGGCGATCCGCGAGGCGGCGAGCCCGCCGGTCGCGGCCACGGCGGCGGCGGCGGCACGGTCGGGCGATCCGGTGCGGGTGCTCCTCGTCGATCACGAGGATTCGTTCGTGCACATGCTCGCCGACTATCTCCGCCAGACCGGCGCGGTGGTGACGACGCTGCGCACGCCGCTGGCGGAGGCCGCCTTCGACGCGGTGCGGCCGGACCTCGTGGTGCTGTCGCCCGGCCCCGGCCGGCCGACCGACTTCGACTGTGCCGCGACGATCGCCCGGGCGCGGGCGCGCGGCATCCCGATCTTCGGCGTCTGCCTCGGGCTGCAGGCGATCGTCGAGGCGTTCGGCGGCCGGCTCGGCCAGCTCGAGCTGCCGATGCACGGCAAGCCGTCCGAGGTGACGGTGAAGGAGCCGGGCCGGCTGTTCGCCGGCATGCCGGACCACTTCGCCGTCGGCCGCTACCACTCGCTTTATGCCGATCTCGCGGTGCTGCCGAAGGAGCTCGTCGTCACCGCCGAGACCGCCGACGGCGTGGCGATGGCCATCGAGCACGTCAGCGAGCCGATCGCCGCCGTGCAGTTCCATCCCGAGTCGATCATGACGCTGTCGGGCGAGACGGGCATGGCGATCATCCGCAACGCCATCGGCCGCCTCGTCGCCGACAAGACCGCCCGGATCTCCGTACCGGGCTGAAAAGACTTGAGAAAGCGTTAAGGAAGTGCACGGCGGAGCGCCACCGTTTCGCCGTGCTGATCGTTCACGTCAGGTTCAGCGGACGAACGTCAAAGTTCGTACCAACAAGGCGGAGATGCGCGCAGAGGGCTGCGCGGCACTCCGGCCGGGAGAACCGAGATGACGTCGAACGGTATGAGTGGTCGCTGGTCCGACCGGATGAGCAAGGGGCTCATCGGCAAGGGCATCCTGGCGCTGACCTGCGCGGCGGTGGCGGTGACGGCGCTCCCGGCGATCAATGCCGGCGGCGGCCTGTCGCTGGTGACGGAGGCGAACGCCCAGGAAGCCCGCGACATCGATTCCTTCTATGAGGACCTGTCGCCGTACGGCGACTGGGTCGAGCATCCCGGCAACGGCTACGTGTTCATTCCGACCGGCGTCTCGCCGGACTGGCGGCCCTACACCGTCGGCCAGTGGATCTGGACGGACGAGTACGGCTGGTACTGGGAGTCCGAGGAGCCGTTCGGCTGGGCGACCTTCCACTACGGCCGCTGGGGCTATGACGACGACTATGGCTGGTACTGGGTGCCGGGCGACGAGTGGGCGCCGGCCTGGGTGAACTGGCGCGACAGCGAGGACGACAGCGTCACCGGCTGGTCGCCGATCGCGCCGCCGCGGCAGGGCTATGCGGTGGGCTACGTCGCCACGCCGGAGCCGGCGATCGAGCAGTCGTGGGTGTTCGTGCCGACGGCGCGAATGGTGTCGCCGCGCGTCTACCAGTACGCCTACCCGGTCCGCGAGACGGTGGTCTACGTCAACCGCACGCCGCGCCGCTGGTACCTGCCGCGCGATCGCTTCTACGTGAACCGGCCGTTCGCCCGCGAGCGGGTGGTGAAATATGTCGGCGTCGGCAACGTGCCGATCCGCAAGGTGACGATCGTCGACCGCCGCCCGGCCTGGGGCGCGCGCAGCAATGACGCGATCTTCGTCTACCGGCCGCGCTACGACCGCACCGTCGTCGTCCGCAAGCCGCCGAGGGTCGTCAAGAAGGTCGAGGTCGTCAAGAAGGTGAAGGTCGAGAAGACGGTCATCAAGAAGGACGTCAAGAAGGAAACCGACGTCAAGAAGGTGAACGTCCGCGAGGAGAACAACAAGAAGCAAGAGACTCGCAAGGAAGAGAACCGCAAGGAAGAACAGAAGCAGCAGCGCCGCGAGGACCAGGCGAAGCAGGAGCGCCAGGAGCAGAAGGCCAAGCAGGACCAAAAGGACCGGCAGGACCAGAAGGCCAAGCAGGACCAGAAGGACCGGCAGGAGCAGAAGCAGCGCCAGGAGGCCAAGCAGGAGCAGAAGGCTCGCCAGGAGCAGAAGGCTCAGAAGCAGGAAAACCAGGAACAGAAGGCGCAGAAGCAGGAAAAGCAGCAGCGCCAGGAGCAGAAGGCCGAGAAGCAGCAGCGCCAGGAGCAGAAAGCTCAGAAGCAGGAAAAGCAGCAGCAGAAGGCCGAGAAGCAGAAGGCCAAGTGCGAGAACAATCCGAACAAGTGCAACTAGGTTCGGACGAGGCTCGCTGCGGCCCGACAGCCTGACGGATGAATGTGCGGCCGGCGATTATCGCCGGCCGTTTTTTTGTGAGGGAAGGGTCGACGCTTAGGACCCCTCCCCCTGCCGTCATCATTCAGGCCCATGCCTGGAACGTGGCGTCCGCGCAGTCCGTCATCCCGGTGGGTCGGCACCCGAAGCCCTCGTTGCCTGGGTTCCAGGCACAAGGCCTGGAATGACCGCCTCGAGCAATGACGGCGCGGCAAAGTCGACGGCACCTCGATCCGCCTCTCCGCAGGGGAACGTCCCGCAGGTTCGCCCGTTGAGGGGCGACACTTCGGAGGACAGCGACATGAGCTCGGATGCGGATCTCGAACGGAAATTCTGGAAGGCGCTGGCGTCGGACATGACGATGATGGTCGGCATCGACGGCGTCGAGGACGGGCACGCCCGGCCGATGACGGCGCAGCTCGCCGGCGACAAGGACGGCGGCCCGATCTGGTTCTTCACCTCGAAGGACAACGGCCTGGTGCAGGCGCTGCCCTCGGGCAACCGCGCCATCGCGTCGTTCACCTCGAAGGGGCACGACCTCTTCGCGAGCGTGCACGGCAAGCTCTCGATCGAGCAGGACCGGGCGATGGTGGACCAGCTGTGGAACCGCTACGTCGCGGCGTGGTTCGAGGGCGGCAAGGACGACCCGAAGCTCGCGCTGCTGCGCCTCGACGCCGAGACCGCGGAGATCTGGGCCGACGCCTCCAGCCTCGTCGCCGGCATAAAGGCGCTGTTCGGCGCCGATCCGAAGGAAGACTACGAGGACAAGGTCGCCAAGGTCGCCCTGCGCTGACCAGAACGCGATGACGGCGACGCCGCGGACCCCCGTCCGCGGCGTCGCCATGTCTGGCGCCGTCGCCGGCGCGGCGCGCGGCCCGTTCGGAGTGCGGCCTACTCGGCGGCGGGCGTCGGCCTGAGCGCGCGGTTGCCCTCCGGCTCGCGGATCTTCTCGCGGAACGGCGCCGCCGGATAGGTGCCGAGGATCTTCAACTCGGCGGAGAAGAAGGCGAGCTCCTCGAGGGCCAGCGCCAGCGACGGGTCGTCCGGGTGGCCCTCGACGTCGGCATAGAACTGCGACGCGAAGAACTCGCCGGCGAGCTGGTAGGACTCGAGCTTCGTCATGTTGACGCCGTTGGTGGCGAAGCCGCCGAGCGCCTTGTAGAGGGCGGCCGGGACGTTGCGCACCCGGAAGACGAAGGTCGTCACTTTCAGGCCGCCGTCGCGGGCGGTCTGGGCCGGCGTGCGCGACAGGATGACGAAGCGCGTGGTGTTGTGCGCCTCGTCCTCGATGTCCTCGGCCAGCACGTCGAGGCCGTAGATCTCGGCCGCGAGACGCGAGGCGATGGCGGCCTGCGCCGGGTCGCCGGTCTCGGCGATCTGGCGCGCCGAGCCCGCCGTGTCGGCGCCGACGATGGCGGTGATGCCGAGGCGGCGGATGGTCCGCCGGCACTGGCCGAGCGCCTGCACGTGGCTCTGCACCGTCTTCAGCCCGGACAGCGTCGCGCCCCGCACCGCCATCAGCTGGTGGCGGATCGGCAGGAAGTGCTCGCCGATGATGTGGACGTCGGCATCCGGCAGGAGGTGGTGGATGTCGGCGACGCGCCCGGCGACCGAGTTCTCGATCGGGATCATCGCGAGGTCGACCGACCGCTGCTCCAACGCCGCAAAGCAGTCCTCGAAGGTGGCGCACGGCACCGGCTCGCCGTCGGGATAGGCCTCCCGGCAGGCGATGTGGGAGTTGGCGCCGGGTTCGCCCTGATAGGCGATGCGCGTGCGCTCGGTCATGGGATGCGTCCTCGTCAGGGTCTCGAAGTGAAGAAGGGCCGGCCTCAGCCGAGCTCGGCGCGGGCGCGCGCCAGGTCGGCGGGGGTGTCGACGCCGAAGGGCACGCCGTCGACCAAGCCGATGTCGATGCGCATGCCGGCTTCCAGCGCCCGCAGCTGCTCGAGCTTCTCGCGCTGCTCGAGCGGCGACGGCGCCAGGGCGACGAAGCGGGCGAGCACGTCGCGTCGGTAGGCATAGAGGCCGATGTGGTGGAAGAGCGGCCCCTCGCCCCACGGCGCGGTGGCGCGGGTGAAGTAGAGGGCGCGCAGGCGCCCAGGCGCGATCGGCGTGCCGACCGCCTTCACCACCTGCGACAGCGTCCGCTCCTCCTCCCGCACGATCTCCGAGGCGAGAGTGGCGATGGCCACCTCGGGATCGGCGAGGAGTGCCGCCGCCGTCTGCAGCAAGGCGGGATCGACGGTCGGCAGGTCGCCCTGCAGGTTGACGACGACGTCGTGGCGGCGGTCGGGGTCGATCGTCTCGACCGCCTCGAAGATGCGGTCGGAGCCGGATTCGTGGTCGAGGCGGGTGAGCAC
>Ga0209902_101082_pt1 | contig 16554 bp, 14 predicted proteins | sample FECB27metaG_FD_188304 | JGI IMG/M metagenome (GOLD analysis project Ga0209902, IMG submission 188304) | Cyanobacterial communities from the Joint Genome Institute, California, USA - FECB-27 (SPAdes) (version 2) | ecosystem: Environmental > Aquatic > Thermal springs > Hot (42-90C) > Microbial mats...
AATTTGCGCAGCTCCCTCTTGCAGAGCGCCGGTTTGCAGGATTGTATTCCTCCCAACGCGCCGGGCTGTCAGGGCGGCATGTGCCGTTGCCGGACGCGATACAGGGAGACTGATCCATGAACTATTTTTCGAAGCGCATCACTGCGCTTGCGACCGGCGTGGCGCTGTCGGTGCTCGCCGCTGGTGCTGCCCTCGCCGATCCGGCCGTCATTTACGACCTCGGCGGCAAGTTCGACAAATCCTTCAACGAGGCGGCCTATAACGGCGCCGAGGCCTGGAAGAAGGAAACCGGCGGCAGCTTTACCGATCTCGAGCTGCAGAACGATGCGCAGCGCGAGCAGGCGCTCCGCCGTTTTGCGTCGCAGGGCGCCAACCCGATCGTGATGGCCGGCTTCTCGTGGGGCACGGCGCTCGGCACCGTCGCGGCTGAATTCCCCGACACCCACTTCGTAGTGATCGACGCCGTCGTCGATGCGCCGAACGTACAGTCGATCATCTTCGACGAGCACACCGGCTCGTTCCTCGTCGGCGCCATCGCGGCGCTGAAGTCGACCACCGGCACCGTCGGCTTCGTCGGCGGCATGGACGTGCCGATCATCCACAAGTTCTACTGCGGCTACCAGCAGGGCGCCAAGGCAGCGAACCCGAACGTCAAGGTCATCGAGAACTATACCGGCACCACGCCGGCCGCCTGGAACGATCCGGTCACCGCCGGTGAGCTGACCAAGGCGCAGTTCGATGCTGGCGCCGACGTGGTCTTCGCCGCCGCCGGCGGTTCGGGCCTCGGCGTGCTGCAGGCCGCAGCGGACGCGGGCAAGTTCTCGATCGGCGTCGACAGCAACCAGAACTACCTGCACCCCGGCTCGGTCCTGACCTCGATGCAGAAGCGCGTCGACGTCGCCGTGCAGAACGCTCTCACCGACGCGAACTTCAAGGCCGGCCTCACGGTCCTCGGGCTCAAGGAGAACGGTGTCGGTTATGCGCTCGATGACAACAACAAGGCGCTGATCACCGACGACATCAAGACCAAGGTCGACGCCTTCTCGGCCGAGATCCAGTCGGGTGCGATCACCGTCCACGACTACACCGCCGACAACACCTGCCCGTAAGGTCCCCTCGCGTGACCGAACCCGTGCAGAACGGCAATACTCAGCAGCGGTCCCAAGGGGCCGCTGCACTTGAGCCTGCTGGCTCCGATTTGGCGCAGTCCGAGCTGGCCATCGAGCTGATCGGCATCAACAAGCGCTTCGGCGCCGTGCATGCCAACAAGGACATCGACCTGAAGGTCCGCCGCGGCACGGTGCACGGCATCGTCGGCGAGAACGGCGCCGGCAAGTCGACGCTGATGTCCATTCTCTACGGCTTTTACACCGCGGACTCGGGCGAGATCCGCGTCAACGGCACCCCCCACGCCATCACCGACAGCCGCCATGCATTGGCGCTCGGTATCGGCATGGTGCACCAGCACTTCATGCTGGTCGATAATTTCTCCATCCTCGAGAACGTCGTGCTCGGCGCCGAGGACAGCGCCATGCTGGGCCCCAGCCTCGACCGCGCCAGGAAGGAACTCACCCGCCTCGCGAGGGAGTACCGTCTCGACGTCAATCCCGATGCGATCATCGAGGACGTTTCCGTCGGCACCCAGCAGCGCGTCGAAATTTTGAAGGCGCTGTATCGCGGCGCCGACGTGCTGATCCTCGACGAGCCCACCGGTGTGCTGACCCCGGCCGAGGCCGACGATCTGTTCCGCGTGCTCCGCACCCTGCGCGACCAGGGCAAGACCATCATTCTCATCACCCACAAGCTGCGCGAGATCATGGCGATCACTGACTACGTGTCGGTGATGCGCCAGGGCGCCATGGTGGATACGGTGAAGACCTCCGAGACCAATCCCGAACAGCTCGCGGAGCTGATGGTCGGACGCCGCGTGCTGCTGCGGGTCGAAAAGACCGCCGCCAAGCCGGGCGAAACCTTCCTCTCGGTCGAGAACCTCGTGGTCAAGGACGACCTCGGCGTCACGCGCGTCAAGGACGTGAGCTTCACCGTGCGCGCCGGCGAGATCGTCGGCATTGCCGGGGTTGCCGGCAACGGCCAGTCCGAACTGCTCGAATCCATTTCCGGCATGCGCGACCAGAAGAGCGGCATCGTCCGTTTGAAGGGCACGCCGCTGTCGCTCGAAGGCGATGATGGTGCGCATCGTGCCAGGAAGGCCGGCCTCGCCCATGTGCCGGAAGACCGGCAGCGCATGGGGCTGATCACGGCCTTCGAGGAGTGGGAAAACGCCATGCTGGGCTACGAGGATGACCCGGCCTACGGCAAGGGCATCATCCTCGACAGCGCCGCGGCGCAGGCCCAGGCGCGTGAACGCATCAAGAAGTTCGACATCCGTCCCGCCAACGAGCGACTGAAGACCGCCAACTTTTCCGGCGGCAACCAGCAGAAGATCGTTCTGGCCCGCGAGATGGAGCGTAATCCCGACGTGCTGATCGTCGGCCAGCCCACCCGCGGCGTCGATATCGGCGCCATCGAGTTCATCCACAATCAGATCATCAAGATGCGCGACGCGGGCAAGGCGATCCTCGTCGTCTCGGTCGAGCTCGACGAAATCCGCTCGCTGGCCGACCGCATCCTGGTGATGTTCGATGGCACCATCGTCGGCGAGGCCGACCCCGCCACCGCCACCGAAGGCGAGCTCGGCCTGATGATGGCCGGCGTCACTGACAAGCAGGCGGCAGCTGCTCCGGCGCGCGAAGCGGCCGAAGGAAAAGCCTCATGAGTAGCGCCATCCTCAAACCGCTGCCGCGTTGGGCCGATGTGGTCCTGCTGCCGATCCTCAACCTGGTGCTGGCCTTCATTGTCTCGGGCCTCGTGGTGCTGGCCATCGGGCAGGATCCGCTGGCGGCGCTCAACGCCATCGTCACCGGCGCCTTCGGCAACGGCTACAATTTCGGCTACACGCTCTACTACTCGACCAACTTCATGTTCACCGGCCTCGCCGTGGCGGTCGCCGCGCATGCGGGGCTGTTCAACATCGGTGGCAACGGCCAGGCCTATATTGCCGGCCTCGGCGTCATCGCGGTGGCGCTGCCGCTGCAGTTCCTGCCGTGGTGGATCACCTTCCCGATCGCCATCGTCGCCGGCGCCGCGGTGGGTGGGTTGTGGGGCTTCATTCCCGGCTGGCTGCAGGCCAAGCGCGGTTCGCACGTCGTCATCACCACCATCATGTTCAACTTCATCGCCGCGGCGATCATGGTCTACATGGTGGTCAACGTCTTGAAGCCAGCCGGCATCCTCGCGCCTGAATCGGCGATGATCGCTCCCGAAGGCCGCATGCCGAAACTCGGCGCCTTCATTCCCTGGTTCAAGAACACCGACGTCAACTTCACGCTGCTGCTCGCCCTGATCTGCCTCGTCGGCGCCTATATCCTGATCTGGCACACCCGCTTCGGCTTTGCCATGCGGGCGCTGGGCCAGAACCCGACGGCCACCCGCTATGCCGGCATGTCCAACAGCCGCATCATCATGATCGTCATGACCATGTCGGGGGCGCTTGCCGGCATGGTGGCGGTCAACCAGGTGGTCGGCGTGCAGTATCGGCTGGTGCTCGACTATGTCGCCGACGCCGGTTTCGTCGGCATTGCCGTGGCGCTGATGGGCCGCAACCATCCCGTCGGCATCCTCCTCGCCGCGGTGCTGTTCGGCGCGCTCTACCAGGGTGGCAACGAGCTGCAATACGTCATCCCGGGGTTGAGCAAGGAAATGGTCGTCGTCATCCAGGCGCTGGTCATCCTGTTCACCGGGGCCATGGAAGGGCTGTTCCGCCCGGGCCTGCAGCGCATCTTCATGACGCTGTCGCCGCGCCAGAAGGCGGCTGCGGTCGAAGCCAACAGCGTCAAGTCGGGGAGCTGAGCCATGGATCTCGGTCTCATCCTCTCCACCCTCGACGCAACGCTCCGGCTGTCGACGCCGCTGCTGCTCGCCTGTCTCGCCGGGCTCTATTCCGAGCGCGCCGGGGTGTTCGACATCGGCCTTGAAGGCAAGATGCTGGCCTCGGCTTTCGCTGCTGCCGCCGTTGCCGCGATCACCGCCAATGTCTGGCTCGGGCTGCTCGCCGGCGTTGCCGTCTCCGTCACCACCGCGGGCCTGCAGGGCGCTGCCGCCATCACGCTGCGCGGCAACCAGTTGATCGCCGGCGTCGCCATCAACATGCTGGCAGCCGGGCTCACCACCTTTCTCGGCATTCAGTGGTTCGGGCAAGGCGGTCGCACCCCGCAGCTGCCGGTCAGCGGCCGTTTCCAGAACATCGACCTGCCGTTCGCCAACGAACTGGCCGGCGTGCCGGTCATCGGCCAGATTTATTCCGAACTGATCTCGGGCCACAACATCCTGGTCTATGTCGCCTTCCTCGCCGTGCCGATCACCTGGTGGGTGCTCTATCGCACCCGCTTCGGCCTCAGGCTGCGCGCCGTCGGCGAAAACCCCAAGGCGGTGGATACCGCCGGCATCTCGGTCACCCGGCTGCGCTACCAGGCAGTGCTGATCACGGGGCTGTTGTGCGGCCTCGCCGGGGCGTTCTTCTCGATCGCCCAGGGTTCCGGCTTCGGCAACAACATGACCGCCGGCAAGGGTTTTATCGCGCTTGCCGCGCTGATTTTCGCCAAGTGGAAGCCGGTGCCGGCGATGTTCACCTGCCTGTTGTTCGGCTTCCTCGATGCTTTGCAGATCCGCCTGCAGGGTGCCGAAGTCTTCGGCGTCGGCGTGCCGGTGCAGGCGATCCAGGCGCTGCCCTACCTGCTGACGGTGATCCTGCTCGCCGGCTTCATCGGCAAGGCCGTCGGCCCCAAGGCCGGTGGTGTCGCCTACACCAAGGAACGGTGAGGTGAGCTCTGTCTCGCACCGGGCACCGGCCCCCACCTCCCCCTCGACGGGGGAGGCAAGCGAAGCTTGTGAGCAAAGCGAACTAGCGCAGCTCGGAGGGGGTGTGCGGAGCCACCGTGCCCGCCGCCCACCCCCTCCCAACCTCCCCCGTCTAGGGGGAGGTGCCGCTCCGAGCGGGTGGCGACACCGAGGCCCTCACCAGAAGATCGACCATGCCCCATCCGCTTGACCCCGAACTCCTCGCTGCCGCCGAAGCTGTTCGCGCCAAGGCCTATGCGCCCTATTCGAACTTCCAGGTCGGCACCGCCATTCTGGCCGACGACGGCAAGATCTATGTCGGCTGCAATGTCGAGAACGCCGCCTATCCGGTCGGCAATTGCGCGGAGCCCTCGGCCATTGCCGCCATGCTGGCTGGCGGCGGCAAGCGCATCCGCCGCGTCTACACCACCGGCCCGGGCGTGACGCCGGTTACGCCCTGCGGCGGCTGTCGCCAGCGCATCCGCGAATTCGCCGATCAGGACGTCGTGGTGGTCTCGCACGGCATCGACGGCACGCCGCTCGAGCAGACCATCGCCCAACTGCTGCCGCACTCTTTCGGCCCCGAGTTTTTGGGCCGATAATGCCCCGCACGAAATCTGCCGCAAAACCGGCGTAAGACCGTTTCAGGCAAGGAGGCCACCATGGAACTTCGCGTCGTCGATCAACCGGCCGAGCCCAAGCTTGCAAAGAAGAAGCCCGTCGAGGCCGCCGCCTCGCGGCGCAACCCGGGCTTCCCGCTCGATCTCGATTGGGTCGAGCGCGTCCGCATGAACCGCTCGGCGCTCGAGCGTCGCGCTGCCACGCTGCCGGCCCGCCGCACGGTGAAGAAGGATTTCCAGGCCGCCTGGCTGCTGAAGGCCATCACCCTGATGGACCTGACGACGCTAAACTCCGACGACACCCCGGGCCGCGTCGAGCGCCTCTGCGCCAAGGCCCGCCATCCGGTGCGCCAGGATATCATCGACGGCCTCGGCGTCGCCGACCTCGAGGTGAAACCTGCTGCGGTCTGTGTCTACCACTCCTTCGTCAAGACGGCGGTCGATGCGCTGAAGGGCACCGGCATCAACGTCGCGGCGGTGAGCACCGCCTTCCCGCACGGGCTCGCACCGCTGAGCACCCGCCTTGCCGAGATCGAAGCCTCGGTGGCCGATGGCGCCAACGAGATAGATATCGTCATCGAGCGTGGCATGGTGCTGCGCGGCGACTGGCAGGGGCTCTACGACGAAGTCAAAGCCATGCGGAAGGCCTGTGGCGACGCCCACATCAAGACCATCCTCGGCACCGGCGAGTTGGCAACGCAGACCAATGTCGCCAAGGCCTCGCTGGTCTGCATGCTGGCCGGCGCCGATTTCATCAAGACCTCGACCGGCAAGGAAAAGGTCAACGCCAACCTCCAGACCTCGCTGTCGATGGTACGGATGATCCGCTGGTTCCACGAGGAAACCGGCATCGAGATCGGTTACAAGCCCGCCGGTGGCATCGCCACGGCCAAACTGTCGCTCGACTACATGGCGCTGATGAAGGAAGAGCTCGGCACGCACTGGCTGCAGCCGCATCTGTTCAGGTTCGGCGCCTCGAGCCTGCTGACCGATATCGAGCGGCAGTTGGAGCACACGCTAACCGGGCACTACGCGGCCGACTATCGCATGCCGATGGTGTGAAGGTGGCGACCGATAAGCAGTTGGCTCGATATTTGGACGAGCACTATTTCTACGAACTGCAGATGCTGAGATATGCGCGGCAGAGGTTAGTTCTTATCGAGAGACCCGAATGGAATCTCACATACGAGGCGTACTCGATACACGCTAGAACGTTGCGTGACTTCTACACGAACAGGGAGCCTAAAGATCGGAACGCCTCTGAGTACGGCGTTTTTGACCTTAAGGGCTCGAAGCGGATCGACGCCATTATCAAGCGTGTGAACAAGCAAGTCGCTCACCTCGACAATAAGCGGCCGTACGGAACCCAACCGAGAAAGCTACGACGCAAAGGCATTGACGAAATAGCGGACTGGATCGAGCGCAAGCACCGCCAATTCATGAGCCGATGCCGTTCCTCTGCGAAGAGCGGTTGGCAGGAGCCGGTCGTGGAGGTCGTGTCAACTGATCACGCTGCTGCGGCGTCATCGGCCTACTCGCAGAGTATCTCGTTTACAGGCCCTACGGGGCCAGCCTCGCCCATCCAAACAATCGTAACGGTCCGGTCGGAGTAGGATAGGCCATGAACAAGATCGCCGAAATCTTCACCTCCCTCGATTACGGCCCGGCTCCCGAGTCCGCCGATGTCGCACTGGCCTGGCTGGCCGCGCACGACAACAGCTTCGGCCATTTCATCAACGGCGCCTGGACCAAGCCGGGCAAGACCTTTGCGTCTGAGAACCCCGCCAACGGCAAGGTGCTCGCGCAGGTCACCGACGGCACCGCCGCCGATGTCGATGCGGCGGTGAAGGCCGCCCGTGCTGCCTTCCCGAAATGGTCGGCTCTCTCAGGCTACCAGCGCGGCAAATACCTCTATGCCATCGCCCGCCTGATCCAGAAACATTCCCGCCTCTTCGCCGTGCTCGAGACCATGGACAACGGCAAGCCGATCCGCGAGAGCCGCGATGTCGATATCCCGCTGGTGGCGCGCCATTTCTACCACCATGCGGGCTGGGCTCAGCACCTCGAGCGCGAGTTTCCCGAGCACGTCCCCTATGGCGTCTGCGGCCAGATCATCCCGTGGAATTTTCCGCTGCTGATGCTGGCCTGGAAGATCGCCCCGGCGCTCGCCGCCGGCAACACCGTGGTGCTGAAGCCGGCTGAGTTCACCTCGCTCACCGCGCTGCTGTTCGCCGAGATCTGCGAGAAGGCAAAGCTGCCCAAGGGCGTCGTCAACATCGTCACCGGCGAGGGCGATACTGGCGCCGCCATCACCGGCCACCCTGATATCGACAAGATCGCCTTTACCGGCTCGACCGAGGTGGGCAAGATCATTCGCCGCGCCACCGCTGGCACCGGCAAGGGCCTCTCGCTCGAGCTCGGCGGCAAGTCGCCCTACATCGTCTTCGACGACGCCGACATCGACTCGGCCATCGAGGGCCTGGTCGATGCCATCTGGTTCAACCAGGGCCAGGTCTGCTGCGCCGGCTCGCGCCTGCTGGTGCAGGAATCGATCGAGGAGCGCTTCCTCGAAAAGCTGAAGAAGCGCATGTCGACGCTGCGGGTCGGCGACCCGCTCGACAAAGCCGTCGATATCGGCGCCCTCGTCGCCCCGGTGCAGGTCGAGCGCGTCCGTGACCTGGTCAAGAAGGGCGTCGCCGAGGGCGGCCAGCTCTACGAGCCCGATATCGATGTGCCGGGCGGTGGCTGCTTCATCAAGCCGACGCTGATCACCAATGTGTCGACCGCCAACACCGTCGCCAACGAAGAAATCTTCGGGCCAGTGCTGGTCGAGATGAGCTTCCGTACCCCCGAGGAGGCGGTGGCGCTCGCCAACAACACCCGGTACGGCCTCGCCGCGACTATCTGGACCGAGAACGTAAACCTCGCCCTCGATATCGCCCCCAAGCTGAAGGCCGGCGTGGTGTGGATCAACTCCACCAACAATTTTGACGCCGCCGTCGGCTTCGGTGGCTACAAGGAATCCGGCTTCGGTCGCGAAGGCGGCAGGGAAGGCATGGCGAGCTACCTGAAGCCGAAATGGGAAAAGGAGCTGAAGCCCTTCGTCGCCGCGGCGCCCAAGGCCGGCAAGTCCGCCAACCCGCTCGATGACGAGACCGGCATCGATCAGACCGCCAAAATGTACATTGGCGGCAAGCAGGCGCGTCCGGACAGCGGCTATTCCAGGCCGGTCCATGGCCCCTCTGGGGCGCTGGTCGGCGAAGTCGGCGACGGCAACCGCAAGGATATCCGCAACGCCGTGGAGGCCGCTCGCGCCGCACTCGGCTGGGCTACCACTTCTGCGCACAACCGCGCACAGATCCTCTACTTCCTCGCCGAGAACCTCGAGTACCGCGCCGACGAGTTCGCCGCCCGCATCAAGGCGCAGACCGGCGAGGACGGCGCCGCCGAGGTCGCCGCCAGCGTCGAGCGGCTGTTCGCCTTTGCCGGCTGGGCCGACAAATATGACGGCGCGGTGCACAACCCGCCGCAGCGCATGGTGGCGACAGCCATGGTCGAAGCGCTGGGCGCCATGGCTATCCTCGCGCCACCGTCGCGCCCGCTGCTCGGCTCGATCGCACTGGTTGCGCCAGCCCTCGCCATGGGCAACACCGTGGTGCTGGTTCCCAGTGAGAAGTCACCGCTGTCGATGACCGATTTCTACCAGGTGCTGGAAACCTCGGACGTGCCCTCGGGCGTCCTCAACATCGTCACCGGCGAGAGCAAGGTTTTGGCCAAGACTTTGGCCGAGCACGACGGCATCGACGCCATCTGGTTCGCCGGCGACGCCGAAACCTCCGCCATGGTCGAAAAGGCCTCGGCCGGTAACGTCAAGCAGACCTGGACCAGCCGCGGCCTCTACTACGACCTGAGCGACAAGGCGAAGTTCGAGGGCGACTACTTCCTGCGCCGTGCGACGCAGGTGAAGAACGTCTGGATCCCCTACGGGGCGTAAGCGAGATGGACGCAGCAGGCGTCCCCCTCCCCCTTGCGGCCCCCTTGCGGGGAGGGGGCCAGGGGTGGGGTCAGGCCGCACCGGCGGCTGAGGGCGAACGCGCAGCTCCCTTCCGCGGCAAAAACACCGCCTCCAGCAGCGACAGCAGCGCGATCGCCCCGACCATCGCCCCTGATGTCAGCACCACGCGCTGCACCACCACCTCGAAGGCATCGCGGGCGCCGAAGGTCGACGACAGCAGCATCACCAGCGCTACCGAGCAGATGTACTGGTAGTAGAGCGGCCGCGCCTCGCCGGTGGTCATCTTGTCGATGAGGAAGAAGGTGATGCTGGCGATCAGCGCCACCAGCACCGGAAACTGCGGCACGACGTAGTAGACGGCCATCGCCGCGACCGCCACCACGGCACCGACAATGGTGCCGCCGCCGCGGTCGATCAGCTGCTGCAGCCGCCCGCCGCGGTCTGGCTCGGCACAGATGAAGGCCAGCATGATCGGCACGATCAGCAGGTTCATGTCGCCCGTTGCGTAGGTCATCAGCATGATCGGCACATAGACCGCCATGCGGATCAGCAGCTCGGCGGCCGGGTTCTCGGTTTCGAACGGCTTTGGCTGTTCGACATGCACCCGGGCCGTCTGCGGCGGGAACAGGATATTGAGCACCACTGCGGTCACTCCGACGATCAGCCCGCCCGTCGCCATACTGTCGCGGATCGCCACCAGCGCCTGGTCGCTATAGAGCACCGACATCGACATCATCGCCGGGAACACCGTCAGCATGACGCCGAGGCGCGAGCCCTTGAACAGCATCAGCCCGATGCCGGCGCCGGCCAGCGCGATGTTGACCAGGACGAACAGCATCGGCTCGCTCACCGTCGCCGCCGCCAGCCAGCTGAACACGAACGCCATCACCGGCAGCATGATCGGGCCCATGAACGAGCGCACGTTGAGGGCGCCTCGCTGGTTCGACATCAGGCTCATTCCCAGCACCACCGGCATCATCGGCTGGGTGACGCCGAGCGGATCGGCAAGGATCACGCAGATTGCCACCGCCAGCGCGGTCCGGAGCGCCAGGTAGGGATCTTCGTTGGGGTCGACGCGAGTCAGCTCTTCCATCTCACCCTCCTCAGTTGAGGCCCGACAGCAGGCCGCTGATCCCCATCAGCCCACGGGCGATGGCCGGTACGATGCCGTCTTCCGGCACGATCAAGACGCTGGCTTCCGAGCCCAGCCGCACATTGGCGGGCAGCGCGCTCATATCGTCGATGGTGACGCGCACCGGGATTTTCCGCGCCGGCGGGAACCAGCGGGTATCGTTCGATGATTGCGCGAGGCCATTGGCCGTGGTGCGACCGCTGTTGATGCCCCAGGCGATGCTGTCGACGGTGGCGTCGAACTGCTTGCCGGGCGCCGCCTCGAACATCACAACGGCCTTGTCGCCGGGCTGCACGTTGACCAGCTGGTTTTCGCGCAGGTCGGCGATCACCATCTGCGTCGCGGGGTTGATGAAGGTCAGCGCCGGCGTGCCGGCGGCGACGAACTGCCCCTCGGCCAGTGACAGGTTCGACACATAGCCGTCGGTCGGCGCCACCACGGTGGTGTTCCGGAGCGCGAACTCCGCCTTGTCGACTGCCGCCTGTGCGGCGCGCACATTGGGGTTGCTGGCGTCGGCCGTGCTGGCCGAGGCCTTGATCCGCGCCAGGTCGGCTTTCGCCGCCTCGACGTTGAGCAGTGCCGTCTTGGCATTGGCGTCTGCCGTGTTGAATTTCGCCTGCGACAGCAGCCCCTTGTCGAACAGCTGTGTCGCGCGCTCCAGTTCCTGCTGCGCGATGGTCAGCGCTACCTCGGTCTGCGCTACCTTCGCTTCGGCCGCCGGCACTGCTGCCACCCCCGAAGTCACACTGTTCATCGCCTGGTCGAGTTGACCCTGGGCTTGCGCCACATCCATCAGGAACGTCGTGTCGTCGATTTCGAACAGCGGCTGGCCCGCCTTCACCTCGGCATTGTCGGCGATCAGCAAATGCTTCACCGGCCCGGCGACGCGGGGCGCCACCTGCGTCACCTGAGCGGTGATCGAGGCGCCCGAGGCGAACGGCGCATAGTGGTCGGCCAAGGGATACCAGGCGACCACGCCACCCAGCGCTACCAGGAGACCCAGGCCGAACAGTTTTGCTTTCTTGCGGCTGCGGTTCGGTGCCACGGCCGGGGCGGCAGCCTCGTTTGCGGTATCAGTTACCGCAGGCAGGGGGGTCGGCGCCGGCTCTGCCGCGCGCTCCACCGGAATGCTCACCACCTTGGATTCGTTGGCGGCTCGTCCGATTGCGGCAAGCCCGGTCTTGTCCGTGCTCACCGCGTCTTTGTGGTCCATCGTCGCCTGTGCCTGTGCCATAGTCCGCTCCATTGGCTGCGTTCGTTTGACATCCATCTAAGGCGGCCTATTTCACTTTGCAACAAAGATACTATGTTGCATAGCTATATTGCGCACGAGGAATGCGAGCGTGGAACGAAAGCCGGAAATGGACGAGCTGCTGCGGGACCTGACCGCCGAGGTGACGCACGTCTACCGCTGGTTGGCCGAGCGCGCCGGCATCAATCACACCGATCTGATGTGCCTGTTCTTCGTTCGCTCATCAGGTGGCCAGGCGACGCCCAAGGCGATCTCCCAGCACTTGGGGCTCACCACCGGCGCCACGGCGATCATGCTCAACCGCCTCGAGGCCGCTCGCTTCATCGAGCGCCATCCGCACCCCACCGACCGTCGCGGCGTGCTGATCATGCTGGGCCCCGCTACCGAGGAATCGGGCCTCCTGCAGCTGCGCGACTATGTGCTGCGGATGAACCAACCGGTGATCGCCTCCTATTCGGAGGCCGAGCTGGCCGTTGTCCGCCGCTTCATCGGCGACATGCTGACCAACACCCGCGATACCCTGCGCAAGACCCGGCTCGAGAAGGGCACGGCGCCCACCGGCGACTAACGCCCTACACTTCCAGCAGCGACTTCAGTGCCATGAAATCGGAGCGGATCCATTCGAGCGCCGATTTCAGCTGCTCGTCGTCCATCTCAGGCCGGCGGTAGAACACGAAGGTTACCAGCGTGCGGTTGCCGTCGGCGGTAACCCGCAACGGCATCATCACCGGCTCGTCGCCCGCCTTGTACACTGCGTGGTCGAGAATGCCTTCGCCATTGGGCGGGCTGAACTGCACGATGCGCGGCCCGAACTCGGTTTCGCCGGCCCACTCGAGCGGCCCGATCTGTCGGAACGTGGCTGCGTCGATCGCTGCCCAGCGCGGGTAGTTCCATGGCGAGGCGAGGAACCGGTAGACCTCGGTCACCGGCTTGTCGATAAGGGTCTCAATCGGGTGGGGCTCAAGCATGGCGTCTACCGTTGCCGCCTCGCGTGGCGGGATGCACCGTAACCCTTCCAGCGTGAACGACGCGTTGACACCCGATAAGCAAAGGCCGCCTGCGCCGGGCGGCAGGCGGCCTTAACAGCGGGAGGCGGAGATCAGGCGGCGCGACCGGTCACCGTCTCCACGTAATGCGGATTGTACATGATACCGAGCACATTGCCGAACGGGTCGACCACCGAGGCGGTGACGAACCCGGTTTCGCCGCGCTTGGTAATCGGGTCGTATTCCCGCGCGCCCAACGACTTCAGCCGCGCGAATGCCGCCTCGATGTCGTCGACATGCCACAGCAGGATGGCGCCGCCCGGGCCGGGCTGCATCCCCTCCGGCGCGTAGCGGCGGTCGATGATGCCGAACTCGTCCTCGCTGTCGCCGATCCGGAACTCGACATAGGCGGGCTGTTCACGGCTCGGCATCTGGAAATACGCCTCGACGCCGAACAGTTCGGCATACCAGTCGCGCGCCGCGATCATGTCGTCGGCGAAGAAGTTGACGGTGGCCATGCCGCGCAGGAAGTGCTTGTTGTTCATCTGGAATTTCCCTTCATCGTTGCGTTGATGACCCGACAATGACCGATGCGCCGAAGCCCGTATTTCAGAAACCCGCAGAGCTCGGCGAGCCGCGCGAGCTCGGCGTGCCCGGTGAGCCACGCGAGCCCTACGAGCCCCGCGGCCGGCTCGATCCGGCCGGCTTCGCCCGCCATGTCCAGTTCCGCACCGTGCCGCCACCGGCCGATCTCGTGCGCTTCATCGAACACTTCTGGGTCATCCGCTGGGACAGCGCGCTCGGCCCCTACGACTCTTCCGAGGTGATGCACCGGCCCTATGTCGATATCTTCCTCTCGGCTCAGGAGTCGGGCATTCAGGGTACTTTCCGTGGCAAGCGCACCTATTCGGCCGCAGGCAGCGGCCGCATTATCGGCGTACGTTTCCGTCCGGGTGCCTTCCACGCCTTCTGGATCGGCGAGATGGCCGACCTGCAGGATAAGGTGGTGCCGCTGAGCGCGGTGTTCCCCTGGGCCGACGCCAAGGGCATCGCCGCCATGCTCACGCAGGATGATGATGCGGTGGTCGCCACGCTACTCGAGCGTATCCGCGCTGCTTCACCGGTTGCCGATGGCACGCTCGAGGAGATCAACGCCATCATCGCCGCCGTCGAAACCGAGGAAAACCTGACCACGGTTGCCGCGGTGGGAGAGGCGTTCGGACGCAGCGAGCGCTGGCTGCAGCAGGCGTTTCGCGATTATCTCGGCATCGGTCTGAAATGGCTGCTGCAGCGCAAGCGTCTGCTGGCTGCCGCCGCCGAGATCCGTTTGAGCGACGAGCCCGACTGGGCCGGCATCGCCTACGATCTCGGCTACAGCAGCCAGCAGCACTTCATCACCGATTTCCGCACCGTGCTGGGCGCCACCCCGGTGCAGTACCACAAGGGCCTCACCCGCTAAGCCCACGACAACTTCAGGGCGCCCGAGCAAAGGTTCCTGTGCCGGATTTGTCAAACGCCTCGATCCACACTGAACGCGCCTTGCCCGTGCCATCGAGCGCGAAGGTGACGCCGCTGAGGCCCGAGGCGTTCTCGCCGATGGTTTCGAAGGTGAAGGTGTCGCGATCGAAATGCGTCAGCCGGAATTCCCGCTTGCTCGGCCCGATCAGCAGGTTCAGCGCATCGGCGTCGGCCACGACTTCGATCGGGCCGTAGAAGTCGTTGGCATAGCTGCCGGCATAGGCCGCATCGCCCGCAGCAGGGCCGGGGGCGGCCGGGGGCGTGTCGTAGTTGTGTGAGATCCCGTCCTCCGCCATTTTCGCGAAGATGCCGGTGAACACCTGCTGCCAGGGGTAGCGCGGCTTGCCCAGGATGGCATTGTCCATGAACTCGTTGGCAAGAATCTCCGACACGCCGACCGGTGCTCCGTTGGTCAGGACGATCACCCCGAGCTTGTCGTCGAGCGAGATGCTGACCGTGGTGCCGGCGCCCATGGCAAAGGCGCCCGAATGCGAAATCGAGTGTCGGGCATTGCCCCAATAGCTGACGTTCCAGCCCAGCCCGTAGAGTGACGGCGTCCCATCGGGCGAGTACCCGGTGATCATCACCGGCAGGTGCCCCTCGTCGAGCGCGGCTTTGGCGATCACCTGCCTGCCTTCGAATATCCCGTCATTGACCAGCATCCGTACCCATTTGCTGAGGTCGTTGACCGATGACGAGACCCCTCCTGCAGGCGACTGGGCATCCGGCTGCCGCTGCTCGACGAATGCCCATTTGCCCTCGACCCGGACGTGGCCCGCGGCGCGGTTGGCCTCGGCCATGAAGTCGGCATAGCGCGAACTGGTCGACGCCATGCCCAGCGGCTTGTAGAGCCGCTCTTCCGACAGCGTCTCCCAGTCCATCCCGGTTGTCGCCGCCGCTGCTACTGCCGCGGCCGTGATGCCGAAATTGGTGTAGGCGTAGCCGGAGCGGAAGCTGGTCAGCGGCGGCTGGAAGCGCAGCCGGTGCAGCACCGCCTCGCGATCGTAGCCATAGTCCTCGAGCAGGTCGCCGGCATGGTCGGGCAGTCCCGAGCGATGCGCGTAGAGGTCGCGCAGCGTCACCTGGCTCGTTACCCACGGCTCCTGCATGGCGAAACCGGGCGTCAGGTCCATCAGCCGCGTATCCCAGCTGAGCTTGCCGTCGCCGACGAGGCCCGAGATCACCGTCGAGCCGATCGGCTTCGAGACCGAGGCGAGCTGGAACACCGTGTCCGGGTCGACCGGCTCGCCGGTCTCGATATTGCGCACCCCGAACCCTTCCGCGAAGATCACCGCGTCGCCATGGACGACCGCGATGGCGATGCCGGGTGCCCGGTCGTCGGCGATCGCCTGCTTCGCCTCAGTGACCAGCGTATCGAGCGCCTTTTGCAACTGCGCCGGCGGCAGCGGCTCGCGCTCGTCGGCAAGCGCCACGCCGGTCGCGGCGACAAGGAGAGCGGCCAGTCCGAAACCAAGATGACGAAGCACGGTAGAACCTCCAGGCAGGGTCGCCGGCGGTCGACTGATAATGAAATCGTCGCTGCCGCTTCGCATGTGAACATCAGCTTGCGAGCTGCGACAAGAGCAAGTGCTATCGAGTCTTTAGCTAACGCGATCACCTGCACCTGAATTTGGCTGTGCGGCCAGACTTAGTTCTCGTGCCGAAGCAAAGGCGCAGGCCGCGCCGGTTAATATTTCGACATTGTGTGCGGAAACGTACCGAGGCGGGATGCCGGGAGGGTCAGTGTGCCGCCGCCTCTTCTTGCCTTCGCCCGGCGGGCAGCGCAAAACATCGGCATGACCCTGCTCCCGCAAGAAACCATCATCCGCAAGCGCGACGGTCTCGCCCTGACGTCAGGCGAAATCTCCAGCTTCATCAGCGGGCTGACCGACGGTTCCGTCAGCCCGGCCCAGGCCGCCGCCTTCGCCATGGCTGTGTACTTCCGCGATATGTCGACCCCCGAGCGCGTTGCCCTCACCGAGGCAATGCGCGACAGCGGTACCGTGCTCGATTGGTCCGATCTGGATGGTCCGGTGGCCGACAAGCACTCGACCGGCGGGGTAGGGGACAACACCTCGCTGATGCTGGCGCCGATCCTTGCCGCCTGCGGCGTCTACGTGCCGATGATCTCCGGC
>Ga0209902_101085_pt1 | contig 16517 bp, 14 predicted proteins | sample FECB27metaG_FD_188304 | JGI IMG/M metagenome (GOLD analysis project Ga0209902, IMG submission 188304) | Cyanobacterial communities from the Joint Genome Institute, California, USA - FECB-27 (SPAdes) (version 2) | ecosystem: Environmental > Aquatic > Thermal springs > Hot (42-90C) > Microbial mats...
TATCCCGAAATGCTGCCGATGCAGGCCCAGGTCGGCGCCGGTATGGCCGAGATGATGAAGCAGACGCCGATGTACCAGACCTATGCCGCAGTAGCGCCCAAGGTCGAGGATTTCCCGAAGCTGCTCGACCAGATGGGCGAGTTCATGCGCCAGCCCTATGACTGGGCCGAAGACGTCAAGACGCTGAAGATGCCGGTGATGCTGGTCTATGGCGACAGCGACATGTACCGGCCCGAGCACATCGTGAAGTTCTACCAGCTGCTCGGTGGCGGGCTGAAGGATGCCGGCTGGATGCGCGAACACATGTCGCAGAACCGGCTCGCGATCATTCCCAACCGCACCCACTACGACGTGTTCTTCGCGCCGGAACTGGCAACGACGGTGCTGCCTTTCCTTAATGGCGAGACCAAGGTGAAGACCTGGGACGAGCAGGTCAAGGAATCGCAGTAGCCCCTTGGCCGGGCGCCTGCCGGAAATCGGCTGTGCCCGGCCAATTTCCTTGCCGGACCACGGCTTTGGATGGTATCTTCCCCGCACGCTGAGAATGCCCCTTTCGGGGGTGTCGGAGATGCGGCCAGCAAACTGTTCGAAAATGAGCTGGCGATGATGCGGCCCGATTTGCCGCGCGGCACTTGATGCCGCTTTCTACATGCAGGCCGCAGTGACGCGATGATGCCACGAAAGGAAGTGGTCATGGCTATCTCATTGACGATGCAGGAATATCTAGAAGACAACCACATCCGCTACGATGCCGCCAAGCATGCGCGCACCGGCTGCTCGATGATGACGGCGGAAGCGAGCCATGTGCCCGGCAGTGCGCTGGCCAAGGGCGTGGTGCTGAAATGGGAGGACGGCTATGTGCTGGCCGTGCTGCCGGCGACGCGCCATGTCGATCTTGCCCGAATGCGCGAGATCATCGGCGACAAGGTGCGACTCGCGACCGAAGACGAGGCGAGCTCGCTGTTTCCCGATTGCGACGAAGGTGCGGTGCCGATCCTCGGCGTGCCCTACAGGGTGGCGTGCGTGGTCGACGAGCAACTGCGCCGCGGCAGCGACGTCTATTTCGAGGGCGGCGACCACCGCACCCTCGTGCATGTCACCGGCGACGAGTTTTCACGGCTGATGTATGGCATGCCGCAGGCTCGCATTAGCTGGTGAACAGCTGAAACCGGCGTGAAGGGGCGGGGCGCGCCTTTGACGCAAGCCATTGGATGACAAGGTCTATTGCCGCTTGAGCCGTTGGGCGGGAGCGGTGGACCGAACGGCCCCAGGGGTGGTTCGGTCGACAGCGAGAGGTTTTTTCGCCGTTCGGGAAAATACCTGCTTCGTGTCACCGATCCGCCATTCGGCGGTCATGGTTCGGGGCTATGTTGAGCAATGTCGAAATGGTCACGGATGGAGGCGACTATGGACGACCAGCACGAACTGACACTTGAAGACCTGCTGCAGGATCCGATCATCCTGAAGGTCATGGAACGCGACGGCTATTGCCCCGACGACATTCGCCTTCTGGCGCGCCATGCGACCTCGGGCGCCCAGGTCTGGGAAAGCGTATCCTCGCGGGCCAGCGCCCGTAGGCAGAGCCGCCTGGCTTTCCGCACGGCCAATGCGTCGTGCACGTCGCTTTGCGCGTAAAGCCGCAATCTGCGATGTGACTGCCGCCTCAGGCAGTCACCCCACCTTTTTCATCGACAATCGATAGTGCCGCACCTTATGCCTGATGCCCGTAAAAGCGGTATTTGGGTGAGGGGCTTTGACCATGGCGCAACGATATGAAGGCGGCTGCATGTGCGGGGCCGTGCGCTACGCCGTGGACGCCGAACCGCTGAACGAACGTGTCTGCCACTGCCGCAGCTGCCAGAAGGCGGTGGGGGCCGCGTTCAATGCGCGGCTGATGTTTCGCGCCGAGCAGGTGGCGATGACCGGGCCGGTGAAAACGGCGTTTTCGTCACCTGGCGTGAAGCGCGGCTTCTGCGCCGAATGCGGCACGACCGTGCTTTCGGGGCGCGAATCTGCCGGCGTGCTGGCCGTGACGTCGGGTTCGCTCGACGACCCAGGCCTGTTTGCCCCGACCATGCACATCTGGGTGTCGTCGAAGCAGCCCTGGCTCAAGCTCGACGACGGCCTGCCGCAATTTGCCGAGGCAGCGCCGGTGTAGCCTGTTTGCGCGTGATCTAGACGCAAATCTCGACGCCGCTGTCGCGCAGACGGGCGAGCAGGCGCTCTTCCGGCAGCGTGTCGGTGACGAGCGTGTGGATGTCATAAAGCGAGCCGAGGCGGACCAAGGCGCGGCGGCCGAATTTCGAGCTGTCGACGGCCATGATCGTGCGCGCGGACTGCCCCATGGCGGCGGAGACGGCAGCGACCTCGGCATGGTCGTCGTCGCCGATGTCGCCGTCATGGTCGACGCCGCTGACCGAGATGATGGCCACGTCGAACTTGAAGCGCCTGATGTATTCCGACGTTTCCTCGCGGAAGACGCCGCCGTCGACCTGGCGCACGAAGCCGCCGGGCACGGCGATGGCGAAATTGGTGCTTTCGCTGAGCGTCGTTGCGACGCGCAGCGAATAGGTGACGACGCGCAGGTCGCGGCGCTTGACCAGCGCGCGCGCCACCGCCTCGCAAGTGGTGCCGGTGTCGATGAAAACGGCGGCGCCATCGGGCACCAGTTCGGCGGCCAGGCTGCCGATGCGCTCCTTGGCGGCGGCGTTTTCGACACGGCGCTGGCGCAGCACCGCGGGATCGACCGGCGCTGAAATCGTCGCCCCGCCATGCAGGCGCCGCACCTTGCCGCCCTGTTCGAGCGCCATGATGTCGCGACGCGCGGTTTGCGTCGTCACCCCGTAAAGCGTGGTGATCTCCTCGATCGAGACGTAGTGGTTTTTCTCGAGATAGCCGAGCAACTGGGCCTGACGGGCCGATTTCTTGTTGTCCGTGTCCATGCCAGGTCCGTCGGTTTGGGGCATCTGCGATCCGGTCTCCATAATCCTTGCTAGCAAAATAGTCGGGCGGTTTCATCCGCAATGCCAGCCGCCGCGCGGTTCATTTCAGGAATCATATCCATCTCCAAAAATGTTGTAAAAGTGACATCTACGATCACTAGTGTCCGTTTTTGTACCTTTCAGTGACCGCAACATGTCATTCGCACGCTGGCCCTGGCGGTTTTGTGACAATGCGCGGTCGCATCGCAAAAACGGAGTGACGCGATGACGACGATCCACAACGGCATGGCCGGCCGGCCGGCCGACACCAACGGCCAGCATCAGGGGCGCTTGCGCACGCTGGCCGCAGCCCTTCTGTGCGGCACGACATTGGCGATGTCGGCGATGACAGCACAGGCGGCGGAGGATTCGATCAAGATCCTGACGCTGAACACCTGGCTCGACCGCTTCAAGCCCAACCCTGCGGTCGCGGCTGATTTCTTCATCAAGGGCAATTACGACGTCCTGACCTTCCAGGAGTTCCGCGCCAACAGCACCTATGCTCGCGATTTGCCGGGCCTGATGCAAGCTGCCGGCCTTGGCACCTACGGCACGCGCCAGGACAGCGACGTCGGTGTCTTTTCGCGCCTGCCGGGCACGTTCGGCGCCTACACCTCGGGTGCGGTTGCGACCTACACCAAGGTCGACGCCACGGCCAAGCGGCCGCAGACGATCGTCGGCACCACCCATCTCAACTATTATGACGAGCCGACCAACCGCATCAGCCAGGCCAAGGCGCTGAACAACTGGGCGAAGGCACAAACGGGGCCGTTGATCCTGACCGGCGATTTCAACGCTGGCGACGTGTCGGAGCGTGGCCTGCACTCGATCAGCCAGCAGGAGCGGCTGCTCAGGATCTACACCAAGAACCCGACCAACGCGTTTTATCTCAGCCTGCTCAAACAATACGCCAAGGACCAGGCCCAGCTCGACGCCTTCATCGCCCAGTGGAAGGGCAAGCCCGGATCGCAGATCGATGCTGCGACGGTGCCGTCCGGCCTGTTCGCCGACGAGATGTACCCGGTGGCCGGCAACCTGCCGCAGACGATGAACATCCTGAAAAAGCAGTACCAGCTGCTGCAGCTGCCCAACGAGCGCGAGCAGTTTTCGCCGCCTGCACTGAATGACGGCTCGGTGACCTGGCCCTCGCATGGCGAGGACGCGACCAATACCTGGGGCAGCTGGCACCGGGTGAAGATCGACCATTTCCTGGCCTCGCGTCCGTTCGGCAAATGGTGGACGATCAAGGACGACCCGGCCGATCCCTATCTCGGCGTCATCACCGACGTCAGCTATGTCACCAATCCGGATGGCTCGAAGACGCCGATGTCGGACCACGAGCCGGTGGCGCACAATCTGCGCTGGGTCGGGCCGCAGCTCGAGACCTATGATGACAATGGCACCGCCAAGACGCGACTGGTGTGGGGCAAGGATGCCTCGACCTTCGGCGAGAAGGGCAAGGAGTTCTTCCTCTCGCGCAACAACATGCGCGACGACGTCTATCTCGGCCAGATCTCCGACGACAACGGCATGCCGCTGCTTGCCGGCCTGACCGATGCCGAGAAAAAGACGCTGCTCGACTGCAAGAGCACCGATGCGCGCTTCCAGCAGGCGATCCGCGACTATTGCATCGACGACCACAGCTTCATCGGCGAAACCAGGGTCGCTGATGGCGGCACGGTGATCGTCGAGGAGGACGCGGCCCTCGGCGGCGAGCAGGCAAAGCTCAGGCTCGATGGCGGCAGCCTCAGGGTCACTGGTGCCGACATGCATGTGCTGGGCCGCAACGTCGTGCTGGAGGCGGGTGGCGGCTCGCTCGATATCGCCGCTGCCAACAATGTTGTTGGCATCAACAAGGCGATTTCGGGCACAGGCAACCTGACCAAGCTCGGGCTTGGCACGCTGCTGCTCGACGGCAGCCACAGCTACAGCGGCGAGACCATCGTCAAGGCAGGCGCGCTTTCTGTGCAGGGCTCGATCGCCTCGTCGAAGCTGACGACTGTCGGTGCCGGCGGCATGCTCGGTGGCATCGGCACGCTCGGCAACACGGTGGTTGCCTCCGGCGGCACGCTGGCGCCGGGCAATTCGATCGGCACCATCAAGGTCGCAGGCGACATTACCTTCGAGGCAGGATCGAAATTCGAGGTCGAGGCCAACGACAAGGGCGAGAGCGACAAGGTCGCAGCGACTGGCAACGCGATCCTGAAGGGCGGCTCGGTGCTGACGCTGGCGAGCGGCAACAACTATGCGCCGCAGACGCTTTACAAGATCGTCACCGCCGACGGCGGCGTGACCGGTACGTTTGCCGATGTCAGCTCGAACCTTGCCTTCCTCGACCCGTCGCTGGCTTACGGTGCCAACGATGTGACGCTGACGCTCAACCGCAACGACATCACATTTGCCGATGTCGGCACGACGCCGAACCAGAAGGCGGCTGCCACGGCACTCGAAAGCACCGGTTTCGGCAATGCGGCTTACGCGGCTGTCGTCAATCTCGACGAGGCAGGCGCGCAGCAGGCGTTTGGCCAGCTGTCGGGTGAGGTGCATGCGTCGACGCAAGGGGGGATGATGCAGGACGGCGGCGTGCTGCTCGATGCCGCCACCAGCCGTATCGACCAGGCGTTTGGCGACAACACCGCAGCCAGCATGCCTGTCATGGCCTATGGCGATGGCGGTCTAGAACTGGCACCAGCCGACACCGACCGCTTCGCGCTGTGGAGCCGCGCCTTCGGCTCGTGGGGCAGCACCGATGGCAACGGCAATGCGATGGGCTTCGACCGCAGCTCAGGCGGTCTTGTCGGCGGCGCCGACGCGATGGTCGGGGGCAGCTGGCGCGTCGGCGTGCTGGCCGGCTACAGCCGCTCGTCCTTCGACGCAGCGGACGGCTCTTCGAATGGCAGCAGCGACAACTTTAATGTCGGCATCACTGCCGGCACGCGGGTTGGCGCCTTTGGCCTGACGGCGGGTGCGACCTACGGCTGGCACCGCTTCGACACCGCGCGCTCGGTGGCGTTTACGGGCTTCTCGGATGCGCTGACGGCCAAGTATGACGGCGGCACCGCGCAGCTGTTCGGCGAGGCGAGCTACAAGGTCGATGCAGGGCGCTTCGCCATCGAAGGCTTCTCCAACCTGTCCTATGTCAACCTGCGCACCGACGCCTTCACCGAGACGGGCGGAGCAGCGGCACTGTCGAGCCAGGCAACGAGCAACGACGTCACCTTCACGACGCTGGGTGTTCGCGCCTCGACCGATGTCGCACTCGGCGCGGTCAATGCCACCGTGCGCGGCAGCGTCGGCTGGCGCCATGCCTTTGGCGACGTCACGCCGGTGTCGTCGATGGCCTTCGCCGGCTCCGACGGCTTCGAGGTGGCGGGCACGCCGATCGCCAGGAACGCGGCGGTTCTGGGCGCTGGCATCGACTTCGACCTCGCGCCGAAGGCCAAGCTGGGCATCAGCTACACCGGCCAGCTGAGCAACGGTGCTTCCGACCACGGCATCGACGCCAAGCTGGCGGTCAGCTTCTAGACGCTGTTGCCAGCTCCGCTGTGCTGAACCGGTTTTCCGCTTCCGGTTCGCACGGACCAAGATCGACGCCACAATACATAAATTGCACTGTGCGTTGCTTGACGACCTCGAAATCCGAATTTATGTGCGCTCCGGGCAACAGCCCAACCCGTTGGCGGACGACACGAACCGCGCCGGCATTTGCCGGGTCAGACATCCCAGCATGGAAAGTGCCATGACCGAACAGATCAATTCGGCCGCCGAAGTCTCGTTGCGCCGCATCACCTCCCAGACCGTCTCCGATATCTGCGATCTCAGCGAGACACTGAGCGAGGCCCAGCGCAACAAGGTGGCCGACAACGCCATGTCGATCGCCGAGGCGCATTTTTCCGAAAACGCATGGTTCCGTGCCGTCTATGCCGACGAGGTGCCGGTGGGCTTCGTCATGCTGCATATCGGCTCCGACTACGACGTGATCGACTGCCCCGGCGCCTTCCTGTGGCGCTTCATGATTGGGGGCCCGTTCCAGCGCATGGGTTTTGGCGAAAAGGCGATCGCGCTCGTCGTCCGCGAGATGAAGGCGAGGGGCTTTTCAGAACTCTTCACCAGCTATGGGCTGGGCGAGGCGAGCCCGGAAGGCTTCTACAAGCGCCTCGGATTCGTCACGACCGGCGAGACCTATGACGATGAAGTCGAGGCTGTGCTGAAGTTCAGCTGACGGCAGTCCAAACGCGCAGATTGGACTTCGCGCAAAGCGTGCCCATATCTTACGATGTGGAGCTTTGAGCGTGAAACTCGCGCGTTTGGCCCTTTTCGTCGTGGCGCTTGTCGCCGCTGCGGCCTTTACTGCCTCTTCCTCGATCGGAGAAGACAGCGGCCGGGCGAAGGTGGCGTTGACCGTCGTCATCGATGGCGCCATCGGTCCGGCCAGCGCAAGGCAGCTCAAGGAAGGCCTCGAGACGGCGGCCAAGCGCAACGCCTCGGTCGTCATCCTCGAGATGAACACGCCCGGCGGGCTCGTCACCTCGATGCGCGAGATGATCGCCGACATCCTGGCGTCGCCCATTCCCGTCATCGGTTATGTCGCACCATCAGGCGGTCACGCGGCAAGTGCCGGCACCTATATCCTTTATGCGACCCATGTGGCGGCGATGGCGCCGGGCACCAATCTGGGGGCAGCAACCCCTGTCGAATTCGGCGGCACGCCGACGTTGCCGGGCGGCGACGACAAGGACAAGAAGACCGGTCAGCCTGCTGGCGACCCGATGATGGCCAAGGTCACCAATGACGCGGTTGCCCTGATCCGCTCGCTTGCTGAACTGCGCGGGCGCAATGCCGACTGGGGCGAAAAGGCGGTGCGCGAGGCAGCCAGCCTGTCGGCCAACGCGGCGCTGCAGGAACATGTCATCGACCTCGTTGCGCACGACCCCGCCGATCTGCTGCAGCAGGCGAATGGCCGCATGGTCGATGTGGCCGGCAAGAAGGAGGTGCTGGCGACCAGGGAGCTGCCGGTCGAGGTCATCGAACCTGGCTGGCTGATCCGCCTGCTTGCGATCATCACCGATCCGAACGTTGCCGTGATCCTGCTGCTGGTCGGCGTCTACGGCCTTGTCTTCGAGTTTTCGAGCCCAGGCATGGTGGCGCCGGGTGTCATCGGCACCGTGGCGCTGCTGCTCGGGCTTTATGCGCTCGACCTTTTGCCGATCAACTATGCCGGTCTCGCCCTGATGCTGCTTGGCCTCGCCTTCCTGGTCATGGAGGCGTTCAACCCTACGGTGGTGCTGGGGCTGGGCGGCCTGGTGGCCTTCCTTTTGGGGGCTGCGATGCTGCTTCGGGTTCAGGGCCCCGGCTTTGAAATTTCGTGGCTGCTGATCGGCACCGCCGCCGCGCTGACGCTTGGCCTGGCGCTCTTGACCGGCAGCTATGTCTGGGCGGCGCGGCACCGTCCTTCGCGCGTCGGCGCCAAGGCGATGAACGGCCTGCCGGTCGAGATCATCGACTGGTCGGCGGGCGAGGGCCATGTCTTCGCCCAGGGCGAACGCTGGCGGGCGAGGGCCGACGAGCCGCTCGCACCTGGCGATTGCGCCGAAGTCACCGGGGTCGAGGACCTCGTGCTGACGCTCCGGCGCCGGAATGTGCAAAAGCCAGGAGAATCGCAATGATGATCGGCTACATCGCCTATCTGATACTCGCGCTCGTCGTGGTCATGTTCCTTTCGGCGGCGATCAAGATTCTCAGGGAATATGAGCGCGGCGTCGTCTTCACGCTCGGACGCTTCACCGGGGTGAAGGGGCCGGGGCTGATCATCCTCATCCCCTTTGTCCAGCAGATGGTGCGGGTCGACCTGCGCGTGGTGGTGCAGGACGTGCCGCCACAGGATGTGATCTCGCGCGACAACGTCTCGGTGAAGGTCAATGCGGTGCTGTATTTCCGCATCGTCGATCCCGAGCGCGCGATCATCAAGGTCGAGGATTACATGGCGGCAACCAGCCAACTGGCGCAGACCACGGTGCGCTCGGTGCTCGGCAAGCACGAACTCGACGAGATGCTGGCGGAACGCGACAAGCTGAACGGCGCCATCCAGGAGATCCTCGACCAGCAGACAGACGCCTGGGGCATCAAGGTGACGAATGTCGAGATCAAGCATGTCGACCTCAACGAGAGCATGATCCGCGCGATCGCCAAGCAGGCCGAGGCCGAAAGGCTGCGCCGCGCCAAGGTGATCAATGCCGAGGGCGAACAGCAGGCGGCGCAAAAGCTGGTCGAGGCCGGCAGGATGCTGGCCAAGGAGCCGCAGGCGATGCAGCTGCGCTATTTCGAGGCGCTGCACGACATTTCAGGCGAACGCTCGTCGACAGTGGTGTTTCCGCTGCCGATCGACTTGCTTGGACTTTTCAAGCAGGCTGGCGAGGGCAAGGGAAGCGGCACTAGCTAGGCGATTAAGTTCTGCGCACCGCCCTTCACCAGCGCGAGGAACTCGCGCGCGGCGCGGGTGGCGTAACGCTCCTTGTGGCGGAGCACGAAGAAGCTGCGCTTGGGCAGGGCAAAGTCGATGGCGACGAGCGTGCCGGCCTTCAGAGAGGCGTGGGCGACAAGCCGCGACATGATGGCGACCCCGGCGCCTGCTTCCACCGCCGCGCGCACGGCCTCGTTCGAAGGCAGCTCGAGCGCAATGTCGAGGCTGCCGGTTTCGACGCCGCGCAACGCCCGTATCGCTTCGAAATGGGCCCGCGTGCCCGAGCCCTGCTCGCGCACGATCCAGCGCTGCGACTTCAGCTCCTCGGGAGAGGATGGCGGCGTGACGGTCCATGGATGACCAGCGACGGCGACCAGCATCAACTCGTCCTCGGCGACCGCTTCGATGGCGAGTGCGGGATCGTCGACCTCACCCTCGACAAAGCCGAGATCGGCCGAACCGTCATGGATCTGTGCCGCCACCGTCTCGGTGTTGCCGATGGTGATGCCGAGCGCGATGCCGGGAAAGCGCTGTTGGAAACGATGGGCGACCGATGGCAGCCAGTAGTTGGCGACCGTCTGGCTGCCGGCGAGCTTGAGCGAGCCGCGCTTCAGGCCAGCAAGGTCGGCGAGCACAACTTCGGCGGAGCCGGCGCGGGCCAGAACGGCGCGCGCCTCGGACAGGAAGATGCGGCCGGCGTCGGTGAGCACGATGCGGCGGCCGACGCGGTCGAACAGCTTCGTCTGGTAACGCGCCTCCAGTGCCGACACCGCGGCACTCGTCGCCGATTGCGTCAGATTCAGCGCCTGAGCGGCCTGGGTGACATGTTCGCGTTCGGCGACCGCAACGAAGATCCGGAGCTGTTCGAGGGTCACGGCTTTCCTTTCGGTCTCAGCCCAGAAGCTTGACCAGCATTAGAGAGAAAGTCGCAATGAAAAGGAACGCGGCGAGGCCAAGAAAGAGTGGACGGAGCCCCTTGGCTCGAAGCCTGCGGATGTCGGTCTCGAGCCCCATGGCGGCGAGCGCCATGGTGAGCAGGAAGGTGGTGAGGGCGACGATCCATGTCTTCGCATCCACCGGAATGTCGACCAGGCTGTTGACGCCGACCATGGCGACGAAGCCGAGAACGAACCACGGCATCGGGGCGGTTGCGCCGGCGTGCGTCGCCCGCGACGACCGCGCACGCTGGCGGGCAGCAAGGCCGAGCGCGATCACGACAGGCGCCAGCATCATGACGCGGGTGAGTTTTGCCACGGTGCCGAACTCGCCGGCCTGCTGGCCGTCCTGGAAGGCGGCTGCGACGACCTGGGCGATCTCGTGGATCGAGGCCCCGGCCCACAGCCCATAGGCATGGGGACCGAGATGGAGCAGCCCGGGAAGCAGCGGATAGGCAAACATCGCGATCGAGCCGAAGACGGTGACGCAGGCAACCGCATAAGCGACATCCTCGTCGGGCGCTCTGGTCACCGTGTTGGTGGCGATGACGGCGGAAGCGCCGCAGATCGAGGTGCCGGCGGCGATCAGTTCGGCAAGTTTTTGCTCGACGCCGAGCAGCCGGCCGAGCCACAGGGTGAAGGCGAAGGTGGCGACGAGCGTGGCGGCGATGATGACCACTCCAGTGATGCCGACCTCGGCGACCTGGCTTGCCGTCAGCTGCAGCCCAAGCAGGATGATCGCGAAACGCAACACCTTGCGCATCGAAAACGCCACGCCTGACTTGGCACGTACCGGCGTGCCGACGAGATTGTGAAAGGCTATGCCCAGCACGATGGCAATGATCATCGGGCTGAAATTGCCAAGGCCGGGCAGGTGGCGAAGCGCGATGGCGAGGGCGGCGATGCCTGCCGCAAGCAGTAACCCGGGCAGCAGCTTGGCGCCGTCATGACCACTGCGCACTGCATTGCGCCCTGCCTGGCTGCGGCTGGCGCGGATCGCGGTTTCGGTTCGGGTTAGAGCGTTCATGGGCTTGGACCTGTCAGTTTCAGGTGCAAGCTATGCGCCGGCTTTCCATCAATCCAACGCGTAATATCGCTTGAATCGTTCGGGTCAGGCGATTGGTTGGGCCGTTGGCCTTGTCCAAGCTCGGCCGTGCCACTGGACGGTGCGAGCTTTGCAATTATAGCGGTGCGTCAGATCATGCGCCGATGTGACTGCGCCTGACATCGCTCGTTTTCAGACCTCTTGCCAGCCGAGTCGCCGATGCCTGTTTATGAGATTGCAGCACTGGGTGCCGCGACATGCTGGGCCGTTACCGGGCTGATTTCGGCCGGGCCTGCCGGCCATCTCGGCGCGCCGGCATTCAACCGGCTGCGTCAGCTTTTCGTCACCGGGTTGCTGGCGATCTATGTGCTGGCGACAGGCACATGGCGTGAGCTCGACGCCAGCGTTGCCGGGCCGCTGCTTTTGTCGGGGCTGATCGGCATCTTCGCCGGCGACACGCTTTTGTTTGCGGCTCTGAACCGGCTCGGCCCGCGCCGCTCCGGCATCCTGTTTGCGCTCAATGCGCCAATTGCCGCGGTGCTTGGCTGGATGGTGCTGGGCGAGGATCTGTCCGCCAAGGCCGCCGCCGGCATCGGGCTGACCTGCGCCGGCGTGCTGCTGGCGATCCTGTTTGGCAAGCGCCGCGACCAGCTGCACGCCTGGGAGACGGTGAAGGGGCCGCTGTGGATCGGTGTGGCGCTCGGGCTGGGGGCCGCAACCGGCCAGGCGATCGGCTCGATCATCGCGCGGCCGATCATGGCGACTGGAATCGACCCGTTCCTGGCGTCGATGATGCGCGTCGGCATTGCCGCCTTCTGCCTGACGGTGCTGCTGCAACTGCCCATCCCCGCGGTGAAGCCGAAGGGGCCGCTAACCTGGAAGGTGGCGGCACTGACGGCGCTGACCGGCTTCATCGCGCTCGCTATCGGCATGACGCTGCTGCTGTTTGCGCTGTCCGGGGGCAAGGTCGGCATCGTCTCGACGCTGTCGGCGACATCGCCTGTGATCATCTTGCCGATGCTGTGGGCAAAGACGGGCGAGCGACCGGCCGGCGGAGCCTGGGCAGGGGCGGCACTGGTGGTTGCCGGCATGGCGCTGCTGTTCATGAAGTGAGGACGGCAGGCGGCAATAAGGCCTGCCGGGGCCTGAATTTCAGCAGGATTTGTCAATCCGGGTCATGCGATCATGCCAGCAGGACGCACGCGATGATGCACCGGGCCGACATGATGGATCGTCTTCAGGCTGACATGGATGGCGCGGCTGCGCGTGAAACGGCGATGCCCGAGGCGGTGGCGGCGGCTTTCACCGCCTTTCCTGCGCCGGTGCGGGCGCGGCTGCTTGAGGTTCGCTCGCTGATCCTGTCGACTGCTGCCGAGACATCGGGCGTCGGGCCTCTAAGCGAAACGCTGAAATGGGGCGAGCCGGCCTATCTGACCGAAGCCAGCGGCAGCGGCACCACCATACGGCTGGGTTGTCCGAAGAAGGGCGGCCGCACATATGCGGTGTATTTCAATTGCCGCACGACGCTGGTCGACAGTTTTCGCGCGCATTTCGGCGATGTCTTCACCTACGAGGGCAACAGGGCGATCCTGCTCGACGCCGACGAACCGTTGCCTAAGGCACCACTGGCGATCTGCCTGGCGATGGCGCTCACTTATCACCGAAGGCAGCGGTGACGCTTCCGGGTCAGTGCAGCTTGGTCACCAGCCGCACAAGCCAGTCGGTCAGGCCCTTGTAAGGCGGGCGGATCAGGTCACTGGCTGAGGGTTCGTATTTGCGCAGCACTGGCATTGCCTTGGAGAAGGTGAGGAAACCCTCGCGGCCGTGATAGTGGCCCATACCCGAGGCGCCGACGCCACCGAAGGGTAGGTCAGCACAGGCGAACTGGTAGAGCGTATCGTTGACGCAGACGCCGCCGGCGACGATGCGGTGCAACATGCTCTCGATCTCGGCCTTGTCGTCGCCGAAGCAGTAGAGCGCCAGCGGGCGGTCGCGTTCCACGACATAGGAAATCGCCTCGTCGAGCGCGGCATAGCTCACGAAAGGCAGGATCGGGCCAAAGATCTCGTCGCGCATGACGGCGCTGTTGGGCGCGGGGTCGAGCACGGCGGTCGGGGCCAGCAGGCGCTGGCGGCCATCGGGCAATGAGGCCGTATCGAGCAGCGGGACCCGTTCATGGCCGCGCGAGGCAGCATCGTCTAGCAGGCCATTGAGCCGGGCGAACTGGCCGTCATTGACGATGGAGGTGTAGTCGTCAAAACCCTGCTTGTCGTTGTAGCGGGCGCTGACCTCCTGCTTGACCAGGCGGACGAGTTCGTCGCGCTTGTCCTTCGGCACCAGCACGTAGTCGGGGGCTATGCAGGTCTGGCCGGCGTTGAAGAATTTTCCCGTGGCGATGCGTCGGGCCGCCCGCTCGAGATTGGCCGAGGGGGCGACGATGGCCGGCGACTTGCCGCCGAGTTCGAGCGTGACAGGCGTGAGGTTGCGGGCCGCCGCGGCCATCACCTTGCGGCCGACAGCGGTCGAGCCGGTGAAGAACAGATGGTCGAAGGGCAGTTCGGAAAAGGCCGCGGACAATTCGGCGCCGCCTTGCGCCACCGCCACGCGCGATGGCGGGAAGACCTCAGCCAACAGCGACTGCAGGAAGGCCCCCGTGCGTGGCGTATGCTCGGATGGCTTGAGGAAGACGTGGTTGCCGGCGGCGATGGCAGCGACGAGCGGGGCGAGCGCCAGGTTCACCGGATAGTTCCAAGGCGCGATGACGCCGACGACGCCGAGCGGCACGTGGCGGATTTCGGCGGTGGCGGGCAAAAGCTTCCAGCCAGCCGAGCGGCGCTCGGGCTTCATCCACGACTTCAGCTTGCGCAGCGTGTGCTTGATCTCCGACAGCACGACGCTGCCTTCGCCGAGCAGGCTTTCGTGGCGCGAGCGGTGGCCGAAATCAGCGCTGATCGCCTCGGCCATCTCGTCCATGCGCTGGCTGAAGGCGCGCTGCAGGCGCTTGAGATCGTCGACGCGCTGGGCATAGGACGGGCGCGTCTCGAGCCAGGCGGCGCGCAGCGTGTCGAAGGTCGCCCTGAGATCGGGCTGGCTGTCGTTAAGCTTCAGCATCGTTTTCCGTCGAGCGGGCGAAGAGGTACTGCGCGGCATAGTAGGTGCTGAGCACCCAGATTGCATTGTAGGGAATGTTCCAGCGGAACCGGCCATAAGCAAGCATTGTGTCGCTGACCACGAAGAACAGGCCGCCGAACGCGGCAAAGCGTGCCGCCCGCTGCCCCGGCGTGCCGGCAAGCTGGCGGTCGCGCGACAACGCCTGGGCGGCCATGCCGACGAGCACCAGCGCATAGATCACCACCGGAATGCGCATCGGCGAGGGCAGATGCGACCACAGGCCCGCGAATACGGCCGCTGCGATGACGGCAAACGGCGCGAAGATCGTGACGTGGCGGCCGAACCTGCTATCGCGGGTCAATGCCCAGATGTAGGCGCAGTGGGTGATCAGGAAGCAGACGAGGCCGGCAAGGAAATAGTCGCCCGGCAGCATCAGGAAGAAATCGCCCGCCGCGGCAAAGGCAAGGCCGATCGCGACCGGCAAGCCATAGGCGCGCGAACCCATGCCGCGCAACACGGCGACAAGCAGAAGCAGCGTCGCCGTCGGCTTGGTGAGGTAATGCAGCCAGCGCCAGGGAGAGCTGTCATCGGGCGCGATCAGGCTGCCCAAGATGGCAAGGACCGCGCAGATGGCGAACAGCCAGTAGAGCGCGGTGTTGCTGCGTGTTTCCGTCAATTTATCCATGCTGCCCGCTCCCCCCCCTCGTGCTGCCGATTTCAGGATAAGCCAATGTTTTCGACGGTTTGTCCAGTTACCGGAACGTAAGGTGCGGGAAGGGGTTGGCTGCGTGGACGAATTGGCGGGAAGGCGGAACCAGGATTGGTCTCGGCTCGCCGCCAATCGAGCCAAGACCGTTGCGCAGGGGGCTACTGAAGGTGCGGCCAACGCCCCAAGCGAGTCCGGTTCTGTCGGCCGCGCCCGAGGTGCCTCACAAGCGGCTGGCAAATGCCCTGATGTCGTCCGCCAGCAATTCAGGCTGCTCCAGCGCCGGGAAATGCCCGCCTGAAGGCATCACCGTCCATTGTTCGATGTCGAACCAGCGCTCGCCCCAGCTTTGCGGGGCAGGAAGGATGTCGCGCGGGAAGATGGCGACGGCCACCGAAACCCCGCTTCTGGGTGGCGGTGACATCGCGCCCTGGTCGCTGAAGGCTTCGCGATAGAGCCATTGCGACGAACCGATCGTTTCGGTGACCCAATAGATGGTCAGGATTGTGCTGAGAACGTCGTTCGAAACCTTCCGGTCATCCGTCCAGTTTTGGAATTTCTCGGCAATCCAGGCTGCCAGCCCCGCTGGCGAGTCGTTGAGAGCGGCTGCTATGGTGCGCGGCTTGGTGGCATGCAGCATCGCATAGGCGCCTTCCGCCATCCGCCACTGTGGGACGACGTCCAGAAACGCGCGCTCCTCGTCGTCGAGGTCGGAGGCAGCGGGATATCCCGAGAATACATTGACCATGTGGATGCCAAGGAGCCGGTGATGATGATTTGCCCGTAGCCGCTCGACTACGCCGGCACCCATGTCGCTGCCATGGGCGAGGAACTGCTCGTAGCCAAGGCTTGACATCAGCTTCGCCCAGAGGTCGGCGATCCCAGTGATGTTCATCCCTGATGACGTCGGCCGATCCGAAAAGCCGTATCCGGGTATGGACGGGATCACGACATCGAACGACAGGCCGTCCTGTTCCATGGTCAGCAGCGGGATGAGCGGAAGAAGCTCGACGAAGCAGCTTGGCCAGCCATTTGTCAGCACGATCGGAATGCGTCGCGCACCCTGGCCGCGGACATGGACAAAGTGGATGCCGATGCCGTCGATGTCCATTCGGTAGGCCGGAATGCCGTTGAGTTCCGCTTCTGCCTTTCGCCAATCGAAGTGGCGCCAATGATGGAGCACATTACGCAGTTCGGCTTGCGGCATGCCGGATGCCCAGGTGCAGTCGCCGGGGCATTCGACAAACCGCGCCTGATCGAGGCGGCGATGGAGATCGGC
>Ga0209902_101086_pt1 | contig 16484 bp, 14 predicted proteins | sample FECB27metaG_FD_188304 | JGI IMG/M metagenome (GOLD analysis project Ga0209902, IMG submission 188304) | Cyanobacterial communities from the Joint Genome Institute, California, USA - FECB-27 (SPAdes) (version 2) | ecosystem: Environmental > Aquatic > Thermal springs > Hot (42-90C) > Microbial mats...
ATGGCGCGCCTTGATGCGCTGCCAGTGCTGGCGAAAGCTCGCCTCGATCAATGGCAACATGCCGGCGAGCCTCTCGATCGCCACATCATCGAAGCTGCGGGGCTCGGCACAGTAGATGCCGATCTCCGTCGTCTCGCCCGCGTCGAGGGTCACTGCGATATCGATCTCCTCGAGCCCGCGCGGCCAGTCCCGGGTGACGTAGCCGATCTCCTCCGTCTCCGAGATGATGATCTCGTAGGAGCGGTAGACCTCGCTCTGCAGATAGTGATCGGGCGCCAGATCGCGGACGCGGTAGACGCCCGATGCGATGCCCTTGAGATGGCTCTGGTAGAACGGATTGAGCAGGTAGGTCTGCGCCAGGTATTGCCTCAGCCCGTTGCGCGCCTGCTCGCCCTTGAAGTCGTCATGGATGTGCAGCGGCGGATGGCTGCCGCGATAGACGACGATCGCGATCATGTCGAAGGCGACGTGGCTGCGCATCCAGGCGGCGAGGATCGCCGGGAACGTCGGCGTGCCGATGGCATCGACCAGCTCCGCCACATCGCGATAGTCGTCCTGCGGCATGCGCTTGCTGCGTCCCCTGTACTGAAACCTCCTCCCCTGGGAGGATGGCTTGTCGTGCCAATCCTGACTAACGCTGTTCGCCGACACTATGGCATGCCGCGGGACGGGAGAGCGCGAGATGAACTACGCCAGGATGGTAATCGAAAAGGAAGCGCCGGAGGAATATGGCTACGACCGTATTCGCTACAATCTCTCGGAAAGCTCGATTGCCGACCAGAAGCTGTCCGAGATCGGCCTGTCCTTGCCCGACCTGACGCTGTTTTACGGCGAGCATCGCGGCGACAAGGCCCTGCGCGAGCTGATCGCCGGCCAGGATGCCGGGCTTTCGCCCGACCATGTGCTGGTCACCGCCGGTGCCGCCGGCGCGCTGTTCATCATCGCCACCAGCCTGCTCTCTGAAAAGGACCACCTCGTGGTGGTGCGGCCCAACTACGCCACCAACATCGAGACGCCGCGCGCCATCGGCTGCGCCATCAGCTACATCGACCTCGATTTCGACAAAGGATTCGCAGTCAACCTGGCAGAAGTCGCTGCCGCCCTGCGGCCCAACACGCGCTACATCAGCGTCACCTGCCCGCACAACCCAACCGGCACTATCATGAGCCGCGCCGATCTCGACGAGCTGATCGCCCTTGCCGAGCGCCACGGCTGCTACCTGCTGGTCGACGAGACCTATCGCGACCTGAGCTATGGCCAGCAACTGCCCACCGCCGCATCGCTCAGTGCGCGCGCCATCAGCGTCTCATCGCTGTCCAAGGCCTATGGCATTCCCGGCATCCGCATCGGCTGGCTGGTCACCCAGAACGCCGAGCTCTACGAACGATTTCTTGCCGCCAAGGAGCAGATCGGCATTTGCGGCAGCGTCATCGACGAGGCCATCGCGCGTGCCATGCTGGAACGCCGCGACGATTTCCTTGGCGCGCTGATGCCCGAGATGAAAGCACGGCGCGACATCGTCCAGCAATGGATCGACCGCGAGCCGCTCGTCGACTGGGTCCGGCCGGAAGGCGGCGTCGTCGGCTTTCCCCGGATCAATGTCGGCCCGGATTTCGACCTCAACCGTTTCTACAACGGCCTGCTCGAAAAGCACGGCGCCTATGTCGGCCCCGGCCACTGGTTCGAAATGCCCAAAACCTATTTCCGCGTCGGTTTCGGCTGGCCGACCGAAGCCCAGCTCCGGGGCGGCCTCGAAGCCATTTCCGCAGCCCTGCGCGAGCAGAACTGAGCGATTTCTCGGCTCCTGAAAGGGGAAGCGACGGCCATGGTCGCGCCGTCGCGCTTGCATTTCGACGGCGCCGCGGCAAAGACGTCGGCACTGGCTTCGGACTTCAACCAAACCGGCTCCAGCGTGCTAATCTCGGCAACAACCTCCGAACCAAGCCGCCCAACCTGGCGCTTGATGGTGTTTCCGGAGGCGAAGCAAACAAGCATGCAAGGCGCGCCGCGAGCTGGAACCGGCAAGGCGAGCCCCAACTGGTAAGGCGGGAATGCACAACGGACGCATGGAAACTGCCCGGCTGCCCTGGCTAAACACACTGGTCGCGTTCGAAGCGGCTGCGCGCCTCGGCAGCCTGACGCTTGCCGCAGCGGAGCTGAACCTAACGCCGGGCGCCGTCAGCCGCCAGGTCAAGCAGCTCGAACAGGCGCTCGACGCGGTGTTGTTCGTGCGCAGCCACAATGCCATCGAACTCACTGCTGCCGGACGTATCTTCCTCACCCATGCCAATGCAGCGTTGGCGCAGGTCCGGTCAGGCATGCGCGCCGTTTCGGGCCAGGCCGCCAAGCTCAACATCCGCGCGCCGCTGACCCTGACGCAGCGCTGGCTGATCCCCAGGATCGACCATTTCCGCCGCGGCCATCCCGGCGTCGACCTGCGTTTCCAGACGATCAGTGCTGCGACCGGCGACCGTACCGACGTCGAGATCAAATACATCAGGGGCGCGCCGCAAAAGGACGACGGTAACAGAGAGATTTTCCTCGTTGATCGCACCGCACCCGTATGCCGTCCCGAACTGCTCGTGAACGGTGCGAGCGCGATCACGCCGCAAGGCGTTCTTTCCCTGCCCGTGCTTCAGGACACCGCCGACGGCTGGTCGTGGCGGCAATGGTGCAAGGCGGCGGGCATCGTATTCGAGCCCCATGGCGACAGTTTGGTCTTCGACACCGACGAGGCCTCGATCGACGCCTGCCTCAGCGGCCTTGGCGTCGCCCAGGCCAACACCGCCTTTGTGACGTCGGCACTCGCGGCCGGCACCATCAGGCATCTCTGCCCGTCAGTGGACGCCACGCTCGGGGCATATTATGCCGTCGTACATGCGCGCTCGAACGTCGCCGATGCCTTCGTAACCTGGCTCAAGAGCGAGGGCGAAGGCGCAGAGGCTGGACACATCAGCGAGCGCGAGAATTGAAAACACACCGGGCCACGGCCCGGCGAGGAGACATTAAGATGCATTGCCGGATTATTGGCGCACCCATTCAGGAAGGCACCGACCGCAGGGGCTGCGACATGGGGCCAAGTTCGCTCCGCACCGCGGGCCTTGTCGAGGCACTGGTCGAACTCGGCCACTCCGTCGCCGACATGGGGCAGGTGGTGCCGACACCAGCTCCAGTCCCAACCCACCCGAACAAGGCTCTGAAAGCCCTGCCCGCGATCGCTGCCTGGACCGCCGCCCTGGCCGAGGCGGCCTACCAGATGAGCGCCGACGCCCTGCCGATCTTCCTCGGCGGCGACCACAGCATGTCGGCGGGCACCGTCAGCGGCATTGCCCGGCGCGCTGACGAACTCGGCAAGCCGCTGTTCGTGCTCTGGCTCGACGCGCATCCTGACTTCCACACGCTCGACACCACGACCAGCGGCAACCTGCATGGCGTGCCGCTTGCTTATGCCAGCGGCCTGTCCGGCTTTGAGGGTTATTTCCCCAAGCTCCAGGCCAATGTCAGCCCCGAGCGCATCTGCGCGCTTGGCATCCGCAGCGTCGATCCGGCCGAGCGTGTTGCGCTCGCCGAGGCCGGCGTCGCCGTCCACGACATGCGCGCCATCGACGAGCATGGCATCGCGCCGCTGCTGCGCGCCTTCCTGGAACGGGTCGCGGCGGCGGGCGGCATGCTGCATGTCAGCTTCGACGTCGACTTCCTCGATCCGGCGATCGCCCCGGCCGTCGGCACCACCGTGCCCGGCGGGGCGACCTTCCGCGAGGCGCATCTGGTGATGGAAATGCTGCATGACAGCGGCCTCGTCACCAGCCTCGACCTGGTCGAGCTGAACCCCTTCCTCGACGAACGCGGCCGCACCGCAACGCTGATGGTCGACCTGACGGCAAGCCTGATGGGCCGCCGCATCATGGACCGTCCGACCCGGAGTTACTGACCATGACCGAGAAACTGAACGTCGTTCCGTTCGTCAGCGTCGATCACATGATGAAGCTGGTGCTGGCTGTCGGCGTCGAGCGCTTCCTGACCGAGCTGTCGGCCTATGTCGAAGAGGATTTCCTGCGCTGGGAGCAGTTCGACAAGACCCCGCGCATCGCCTCGCACAGCCATGACGGTGTCATCGAGCTGATGCCGACAAGCGACGGCCATCTCTACGGCTTCAAATACGTCAACGGCCATCCCAAGAACACCCGCGACGGCCGCCAGACGGTGACCGCCTTCGGCGTGCTCGCCGATGTCGGCAACGGCTATCCGATGCTGCTGACCGAAATGACAATCCTGACCGCGTTGCGCACGGCGGCCACCTCGGCGGTGGCGGCCAAGTATCTCGCCCCCAAGGGCGCCGACACCATGGCCATCATCGGCAATGGCGCCCAGTCGGAATTCCAGGCCCTGGCCTTCAAGGCGCTGCTTGGCGTCAACAAGCTTAGGCTCTACGACATCGACGCCTCGGCCTCGCAAAAGTGCAAGGCGAACCTTGCCGGCATGGGCTTCGACATCGTCATTGCCGACAATGCGCAAGACGCGGTGGAAGGTGCCCAGATCATCACCACCGTCACCGCCGACAAGCAGCTCGCGACGATCCTGACCGACAACATGGTTGGCACCGGCGTGCACATCAACGCCGTCGGCGGCGACTGCCCCGGCAAGACCGAGCTGCACAAGGACATCCTGCTGCGCTCCGACATCTTCGTCGAGTTCCCGCCGCAGACCCGCATCGAGGGCGAGATCCAGCAATTGGCAGCCGATCACCCCGTCATCGAGCTGTGGCAGGTCATGGCAGGCAAAGCGCAGGGCCGCAGCTCGAGCGCGCAGGTCACTCTGTTCGACAGTGTCGGTTTTGCCATCGAGGATTTCTCCGCGCTGCGCTATGTCAGGGACAAGCTGATTGACACCGGCCTGTTCGAGGAGCTCGACCTTCTCGCCGACCCCGATGAGCCGCGCGACCTGTTCGGCATGCTGCTGCGCGCCGCCAAGGCATCGGCCATCTAGCAGCCAGCCAGCGCTAGGTAAGCCATCAGACGCCCGGCGGCTGCCACCGGCTCCTGATCTCCATGAATGACTGACGCCGCGCGTCAGCGCTTCTCACGCCTGCATGAGGAACTTGCATGCAGGCGTGAGAAGTTTTCGATTGCGCCGCCGGCTGCGGTGGGCGATTGGCGAGAAAACTTGATTAGTTTTCTCATCAATTGGCGCAGGCACAACGAACGATGGTCCCTCACCGCAACACCAGCACCGCGCGATGACATCGCTCCCGGGCGCCGCCTCAGCCAGTCGAACCGACGCGAGACGCTGCACAAACAGCCTCAGCGTCGCCGATCTGATCGTGGTGGGGCTTGTCATGCTCGGCACCCTGGCCATTGGCGGCCTGTTTGTCGGCGGCGTGGCAACGCCTGTCCCTGTCGTCATCGACGCACTCCTGGGCCGTAGCGCCGGCCCTGAAGCAGCGATCCTGTGGAAGCTGCGCATCCCGCGCGAACTGCTGGCCATGCTGGCGGGTGCTGCCCTCGCCTGTTCCGGCGTCGTCATGCAGGGCGTGGCGCGCAACCCGCTGGCCTCGCCCGATCTCACCGGTGTCTTGACCGGCGCCAGTTTTGCCATCGTCGTCTTCTACGTTTTCGTACCCTCGGTGCCGGCCATCGCGCACCCCTTCATCGGCCTCGCCGGTGGATTGCTCGCTGGTGGCACCAGCCTGCTGATCGCTTCCGCCGGCGGCCTGTCGCCGGTCCGGCTGGCGCTGGCAGGCTCGGCCGTCGCCTTCTTCTGCGCCGCGGGTATCACCACGGCTCTCGTCCATGCCGGGCCGACAGTTGCTTCGGTGTTCTTCTGGCTCACCGGCGGGCTTGCCGGCCGGGGCTGGCACCATCTCACCATCCTGCTGCCCTGGGCGGTGACGGGCCTGTGCGCCTGCGCCGTGCTGGCACGCCCGCTCGATCTGCTGGCGCTCGGTGACGAAGCTGCCGAAACCCTAGGGCTTAATGTCCGCTTCTGGCGCCTTGCCGGCGCCCTGACGGCAATCGTCCTGTCGGTTGGCGTCGTTGCCGTGGCCGGCCCCATCGGCTTTCTCGGCCTATGCATCCCTCACATAGCCCGTAGCGTCGTCGGCGTCCGCCATCAGGTCCTGCTGCCTGTCGCCGCCCTGCTCGGCGCCATCGCGCTGCTCGCCGCCGACACGCTGGCCCGCACCATGGCCGCCCCGCGTGAACTGCCGATCGGCGTTCTGACCGCAATCGTCGGCGGCCCTTTCCTGATCCACATGGTCTGGAGGAGGACGGCATGAACCGGCTTCCGTTCTGGCCCACGGCTGCGGCCACCTTTTGCGCGCTCGTCGCCCTTGCCCTTCTTGCCACGCTCAACGGTGCTGCCGATCTCGGGCTGCGGCAGGGGCTCGATGCGCTATTCCTGGGCACCGGCGACAGCGCCGGCATCCTGTGGGACATCCGGCTGCCGCGCGTTGCCATCGGCGTCCTCGTCGGCATCCATCTCGCCTTGTCTGGGCATCTGTTGCAGGCCGCGACCCGCAACCCACTGACCGACCCCAACGTGCTCGGCATTGCCGGCGGCGCCATGCTGGCGGTGATGATCTTCCTGCTTATTACCGTCTACTGGGGCCAGGCCGACGGCAGCAAGCTGACCTCCTATCCGCTCGCGCCCTTGCCCTTCGTCGCACTTTTCGGCGGGCTCATAGCCGCCACCCTGACCTACCTCGTCGCCTGGCGCGCCGGCGCAACGCCGCTCCGGCTGGTGCTGGCCGGTATCGCCATCGGCATCACCTTCCAGGCGCTGGGCCTCGGCATCTTCGCCGCCTGGGGGTCGACGCGGATGGAGACCGTGCTTTTGTGGCTGTCGGGCAGCCTCTATGCCCGCGGCTGGGAGCACGCGCTGCACCTTTTGCCCTGGACGATCGCCGGGCTGCTGGCCCTGCCGCTCATGGTCGCCAAGCTCGACCTGCTTTCGATAGGAGACGATGCGGCCGCAACCCTCGGCGTCAATGTCGGCGCCATCAGATTTTCGGCCATCGCCCTTGCCACCGTGCTGGCTTCGAGCGCGGTGGCGATCGTCGGGCCGCTGGGTTTTGTCGGCCTCATCACCCCGCATGCCGCGCGCCGCCTTGTCGGCTCGTCGCTGGCGAAATCATTACCGATCTCGGCCCTTCTCGGCGCGCTTCTGGTGACGCTTGGCGACCTCATCGGCCGCATCGCCATGCCGCCGGCGGAAATCCCCGTCGGCGCCGTCACCGCACTGGTCGGCGTGCCTGTTTTTCTGATGCTTCTGGGACGACGCGCATGACCGGCCTAACCTGCCAGGACATTTCTCTCGGTTATGGCGCGCATCAGGTGCTGCGCGACGTCAGCCTGTCGATTCCCCAGGGCAAGATCACCGCGCTGATCGGCGCCAATGGCTGCGGCAAGAGCACCTTGCTACGCGCCATGGCCGGTCTGCTGCGGCCGATGTCGGGCGAGGTAAAGCTCGACGGCCGAAGACTCCAGGCATGGCCGCGTAAGCAGCTGGCGCAACGGCTTTCCTTCTTGCCGCAAGAGATGGTCGATCCGCCTGAAATCACTGTCGCCGAGCTCATCGCCTATGGCCGGCACCCGCATCACGGCCTGCTCGGCCGGGCTTGCCCCGGCGACGCCGAAGCCATCGCGCGCGCAATCGCTGCCACCGACATGACCAGCCTCACCGACCGCATGGTCGCCACGCTCTCGGGAGGCGAACGCCGCCGCGCCTGGATCGCCATGGCGCTCGCCGTCGAAGCCGAAATCCTGTTGCTCGACGAGCCCACCACCTTCCTCGACATCGGCCACCAGTTCGAGGTGCTCGAACTGTTGCAGCACATCAACCGCAGCCACGGCATCACTGTGGTGCTGTCACTGCACGATCTCAACCAAGCCGTCCGCTTCGCCGACCATCTCGTCGTCGTCGATCGCGGTACCATCATCGACCAGGGCGCACCGGCCGATGTCATGACCGAGCGCCTGTTGACCGACACCTTCCGCGTCAGCGCCTCGATCACCCGTGCCGCCGACAGCCCACCCGTCTTCATTGCCACCGGGTCGATCAAGGACCCTTCCCGCCACGCCTCCGTCTGAAAGGAACCACCTGATGAACCGCAGAGATTTCCTGATCCGCTCCACCGCCGTCAGCATGGTGGCGATGTTTGCTACCGCGGCCAGGGCCGCGCGGCACACGATCACCGACGACCGTGGCGTCGAAATCAAGCTTGCCGACGATGCCAAGCGGGTCGCCGCGATCTCCTATTTCGGCGCCGACGTCGCCCTCGCACTCGGCGTAACCCCGGTTGCCACCACCTACATGGTCGAGGGCCGCAACCCCGACCACCTGCTCGACAAGCTCGTCGACGTTGCCAAGATCGGCCAGCGCGCCAGCCCCAACCTTGAGCTCCTGGCTCAGGCCAAGCCCGACCTGATCGTCGCCATCAAGCGCTACACCGAGGCCAACGCCGCCAAGCTGGAAGAGATCGCGCCCTATCTGGCGGTTCGCCTCGAAACCTCGGAAGATTCCGAGCGCGACCTTCTGCTGGTCGCCGAGGCACTGGGCAAAAAGGCCGAGGGCGAAAAGCTCATCACCGATTTCCACGCCGAGTTCGACGCTCTGAAGGCCAAGGCGCCTCGGGATCGTGGCGTGAAGTACCTCTACTTTTATGGTTCTGGTGAAGCCCCCTGGACCTTTTACGAAGACGACGTCACCGCCTCGATCCTGACCGCGCTCGGCGGGGTCAACGTCGCCGGCAAGAACCCGACGCCTGAGGTTCCCGACAACACCGCCTTCGAGATGAACCTCGAAGCCATGCTGGTTGCCGATCCCGACGTCATCATCGTCTACGATTACGGTCCGGATCGCCCGTTCGAAACCAACCCGATCTGGTCGTCGCTGCGCGCTGTCCAGCAAGGCAAGGTCCATTTCGTCGGCGATCACTGGATTGAATCGCACGGCCCCATCGCCCGCCGCGTCGTCATCAACGAGGCTGCAGCAATCCTCTATCCCGACACCTTCAAGGCCGAGACCCCGCGCACCATCGCTGGCCGCATCCTCGCCTGAGCAATGAACTTGACGCGCGACATGGCGAAATCCTCCCCCCTGTCGCGCGTCATCACTGACGCGCGCCACATACTGGAGCTGGCGGTGCCCTTGGCGCTGACCCAGCTTGCCCAGGTGGCGATCTCGACCACCTCGATTATCGTGCTCGGCCTGCTCGGCTCCGCCGAGCTCGCAGCCGGCGGCCTGGCCATCGGCCTGTTCAACCTGCTGCGCACGATGGGTGTCGGCCTCGCCGTCGGCACCGCCAACCTCGTCGCCGAGGAGACCCGACGCACGGGCGACGCTGGCAAGATCGCCCGCTATGCCGCCGCGAGCCTGCAGATCTCGACGCTCGCCGGCCTTGTCGCCATGGCGATCATGACCCAGGCCGAGCCGTTGCTGCTGATGTTCGGGCAGGACGTCGATGTCGCGCGCCGTGCCGGCATCTATTTGCTGGCAACATCCTGGGGCATTCTGCCTTGCCTGTGGTTCAACGCGCTGCGCAGCTACACGATCGGCCTGCGCAAGCCGGGACCGGTCCTGGCGATCACCGTCGCCTCCATCGCTCTCAACGCAGTACTCGCCTATGGCCTCGCCACCGGCCGCTTCGGCTTGCCGCAGCTCGGCGCGCCAGGCGTGGCTTTCACCGCCGCCTTGGTTCACCTGGCAAGCTTTGCCGCACTTTCGATGCACATGCTGCGCGCGCCGGGCTACGGCGCCTCGCGCCTTCTTCCGGCCTTGCTGCGAATCGACACGCAGGCCTGGAAACGCACCCTGGCCCTCGGCCTGCCGACGTCGGCGGCCTACGGCTCCGAAGCCGCCTTCACCGTCGCCATCGCACTTTTGATGGGCACGTTCGGCCAGGCTGCCCTTGCCGCCCACAACATCGTCAACCAGGTCATCTACATCGCCTTCATGCTAGCGATCGGCCTGTCGCACGGCACGTCGGTCGCCATCAGCGAGGCGCAAGGACTCGGCCAAAACCGACTGAAGCGCCGCTACGGCGCGATCGGCGTCGGCATCGGCCTCGCCATGATGTCCATCATCGGTGCCACCTACATGCTGGCCCCACAGCTGGTGCTCTCCATCTTCGCCGCCGGCACCGAACCGGGCACGACGGAGACGATGCGGATCGCCGCGCAACTGCTTGCCATCGCCGCACTCCTGCAGCTCTTCGACTGCTCGCAGAACATCGGCGTCGGCCTGATGCGTGGCCTTGGCCGCGCCAGGCTGACGCTCGGCCTGACCCTGATCGGCTATTGGCTGGTCGGTTTCCCCGTGGCCGTGGCGCTGTCTTATCCGTTCGGACCGGCGGGCGTGTGGTGTGGTCTCTGCGCCGGCCTCGCTGCAACCGCGCTATTGATTCTGTCGAGCTTTGAGCGCCTGACCCGCGCCTAGCCGGTCTCGGCGGCGCTCCTACATTTGCTTTAGATCGGGGCGTTCGACCGCGCTTCGGGGCGGGCCGCTTGTGAAGCCGGCAGGTTCACCATCCCCCAGAAACGACGAAGGCCGCGGTAAACCGCGGCCTTTTTCGTGGGATATTTGGAGCGGGTGAAGCGATTCGAACGCTCGACCCCAACCTTGGCAAGGTTGTGCTCTACCCCTGAGCTACACCCGCTCGCCGCGGCTCGTCGCCGCAACGGCTGCTATATGGCCGAAGCTCGCGGCGAATGCAACAGGGAAAAACCGCTCTTTCTTGAACTTTTTTCCGCAGACCCGAGAATCCCATATTTCCCCTCGGGAAGCACCATGCCGGCCAAAGCCGGACTTGTGCAGAAAGCCGGCTTTGCCCATAAACCTCGCGCAACGGCAATTCCCGGAAGCTGCGATGACCGCCTCGACGACACCCAAGACCCGCGCCGAACTGCTCGCCTATCTGGCCGGGCTCGGCATTTCAGTGACCACCCACGACCATCCGCCGCTCTATACCGTCGCCGATTCGCAGGCGCTGCGCGGCGCCATCCCCGGCGGGCACACCAAGAACCTCTTCCTCAAGGACAAGAAGGACAACTTCTTCCTGGTCACGGTGGACGAGGAGGCAAGCGTCGACCTCAAGCAGATCCATCAGCTCATCGGTGCCTCGAGCCGGGTCTCCTTCGGCAAGCCCGAGGCGCTCATGGAACTGCTCGGGGTCGTGCCTGGCGCTGTCACCGTCTTCGGGCTGATCAACGACACCTCGGCCAGGGTTAAGCTCGTCCTCGACAGCGCGCTGATGGAAAACGCCGTCATCAACGCCCACCCGCTGACCAACGAGGCGACGACCTCGATCACCAAGGCCGACCTGCTGCGATTCGTCGAGGCAACCGGCCATGATGCTGTTATCTTGAAAGTCTCGGGCTGATCGCCACATGGTGGACGGACAGCCGCTGGGCCAGATCGCCGGCAGAAGATAGCGAATACCGGAAGAGTGAAGATGAGCAACGAAAGCAATCCCTTCGGCGGCATGAGCAGCCAGTACGCCACCAATGTGCAGTTCGGCGCGGCACCCGCCAACGCTGCCGCCCCCGTGGGCGATCTCATCAAGGACACGACGACGGCGGCCTTCAGCGCCGACGTGATCCAGGAATCGCGCAAGCAGCCGGTGCTGGTCGACTTCTGGGCACCGTGGTGCGGCCCGTGCAAGCAGCTGACCCCGGTCATCGAGCGCGTCGTCCAGGCTGCCGGCGGACGGGTCAAGCTGGTCAAGATGAATATCGACGACCATCCTGCTATTGCCGGCCAGCTCGGAATCCAGTCGATTCCTGCCGTTATCGCCTTCAAGAACGGCCAGCCGGTCGACGGCTTCATGGGTGCGGTGCCCGAGAGCCAGATCCGCGACTTCATCGACAAGATCGCCGGCAAGGATGGCGGACAGCCTGAGATCGCCGAGGCGCTTGCAGCCGCGGCCGAGGCACGCGACGCTGGCGACCTGCAGACGGCGGTGCAGATCTACGATGCCGTGCTTGAACAGGTCCCCGACAACATCGACGCCATCGCAGCGCTTGCCGACATCCTGTTCGAAGCAGGTGACGTCGAAGGCGCAAACGAGATTCTGGCACGCGCGCCTGACGACAAGAAGGCAGCCGCTGCCCTTGTTTCGGTCCGTGCTAAGATCGCACTCGCCGAAGAAGCGGCAGCGCTTGGCGATTCCGCCGAGCTCGAACGCCGGCTGGCGCAGAACCCAGGCGATCACCAGGTACGTTTCGATCTCGCCATGATCCAGAACGCCAAGGGCCTGCGCACCGAGGCTGCCGACAACCTGCTGGCCATCGTCAAGGCTGACCGGACCTGGAACGACGACGGCGCCCGGGCACAACTGCTCAAGCTGTTCGAAGCCTGGGGCTTCACCGACGAGGTGACGCTTGCGACGCGCCGCAAGCTGTCGTCACTGCTGTTTTCGTGACCGCACAAGCGTTGCGGTCTTGCGTTTGACCGCCGCTACCCCAGATGAGTAGCAGCTGAGGAAAAGATGCAGGCAGGAAACGCGCATTACCGGCTCGACAGCGATCTACCGACAACGCTGGCGGTGTTCCCCCTGACGGCTGCCTTGTTGTTGCCGGGCGGGCGCATGCCGCTCAACATCTTCGAGCCGCGCTACCTCCAGATGATCGACGATGCGATGGCCGGCTCGCGGCTGATCGGCATGATCCAGCCCTCGCTCGACGGCAATCTGCGCCCCGACGGCGAACCGGCGCTCTGCCCGGTCGGCTGCATCGGCCGCATCACCTCGCTCGCCGAGACCGGTGATGGCCGTTACCTGATTTCGCTGCAAGGCGTCTGCCGTTTCCGCGTCGCCCAGGAACTGGCCGTCAAGACGCCGTTCCGGCAGTGCAAGATCACCTCCTTTGCAGCGGATCTCGGCGAGGACAAGGCCGGTGCGGAAGTCGACCGGCCCGCACTGCTCAAGGCCTTCCGCACCTACCTCCAGGCCAATGAGCTCGAGGCCGATTGGGAGAGCGTCAGCCGCGCCGACAACGCCATACTGGTCAACGCGCTGTCGATGATGGCGCCCTATGGGGCTGCCGAGAAACAGGCACTGCTCGAAGCCCCCGATCTCAAGACCCGCGCCGAGACGCTGATAGCGATCACCGAAATGGCGCTTGCCCGCGAAAACGAAGATTTCGGATCGAGCCTGCAATAGGCGACGGCCAGGAGAGCTGAATGGTCGATACCAATAAGCGCGACATCGACGTCAAGCTGCTCGAACTTTTGGCCTGCCCGCTGACCAAGGGCCCGCTGAAGTGGGATGCCGAACGCGGCGAGCTTGTCTCCAGGCTCGCAAAGCTGGCCTACCCCGTGCGCGACGGCATTCCCGTCATGCTGCCCTCCGAGGCGCGGCAGATCGGCGACCAGGAGACCGGCTCGGGCGCCTGACCCGCGACCCTCCTTGCCCGTCGCCGCCGGGCAAGATATTGCGCCCCGCATACGCGGCTGAGCGGAGCGGCCTTCGCTTCAGGCAACAGCCTCTTGGACCGGCACTTGGGCGGCCTTGCCTGCCGGCTTCGCCATGCGCGGGATGCCCCCCGCCATTACTGCCTACTTGTCGGCAGGGTTTTTGTGACGTGCCGTGGCGCCGCATGACCTACGGTCCGCGCCTTGCTGTCGCCTGGCATAGCGTTTGCCTGCGTTGTTCATCCCTCCCGTATTCCCTTCCTCCTATTGAAAGTTGCGGCCTTTGGGCATGACGCTGCTCGTCTTGCGGGCAAGCGTTTCGTAGCTCTGCAGCATGCGCGGGTCGCGTGCGGCCTTGTTGGCGGCGCTGGCCCGTCCTTCCGCAACAGGCCGGTCGCCTTGGTCGGCAGTTGCCTGCAATTCCTCCGACATCGTCGCCAGCCAATGCGTCCAGTCCTCCATCTTGTCGGCGACGATATGGATGACACCGGATTCTTTCTGCAGCTTGCCGGTGACGCGGATGAACTTCGATCCCATGATGACAGGCCGGAAGCGCTCAAAGACACGTGCCCAGACGACGATGTTGGCGATCGAATGCTCGTCCTCCAGCGTGAGGAAGATGGCATTGCCCTTGCCCGGCCGCTGGCGCACCAGCACCAGCCCGGCAACAGACACACGCCGCCCGTCAGCCACGTCGCCGAGCCGGGCATTGGGTGTGATGCCGGCACGGTCGAGATGGTGCCTGAGGAAGGCCACCGGATGCGCTTTCAGCGACAGGCCAAGCGAGCGGTAGTCGTGGATGACATGCTCGCCGAGCGGCATGTGCGGCAGATGCGTCTCCGGCTCATTGTCGCCCAGCTGCACTTCGGGACGATCGAACAGCGGCAGCATTTCGGCGGCACTCTTGCCGTCGAGCGCCCGCACCGCCCACAACGCTGCACGCCTGTCGATATCGATCGAGCGGAAAGCATCAGCCTGGGCGAGCAGCTCGATCTCACCGACATCGAGCCCCGAGCGCAGCCAGACATCGCGCACCGAGACGTAGCCCTTGCCGCGCCGCGCGACGAACTGCTCCATCTTGGCTTCGCTCAGCCCCTTTATCTGGCGGAAGCCGAGCCGGACGGCGTGGCTAGTCCTGATGACATCCCGCATTTCGGCATGGCGTTGCTGGATGCGTTTCGGGTCGAAGCCTGAGCGCTCGAGCGTGCAGTCCCAGACGGAATGGTTTATATCGATCTGTCGGATCTCGACGCCGTGGTCCTGCGCATCGCGTACAAGCTGGGCCGGCCGGTAGAAGCCCATCGGCTGCGCGTTCAGGATCGCCGCGCAGAACACGTCGGGATAATAGGCCTTGAACCAGCAGGAGGCGTAGACGAGCAGCGCGAAGGCCGCGGCATGGCTCTCGGGGAAACCGTACTCGCCAAAACCCTCGATCTGCTTGAAACAGCGCTCGGCGAAGTCGCGCTCGTACCCGCGCTCCACCATGCCCTTGATCATGCGGTCGCGGTAATTGCCGATCGTGCCGGTGCGCTTGAAGGTCGCCATGGCGCGCCGGAGCTGGTCGGCCTCGCCGGGCGTGAAGCCGCCGGCGACGATGGCGATTTTCATTGCCTGCTCCTGGAATAGCGGCACGCCCAGCGTCTTGCCGAGGATTTGCCTCAGCTCCTCCTTTGGAAAGTCTACCTTCTCCTTTTCCTGCCTTCGACGCAGATAGGGGTGCACCATGTCGCCCTGGATTGGGCCGGGCCGGACGATCGCCACCTCGATGACAAGGTCGTAGAACTCACGCGGACGAAGCCGCGGCAACATCGACATCTGCGCCCGGCTCTCGATTTGGAAGACGCCGAGCGTGTCGGCCCGGCAGATCATGTCGTAGACCTTGGGATCCTCCGGCGGCAGTGTCGCCAGCTCAAGCGGGCGGCCATGGCGGTCACGCTCGTCATAATGCGCCTCGAGCATGTTGAAGGCCTTGCGCAGGCAGGTGAGCATGCCGAGCGCCAGCACATCGACCTTCAATATGCCGACGGCGTCAAGGTCGTCCTTGTCCCATTCGACCATCTTGCGCTCGTCCATCGCCGTCTTGACGATCGGCACGATCTCGTCGAGCCGGTCCCTGGTGATGACGAAGCCGCCGACATGCTGGGACAGGTGGCGAGGGAAGCCCATGATCTCATTGGCGCGGTCGATCACATGCCGGGTCACGGGATCGGCCTTGTCGAGGCCACCGGCCGTCGCCTCCTTCTCGCCCAGCTCGGACGAATACCAGCCCCAGATCGAGCCCGACATGGCGCCCCTGACGTCGTCCGACAGCCCCATCGCCTTGGCGACCTCGCGCAAGGCCGAGCGACCGCGATAGGTGACGACGGAGGCCGCGAGCGCGGTCCGCTTGGAGCTGTATCTTTCGTAGATGAACTCGATGACCTCGTTGCGCCGCTCGTGCTCGAAATCGACGTCGATATCTGGCGGCTCGCCGCGTTCCTCCGAGATGAAGCGCTCGAAAAGCACATCGACGATGTCGGGTCCGACATCGGTGATGCCGATGCAGAAGCAAATGACCGAATTGGCAGCAGATCCGCGCCCCTGGCAGAGGATTTCTTTCGAGCGGGCAAACTTCACGATCTCGTGGACGGTGAGGAAATAACGGGCGTAGTTGAGCTTTTCGACGATGCCGAGCTCATGCCGGATGATGCCCTGCACCTTCTCCGGAACGCCGTCAGGATAGCGCTTTTTCGCCCCTTCCCAGGTCAGCCTTTCCAATTCCGCCTGCGGTTCCAGACCCGATTCCGTCGGTTCGTCGGGGTAATTGTATTGGAGCTCCTTCAGCGAGAAATGCAGGCTTTCGGCGAAACGCAGCGTCTCGGCCAGGGCCTCCGGGTGATTGCGGAAAAGCCGCGCCATATCGGCTGGCGACTTGAGGTGGCGTTCGGCATTCGCCTTGAGCTCGAAGCCGGCCTCGGCAACAGGCACGCTGAGGCGGATCGCCGTCAGCACGTCCTGCAGCGGGCGCTGGCCCGGTGCGTGGTAGAGCGCATCATTGGTTGCCATCAGCGCCACGCCTGCCATGGCGGCCATGGTTG
>Ga0209902_101087_pt1 | contig 16484 bp, 16 predicted proteins | sample FECB27metaG_FD_188304 | JGI IMG/M metagenome (GOLD analysis project Ga0209902, IMG submission 188304) | Cyanobacterial communities from the Joint Genome Institute, California, USA - FECB-27 (SPAdes) (version 2) | ecosystem: Environmental > Aquatic > Thermal springs > Hot (42-90C) > Microbial mats...
GCGCCCCACGACGATTCTCACCTTGATTGTCGCGCAACTCGCATCGTGATTGTCGCGTCGCACTCGCGGTCGATCGCGATATGGTTTTGATAGCCGAAGGCGGGAATGGCGATGTCGACCGGCGGCATTGTGCCGTCCGCCTGCGGCCTGGCCTTGGTGAACTTGACGGTCCAACGCGCGTCACGGTCCTTCTGCCTGAGCCTGGCCGGACGTTCCTTCCAGGCCTGGGGAATGCGTCCGGCCTTGATCTCGTCCTTCTCTTCTTTGGTGTTGCGCTGCCTGGGTGCAGCAACCAGGCTGGAATCGACGATCTGTCCAGCCATGGCGATGTAGCCGGCCTCGCGCAGCATCGTCTCGAAGCGGGCAAAGAGCGGCTCGATCGCGCCCGCCTTCGTCAGGCGCTCCCGGAACAGCCAGATCGTGCGCGCGTCGGGGACACGATCGGACAGGCCAAGCCCGAGGAAACGCATGAAGGAGAGCCGGTCGCTGATCAGGAACTCCGCCCGCTCGTCCGACAGTCCGTTGGCGGCCTGGATGACCAGGATCTTCAGCATCAGCACCGGATCATAGGGCGGGCGGCCGCCCTTGGCGCCGGTCGCATACGCCAGGGCCTTCTCCAGCTCTGACCGAAAGGCTTCGAAATCGACGGCCTGGGCATAGGCCTCAAGTTGATCGCCGAGCTCGCTCAGACGCTTCAGCCGCTCGTCGACATCGAAAAAGCCCGGCATCCCCGCCATCGCGCTCTCCCCCTGCTTCGAGCAGTCAGAGAATCACGAAACCGCCAAGGATGCGAGGTTCTTCGAACCGTCCAGCTGCGGATCGTCGAGGAGAGCTATTTGGGTCGGCGACTCGGCTCGGCGACGGCCCGCAAGTACGCGATCACGCGCTCGCAATTGAACGACTGGCGCGATGCCGCGCGGGCCGGACGGTTCGGTCCGGTTTCGAGCGCAGGATTTGTTCCGGCTGTGATCGTGCCGGAGGTCGCGGCGACGAGCGGCCTGCTGATGGCGGACGGCAGCGGTCAAATCGAGATCGTGACGGAGAACGGGCGGCGTGTCATCGTCGGCGGAAGCGTCGATATCGATGCGCTACTGCGGATTGTGCGTGGCTTGGAAACGCTGCGATGATCCCGGTTCCGACGGGTGTGCGGGTCTGGCTGGCGACGGGTTACACGGACATGCGCCGGGGCTTTCCGGGCCTGTCGCTCCAGGTTCAGGAGGTGCTTCGCCGTGATCCGTTGAGCGGGCATCTGTTTTGCTTTCGAGGTCGCCGTGGCGATCTTTTGAAGGTGATCTGGCATGATGGCCAGGGCGCCTGCCTGTTCACGAAACGGCTGGAGCGGGGCCGGTTTTTGTGGCCGAGTCCGGCGGATGGGGCTGTGACGATCTCGACGGCGCAGCTTGGCTATCTTTTGTCGGGAATCGATTGGCGCAGCCCCCAGGAAACCTGGCGTCCGACGCGGGTGGGCTAGCATTTAGCTTTTGAAATCGCAGGAAAAATCTGATTCACTGGCTTCGTGATGATGAAGCCGGACAATCTTCCTTCGGATCTCGCGAGTGCCCTTGCGGCGCTGCTGGCCGAACGCGAGGCGCGGTTGCAGGCCGAGGCGGTGGCCGCCAGCGCGCAGGCAAAACTCTCGGACACCGAGGCGTTGATCGCGCATCTGCAGCTGATGATCGAGAAACTGAAGCGCGAGAAATACGGCCAGCGTTCAGAACGCACGGCACGGCTGATCGCGCAGATGGAACTTCAGCTCGACGAGCTCGTGACCGCGGCCAGCGAGGACGAGCTTGCCGCCGTCGCCGCGGCGACGAAGAGCGGGAACATGCGCGCCTTCACGCGCAAGCGGCCGGTGCGCAAGCCCTGGCCGGAGGACATCGAGCGCGAGCGGGTCGTCGTCGGTTCTCCCACCGCCTGCGCCTGCTGCGGGGGATCGCGGCTGTCGAAGCTGGGCGAGGACGTGACTCAGACGCTGGAGGAAATCCCGCGCCGCTTCAAACTGATCGAAACAGTGCGCGAGAAGTTCAGCTGCCGGGATTGCGGGAAGGTCAGCCAGCCACCGGCGCCGTTCCACGCGACACCGCGCGGCTTCATCGGCCCGCAATTGCTGGCGACGATCCTCTTCGACAAGTTCGGCATGCACGCTCCGCTCAACCGTCAGAGCACGCGCTTCAAGGCCGAGGGGATCGACCTGCCGCTGTCGACGCTGGCCGACCAGGTCGGCCACGGCACCTTCGCTCTGAAGCCGGTCTTCGATCTGATCGAGGCCCATGTGCTGGCGGCCGAGCGCCTGCATGGCGACGACACGACGGTCCCGATCCTGGCGAAGGGCAGATGCGCGACCGGGCGGATCTGGACTTATGTCCGCGATGACGGCCCCTTTGCCGGACCTGCGCCGCCGGCGGCGGTGTATTACGCCTCAGGCGATCGTCGTGGCGAGCACCCTCAAAAGCATCTGGCCGGGTTCGCCGGCATCCTTCAGTGCGACTGTTACAGTGGCTTCGAGCCGCTGTTCGACCCACAGCGGAAGGAACAGCCGATCACGCCGGCCTTTTGCTTCGCCCATGCCCGGCGCGGCTTCTTCGAGCTGGCCGACATCGCGAAGAAGGCCCGCGACGGCGTGAAGGGCAAGCCGGTCTCTCCGCTCGCCCTGGCGGCGGTGAAACGCCTCGACGCGCTGTTCGAGATCGAGCGCGCGATCAACGGGCGCAGTGCCGAGGAGCGGCGGGCGGTGCGCCAGGAGAAGAGCAAGCCGCTTCTCGAGGACATGCATGACTGGTTGCTACGCGAGCGAGAGACACTCTCGCGCTCTGCCGAGGTCTTGAAGCCAATCAACTACATGCTCAGGCGCTGGGCCGACTTCGCACGCTTCCTCGATGATGGCAGGATCTGCCTCAGCAACAACGCGGCCGAAAGAGCGCTGCGAGGCATTGCTCTGGGGCGGCGCAACTGGACCTTCGCCGGCAGTCAGCGCGGCGCTGACCGAGCCGCCGTCATGCTCACCCTCATCGCCACGGCTCGCCTCAACGATGTCGATCCGAAGGCTTGGCTCGCCGACGTCCTGGCCCGGATCGCCGATCTGCCCGTCTCGCGTCTGCACGAACTGCTGCCGTGGCAGTGGCGGCTCCTGAGCGAAGCAGAAAACCCTGCAGATCAGAAGGCCGCCTGACCTTCACATGCCGCCATCATAGCCCCCGCGGCGCTCGCGCGAAGGCTTCCGTTATGCGGTCCTCCTCGTATGCGTACCGTCTGCTGATGCAGCGGCACGCTCCATTCTGTACAGAGGCCCCTTGCCAGTAGCTCACACTTTATTTTAACCCAATACGCCGCTGCGACGCTCGTCTAGCAGGCTGTTGAAAGAAGTTGTGGATCGGCACCACAGCCTGATCCCACCGGAAGTAGCCCTAAACCACTCAATTATAAAGGTTTTCTTCATTGAGAGAGGGGGTCACGATCGGTGCCGATCATGACCCCCCCTCTGACGGGCAATATGCCATTCAAGTCAGCGGGTTAAAGGCAGAATTCTTGGGGTCAATCTTCAGCGCTTATTCACAGTCGGGCGGCAGCCGCGAGCGGTAGGTGTGGTTTGAACCATCATTCAGGGTCGCGTGTGTTGGTTTGCCGGCACCTTGCTTGACAGCGATGGGCAAGAAAGTGGCCATGACGCCGTGATGCTGATGTGTGATCGGAGGGCCAAATGGCGCGGACGTCCCTGAATGCTGCTGCCCTGGCCGCGCTCGGGCCGGAGAAGCTTGCCCGTATCGTCTTCGACGAGGCTGAGCGGAACGCCGCATTTCGCAAGCTGGTCATGGCTGCGCTTGCCGCGGTGAAGGGCCCGGACGCTGTCGCCAAACTGATCGATCGACGTCTGTCTGCCCTCGAGCGCGCCCGTGCGTTCATCGACTGGGATAAGGCGAAAGCCTTCCAACTCGATCTGACGGCTACGGTCAGGACGATTTCCGACGAGCTTGGCGATGTCGATCCGGCGAGCGCGGTCGAGCGGATGCTGCGCTTCATCGCCACGCATGAACCCGTCTTCGAGCGTATCGATGATTCCCTTGGCAGGATCCAGGGCGTCTATGAGACGGCCGTCGCCGATCTGGGCGAGTTGGCACCCCGGATGGCCGAGGATCGGCGTCAATTGCTGCCCGAAATGGTGATGGCGGCGCTCGGTGACAGCACGCATGGCTATCTCGTGGACGTCGCTGACGTGATCGCCAAGCACGTCCCGGACGATGCCTTGCTAGCGTGGGACGGGCGCCTCTCGGCGATGATGACCAAGGGTTCTCAGACGACGACGCGTGGGTCGGATCGAGCCCAGGCTTCCATCGGACAGTTGCGCTCGCTGCGCCAGGCCGTGGCGGAGGCGCGCGGCGACCTCGACGGTATGATCGCGATCGAGGCGGCCAAGCACCCCAACGTCCAGGACACGCTCGGTATCGCGCGCCGGCTTCTCGAAGCCGATCGGGCGGGCGAGGCCCTGATATGGGTTCGCAAGGAGCAGCGGCCCGCGATCCGTTACTCCAGCGCCAGCGATCTCGCCGACGGCACCCCGCCGCGCGACCCACTCTCGCTCGCACGAGTGGGCCTGGAGGCGGAGATTCTCGAAGCGCTCGGCGACATGCCGGCGGCTCAGGCTCTGCGCTGGTCAGCCTTCGAGGCGACGCTCGACGCCGAGATGCTGCGAGAGCATATCGGCAAGCTCGCCGATTTCGAGGAGTTCGAAGTCATCGACCGGGCCTTCAGCCACGTGTTTGCGGCCAAGCAGAGTTATCTCGCGATCGAGTTCTTCATTCAATGGCCGCATCTCGGCAACGCCGCAAAGCTTGTGATCGACAGGCGCGCCGGCTGGAGCGGGAGCGCGTACTACGTTCTCGCCCCGGCGGCGGATCTTCTCGAGCACGATCACCCGCTCGCGGCGACGATTCTCTACCGCTCGCTGCTCGACGACATTCTTGGTCGTGCGAAATCGGCGGCTTATGGCCATGGCGCGAGCCACCTCGCGAAGCTCGACGCCATTGCGCCGCTGATCGAGGTGGAGCTTGTCGGGATGGGTCTTGGTAATCAAGCCTCCTATCGGGCGGATCTGCGCAAGACCCATGGCCGAAAAGTCGCGTTCTGGAACCTTGTCGAGAAGAGCCGTTGAGCGGCGTGGAGGCATCTCGAGACTATGAATAGGCACCCGCTTTCAACTTCCGAGGTGAATCGTGCTTGACCTCACAAGAGTCGATTTTGTCGCAGTGATGACAAGAGCCTTGCTCCGATTACACGGGGTCAGACTTGCGCGCCTAGCCGTAGCCGACCCGCTCACACGTCCTTGGAGTCGCGGAGAAAACGTCGCAGCCAGACGTCAAGGTAGTGGCCAACCAAGATTTGCGGAGGTCGTTGGTTGAGAAAACCAAGCTCAACCCTGAGCGTCTGGTTTGAGGCAGACCTCCAAGGTCAGGAAGTGGCGCGTCGCGCCCGCGCAAAATTGAGGCAACCGCAACTTGCGTTCAAGCGGGAGTCAAGATGGTCGCCGCGTTGGTCCAATTCATTGTCGTGGTCTGTTGCCAAGCATTGATCACGCTGGCAGCTTGGCAGGCAACAAGATCACACATCGATATTTCGGGTGGTGATGGCCTGATGGGGATGGTGCGCCTTTGAGCGACGAGTTGCCACCGAAGACATCCTTGCCTCTGCGAGAAGCGTTTGCTTGTCCCTATTGCGATGCTGAGATAACCGCCACGGCGCTCTCCTGTCGCGCATGCGGACGCGACCTGACCGCCGTCCTGCCTCTGCTGCGTCGCCTCGACGATGTTGAAATGCGGCTGAGTGCCATCGAGACGCGTGAGGAGGCGCGGCAATCCAAGCCGATGGCCCCCGCCGCCGAGACCTCTGATGCCGACGGCTCGGAGAATGGCTTGGAGGGTGTGGCGCCCGCTGTGGCGCCTGTCGGGTGCCGTCGGTTCTGGGCGCTCGCGCTGGGGTTCGCTATGCTGCTAGCTGCTCATGCGACAGTCGTGATCTGGCTCGACTTGCCGCTTGCCTTGCTGCGATTGGCTTCGATCGCTATCCCATTCGGTGTTGGAGCGATCTATCTCGGTTCCCGCCCTCGCCTGACATGGTTTGATACGGGCGCCGCGGCTCTGTTTGCCATCGTGGCGGTCGGTGCGATGAACGCACTGCTCGGGTGGGTCGACGCCATTCCGATGGCGCCGCAGGGGGCTTCTGCCTGGCGAGAGACCTTTTTCTATATGTTGAGCATCGGTGCTTCGTTTGTCTGCGGCATGTTGCTGCGGATCACTCTGTTTGCGCTTTCGGCGCGCGGCCTGACCTCGTTGCCACGCTTGCGTGACAGTGTCATGGCCACAAACGGCAAGGTGCCGATGGACACCCTCAAGGCGATCGAGCTGACCATTCTGCTCGTCAGCACCATCATATCCGCCATCACCGGCCTGCTGGCCGGCCTCCTGGGAGTGACCCGATGAGACGTGTTCTGCTGGCCTGCTCGATGATGCTCGCGACCATCCTAGGCGCTACCGTTCCGGCTATGACTCAGACCGCGCCGCCCATCCGGCTCATCACCATCGAGGAGGCTAGCCTGCCGTCTTCGGGCGAGGCTGGCGCGCCGGAACGCAATATGACGCGCGGGCCGGGCGTCGATCGGGTGGCGCCGCCTGTGATCGGCATCGACGGACCGTTCCGTTTTGCTATAAAGTTCAAGCCGCGCAACGGCGTGCCGATCGATCCGGCCAGCGTCCGCGTCACCTATCTGCGCCAGCCCTCTGTCGATCTGACGCCGCGGGTCAAGGCGTTCGTCACTGCCGACGGAATCGACGCCCCCGCCGTCGTGGTGCCGCCAGGCAAGCATGTCGTCGAGATCGAGGCGACCGACAAGGAGGGCCGGCTGGGCCGGGGCCGGATCACTCTGACGGTAGATGCGCCGAAATAGCGCTCAACGCTTCGGCGCCGGCGGTAGCAGAGCGACGGCCGGGGCTGTTCCATAGACGGCGGGAACCTGCTTGCCGTCGGTCTTGTCCGAGACGCGGCTCGTGGTGTTCCTCACGACGGCCTCGAACGTTCTCCCTGGCGTCGATAGCGTCTCAAGCAACCCGCGCACGAAGGGACTATCGAGACCGTCGCCATCGAGCGCGGTCTTGCCGGGTTGCGTCGAATGAAAGACGACGCTGTTTCGGGCTGGCAGCGGAGCCGCCGCGAGACCCGCATGGCGGCGATCTGGCAATCTGCCGCCCGCTCGCGAACCTGCCCCCCGCGAGCGCGCGACCGCGCGCGCTTCGACGAACGGATCGTCGCGGCATGCATCGACGATCACCAGCGCGCCGCGTTTAGCCTTACTTGCTGCTGCCGAAAGATCAGCCAGCGCCAAGGCGTCGTTGAAAAGACGGTCGTCGCTGTCAGGTACGGCGTCGACCGGGATGAGGTAGTTCACCCCGCCGATCTCGACCCCGTGGCCGGCATAGAACACCAGCACGACATCGGCCTGCGCCGCGCGTTCGGCGATGATGCCTGGGACCTTGCGCAGATCGTCCTTCTTCAGGTTCTCGGCGAATTCCACGATGTCGAAACCGAGGTCGGCCAGCGCATTGGCCATCACCGCGGCGTCACGGCGCGCATTGGGCAGGCTGGCCAACTCGGTGTAGTCGCTCTCGCCGATGAGAAAGGCGACGCGCTTGAGACCGTCTGGCGATCCTTTGCCGCCAAAGACGCCAATGTCGGCGGCGTTGCGGAAGATCCCTTGCGTCTCGCGCAACAAAGGCTCGGTCAGAAACTTGAGATATGCCTGCGCCATGAGCCGCTCATAGAGATTAGGGGTCGCTCTCGTGGCGGCGATAATGCGTTTGTAGATCGCGATCGCCTTCGGCTTGTCGCCGCGTGTTTCCGCGAGACGCGCGATCCCGAGCGCCGGGGTCCACTGTTTTGGCGTCAGCTTTTGTGCGGCGAGAAAGTGCTTTTCAGCAGCCTCGGGTTCCTTCAGCTTGTCGAGGGCAAGGTTACCGGCCTTGATAAGCAGCTCAGCCCGAGCCTCGTCGGACTCGGCCTTGGTCAACGCACTGGGCTCCCGCGTCGCCGCGATGAGATCGTCATAGGCGGTGCGCAGATCGCCGGCCCGAAGTTCGAGCTCGGATTTGCTGGTCAGCGCGAGACTGCGGAACGGCGGTCCGAGCGCGACTGTGGCGGCGAGATCTGCGCGGGCCCGATCCAGCACGCCCAACCGTCGCAAGAGCTCACCACGCGCGTAAAGCGCGGCGGCGGTCTTCGGTTCGAGCTGAATTGCGCGGTCGAGATCGGCAAGCGCCGCGTTGATGTCGCCGTCGCGATCGTGCTGGAGCGCCCGCTGGACATAAGCCGACGCGCTCTGCTGCGGCTGCTGCATCGCCCGACCGATATCGGCTGCCGCCTCCGAGGTGCGGCCGATGACCTGGTTGATCGCGACGCGAAACGACAAGGCCTCGGATTTCAGCGGGCCGTCGATGTTGATGGCTGTGTCGATGTCGCCTAGCGCGTCGCGGACCTGCGCGAGGGTCGGCGGTGAATAAGCAATCGAACCGTCCTTCTGCTGAATGTCGGCGGCTCCCTTCATCACGACCTGCAGAAAGCGCATGACGCCTCGAAAATACGCTGCTTTCTGCCAATCAACGTCGCTTATCGGTCCCGCCAGCACGCGCCCGCATGCCGCCTCTGCCACCGCCATCTCTGCTGGTGGTAGCACGGTGGTCTTGATGCGGTCGTCAGCGCAGATTGCTAGGTCTGCCGAGGCCTGCGCCTTGACCGGCTTCGGCATCACCGCGGCGAGTAGCAGCAATAGCAGGGAAGCATATCTGATTAATCGACGGCGCATCGTCATCCCGAAATCAAGGTGTCTGCCCTAAGGTAGAGGCCCCAGTGAAGTGCTGACAATCCCCCCTCAATGCGCGCTACATCACTTTTGATCAGATCAAATTTAATGTCAGCTCATTGGCGGGTGAGCAATGTCTGGATCTTGCGCTTCCGCCCAGCGCTCGAACCAACCTTCAACCAGCTGCAGGACGAGGACATTGATCGATATCGTCAATCTAAAACGACGCGAACCGCCCCCCTCGCGGCGCTCGTCGCGTGCGCCGCATAGGCTCGCAGCGCCGTCGTCACCTTGCGCTTGCGCGGCGCGACCGGTTTCCAGGCGTCCTCGCCCTTGGCCTCCATCGCGGCGCGGCGATGCGCCAGCACCTCGTCGGAAACCTTCAGGACGATGCTGCGGTTGGGGATGTCGATCGCGATGACATCGCCGGTCTCGACCAGCCCGATCGCGCCGCCTTCGGCCGCTTCCGGCGAGACATGGCCGATCGAGAGGCCCGACGAGCCGCCCGAGAAGCGCCCGTCGGTGACCAGCGCACAGGCATTTCCGAGCCCCTTCGATTTGAGATAGCTCGTCGGATAGAGCATCTCCTGCATGCCTGGCCCGCCGCGCGGACCCTCATAGCGGATCAGCACGAGTCACCGGCCTTGATCTTGCCGTTGAGGATGCCGTCGACCGCCGCGTCCCTCTCGAAGATTACCGCCGTGCCGGAAAAGGTCAGGATCGAGGCGTCGACGCCGGCCGTCTTCACAATGCAGCCGTCGAGCGCGATGTTGCCGTAGAGCACGGCGAGCCCGCCATCCTGCGAATGGGCATAGGCCTTGTTGCGGATCACGCCACCGGCGCGGTCGAGGTCGAGTTCCTCATAGCGCCGCTCCTGGCTGAAAGCGACCTGCGTCGGCACGCCGCCCGGCGCCGCGCTGTAGAAGGAGCGCACGCTCTCGCTCGCGGTCTGCTTGACGTCCCAGCGCGAAAGCGCCTCGGCCATCGTCGCCGAATGGACGGTCGGCAGCGAGGCGTCGATCAGGCCTGAGCGGTCGAGTTCGCCCAGGATCGCGATGATGCCGCCGGCGCGATGGATATCCTCCATATGGACGTTGGCGACGGAGGGGGCGACCTTGCACAGGACCGGAACGCGCCGCGACAGCCGGTCGATGTCGGCCATGGTGAAGTCGCACTCGGCCTCGTGTGCCGCCGCCAGCAGATGCAGCACCGTATTGGTCGAGCCGCCCATCGCGATGTCGAGCGTCATTGCGTTCTCTAAGGCCTTGAAGCTCGCGACATTGCGCGGCAGCACCGAGGCGTCGTCCTGCTCGTAATGCCGGAAAGCGGCGGCCCGCGCGGCTACGACGCGGGAAAGAAGATCAAAGGCCGCAAGCGCCACATCGTCACCGATACGCAAGGCCATCTGGTCGGCCTTATCGTGCATCCCGCCGATCTCCAGGATCGCGATGGCGGCTCGCTCGTTCTCGCCTCGATCCGCAGGCTCTATTCGTGGCTGCGTCACGTCTTCGCCGATGGCGGTTATGCCGGCGACAAAATGCGCGGCGCCCTGGCAAAGGCCGGACGCTGGAAGATCGAGATCATCAAGCGGTCCGATCGCGCCAAGGGCTTCGAAGTCCTGCCACGTCGATGGGTCGTGGAAAGAACATTCGCATGGCTCGGCCGATGCCGCAGGCTCGCCAAAGACTTCGAGGCCACGGTCGAAGCGCCACCGCCTGGGTTCTCGTCGCCCACATCAGAGCCGTCACGCGACGCCTCGCAAAGCCCTGATCGCGTTCAGATCGTTTCGAGTCCGACTCTGAGAGCGCCAGATCCAAAGCCTGCCACGGTCGTGGCAGGCTTTTTTGTCATGTTGCGAGATGGCCTTGGACGCCTGGACAGGTGTAGTTCAGTTGCCGAAGAAGGCGCAAACGCTCGGCGGCATCATCCACTCGATCGAGAAACGTATGCAACATTGGTTGAGCAAGGAGAAGAAGCCTGTGGCGGTCACATCAGAACAGATGGCGAAAGATCTTCGCGCGATGAATGATGCGGTTTCGCGAACAACCGATCTTCTGGATGGCGCAACCAAGGACCAGTTCCGCGAGACATCGGCGCGCTATCTCGAAACGCTGGCGATGCCGGTCAGCAAGCGGCCGCACGGGAGGGCCGCGAGGCTGCCGCGGCCGTTGAAGCGGTTCGGGTGCTCATGGAAGCGCCCAGCCAGCCCCTGCCGAAGGCGCTGATCCAGCCGGACGCTCTGGCGAAACTGAAGGCCGAACAGGAAAAGCTACTCCGTGCAGTTGATGCGGATCGTGCAACGTCAGAGTCCGCCAAAGATCAGCGATTGAAGTAGCATTCTGCCGCGACGGCTAAATTTGCTTTAGCGCTTTAAGATTGCAATTATCTACGCCGTCAGTATTTTGAAATCGATTATGTGAACTGAGCACGGGCGCACGAAGACTCAAGGAGTCGGCGCAATTCACACGGGCGCACCGGCGTTCCATGTCCAGCCTAATCTACGACGACCGGCAGCCGCTCGAGCCCACGCAAGATTAGGCCCGGCCGCCAGCGCAAGCGCGTGATCTCGACACCTGCCCGCAGGGCCGGGAACCGGTCAAGGAGATCGGCGAACGCGACCCGCCCCTCCATGCGGGCGAGGGCTGCGCCGACGCAGTAGTGCCCGCCTTCGCCGAAGGTCAGGTGACGGTTTGGATCGCGCGCATGGTCGAGCTGGTCGGCGGCGCGGAACTGGTCTTCGTCGCGGTTGGCCGACGCTATGGCGCCCAGCACCAGGGCCCCGCGCTGGATCGCGACGCCGGCAATCTCGATGTCTTCGCGTGCATAGCGATGGGTCGAGGTCTCGACCGGACTCGAGAAGCGCAGCAGTTCCTCGACCGCGGTTGGGATCAGCCCCGGTTCTGCGCGCAGGTGCTCTCGCGCCTCCGGGTGCTGTATCAGCGTCAGCATGCCGTTGCCGATCAGGTTCGTCGTCGTCTCATGCCCGGCGCTGAGCAGGATTGCGATCATCGCCATCAGCTCGTCGGGGCTCAACTTCTCACCATCCTCGCCCGCCGCGACCAACGCGCTGACCAGATCATCGGCGGGCTCGGCCCGCTTTATCGCGATGAGCCGTTCAAGATAGTGCATGAACGCGAGGATGCCGGGCAGCGAAAGCAGCATCCCGAGAGTGCCAGCGCCGGCGGCGATGATCGCGTGCGACCATCGTGCGAACCTAGCCTGGTCGGGCTTTGGTACCCCGAGCAGATCCGAGATCACCGTTACCGGCAACGGCAGCGCGTAATCGGCGATGAGATCGAAGCCTGCGCGGCCCGAGAGTCCGTCCAGCAGCGAGGCGCTGACGGCCTGGGCCTGTGCCTGCATCGCCTGCATCCGGCGGGGCGTGAACGCCGCCTGGACCAAACGCTTCAACCGGGCATGATCGGGGTCGTCCAGCCCCAGCATGTTGCGCGTCAGCGGCGCGAACATTCGGGGCGGCTGGCGCCGGCTGGACGCCGATCCTGGCGCGAGCGGGTTCGCCTGATCCTTGCAGAGCCGGCTGTCCTTGAGCATCGCCGAGACGTCGGCATATCGCACCACCATCCAGGCCTCCTCGCCGCGCGACAGACGGACCCGGCAGACGGGACCCTGCGCCCGCATCCGCGCATAATGACGGTAGGGATCGGCCTTGAACGCAGCGCCGGCGAACCGAGGTGTATCGAGGTCGATCATGAGGCCGACACCGGTCCGGATCGGGGCTTCAGGCCGTCGAGGATGAGCGTGGCAAGGCCGGTCGCGTCCGCGTCTCCGACCGGTTCGTCCAGCAGCCTGAGCATCGCAAGGCCGAAAAACGTCGCGACCAGCAACCGCGACGTCGTGCCCGCATCGGCGGACACGATTTCTCCCGCATCGGCCAACGCCGCAAACACCGGCTGTGGCAATGCGACCGCCGGCTCGATCACCGTCTCGCGGTAGATCTGTCGGATCTCGGGATCGACCAGCGCTTCCGACAGGACCACTCGCAGCATCGCAAGCGCGTCGGGCGTGAGGGCAGCCCAGCGCTGTTCGATCAACCGACGGATGAACTTCGCCGCATCCTCCACCGGGGCAGGCGAGGGATCGCCGACGCTGCCGGGACGCGCCTCCAGGATGCCGAGCAGCAGCGCCGCCTTGTTCTCGAACGTGTTGTAGATCGATCCGTCCGCGACACCGGCCTCGACGGCAACGTCGTGGATCGTCGAACGGTTGAATCCGCGCGCGGCAAAGACGCGGATAGCGGCATCGAGAATATGCCGCCGTTTCAGAGCCGTAGCTTTTTCGCGGAGAGAAGGGCGTGTCCTCATGAGTCATCTCTCAGAAATATGAAGCTATATTCATATCTCAGCTGCCTGCTGCGGGCAAGCCTGATACCGGGCGAGAGCTCGGGGTGGCGGCGCTGCATCTCCTCGAAGATGGCCACCGGCCTCAACCCCGGCGCTTGCAGCATCGGCACGATCTCGCCATCGAAGATCTCGGCCAAGCGTGATCCCGAGGTCGGTATGAGCCGTCTGTGAGGTTCTCGGGCTTGGAGATGCGCTCGATCGCCTTCATATTGAAAGCCGGCGGATGGCTAGCCGGGAATGAGCAGGCGCACGATGGCCGCGTAGATCGGGATTCCGAGCGTCAGGTTGAAGGGGAAGGTGATCGCGAGCGAGGCGGTCAGATAGAGGCTTGGGTTCGCCTGCGGCAAGGCCATGCGGATGGCCGCGGGCGCGACGATGTAGGAGGCGCTGGCCGCCAGCGTCGCCAGTACGATCGCGCCGCCCTGGGACAGGCCGACGAAGACGGCGACGAGCGCGCCGAGTAGCCCGTTGAGCAATGGCGCACAGAGGGCAAAGGCGATGATCGCGAGGCCGCTGTGCCTGAGATCGCCCACGCGCTGGGCCGCCTGGACGCCGAGTTCGAGCATGAACAGACAGAGCAGGCCGAGGAAGAGGTCACCGAAGAGAGGCTTGACCGGCGCGAATCCCGGCTTGCCGACGACATATCCGATCGCGATCCCGCCCACCAGCAGCACGACGCTTTTGCCGGTCAGTGTCCGCGCTACGACCTGTCCCAACGGCGCGCCGCCGTCCTGCGCCTTACCGGCAAGCAGCAGCGCCACGACGATGGCGGGGACCTCCATTAGCGCCAGCAGCACCGTGGCGAAGGGCTCGTAAGCGATGCCGGCAGCATCGAGCCAGGCCAGCACGGCCAGAAAGGTGACGGCCGAGACCGAGCCGTAATGGGCCGCGAGCGCGGCCGCGTCAGCTGCCGTGAACCGCGTCATGGCGCGCAGCGCGCCGTAGCTCCACAGTGGAATGAGCAGCGACAGGCCGATCGCCGCCAGCGCCGGCCGGGCGACATCGGCGAGCGTCTCGGCCGAGAGTGCCGCGCCGCCTTTCAGGCCGATAGCGAGCATCAGATAGATCGACAGGGCCTGGAAGACAGGTTCGGGTAGTCTGAGATCGCTGCGCAGCGCCGTAGCTAACAGTCCGAGCGCAAAGCACAGCGTCACCGGCGACAGCAGATTGGTAGCGCCGAGTTGCAGGGTCGTCATGAGCGTCTCCGGGCCTGAGATCGGCCGAGGCGATCTAACGAGATGGCGTCATTGACAGAAGCGGGCTAAGTCGATCGATTGAATTGTCAACTGCAATGCAACCTGGCGACCGCCGCTCAAGCTTCGCGCGGCGAACCCGCGCTCTGCGCCTCCAGTGACTGCACGATGTGCTCGGCTAGGAGATCGGCGGCGCGGGTCAGGCCGCCCGCGCAGTAAAGCGCTATCTCGGCATCGGGAAGGGTCGGCAGGGCGTAGGCTGCCTGCGTCAGCGTGATCAGGCCAGCTGGCACCATCTCGCGCGGCAGCACGGTCACGCCCAGACCCGCGGTGACGGCGGCCTGCAAGCCAGCCAAGCTCGGGCTGGTCAGGACGATGCGCCAGGGTTTTCCGCAGGCGTCGAGCGCAGCCAGGGCACGCTTGCGATAGACGTCGGGCGCCGGCGCGAGCACGAGCGGCACGGGCTCGTCCTGCGCCAGCATCAGGCGCGGACTCGCCGCCCAGACCAGCCGCTCGCGCCAGACGCCCGTGCCGGAGGCGCTTCCTCCGTCGTTTCGCCGCCCCTGCGGCTCGCGCTTGAACAGGACGAGGTCGTATTGGCCTTTCGAGAAACCGTCGAGAAGGTTGACGGTGAAGTCGCAGGTCACGTCGAGCGCGACGCGCGGATGGGCGCGGGCGAAGCGCGCCAGCACATCCGAGAGATGAAAGGTCGCGAAATCCTCTGGCGTGCCTAACCGCACCGGGCCGTCCACCTCCGGCTCCATGATCCGCGAGCGCGCCTCGTCGCAAAGATGCAGCACCTTGCGGGCGCATGCGAGCAGGACTTCGCCCTTGGGCGTCAGCGTGATCGTGCTGCTCCTGCCGCTGCCCCGGCGGGCGAAGACGGCGTGCCCGAGACCCTCTTCGAGCTTCCTGATCTGCAACGACACGGTCGATTGCGTCAGCCCGATCCGCTCGGCTGCGCGGGTGAAGCCGCCGCTGTCGGCGATGGCCGCGAAGGTGCGCAGCAGGTCTAGATCGAAGGGTGGCAGGGGTGTCGGCATCATGCCTCGACGGGAAGGCGATCTGGTCGAGAGTTCAGAATCTGGGCAAAACGTCAAGGTCGTGAAGCAGATTGAGACGCCTCGATTGCCTTGCTGCTCAAAGCAGGGGAGAGCGCGATGGCGGGGATGCCGGGCTTTTTCGATGTCGACGAGCGGCTGAAGCGGCTGAGCGAACTCGGCGATCAACTTGAGGCCTATGCCCAGGCCGTCGATTTTGAAGCCTTTCGGTCAGAGCTGGAGAAGGCCCTGGCGTATGCGACCGGCGCCGAAGGTGGTGGCCGGCGTCCCCGAGCATGACGAGATCGGGCGGGACCATCTCGCGCGGCAGGACTGTCACGCCAAGGCCTGCGCGCACCGCAGCCTGCAGTCCGGCGAGGCTCGGGCTGGTCAGGACGATCCGCCAGGACTGGCCCGTCGCATCGAGGGCCGCCAAAGCGCCGCGCCGGTAGACATCGGGCGCTGGCGCGAGCACCAGTGGCAGCGGTCCGTCCGGCGGCAGCACAAGCCGCGGGCCTGCGACCCAGACGAGGGTTTCGCGCCAGACGCCGGTCCCGCCGGCATGCGCCTGGTCGACCGCGCGTCCGGGCTGGAGCGCGCGTTTGAAGAGGACGAGGTCGTATTGCCCCTTCGAGAAGGCATCGAGGAGGTTGACGGTGAAGTCGCAGTTCACCGCGAGCGCCCCCGGGGGTGGGCCCGGGCGAAGCGCGCCAGCACATCGGCGAGATGCACGGTTGCAAAATCCTCCGACGTGCCGAGCCGGACGACCCCGTCGACCTCCGGCTCCATCAGGCGCGAGCGCGCCTCGTCGCTAATATGCAGGATCTGCCTTGCATAGGTCAGCAGAGCACCTCACCCTGGGGGGTGAGAACCGTGCGCCCGCCACGTCCTCCCTAGCGCTGGAACAGGGTCTGGCCGAGGCCGGTGTAGCACGACGATCTGGATGAGAGCGGCGCGTCAATCAGGATGAGAACTGATTGTCGCGGCGGATTGAGATTGGTGCTTTTGATTGTCGCTGGCAAGGTCAGCCTGGTGGCTGCTCGTTTCCCGC
>Ga0209902_101088_pt1 | contig 16472 bp, 9 predicted proteins | sample FECB27metaG_FD_188304 | JGI IMG/M metagenome (GOLD analysis project Ga0209902, IMG submission 188304) | Cyanobacterial communities from the Joint Genome Institute, California, USA - FECB-27 (SPAdes) (version 2) | ecosystem: Environmental > Aquatic > Thermal springs > Hot (42-90C) > Microbial mats ...
CGTCTCCGCTCACCGCACGCCGCAGCGCATGGTCGAATTCGCGACCGGCGCGAAGGCGGCCGGCTTCAAGGTGGTGATCGCGGGCGCCGGCGGCGCGGCGCATCTGCCGGGCATGACGGCGTCGCTGACGCCGCTGCCGGTGTTTGGCGTGCCCGTCGAATCCAAGGCCCTGTCGGGGCAGGACTCGCTGCTCTCGATCGTGCAGATGCCGGCGGGCATCCCCGTCGGCACGCTCGCCATCGGCCGGGCCGGCGCAGTGAACGCCGCGCTGCTCGCGGCGGCGATCGTCGCCAACGAGGATCCGGCGCTCGCCGAGCGGCTCGACGCATGGCGCGCAAAGCAGACCGCGGACGTGGACGAATCGCCCGAATGAATGTGCTGAAGCCGGGATCGACGATCGGGATCATCGGGGGCGGTCAGCTCGGCCGCATGCTCGCCGTCGCCGCGGCGCAGCTTGGCTATCGTTGCCACATCTACGCGCCCGAACGCGATTCCGTCGCTGCGGAGGTCTCCGCGCACTTCACCTGCGCGCCTTACGAGGACCGCGCCAGCCTAGAGCGTTTCGCCGCCGCGATCGACGTCGCGACCTATGAGTTCGAGAATCTGCCTGTCGCAGCGCTCGCGCCGCTGTCGGCACTGGTGCCGGTCCATCCGGGTTTCGCCAGCCTGGAGACCGCACAGGACCGGCTCGCCGAAAAGCGTTTCATGGGCGATCTCGGCGTGCGGACCGCGCCGTGGCATGCCGTGTCGGACCAGGCGTCGCTCGAACAGGCGGTGGCCGAGATCGGCATGCCCGCGATCCTGAAGACCCGCTTCTTCGGTTATGACGGCAAGGGCCAGGTGCGGCTGAAGACCGATGCCGATGTCGCGACCGCCTGGGACGCGATCGGCGCGCAGCCCGCCGTGCTCGAAGGATTCGTCGATTTCGAGGCGGAGTTCTCGATCGTCATGTGCCGCGCCGCCGATGGCGAATGCGTGTTCTGGGACGCGGCGACCAATGTCCATCGCGAGGGCATCCTGGCGACCTCGACCGTGCCGCCCGCCGGTATCGTCGCCGCGCAGGCGGACGAAGCGCGCGCGATCGCACGCAAGGCCGGCGACGCGCTCGGCCATGTCGGCGTGCTGACGCTGGAATTCTTCGCGGCTGCCGATGGCCCGGTGTTCAACGAGATGGCCCCGCGCGTCCATAACAGCGGCCACTGGACGATCGAAGGCGCGCTGACCTCGCAGTTCGAGAACCATATCCGCGCGGTCTGCGGCCTGCCGCTGGGCGATACCGCCCTGGTCGGGCGGCGTGTGACGATGGACAATCTGGTCGGCGCCGAGGCGGAGGGCTGGCAGGCGATCCTGAGCGATCCGACCGCGCATCTCCACCTCTACGGCAAGGACGAGATCCGCGCCGGCCGCAAGATGGGCCATGTGACTCGGCTGGAGATATAGCGCGCCCGGCCCCGACGAAGGGGGCGGGCCGCCTTAACGTCCCTGCGAACGCCAGCGCTTGATGACGCGGCCCAGTATCTCCGCTTCGCCGCCGCGCTGACGCCAGAGCTCGGTGAAGACCGGATCGCTCGATGCGGGACGACGAACCTCTTCCAGCGTATCGAGCGACACGCGGATCGGGATGGAAACGCCCTCGCCGCAGATGATGCATTCGCGGTTGCGCAGCGCGGGGATGGTGTCGAGGAACCCCTTGGCGCCTTCGGGCATCGCCGCCTTCACGAAAGCCTGGTCGCGTTCGTTGTTGAGGCGCATCGCGATGATCGTGCCGCACTGGGAAAGCACGCCTTCGGCCAGATCCGACGGACGCTGTGTGATCAGGCCCAGCGACACGCCGTATTTACGACCCTCCTTGGCGATCCGGCCGAGGATCTTGCCGACCGACGATCCGTCGGCGTTCTTCTCGGACGGCACATAGCGGTGCGCTTCCTCGCAGACGAGCAGGATGGGGCGCTGCGGCTCGTTGCGCGACCAGATCGCATAGTCGAACACCATGCGGCTGAGCACCGCGACCACGACGGCGGTGATGTCGGACGGCACGCCCGACACGTCGATGATCGAGATCGGCTTGCTGTCGCCCGGCAGGCGGAAGATCCGCGCCAGGAAGTCCGCCATCGTATCGGCGACCAGCATGCCCGAGAACATGAAGCTGTAGCGCGGATCGGTCTTGATCTCGTCGATCTTGGTCTTCAGCCGCATATAGGGGGCGCTGTCGCCCGCCTTGTCGAGCTTGCCCATCTCGTTCTGGATCAGCGTCGTGAGATCCGAGAGCAGATAGGGGATCGGGGAATCGACCGTCAGTTTGGAGATGCCCTCCGCGACGCGGTTCTTCGATCGGGCGGCGAGCAGGCACTTGGCCAGGATGTCTCGATCGAGCTGATGCTCGCTGCCCTTGGACTGGACGAAGACCTCGCAATGCTCCTCGAAGTTCATCAGCCAATAGGGCATGGCGAGATTGCCGACGTCGTAGATGGCGCCGTTCGTCTTGAACGCGGCCGAATATTCGCCGTGCGGATCGATCATGACGATATGGCCCTGTGGCGCCATGTCGCAGATCCGGTGCAGGATGAGGGCGGCGGATGTCGATTTACCGGTACCCGTGGAGCCGAGCAGCGCGAAATGCTTGCCCAGCATCGCGTCGACGAACAGCGCGGCGCGGATATCCTTGGTCGGATAGACGGTGCCGACCTCGATGTGCGGGATCTCCTCGGCCGAATACATCTGCATCATGTCGTCGCTGGTGACGGGATAGATGCGCGTGCCGGGCACGGGATAGCGTGTGATACCGCGACGGAAATGAGTGAGGCGGCCGCTGAGGCGCGCTTCGTTTCCTTCGCCGAGAAAGTCGATCTGCGCGATGATCAGGTCGCTGTCCGCGGAATCGAGGCTGAGGTTGCGGACATTGGCGATGATCCAGAGCGGGCCGACCTTCATCTTTATCTGGCTGCCGACCTGGCCGGCGACGGCGATGCTCGGATCCTCGTCATTGCCCAGGCGACGCAGCGTCGGCGCGTCGAGTTCGATGCGTGCGCCGGATCCGGAGACTTCGAAGACCTTGCCGATCTCGACGCCTTCGAAGCTGCGTTGCTTCGCCGGTGCGGCCGGCTGGTCGTCGGCCGGCGCTGTGCTGATCGGCGTCGCCGCGAAATCGGTCATGCGATAATCCCTCGGGGGCAAAGGCGCCCCGGGTGGCTCTAACCCGGCTGGGTAAATAATTGTTTTACCCTGAACGCTGTTCCCGGTGTCAGCCGCGCCTGAACAGGGCGCCCGCCGCCCAGCCGAGCAGGACGGACAGGGCGGTCGCGACCAGGCCGTAGGCAAAGGGATTATGCTCCGCCGTGTCGGCGACATAGCCCTCGAAACCGGTCTTGCGGATCGCCACGTCGCGGCTCGCGCCCGCGATCACGCGACCGTCCTGGATCAGGAAGGTCTCCGCGGTATAGCGCCCGATCGGCACGCGCGCGGGGATGGCGAGGCGCGCGCGATAGAGGACGCCATCGGTGATCTCGACCCCGCTGGTGCGCTCGCCATAGAGCTGCGTGCGGCTGCGCAGGTCGATCAGCCCGTCTTCGAACCGGCTCAATTCCCCCGGAGAGCCGACATTGGCCGGCGAAAGCTGCAGGTTGTTCAATCCCAGCTCGAAGATGGCGGCGGTGCGCTCGTCGACCATCTGGCGCAACGGGCGGGACGATGCGACCGCGTAGAATGCGGGCGCCGAGCGGAATCGCGCGCTTTCCGCATTGACCCAGATGCCGGCGACCTTCTGCTTTTCGCGCACGATGATCGGCTGGACCGGGCCGCGCAGCACCACCGCGACCTCCGCGGGTTTGGCGGGCACCTTGCCGCCGGGATAGAGGATCGCGCCGAACAGCAGTAGTTCCGCGCCGGTGAAGCTGTAGCGGATCTCGACGTCGCGCTGCGACACGTCGGGCACCAGCACAGGCTTGTCGGCGGCGAGCAGCAGCGGGGCCAGCGCGAACAGGGTCAGGGCGGATGCGCGGTTCATTCGATCATCACCGAATAGATCTCGTCCGGCCGCCAGCCCAGGCCCAGCGCCATGCGGATCGCGACGAGCAGCACGATCGCCGCGAGCAATCCGCGCAGATATTCGGGCTTCATCTTCTGCGCCAGCCGCGCGCCATATTGCGCGCCGATGACGCTGCCGATCAGCAGTAATCCGGCGAGCACGATATCGACCGCCTTGGTGGTGGTGGCATGGACCATCGTCGCGGCCATGGTGACGAACAGGATCTGGAACAGCGAGGTGCCGACGACCACCTGGGTCGGCATACCGAGCAGGTAGAGCATGGCGGGCACCATCACGAAGCCGCCGCCGACGCCGAGCAGCATCGTCAATATGCCCGTGCCGAAACCGAGCAGTAGCGGCGCGAGCGGCGAGATATAGAGCCCCGACCGATAGAAGCGCCAACGCAGGGGGAGCGCTGCGACCAGCGGATGGTGCCGCCGCTTGCGCGCTGCGATCCGCGCGCCCGTCCGTGTCGCGATCAGGGTCTGCACGGCGTCGCGCGCCATCATTCCGCCGATCCCGCCCAGCATGATGACATAGAGTACCGCGATCACCGTATCGATCTGGCCGGTGTCCTGCAGCAGCCGGAAGATGCCCGCGCCCGCGATCGAGCCGAGTATGCCCCCGACCACCATCACAGCGCCCATATGGAAATCGATGCCGTCACGCCGGGCATGGGCGAACACGCCCGAAACGCTGGCCCCGGTCACCTGGGTCGCGGCCGATGCGGCGGCGACGGTGGGCGGGATTCCATAGAAGATCAGCAGCGGCGTCGTCAGGAATCCGCCGCCCACGCCGAACATGCCGGACAGCAGGCCGACAAGGCCGCCCAGCCCGATGATGACGAGCGCGTTGACCGACAGGTTGGCGATGGGAAGATAAAGGTCCATCTCCCGTCCAGCGGGTAGCCCGGAATGGTCGCGCGGAAAAGGCCGCAGCGCATATCGCATCCAGAAAAGACGGGCGCCGCGCGCATGTCGCCCGGCAAGCGCCTGAAAGGATTTCGGATAACCGCTGGATTCGGCGCGGGCTTCGCGCCAATCTGCGCTTTCCAGGTGAGGAGGGCGTTGCATGCTGAGTCGGTCGTGGCGCTTCGCTGTGCTTGCTCTCGCGCTCGCGCCGGTGGCCGCGGTCGGCGACCAGACCGCGCAGGTCGTGCTCGCGACGCCGGGCACGGGCGATGGCGCGATCGAGCGCTTCACCATGCGATTCTCCGACGACATGGTCGCGCTCGGCGATCCGCGCGCGACCGCGCCGGCCAAGGTGACCTGCCAGGTCGGCGGGCAGGGGCGCTGGATCGACACCAAGACCTGGGTCTGGGAATTCGCCAATGCGCTGCCCGGCGGCATCTCGTGCGGTTTCGCGCTCAACGAGGGCCTGAAGACCCTGGCCGGCACCACCATCGGCGGGCAGACCAACTTCACTGTCGATACCGGCGGACCGTCGGTCCGTGCGGTGCTGCCGGGCAGCTATGACGGCGATATCGAGGAGGATCAGGCGTTCCTGGTCGCGACCAATGTCCGCGCCGATCCCGCATCGGTCGCCGCCAATGGCTATTGCGCGGTCGATGGCGTCGGCGAGAAGATCGCGCTCGACGTGCTGAAGCCGGAAGTGGCGGGCGAACTGCTCGCCGGGCTCGGACCCGATCGCTATGAAGTGAGCAATTTTCTCGGCCAGGCGGGCCTACCCGAGGTGCTGCCCGCCAATGCCGCCGAACGGACCAGGGCGCTGTCCACCGTGATGGCCGTCAAATGCCGCCGCCCCTTGCCGCCGGGCCGCGACATGGCGCTGGTCTGGGGTCAGAATATCTCGGGCGGCGGCCGGCTGGCCGGTCGCGACCAGCGTTTCGACTTCACAGTGCGCAAGCAGTTCGAGGCGCGTTTCGAATGCTCGAGGGTCAATCCGCAGGCAGGCTGCAGCCCCGTGCAAAAGGCCTGGGTCCGCTTCTCAGCACCGATCGCGAGGTCGGCGGCGCAGGAGATTCGGATCACCCTGGCCGACGGCAAGGTGTTGAAGCCCGAGGTGGAGAAGGGCAGTGCGCAGACCGTGTCGCAGGTCAGCTTCGCGCCGCCTTTGCCCGCCGCGACAACCGCCAAGGTCACGCTGCCCGACGCGCTCAAGGACGAAAGCGGCCGTCCGCTGGTCAACCAGCAGCGCTTCCCGCTCGACGTGCGCTTCGACGCGCCGCCGCCGCTGGTCAAGTTCGCCGCCAATTTCGGCATCATCGAGGCGGGCGAGAATGCCGCGCTGCCTGTCACGGTGCGCAATGTCGAACCCGAGCTGCAGGGCCGGAACCTGGGCGTCAGCGGCGCCACGCTGCGCGTCGCCGGATCGGACGGACAGATTGCGCGCTGGCTGCGCGACATCGAAAAGGCGGGCGATACCGAGATCCGTACCGAGAAGCGGGGCGGCGAGGATGTCGACGTCAACTATACCGGCGCCAAGCCGCTGATCGCGGGTCAGGGCACCGCGATGAAGCTGCCTTTGCCCGGCAAGGGCAAGGATTTCGAGGTCGTCGGCATCCCGCTCGCCAAACCGGGATTCTATGTGGTCGAACTGGCTAGCCCGACACTGGGCCAGGCGCTGCTGGGCCGCAATGCGCCCCGCTATGTGACCGCGGGTGCGCTCGTCACCAATATGAGCGTCCATTTCAAATGGGGACGCGCCGCCTCGCTTGCCTGGGTGACGTCGCTCGACAGCGGCAAGCCCGTCGCGGGGGCGGCGGTGCAGGTGACCGACTCCTGTTCGGGCGCGGTGCTCGGCAAGGGCCAGACCGACGGGCAGGGGCGGCTGCTGATCAAGGGCGGCCTGCCCGCGCCGGAAACCTATGGAACCTGCGAAGGCAGCGGCGACTCCCCACACCCGCTGATGGTCTCGGCGCGCAAGGGCGACGATTTCAGCTTCACCTTGACCCAATGGGGCAACGGCATCCGTCCCTATGATTTCGACCTGCCTTATGGCTGGCAGGAAAATGCCGACCTGTTCCACACCATCTTCGATCGCACGTTGCTGCGCGCGGGCGAGACGGTGAACATGAAGCATATCCTGCGCAAGCCGGTGGTCGAGGGCTTCAGCTATGCCGGCGGCATGGCCGGTACGCTCAAGCTCAGCCACCGCGGATCGGGCACCGAGTTCGAGCTGCCGTTGACCATCGGCGCGGACGGCGTGGGTGAGACGACATGGACCGCGCCGCAGGGCGCGCCACAGGGCGATTACGACATTTCGGTGGTCAGCAAGGACCGGACGATCTGGACGAACCAGTCGATCAAGGTCGACGAATTCCGCCTGCCGACGATGCGTGCGACGATCGACGGGCCCAAGACCGCGGCTGTACGACCCAAGCAGGTGCCGCTCGACCTGTTCGTCGGCTATCTGTCGGGCGGTGGCGCGGGCGGTCTTCCGGTGCGGATCCGCAGCGCGTTCAGCCGCAGCGGCGGCGCGCCCAAGGGATGGGAGGGCTGGACCTTCGGCGGGCGCGACATGGTTGAGGGCACGGTGCCGCTCAATGGCGATGGCGAGACCATCGAAAAGCCGCTGCCGCCCGCGCAGACCCTGCCGATCTCGCTGTCGGGCGAAGGCACGGCAAAGGCGACGATCGACGTGCCGATGGCGGTGGACGACATCACCGACATGACCGTCGAGATGGATTATGAGGATGCGAACGGCGAGATACTGACCGCGTCGCGGATCGTGCCGCTTTACCCTTCCGCCGTCCGGCTGGGCATCAAGACTGATGGCTGGATGATGAAGGATGACGATCTCCGCCTGAAGCTGGTGGCGGTCGATACCGACGGACGCGCGCTCAAGGGCAAGCGTATCAAGGTCGCGCTCTACAGCCGCGAGGTGCTGACCGCGCGGCGCCGGCTGATCGGGGGCTTCTATGCCTATGACAATCAGGCCCGGACGACGCGGATCGATGCGAACTGCTCGGCGACGACCGACGCGCAGGGGCTGGCCGAATGTCAGCTCGATCCCGGCGTCTCGGGCGAAGTCTATGCGGTCGCGACCACGGAAGACGACGATGGCAATGTCTCGCGCGCCGTGACCTCGGTCTGGCTGGCGGGTGAGGACGACTGGTGGTTCGGGGGCGACAATGGCGACCGGATGGACGTCATTCCCGAACAGAAGGAATATAAGGCCGGCGAAACCGCGAAGTTCCAGGTGCGCATGCCGTTCCGTTCGGCCACCGCACTGGTCACGGTCGAGCGCGAGGGCGTGCTTTCCAGCTACGTCACGGAACTGTCGGGCAAGGACCCGGTGGTCGAAGTGAAGATGCCGGGCAGCTATGCGCCCGACGTCTTCGTCTCGGTGATGGCGGTGCGGGGGCGCATCGGCGGATTCAAACTGTGGCTCGCCGATCTGGCGCGGCGATGGAATCTGCCCTTCTTTTCGCGCGAGGGCGCCCGGCCGACCGCATTGGTCGATCTTGCCAAGCCCAGCTACAGGCTCGGCATGGCCAAGGTGAATGTCGGCTGGGAAGGGCATCGGCTCGGCGTCGCGGTGAAGGCGGACAAGGCCAAATATTCGGTGCGCGAGACCGCCAATGTCGACGTCGCGGTGACGCGGCCCGATGGGCGGCCGGCCGGCGAGGCGGAGATCGCGTTCGCCGCGGTGGACGAGGCGCTGCTGCAGCTTTCGCCGAACGAGAGCTGGAAGCTGATCGATGCGATGATGGGCGAACGGCCGCTGTCGGTCCTCACCTCGACCGCGCAGATGCAGGTCGTCGGCAAGCGCCATTTCGGCAAGAAGGCGGTGGAAGCCGGCGGCGGCGGCGGTGCCGATCTGGCCGCGCTCAACCGCGAGGATTTCCGTCCCGTGCTGTTGTGGAAGGGGCGGGTGAAGCTCGACGCCGCCGGCCATGCGAAGATCCCGGTGCAGCTTTCGGATTCGCTGTCGGCGTTCAAGCTGGTCGCCATCGCGACCGACGGGCCGAACCTGTTCGGCACCGGTGACGTATCGGTCCGCACCACGCAGGATCTGACGATCTTCTCCGGCCTGCCGCCGCTCGTCCGGACCGGCGATTATTACGGGGCGAGCTTCACGCTGCGCAACGCGTCGGACAAGCCGATGACGGTCACCGCGAACGTGTTCCTCAATCCCGACGTGGCAAAGGGCGCTCCGCTCACCGTCACGCTGCCGGCCGGGGCCGCCGCACCGGTAACCTGGAACCTGCCCGCGCCCGCAGGCATCGACAAGCTCGACTGGACGGTCGAGGTGCGCGACGCCGCCGGCAAGGCGCTCGATCGGATCAGCGTCAGTCAGGTGGTCGCGCCGGCGGTGCCGGTCGAGACCTGGGCGGCATCGATCTTCCAGGTGGGCGCCGGCGGCGTGCAGATCCCGATCGCGGCGCCGGCTGGGGCATTGCCGGGCATGGGCAGTGTCGACGTTCGGCTGACCGATACGTTGGCGCCGCCGATGGCGGGCGTCCGGGACTATATGTCCGCCTATCCCTACAACTGCTTCGAGCAGCAATTGTCGCGCGCGATGGTGCTCGGCGATCTCGGCGCCTGGGGCAGGCTGTCCGGCGAGATCCCCGCCTATCTCGATAGCGATGGGCTGTTGCGTTATTTCCCGGTCGACCGGCTCCAGGGATCGGAGGCACTGACATCCTATGTCATGTCGCTGACCGCCGAGGCGGGCTGGGTGATCCCGGAGGGCGCGAAGGCGCGGATGGTGCAGGCGCTGACCGCCGTGATCGACGGCCGGTTGCGGCGCGAGGCGCCATGGGCGGGCGACGACCGGCTGCAACGCATCGCCGCGCTGGCGGCGCTGGCGCGCAATGGCGCGGCGACGCCGCAGATGATCGGCCAGATCGGCCTCGCGCCGCAGGACATGCCGACGAACACGCTGGTCGACTGGTTGGTCGCGGTGGACCGGACGGCGGGGCTGCCCAATGCGGCGCAGCTCCGCGCGCAGGCCCAGCAGGTCCTGCGCCAGCGCATGGTCTATGAAGGTACGCGGATCGATATGACCGACGGCAAGAGCGCGCCGTGGTGGATGATGTCCTCGGGCGACGAAATGGTGCTCAAGGCGCTGATCGCGACGCTCGGCAAGCCGGGCTGGCAGGACGAGACGCCGAAGATGATGGTCGGCGCGGCGGCCCGGCAGCAGCGCGGCCATTGGGATACGACCCCGGCCAATGCCTGGGGTGCGGTCGCGGTCCAGAAATTCGCGGCGCTCTATCCGGCCACGGCGATCGCAGGCACGACGACGGCGACATTGGGCAGCCAGAGCCTCAGCCGGGGCTGGCCGCAGGCGGTGGGCGCGGCGCCGCTCAGCCTGGCGCTGCCGGCGCAGCGGACGCCGCTGATGCTTCGTCAGGCCGGCGGAGCCGGGCCGTGGGCGTTCGTATCGGTGCGCGCGGCGGTGCCGCTCACCCAGGCGCTGTTCGCCGGCTATCGCATCAGCAAGTCGGTCGCCTTCATCGAGCAGAAGGTGAAAGGCCGGGCGACGCGCGGCGACGTGCTGAAGGTGACGATCACGGTCGATGCGACGGCCGATCGCAACTGGGTGGTCGTCAACGATCCTGTGCCGCCGGGCGCGACCATCGTCGGCAATCTCGGCGGCCAGTCCGGCCTGCTGGCCGCCGCCGGCGCGGAAGGTGGAGAGGGCGTGCAGCCCAGCTATGTCGAGCGTGGCAAGGATGCGTGGCGCGGTTACTTCGAATGGGTCCCGCGCGGGAAGTTCGTCGTGTCCTACGCCATGCGGCTGAACGGCACCGGACGATTCGGCCTGCCGCCGACCAAGGTCGAGGCGCTTTATTCGCCCGAGATCCGTGCGGCGATCCCGAACGCGCCGATGGCGGTGGCGCTGAAGTGACCGGACTCGTTCGGGAGAGCCGTCGATCGGCATGAAACGCATGCGAATGCCGGCGTTTCGGAGGGCGCATCTCTGGTGGGCGGCGGCGGCAACGCTTTTCGCCGCCTTCACCGCGCTGTGGTTCCTCACCTTGCCGCCGCCACTGCCCGACTATGCGATGGTCAAGGCGCGGTGGCGGCCGAGCGAGGCGTGGCTCTACGATCGCGACGGGCGGCTGATCGACAGCGTCCGCGTGGATTTCGCCGCGCGGCGGCTGGCCTGGACGCCGCTCGAAGGCATCGCCCCTGTGGTGCGCGAGACGCTGATCGCGTCGGAGGATCGCCGCTTCGCCGATCATGGCGGGGTCGACTGGATCGCGATCGCCGGATCGATCCGCGACAGGATCGAACGGCGCCGGTCGCGCGGCGCCAGCACGCTCTCGATGCAGGTCGCCGCCTTTCTCTCGCCCCGTCTCGCCGCGCCGGGATCGCGCGACTGGTGGGACAAGGCAAGGCAGATGCGCGCGGCCTGGGCGCTGGAGGATCGCTGGAGCAAGGACGAGATCCTCGAAGCCTATCTCAACCTGGCCGGCTATCGCGGCGAGGCGCAGGGAATCGCCGCCGCGGCGCTGTCGCTGTTCGGTCGGACGCCGGATGCGCTCGGGCGGCAAGAGGCGCTGTTGCTCGCCGCATTGCTGCCCGATCCCAGGGCAGGGCCGGGCGCGCTCGCGCGCCGGGCATGCGCTTTGTCGCGCGATGCGGATTGCACCGCTTTGAACGCGGCAGCGCGCGACATGCTCGGGCCTTCGCGCCGGCTGGCGCTCGATCCCGGTCTGGCGCCGCATCTGGCGAACAAACTGCTCACTGCGCCGGGCATGAAGGTGACCACCACGCTCGACACCCGGATCCAGAGGATCGCGGCGCAGGCGCTTTCCCGGCAGCTTCAGGGGCTGGGGTCTGAGCGCGCGCGCGACGGCGCGGTGGTGGTGGTCGACAATGCCACGGGCGATGTGCTTGCCTATGTCGGCGGCGTCGGCGGGGGATCGACCGCGGCGCAGGTCGACGGCGCCGACAGCTATCGCCAGGCGGGATCGACGCTGAAGCCGTTCCTCTACGCGCAGGCGATCGAGCGCGGCTATCTGACGCCCGCATCGATCCTCGACGACTCGCCGGTCCAGCTCGACACCGCGTCGGGCCTGTACGTGCCGCAGAATTACGATCGCGACTTCAAGGGGCCGGTGTCGGTGCGCAGCGCGCTCGCCGGGTCGCTCAACGTGCCCGCGGTCAGGACGCTGCTGCTGGCCGGTGTCGATTCGTTCCGCGACCGGCTGTGGGACACGGGCTATCGCGGATTGACCGAGGACGGCCAATATTACGGCTATTCGCTCGCGCTGGGTTCGGCCGAAGTGACCTTGCTCGAACAGGCCGCCGCGTTTCGCGCGCTGGCGCTGGAGGGGCAATGGTCGCCCCTCAGGATCCGCGAGGACGACAAGCGAGCGGAATCGCGCCGGGTCTTCAGCCCGCAGGCGTCCTGGATCGTCGCCGACATGCTGGCCGATCCCAATGCGCGATCGCAGACCTTCGGCATGGACAGCGCGCTGCGCCTGCCTTTCTGGGCGGCAGTGAAGACAGGCACGTCGAAGGCGATGCGCGACAATTGGTGCATCGGTTTCTCGGACCGGTTCACCGTGGCGGTGTGGATCGGAAACCTGGAGGGCGATTCGATGCGGGCGGTGTCCGGCACCAGCGGTGCGGCCCCCATCTGGCGCGACGTGATGCGCGCGCTCCATGTCGATACGCCAGGACGTGCACCGCCCCGGCCGAACGGCATCGAACAGCGTGCGATCCGTTTCGCGGACGGGATAGAGCCGCCGCGCCGCGAATATTTCCTGGCCGGCACCGGCCAGGCCGTGGTGGGAACGGCGCCGGCGGCATCGCGTCGGCCGCGCATCGTCAGCCCGGTCGGCGGTAGCGTCTATGCGCTCGACCCCGATATCCCGGTCGAGCGGCAGCGCATGGCGGTGCAGGTGGCGGGGGAGGTGCTGGGGCATCGCCTGACCCTCGATTCGCGCGACCTTGGCGATGCCGGCGCGCGGCCGCTGGTGCTGGCCGGGCCGGGCTCGCATCGGCTGAAACTGATCGATCCGGCGGGCAGGGTGGTCGACAGCCTGATGTTCACAGTGCGGTGATCCCGCACCGGTTGACCGGTCCCGACTCCATCGTTATAGGCCGCCCCTGCCTGCGGGCTGGTGGTGGATTCCATCCAGACGCTGTCCTTATGCGGGCAAGCTTGAACATTGCTGATGCGTGGGAAGGCCTGGGGGGCCGTTATGGCCGCCGGGGTCCTTTTTGCATTTTGCATGCGCAGCGCTGCAGCAAAGTAACTGAGAAGGTGAAGGCTTCATGCCAACGATTAACCAGCTGATCCGCAAGGGTCGCGAACCGCAGAAGGCCAAGTCGAAGGTCCCTGCGATGGATGCCAACCCGCAGAAGCGCGGCGTTTGCACTCGCGTCTATACGACGACTCCGAAAAAGCCGAACTCGGCGCTTCGCAAGGTTGCCAAGGTCCGCCTGACCAACCAGCGCGAAGTCATCACCTACATCCCGGGTGAGGGCCACAACCTTCAGGAGCACTCGGTGGTGCTGATCCGTGGCGGCCGCGTTCGCGACCTTCCCGGCGTCCGCTACCATGTTCTGCGCGGCGTGCTCGACACGCAGGGCGTCAAGGATCGCAAACAGAGCCGTTCGAAGTACGGCGCGAAGCGTCCCAAGTAAGAAGGATCGGCTGAAATGGCACGTCGTCGTCGTCCCGAGAAGCGGGAAATTCTCCCTGATCCCAAGTTCGGTGATCAGATTCTTTCGAAATTCATGAACAGCGTGATGCTGGACGGCAAGAAGTCCGTCGCGGAAGGCATCGTCTATGGCGCGCTCGAAACCGTCGAGGCCCGGGCCAAGAAGGACCCGATCGGCGTGTTCCACGACGCGCTGAACAACGTGAAGCCGGGCATCGAGGTCCGCAGCCGCCGCGTCGGCGGTGCGACCTACCAGGTTCCCGTCGAGGTGCGCCCCGAGCGCGCCCAGGCGCTGGCGATCCGCTGGCTGATCACCGCTGCGCGTTCGCGCAGCGAGACCACCATGGCGGCCCGGCTTTCGGGCGAGCTGCTCGACGCTTCGAACAATCGCGGCAACGCGGTGAAGAAGCGCGAGGACACGCACCGTATGGCCGAGGCGAACCGCGCCTTCAGCCATTACCGCTGGTAAGACTGGCGAACGGTAATCAACACCACCATATGATGGGGAGCCGGACAGTCCGGCTCCCCACATTGCTAAGGAACTGACGATCATGGCCCGCAGCCATCCGCTCGACCGCTACCGCAACATCGGTATCATGGCGCACATCGACGCCGGTAAGACGACGACGACCGAGCGCATCCTCTATTACACCGGCAAGTCCTACAAGATCGGCGAAGTGCACGAAGGCACCGCGACGATGGACTGGATGGAGCAGGAGCAGGAGCGCGGGATCACGATCACCTCGGCGGCGACGACCTGCAAGTGGCGCGCTGAAGAGGGCAAGGGCGAAGAGCACCTGATCAACATCATCGACACGCCCGGACACGTCGACTTCACCATCGAAGTCGAGCGTTCGCTGCGCGTGCTCGACGGCGCGGTGGCCTGCTTCGACGGCGTCGCCGGCGTGGAGCCGCAGTCCGAGACGGTGTGGCGCCAGGCGGAGAAGTACAAGGTTCCCCGCATGTGCTTCGTCAACAAGCTCGACCGTACCGGCGCGAGCTTCGAGCGTTGCGTCGACATGATCAAGGACCGCCTGGGCGCGCGTCCCGCCGTGCTGTATCTTCCGATCGGCATCGAGGGCGGATTCAAGGGCCTGGTCGACTTGGTCGAGAATCGCGCGATCATCTGGCTTGAAGAGTCGCTGGGCGCGAAGTTCGAATATCAGGACATCCCCGACGATCTGAAGGATGCCGCCGCGACTGCGCGCGCCGAACTGATCGAGATGGCCGTCGAGCAGGACGACGACGTGATGGAGGCGTATCTGGAGGGCAACGAGCCCGACGTCGCCACGCTGAAGTCGCTGATCCGCAAGGGCACGCTGAACTTCTCGTTCGTTCCGATCGTCTGCGGTTCGGCGTTCAAGAACAAGGGCGTGCAGCCCCTGCTCGACGCGGTCGTCGACTATCTGCCGTCGCCGCTGGACATCCCCGACGTGCAGGGCGTGAAGCTCGACGGCGAGACCCCGGATTCGCGTCCGGCTTCGGACGACGCGCCGCTGTCGCTGCTGGCGTTCAAGATCATGAACGATCCGTTCGTGGGCTCGCTCACATTCGCGCGCATCTATTCGGGCACCCTGTCGAAGGGCAGCTACCTGAACTCGGTGAAGGACAAGAAGGAAAAGATCGGCCGTATGCTCCTCATGCACGCGAACTCGCGTGAGGACATCGATGAAGCGCGCGCCGGCGACATCGTCGCGATCGCGGGCCTCAAGGAGACCACGACCGGCGACACGCTGTGCGATGCCGCGAACCCGATCATCCTGGAGCGCATGGAGTTCCCCGAGCCCGTGATCGAGCTGTCGGTGGAGCCGAAGACCAAGGCCGACCAGGAAAAGATGGGCATCGCGCTCAACCGCCTGGCTGCCGAGGATCCCTCGTTCCGCGTTTCGACCGATCACGAATCGGGCCAGACCATCATCAAGGGGATGGGCGAGCTCCACCTCGAGATCCTGGTCGACCGCATGAAGCGCGAGTTCAAGGTCGAGGCCAATGTCGGCGCGCCGCAGGTGGCGTATCGCGAATATCTGAAGAAGCCGGTCGACATCGACTACACCCACAAGAAGCAGTCGGGCGGCACCGGCCAGTTCGGCCGCGTGAAGGTCAAGCTTCAGCCGGGTGAGCGCGGTTCGGGCATCATCTTCAAGGACGAGATCAAGGGCGGCAATATTCCCAAGGAATATATCCCCGCGATCGAGAAGGGCTTCCGCGAGACGGCGGCAACGGGTTCGCTGGTCGGCTTCCCGATCATCGACTTCGAGATCCTGCTGTATGACGGCGCGTACCACGACGTCGACTCGTCGGCGCTGGCGTTCGAAATCTGTGCCCGCGGCGCGATGCGCGAAGCGGCCCAGAAGTCGGGCATCACGCTGCTCGAGCCGGTCATGAAGGTCGAGGTCGTCACTCCGGAGGATTATCTGGGTGACGTGATCGGCGACATGAACAGCCGCCGCGGCCAGATTCAGGGCACCGACACGCGCGGCAATGCGCAGGCGGTGACCGCGATGGTGCCGCTGGCGAACATGTTCGGCTACGTGAACTCGCTCCGCTCGTTCACCCAGGGTCGTGCGCAGTACAGCATGCAGTTCTCGCACTATGACGAGGTTCCGCAGAACGTCGCGGATGAAGTGAAAGCAAAGCTGGCATAATTCGAGAATCGCCGCTATGGGGCCACGCTTCGAGCACGCCCCTGGCGGTCGGCGATCGAGTTCAGAGAGAAGAAGGTAGGAAGAAAATGGCGAAAGCTAAGTTTGAGCGGACGAAGCCGCACTGCAACATCGGCACCATCGGTCACGTCGACCATGGCAAGACCTCGCTGACCGCGGCGATCACGAAGGTGCTGGCCGAGACCGGCGGCGCGAC
>Ga0209902_101089_pt1 | contig 16440 bp, 14 predicted proteins | sample FECB27metaG_FD_188304 | JGI IMG/M metagenome (GOLD analysis project Ga0209902, IMG submission 188304) | Cyanobacterial communities from the Joint Genome Institute, California, USA - FECB-27 (SPAdes) (version 2) | ecosystem: Environmental > Aquatic > Thermal springs > Hot (42-90C) > Microbial mats...
GCAAGGCGTTCCCACCTCAGGCCGCGTGCCCAACGGCGCCATCGTCGAGCGCGAGGTCAAGGCCCGCTTCGCCGACGAGAACGTGCTCACCCTGCAGCTGTTCAATCCCGATTTCTCAACCTCGGTGCGCATCGCCGACGCCATCAACGACTATGCCCGCCACCGTTTTGGCAAGCGTGTCGCCGGCGAGCAGGATTCACGCGTCGTCGTCATCCGCAAGCCCGAGGGCGTTTCGACCGCACGCTTCTATGCCGAACTCGAAAACCTGATGATCATGTCTGACGTACCCGCCCGGGTCGTCGTCGACGAGCGCACCGGCACAATCGTCATCGGCAACGAGGTCAAGATCTCGCGCGTCGCCATCAGCCACGGCACTCTTACGGTGCGCATCACCGAGCAGCCGCGTGTCGTCCAGCCCGAGCCGTTCTCGCGCGGCGAAACAGCTGTCGAGGATGCCACCGTCATCGAGACGGAAACGCCAACCTCGAAGCTCGCCCTGCTCGACGGTCCCGACCTGCAGACGCTGGTCGCCGGCCTCAATCGCCTCGGCGTCAAGCCGGATGGCATCATCGCAATCCTCCAGGGCATCAAGTCGGCAGGCGCGCTGCAAGCCGACCTGGTGGTGCAGTAAGCCATGGCCATGACCAACGCGCTTTCCCACTTCCGCCGCCACGCCCTTGCCGCGGCAGCGCTCGGCATCGTGTTCGCCGCCTCGGCTCATGCCGAGCAGGCCGCGCCGAAGACCCCTGTGGTCCAGCGCACGCCGACGCGGGTCATCGAGCGCGAGGAAGCCCCGGCAGCCCCCGTCGAGGCAGCCGTGCCTCCGGTCGAGCAGAGCGAGGTCGAGCGTTTCTGCTCCAACATCGCCGACGCCGCCCGCGACCGCCGCTACCAGCTGCAGGCCGAAGAGCTGAAGAAGCTGCAGGCCGAGGTCGACAAGCGCATCGCCCTGCTCGAGGAGCGCAAGACCGAATACGAGACATGGCTGAAGCGTCGCGAGGTCTTCCTGGCCCGCGCCGAGGAAGGTGTGGTCCAGATCTATTCGCGCATGAAGCCCGATGCCGCCGCCGAGCGCCTGGCGGTGATGAACGTCGATCTCGCCGCCGCCATCATGATGAAGCTCGACGCGCGCAAGGCCAGCGTCATCCTGAATGAAATGGAAAGCAAGGTCGCGGCGGAACTGACCCGCATCATCGCGAGCGCCGCACGCCGGGAAGACCCCACATGATCAGAAAAGCCCTCCTCGCCGCAGCAATGGCCAGCCTCGCCGGCTGCGGCTCCAACCTCAAGGAAATCGGCAAGGAGCCGACGATGTCGGCCGTCGGTTCCGGCATCGAGGACGGCAGCTCGTCGATGTACCGCTACCCTGAATCGCCCGCCGCTCCGCCCAAGCGCTTTTCGCTGTGGCAGGACAAGCAGAGCCGCATGTTCACCGACCCGCGCGCGCTGCAGCCGGGCGACATCCTGACCGTCAAGATCGAGATCGACGACAGGGCCCGCTTCCAGAACGAGTCCGAGCGCAACCGCGTCACCAACCGGACCATTGCTGCTGGCCTCAACGTCGAATGGGATGGCGCCAAGACCGGCGGCAAGGGCGACGGCAGCGCCGGCTCCAAGTCGATCTATTCAGGCGACGGCGCCACGACCCGTTCCGAAAAGCTCAACCTGCTGCTCGCCGCCGTTGTCACCGACGTGCTGCCCAACGGCAACATGATGATCCGCGGCTCGCAGGAGGTCCGCGTCAACGCCGAGCTGCGCGTGCTGACCATCGCCGGCATCGTGCGTCCGTCCGACATCGGTCCGGAAAACACCATCCCCTACGAGCGCATCGCCGAGGCCCGCATCTCCTATGGCGGTCGCGGCCGTATCACCGAGGTCCAGCAGCCGCCCTACGGCCAGCAGTTCCTCGACCAGGTCCTCCCCTTCTAGGTCCGGGACATGTCAGACATAGATCAGTTCCTCCCCCAGAAGCCCGGCCCCTCGCTGGTCGTCCAGCTTGGCATCCTGGCGGTGCTGACCGTCGGAGCCATCGGCATGGGCTGGCTGTCGGGCGGTTACCTCAAGGCCGAAAGCACGCCTGTCGAGCAGGCCGAGGCAGAGGCACCCAAGGCGCACGCTCCTGCCAAGGACGCGGTGGCCGAGCATGGCCCGGCCAGCGAAGCCGCCGGCACGCTTGTGCAGCTGCCCGCCATCACTGCCAATCTCGCGGCACCTGACACCATGTGGATCCGCCTCGAGGTGTCTTTGGTGCTCGACGCGCCGCAGTCCGCAGACCTCGCCGAGCGCGTCCACCAGGACCTGCTCGCCTACGTGCGCACGCTCAGGATCCACCAAGTCCAGGGCGCAAGCGCTTTCCGCCACCTCAAGACCGACCTCGACGAACGCGCCTCGATCCGCAGCGACGGCCACGTCAAGGAAGTGCTGATCAGAACGTTGCTCTTCGAATGAAAAAATTCCTGGCCACCGCAGCCATCCTCGCTGGCGCCATGGTGCCGGCGAGCGCTCAGCAGCTCGACCTGAGCCAGCTCGGCAACACCGATGGCGCCACCATCGGCTACATCATCCAGATGTTCGGCCTGCTCACCGTGCTTTCGGTGGCGCCGGGCCTGCTGATCATGGTGACGAGCTTCACCCGCTTCGTCATCGCCTTTTCGATCCTGCGCACCGGCATCGGCCTGCAGTCGACGCCGGCCAACCTGATCCTGATCTCGCTATCCCTATTCATGACCTTCTACGTCATGGCACCGACCTTCGATCAAGCCTGGCAGAACGGCGTCAAGCCGCTGATGGACAACCAGATCACCCAGGTACAGGCGATCGACCGCATTTCCGATCCGTTCCGCACCTTCATGATGCGCAACGTCCGCGACAAGGACTTCAACCTGTTCGCCGACCTCGCCCGCGAGCGCGGCCAGACGGTGTCGGAAGACAAGGTCGACCTCCGCATCCTGGTCCCGGCCTTCATGATCTCCGAAATCCGCCGCGGCTTCGAGATCGGCTTCCTGATCGTGCTGCCCTTCCTCGTCATCGACCTGATTGTCGCCACCATCACCATGGCGATGGGCATGATGATGCTGCCGCCCACGGTCGTGTCCCTGCCGTTCAAGATATTGTTCTTCGTCCTCATCGACGGCTGGAACCTGCTCGTCGGCAGCCTCGTGCGATCTTTCACGTAGATCACCGCGCGTCCGCTCGCGGGCGCGCTATGACAGCTAGTGCATTGGCCGTAGCCCGCTCCCGCGTGCTGCGGCCAACGCGTTTTCGGCGCGCACACAATTCCCGGGAAAAGCGGCAGGTTAATGCGCGTTAACCATACCGCTTAGACCTTTGGTAGCTTCTATCGTGGAGATTGCCCGGCATGGCGGGTGATCCTCACGGAGAGATCATGGGCATGATGCCGCTCCGCCATACCGGTCGGTCCGGTATGTCCCTGTACCATCGCATATCCTAGGGGCGTAATTCCCATGTCCAGCATCAATACCAACGCGTCAGCAATGACGGCGCTGCAGACCCTCGCAGCCACCAACAAGTCGCTCAACGTCACCCAGGGCCGTATCGCCACGGGTCTCCGCGTCGCCGAAGCTTCCGACAACGCCGCCTACTGGTCGATCGCCACCACGATGCGTTCGGACAACAAGGCCCTCTCGACGGTCCAGGACTCGCTCGGCCTCGGCGCTTCGAAGGTCGATACCGCCTACACCGGCATGAACAAGGCCATCGACACGCTCAACGACATCAAGGTCAAGCTTGTCGCTGCCAACGGTGCTTCGGCTGCCGACAAGGAAAAGATCGACACCGAAATCAAGGCGCTCCAGGGCCAGCTGAAGGCCTATGCCGACGGCGCGACCTTCTCGGGTTCGAACATGCTGTCGGTCAACACAACGACCGGTCACGCCGTCGCCGGCACCGCCGACGACGTCAAGATCGTTTCGGCCTTCAACCGCGACGCCGCCGGCACCGCCTCGATCTCGACCATCGACGTCAAGGTCCAGGACATCAAGCTGTATGACGGCTCGGCTGCCACCACCGGCCTGACCAACGGCATCCTCGATGCGTTCCGTCTCGGCACCGGTGCCCGCACCGCGACCGCCTCGGCTCCGACGGCCGGCGCTGCCGCCGTCGGCACCGACACCTACACCGTGGCCTCGCTTTCGGTTAAGGGCTTCAGCGACACCCAGATCGGCGCCATGCTCGGCGTTGTCGAAGGCGCGCTGAAGGAAATGACGACCGCTGCAACCAACCTCGGCGCTGCCAAGAGCCGCATCGAGCTGCAGAAGTCGTTCACCTCGAGCCTGATGGACTCCATCGATCGCGGCGTTGGCCAGCTCGTCGACGCCGACATGAATAAGGAATCGACCCGCCTGCAGGCCCTCCAGGTCCAGCAGCAGCTCGGTATCCAGGCGCTGTCGATTGCCAACGGCAACTCGCAGTCGATCATGTCGCTCTTCCGCGGCTGATCGAACCGTCTCAGGCACTTCGTATCAGGACGGGCCGCACCTCAGGTGCGGCCCGTTTTGCGTTTGCCGGGCACATTGAAAATAATTCTCAAGTTTATCTGCGATGTTTCTAACACTTAGCGATTTGGTAGGGAGTATCGTGGAGATTACCCGGCATGGCGGGTGATCCCACGGGATCATGGGCATGATGCCGCTCCGCCATACCGGTCGATCCGGTATGTCCCTGTACCTTTGCATTTCTTAGGGGCGTAATTCCCATGTCCAGCATCAATACCAACGCGTCAGCAATGACGGCGCTGCAGACGCTTGCAGCCACCAACAAGTCGCTCAACGTCACCCAGGGCCGTATCGCCACGGGTCTCCGCGTTGCAGAAGCTTCCGACAACGCCGCTTACTGGTCGATCGCCACCACCATGCGTTCGGACAACAAGGCGCTTTCCACCGTTCAGGATTCGCTCGGTCTCGGCGCTTCGAAGGTCGACACTGCCTACACCGGCATGAACAAGGCCATCGACACGCTCAACGACATCAAGGTCAAGCTGGTCGCCGCCAACGGCGCATCGGCCGCCGACAAGGCCAAGATCCAGACCGAAATCAAGGCGCTGCAGAGCCAGCTCAAGGCTTATGCCGACGGCGCGACCTTCTCGGGTGCCAACTACCTCTCGGTTTCGTCCGACAAGGACGCCGCCGGCGCCGCGGCAGCCGCAGGCACTGGTGTCCAGGCTGATGCCAAGATCGTCTCGGCCTTCAACCGCGACGCCTCCGGCACGGCTTCGATCTCGACCATCGACGTCAAGGTCGAAGGCCTGAAGCTCTATGATTCGGGCGCAGGCACTCCGGCTAACGTCAAGAACGCCGGCATCCTCGACCGCCAGACCGCAATCTGGAGCTCGAAGGCTGCGCAGTCGGCCTACGACACCTCCTACGCCGCAACGGTTGCAGGCGGTGGCACTGACGCCGCAGCAGCGACGGCAGCTGCCACCGCCGCCGGCGCCGCAGACGGTACTGCCACGTCCATCGCCGGCGTATCCGTCGCCAACCTCGACATCACCGCTTCGGGCGTCACCGACGCCTTCATCGGCTCGATGCTGAGCAAGGTCGAAGGCGCGCTCAAGTCGATGACGACAGCTGCAACCAACCTCGGCGCCGCCAAGAGCCGCATCGAGCTGCAGAAGGCCTTCACCTCGAGCCTGATGGACTCCATCGATCGCGGCGTCGGCCAGCTCGTCGACGCCGACATGAACAAGGAATCGACCCGTCTGCAGGCCCTCCAGGTCCAGCAGCAGCTCGGTATCCAGGCGCTGTCGATTGCGAACGGCAACTCGCAGTCGATCATGTCGCTGTTCCGCGGCTGATCGAACCGTCTCAGGCACATCGCAATAGATCAGGGCCGCACCTCAAGGTGTGGCCCTTTTCATTTGAGAACCAACTTATATTTAAACTCAAGAATATTCGAAGTTTATCCGAGATAACTCAAGTTTATCTCGCGGCTTTTCTGTCAATTATACTTTTAGAAATTTTTGTATGAGAACCGTAGCGGCCATGGCGGGTGATCGACAGCGATCATGGGCATGATGCCGCTCCGCCATACCGGTCGATCCGGTATGTCCCGTATTTCAGCATATCCCAGGGGCGTATTTTCCCATGTCCAGCATCAACACCAACGCATCGGCGATGACCGCGCTGTAGACCCTGTCTGCAACCAACAAGGCTCTCAACACCACCCAGGGCCGCATCGCCACCGGCTTCCGCGTCGCTGAAGCTTCCGACAACGCCGCTTACTGGTCGATCGCCACCACCATGCGCTCCGACAACAAGGCACTGTCCACCGTGCAGGATTCGCTCGGCCTCGGCGCTTCGAAGGTCGACACCGCCTACACCGGCATGAACAAGGCCATCGACACGATCAACAACATCAAGGTCAAGCTGGTCGCCGCCAATGGTGCATCGGCTGCTGACAAGGCCAAGATCCAGACCGAGATCAAGGCGCTGCAAAGCCAGCTCAAGGCTTATGCCGACGGCGCGACCTTCTCCGGTTCGAACATGCTGTCGGTCAAGTCCGACAAGGACGCTGCCGGTGCTAACGCCGCCGCCAACACCGGCGTGCAGCAGGACACCAAGATCGTCTCGGCCTTCAACCGCGACGCATCCGGCACCGCCTCGATCTCGACCATCGACGTCAAGGTCGAGGGCATCAAGCTGTTCGACAGCGGCACGACCGCCAACCTGAAGAACGCCGGCATTCTCGACCGTTCGACGGCGATCTACAGCTCGGCCACCGCACAGGGCGCCTATGAGGCCAAGCTTGCCGAGCGCGTCGCCGCCGGCGATCACGACGTCGACGCCAAGACCGCCGCAGCGACGGCCGCAACGGCAGCAGACGCTGCGGCAACGGTTATCGTGACCAAGTCGGTCCACGACCTCGACATCACCGCTGCCGGCGTCACCGACGGCGTCATCGGCGCGATGCTGAGCAAGGTCGAAGGCGCGCTCAAGTCGATGACGACGGCCGCCACCAACCTCGGCGCCGCCAAGAGCCGCATCGAGCTGCAGAAGTCGTTCACCTCGAGCCTGATGGACTCCATCGACCGCGGTGTCGGCCAGCTCGTCGACGCCGACATGAACAAGGAATCGACCCGCCTGCAGGCCCTCCAGGTCCAGCAACAGCTCGGCATCCAGGCGCTGTCGATTGCCAACGGCAACTCGCAGTCGATCATGTCGCTGTTCCGCGGCTGATCGAACCGTCTCAGGCACATCACAGGGAAATGGGCCGCACTTTGGTGCGGCCCATTTTTATTTGGGATCTTCTTCCGCTCGACATTCCACCAGGCAGCCCAGCCAGCCGATTATTCTACAAATCGGCGTGGTTAATCGGCTATTTCGACGAAAGTTAGAGGTTTAGAAATGTCTATATGAGAATGATGCGTCATGGCGGGTGATCGACAGAGGTCATGGGCATGATGCCGCTCCGCCATACCGGTCGATCCGGTATGTCCCTGTTTTTTGTTGTTTTTTCGGGGCGTATTTTCCCATGTCCAGCATCAATACCAATGCGTCGGCAATGACCGCGCTGCAGACCCTGTCTGCCACCAACAAGTCGCTCAACGTCACCCAGGGCCGTATCGCAACGGGTCTCCGCGTCGCGGAAGCTTCCGACAACGCCGCCTACTGGTCGATCGCCACCACCATGCGTTCGGACAACAAGGCGCTGTCGACAGTTCAGGACTCGCTCGGCCTCGGCGCTTCGAAGGTCGACACTGCCTACACCGGCATGAACAAGGCCATCGACACCCTCAACGACATCAAGGTCAAGCTGGTCGCCGCCAATGGTGCGTCGAACGCCGACAAGGCCAAGATCCAGACCGAAGTGAAGGCCCTGCAGGACCAGCTCAAGTCCTATGCTGACGGCGCCACCTTCTCCGGCACCAACATGTTGTCGGTGAACAGCGGCGCTGCCGCGGCTCCGGACGTCAAGATCGTCTCGGCCTTCAACCGCGACGCTTCGGGCACCGCTTCGATCTCGACCATCGACGTCAAGGTCGAGAGCATCAAGCTCTACGAAGCCGGCGCCGGCGTTGCCACGACCGGCAAGGGCATCCTTGACTCCGAGCGCACTTCCGCTGGCGTCGAAGGCGCGGCTAACGCCGTTACCCTCGGCACCTACGATGCTGCCGACACCTTCCAGGTCGCCACGATGAAGCTGACCGACGGCACGCTGTTCGCCAACGACCAGCAGCTCAGCCAGATGCTCGGCGTCGTCGAAAGCGCGCTCAAGGACATGAACACGGCTGCCACCGACCTCGGCGCCGCCAAGAGCCGCATCGAACTGCAGAAGACCTTCACCTCGAGCCTGATGGACTCCATCGATCGCGGCGTCGGCCAGCTCGTCGATGCCGACATGAACAAGGAATCGACCCGCCTGCAGGCCCTCCAGGTCCAGCAGCAGCTCGGTATCCAGGCGCTGTCGATCGCCAACGGCAACTCGCAGTCGATCATGTCGCTCTTCCGCGGTTGATCGAACCGTCTCAGGCATATCTTAGAGAACGGGTCGCACTTCGGTGCGGCCCGTTTTCGTTTGGCACGGGGCTATCTCAGTCGTCTCGGCCAAACGCAAAAAATTTATATATTTCAAATCTCTAACAAACACATTCGGCGCAAATCTTAGCAGTTCGGTAAGGTTAAGATGCGATTGTTCTCGTCATGGCGGGTGACCCCTTCTTGGCGATCATAGGCATGATGCCACGCCGCCATACCGGTCGATCCGGTATGTCCCAGTATTGCTTTTTCCGAGGGGCGTAATTCCCATGTCCAGCATCAACACCAACGCGTCGGCAATGACGGCGCTGCAGACGCTTAGCGCCACCAACAAGTCGCTGAGCGTCACCCAGGGTCGCATCGCCACCGGTCTCCGCGTCGCCGAAGCTTCCGACAACGCCGCCTACTGGTCGATCGCAACCACCATGCGTTCGGACAACAAGGCCCTCTCGACGGTTCAGGATTCGCTCGGCCTCGGCGCTTCGAAGGTCGACACCGCCTATACGGGCATGAACAAGGCCATCGACACACTCAACGACATCAAGGTCAAGCTTGTCGCTGCCAACGGTGCTTCGGCTGCCGACAAGGAAAAGATCGACACCGAGATCAAGGCACTGCAGGGCCAGCTCAAGGCTTATGCCGACGGTGCGACCTTCTCCGGCACCAACATGCTCTCGGTCAAGAGCGGCGCTGCGGCAACCGCTGCCGACGACGTCAAGATCGTTTCCGCCTTCAACCGCGACGCGGCTGGCGCTGCCTCGATCTCGACAATCGACGTCAAGGTCGATGACATCAAGCTTTTTGAGACAGGTGGTGCTGCCGCCATCAAGACCGGCATCCTGGATGGCCAGCGTCTTGGCACCACAGGTGTCCGCGCAGCAGTGTCCGCCCCTACTCCCGGCACCGACGCGGCCACCGACACCTACTCCGTCATGACGGTCTCGGTTAAGGGCTACTCCGACGCCCAGCTGACCAAGCAGCTTGGCATCGTCGAAGCAGCGCTCAAGGAAATGACGACCGCTGCCACCAACCTCGGCGCCGCCAAGAGCCGCATCGAGCTGCAGAAGGCCTTCACGACGAGCCTGATGGATTCCATCGACCGCGGCGTTGGCCAGCTCGTCGACGCCGACATGAACAAGGAATCGACCCGCCTGCAGGCCCTTCAGGTCCAGCAGCAGCTCGGCATCCAGGCTCTGTCGATCGCCAACGGCAACTCGCAGTCGATCATGTCGCTGTTCAAGAGCTGACGCTTCGGCACCAGAACACTTCCAGTCATGAAAACGGGCCGTACCCCATGGGTGCGGCCCGTTTTCATTTTCCCCTGTCGCCGCCTTTTCCCCCAGGCTGGCGGCGCGGGCTAGCCTCGCGCAAGTTACGGCGAGCATAGATTCCGCCACGTAACGGTAAATGCGAAGGCCTGTCACCGCGCGGTCCTTAATCTGCCGTTAACCATAAGTTCGTAGTTATGGTTAACCAATTGCTATGACGGTTCGGCTGCCGCAGGCAGAACGTACGGCATCCGCAACCGGTTCGCAGCGGCAGAACGCGCGGCTCTGACAGAGGGGGTTATTTCGATGTCCAGTATCATGACCAATGCTTCGGCGTTGACGGCGCTTCAGAGCCTCAACACCACCAACAAGGCGCTCAACACAACCCAGGCCCGCATCTCGACCGGCTACCGTGTCGCTGAAGCGTCCGACAATGCCGCCTATTGGTCGATCGCCACCACGATGCGCTCCGACAACCGGGCTCTGTCCACGGTCCAGGACGCGCTCGGCCTCGGCGCCTCGAAGGTCGACACCGCCTACACGGCCATGCACAAGTCGATCGACACCCTCAACGACATCAAGGTCAAGCTTGTTGCCGCGGCCAACGGCTCGGACGCCGACAAGAACAAGATCGACGTCGAGATCAAGGCCCTGCAGGCGCAGCTGAAGAGCTACGCCGACAGCGCCAGCTTCTCGGGCGCCAACTGGCTTTCGGTGAATTCGACCACCGCAGCCGGCCATTCGGCCGCCGGCGTCCACAACGACGCCAAGATCGTCTCGGGCTTCATCCGCGACAATTCGGGCACCGTCACGCTGGCAACGATCGACATCAAGGTCCAGGGCGTAAAGCTCTATGACGCGGCTGCCACCACCAACGTCAACAAGGGCATCCTCGAAGGCCTGCGGCTCGGAACCACCGGCGTGCGCACCAACAGCGCCCTAGACCCCACGACCCCCGGCGCGACGCCAGCCGCCAATGACGGCTACGCCGTTGCGACCCTGTCCGTGAAGGGCTTCAGCTACGACCAGATCCTCCAGATGGTGAAGGTCGCCGAAGTCACCCTGGCCGAAATGACCGACGCCGCCACCACGCTCGGCGCTGCCAAGAGCCAGATCGACCTGCAGAAGACCTTCACCACCAGCCTGATGGACTCCATCGACCGTGGCGTCGGCCAGCTCGTCGATGCCGACATGAACAAGGAATCGACCCGTCTGCAGGCCCTCCAGGTCCAGCAGCAGCTCGGCATCCAGGCGCTGTCCATCGCCAACTCGAACTCGCAGAACATCCTGTCACTGTTCAAGAGCTGACGCTTAGGCTCCGAAAGCCGGTCTCGACTTTCGGAAGCGCCTGAAATCAGGCGGCAATTCAGCAGCAACAATCCCGACGAAATGCGATGGGCCGCGCATCTTGCGCGGCCCATAACATTTTCGCACAAGCTTCGCGGGCTAGGGTCTCTCCGGAAAGTATTGCGGGGAACTAACGCACGTGCCCGAACAGCTACAGAGCATCGTCGCCAATCTCAGGAGTTTCGGCCCACGCCGTCTCGCCATGCTGGGTGGTATCGCAGCACTGGTGATCGCCATCGTCGGCGTGGCATCCGTCTATCTCAACCGTCCAGCTTACGAAACGCTTTATGTCGGCCTCGAACGCTCCGACGTGAACCAGATCGGCATGGTGCTCGGCGAAGCGGGCATCGGCTTCGACGTCGCCTCCGACGGCACCACCGTCCTGGTCCCTGCCGGCAGTACCGCGCAAGCCCGCATGCTGCTCGCCGAAAAGGGCCTGCCCACCAGCGCCAACGCCGGCTACGAGCTGTTCGACAATGTCGGTTCGCTCGGCCTCACCTCCTTCATGCAGCAGGTCACCCGCGTCCGCGCATTGGAAGGCGAGATCGCCCGCACCATCCAGTCGATTTCGGGTATCAAGGCCGCCCGCGTCCACATCGTCATGTCGGAGCGCGCCAATTTCCGCCGCGACGAGCAGAAGCCCTCGGCCTCGGTCGTCATCCGCGCCGCCAGCATGGATGCCGACAAGAGCGCCATGTCGATCCGCCACCTCGTTGCCGCCGCGGTGCCAGGCCTCGATGCCGAGCGCGTGACGGTCCTCGATTCGAGCGGCAACCTGCTTGCATCAGGCGACGATCCCAACAATTCGAGTGCCGCCCGCTCCATCGGCGTCGAGCGCACCGTCGAAACCCAAATCGAAGACAACATCCGCCGCGCGCTCGCCGCCTATCTCGGCCCGGACAATTTCCGCGCCAGCGTCAAGGCCGACGTCAACACCGATTCGCGCCAGACCGAAGAGACGATCTTCGATCCGGAATCGCGTGTCGAGCGTTCCGTCCAGGTCGTACGCGCCAACGAGAATTCGAACCAGAAGCAGTCGTCGACGCCCGCAACCGTCGAGCAGAACCTGCCCGATGCCGAGGCTGCCGCCACCGACGGCCCGCAGTCGACCTCGGCCAGCGACCGCAAGGAAGAGATCACCAACTACGAGATGAACTCCAAGCGTATCGCCACGGTTTCGAACGGCTATTCGGTGACCAAGATGTCGATCGCCGTCGTCGTCAATCAGCAGCGCCTCGCTGCCATTCTTGGCAAGGGCGCAACACCCGAGGCCATCGCCGCTCGCGTCGCCGACATCCAGAAGATGGTGACATCAGCCACCGGCTTCGACGAAAAGCGCGGCGACCTGATCAACGTCTCGGCGGTCGAGTTCATTGACGGTCTCGACGGCGAGGTCATCGAAAGCCCCGGCATCATGGCCTCGATCGGCCAGCACGCCGGTACGCTGATCAACGCCGCAGCCTTCATCGTCGTCGTCTTCCTCGTCGCCTTCTTCGGCCTGAGGCCGATGGCGGCAGCGCTGTCGGGTTCGTCCGCGGCACCTGCCCTGCCCACCTTCGCCGGCCCGAGCTTCGAGGAGATGCAGCGCGCCTTGCCGAACGCCGACGGCATGGCCTCCTTTGAGGAGGAGCCTGTCGCCCTGTCCGACCAGCGGCCGCATGCCATGGATGACCTACGCAACAAGCTGCGCCCTGCCCCGCAGGACCGTCTCGCCCGCATGGTCGACATCAATGAAGAGCGTACCGCGCTGATCCTCCGCAAATGGGCCGGTAACGAGGTCGCCGCCTGATGTCGCTCGCAGCGCTTTTCGAACGGCTGACCGACTTCGCGCCGCTCGCCCCGCATCAGCACCCGAATGATGCCCACCCCGAAACTCCGGCCCCGGAATACCCCAAGGCCGTCCCCGACCTGGATATCCCGGCGATCGTCGCCGAAGCCGTCGCCAAGGCCGAAGCAGACCTGACCACGCGTCTCAGCGAGGAGTATGAGCTGGTGCTTGAGGCCGAGCGCCAGCGCCATGCCGAAGAGATCGCCGCCCTTGGCGCCCGCTTCGGCACTGAGGCCGGCGAGGTCATCGCCACGCGCATCGCCGAGATGGAGACACGCGTCGTCCACCTCACCACTGACGCCGCCGCCCGCGTTGTCGCGACACTCGTCAGCGACGACATCCGCCAGCGCTCCATCGACGCGCTGTCGACGGCCATCCTCGCCGCCTGCGCCGACCGCGAGGCGGTGCGCATCAAGGTCAGCGGCCCGCAGTTCCTGTTCGACGCACTCGCCGCCGCCATCGGCGCACGTGTCGACAATGTCGACTTCGTCGAGGCCGTCGGCTTCGATCTCAGCGTCGCGATTGACGACAACCTGTTCGAGACCCGCCTCGGCGAATGGTCTTCGGCGCTTTCCGAGACCTTGCCATGAACGGTCCTGACGGCCCCGAGCCACGCCACGAGATCGTCATCGTCAGGCGTGCCCATTCCGATCACGACGAAGGGCACCATGGCGGTGCCTGGAAGATCGCCTTCGCCGACTTCATGACGGCGATGATGTGCTTCTTCCTCGTCATGTGGCTGATCAGTGCCGCCAACGAGCAGACCAAGGCAGCTGTCGCCAGCTACTTCAATCCCGTCAAGCTTGTCGACCGCAACGCCAGCCGCAAGGGCCTCGAAGAGCTCGGCGACGGCCCCAATTCGGTCGGCCTGACCGCCGAGAATCCGCAGGAAGCCAGCGCCAAGGCCGGCTCCGACGGCCGCGGCAACGCCGGTCCGTCGACGGAGAAGAACTCCGCGGACGCCAGCCCAGCCGCCAACCGCTCCGATGAACACCTGTTTGCCGACCCCTACGCCGTGCTCGCCGAAATCGCCCAGGACACCGGTACCAAGGCCAACATCTCGGAACGCGGTGAAGGCGGCGTCCAGAACGCCGGCCCGGCCAGCGGCGCCTCCGGCGGCGAAGCCTATCGCGATCCGTTCGCACCCGATTTCTGGACCGAGCAGGTCGCAACCCCTGCAGCCGAGGCAAGTGCCGAACGCGCCGCGATCGAAGGCGAACCGGCAAAGCCCGGCGACAAGACCGAGCGCTCGGCCAAGACCGACCCGGTGAAGGCTGAGGAACAGCAGGCCAAGCTCGCCGAGCAGGCACCGCCCGTTCTGCCGACGCCGGCTCCCGCAGCGCGCGAAACCGCAGCCAAGCCGGGCGACGCCCCGAAGAGCGATACAGCGGAAGCTGAGGCTATGGCCGAGGCACCAAAGCCCAAGAACGAAGCGCCGACGCGCGAAACCATCAACGACGCCGACGCCATCCGCCGCGAACTCGCCGAGGCGATCAAGTCAGGCGGCGCCCTGCCCGACGGCCTCTCGGTCGTCGCCACCGACAAGGGCGTCGTCATCTCGGTCACCGAGCAATTCGACTTCGGCATGTTCGAGATCGGCTCGGCCGTGCCACGCAAGCAGCTCGTGCTGGCCATGGAAAAGATCGCCAAAACGCTTGCCACTCATGAAGGCAACATCTCGATCAACGGCCACACCGACGCACGTCCGTTCCGCGGCGGCGGCTATGACAACTGGCGCCTGTCCACGTCACGCGCCCATTCCGCCTACTACATGCTGGCCCGCGCCGGGCTCGACGAAAAGCGTATCGTCGAGGTCGCCGGCTTCGCCGACCGCAAGCTGAAGGACAAGGACGAGCCGTTCTCGGCCACCAACCGGCGTATCGAAATCCTTCTGGAGCGCGCCGAATGAGACTCGCGGCGACCCTTTCCGGTGCCGCCCTCATCGCCCTGCTGGTCGCGGGCGTGCCCGGGCGCGCCGTAGCCAGTGAAGCGCCGGCGCTCGAGCCTTACCAGCTCGTGCGCTGCCTCCAGCTGCTGCAGGATCGTATCGCCTCCGGCGACCAGGCCTCGTTGCCGCTGCAGCGCCGGCTGCTCGAAATGACCGACGAACGCATGCGCACCGCTGATGTCGATGCATTCAAGGATCCCAAGAATTTCCGTGCCCTGCTGATCTACGCGATGAGCGGCGGCAACCCCCTGACCATCGAGCAGGTGGTGTCGCGGCTGGAGCTTGAAGAAGCCGACCAGAAGCTGGCGCAAGGCGTCATCGACTATCTCCGGGGCAAGCCCAAAGGCACCATCGAGGCGCTCGCCTCGATCGACCCGCTGACGCAGATCTCCGAGCTCGGTGCCTTCCTGGCGCTGGTCAAGGGTTCGGTCGGCATCGCCGATCAGCCCGAGCAGGCGATGAAGCTGTTCGACCAGGCCAGGCTGCTCAGCCCCGGCACGCTCGTCGAGGAAGCCGCCCTGCGCCGCTCGGTGGCACTTGCCAGCCGGCTCGAGGATGGCGGCCGCTTCATGCGCAACTCGACGCAATATGTCCGCAACTATCTGCGCTCGCCTTATGCCAGCCAGTTCGCCGACGCGTTCGTCGCCGGTGTCGTTACCCTGCACAGCTCGATCAATCTCGACACGCTCGCCGAAATCACCGCAATGATGGATGCCGAGCAGGAGAAGGTCGTTTACCTCCGCATTGCCCGCCGTGCCGCCATCGACGGCCTGACCGAATTGTCGGCCTTTGCCTCCGCCAAGGCAGAGAAGGGCCGCGATGGAACATCGGGAACAGCCGATCCGCGCGCCCAGCTCTATTCCGGCCTGTCGTCGGTCACTTCAGGCACCGCAACCGACATGCTCGGCAAGCTCGGCAGCATCGATCGCGACAAGCTGTCCAAGGGCGACCGCGCCTTGCTGGACGCCGTCGAGGCGGTGGCCTCCGAACTCACCTCCGCCGTGCCGGCGACACCTGCCAGCGCGTCGAAGCCCATCGACATCGAAGACCTGCCGCCGGCGCCGATCGACATCGCGCCGCCGGTGGATCCGATGATCCCCGACGCTGTCGAGGCGCCAAGCCCTGCCCCGTCTGCGCCCACCCAGGCCGCTGCACCCACTGCGCCGAAAGCCCCCCCCGCTCCGACAGCTGAGCAGCCGGCGGTCGCGGCAGCGCCAAGGGTCGTGCCGTTGACCCAGCCGCAACAACAACCGGAACCAGCGGAACCGGAAGACCCCAAGATCACCGAAGCGCGCCGCACGCTTGAATCCATTGACGAACTACTAGGAGGCTCCCCCAAATGACCGACGCAATCAGCGCGGCACTGGTGAGCCCGCTCGCCCGCCATTCTTCGGGTCACGAGCGCAACGCCCTCGCCAACGACGACCAGCCCGATTTCGGCCAGACCCTCGCTTCGCCGAATAAGGGCGAACCGAAATCGAAGGGTCATGCCGCCGATCATGATGCCCCGCGTCCCAAGGGCCTGAACAAGCTTGCCGAGCGGCTTGCCGAGCGCAA
>Ga0209902_101090_pt1 | contig 16403 bp, 11 predicted proteins | sample FECB27metaG_FD_188304 | JGI IMG/M metagenome (GOLD analysis project Ga0209902, IMG submission 188304) | Cyanobacterial communities from the Joint Genome Institute, California, USA - FECB-27 (SPAdes) (version 2) | ecosystem: Environmental > Aquatic > Thermal springs > Hot (42-90C) > Microbial mats...
GAGGGCATCCTGCTCGACACCATGTTCGACCTGCCCGGCATGGACGGCGTTGACGAGGGGATGATCGACAAGGACGTGGTCGAGGGCCGCAAGGAGCCGGTCCGCGTCTTCGCCAAGAAAGAGAAGAAGGCCGGCGACGCCGCCTGAATCCCTTTCGTCTGACGTCTGGCAAGGATTGAAACAATGAGCGAACCGAGCGAGTCCAAGCGGCTTCGCCCGCTACCGTTGCTTATCTTCAGTTCGCGCTGGCTTCAGCTTCCCCTCTATGTCGGCCTGATCCTGGCCCAGTGCGTGTATGTGGTGCTGTTCCTGAAGGAACTGAAGCATCTCGTCCTGCACGCATGGGATTTCACCGAGCAGCAGATCATGCTGCTTGTGCTTGGCCTGATCGACGTGGTGATGATCTCGAACCTGCTGGTGATGGTGATCGTCGGCGGTTACGAGACATTCGTTTCGCGGCTCCGGCTGGAGGGGCATCCCGACCAGCCCGAATGGCTGAGCCATGTGAATGCCGGCGTGCTCAAGGTGAAGCTGGCGATGGCAATCATCGGCATCTCGTCGATCCACCTGCTGCGCACCTTCATCGAGGCCGGCGCGATCGGTACGCCCACCGGCCGCGTCAGCGAGACCGGCGTGATGTGGCAGACGATCATCCACATGGCGTTCATCGCGTCCGCGATCGGCATCGCCTATGTCGACCGGATGACCCAGTCCAAGCACTGATCGGGTTTTCGGCGTCTCCAGCCGGATTCATTGATCCTGAGGGACTGCGCGCCCATATAGGCACTATAGGCGTTATGCCTTCACCGGAGTCTCCATGACCAAGTCCTATCCCGTCCTGCCTCTGCGCGACATCGTCGTGTTTCCGCACATGATCGTGCCGCTGTTCGTCGGCCGCGACAAATCTGTGGTCGCACTCGAAAAAGCGATGGAAGCGGACAAGGAGATCTTCCTCGTCGCGCAGCTCGATCCGGCCGAGGACGATCCCGGCCGCGACGACCTGTACGATCTGGGCGTGATCGCGACCGTCCTGCAGCTTCTCAAGCTGCCCGACGGCACGGTGCGCGTCCTTGTCGAAGGCAAGCAGCGCGCGACGCTGGAATCCTTCGAGTCCGGACCGGGCCACGCCGTCGCCACGATCACGCCGATCGAAGATCGCGAGATGGAGAAGGATACCGAGCTTCAGGCGCTGATGCGCTCGGTCGTCGACCAGTTCGAGAATTACGCGAAGCTCAACAAGAAGCTGCCCGCCGAAACCGCCGTCCAGCTTGGCGAGATCGAGGACTCCGCGCGTCTTGCGGATTCGATCGCCGCGAACATCTCGATCAAGGTTTCGGACAAGCAGGCGCTGCTGGTCGAGCTGGATCCCGCTCGCCGGCTGGAAATGGCGTTCGCGTTCATGGAAGGCGAACTGGGCGTCCTCCAGGTCGAAAAGAAGATCCGCAGCCGCGTGAAGCGGCAGATGGAGAAGACGCAGCGCGAATATTATCTCAACGAGCAGTTGAAGGCGATCCAGCGCGAGCTGGGCAATGAGGGCGAGGAAGGCGAGGGCGACGAACTCGCCGAGCTGACGCAGAAGATCGCGACGCTCAAATTGTCGCAGGAGGCGCGGACCAAGGCGACCGCCGAGCTCAAGAAGCTCAAGACGATGGCGCCGATGTCGGCTGAAGCGACGGTCGTGCGCAATTATCTCGACGTGCTGCTCGGCCTGCCCTGGGGCAAGAAGTCCAAGCTGAAAAAGGATATCGCGCAGGCGCAGAAGGTGCTCGACGAGGACCATTATGCGCTGGAGAAGGTGAAGGACCGGATCGTCGAATATCTCGCGGTTCAGGCACGCACCAACAAGCTGAAGGGGCCGATCCTGTGCCTCGTCGGTCCGCCGGGCGTTGGCAAGACCAGCCTGGGCAAGTCGATCGCCAAGGCGACCGGCCGCGAGTTCATCCGCCAGTCGCTGGGCGGCGTGCGCGACGAAGCCGAGATCCGTGGCCACCGCCGCACCTATATCGGGTCGCTGCCGGGCAAGATCGTGTCCAACCTGAAAAAGGCCGGCACGTCTAACCCGCTGTTCCTGCTCGACGAGATCGACAAGCTGGGCCAGGATTTCCGCGGCGACCCCGCGTCGGCGCTGCTCGAGGTTCTCGATCCGGAGCAGAACAGCAAGTTCCAGGACCATTATCTGGAGATCGACGTCGACTTGTCGGACGTGATGTTCGTGACCACCGCGAACTCGCTCAACCTGCCGCAGCCTCTGCTCGACCGCATGGAGATCATCCGGCTCGAGGGGTATACCGAGGACGAGAAGGTGGAGATCGCCCAGCGTCACCTGATCGCCAAGCAGATCGAGGCGCACGGGCTGAAGGCCGGCGAATTCGAACTGACCGAAGAGGGGCTGCGCGCCCTGATCCGCTTCTACACGCGCGAGGCGGGCGTGCGCACGCTCGAACGCGAGATCGCCAAGCTCGCGCGCAAGAGCCTGCGCCGTATCCTGGAGGGCAAGGCGGAGGCGATCACGATCACGCCGGACAATCTTGCCGATTTCGCGGGCGTGCAGAAATTCCGTCATGGCCTGGGTGAGGAAGAGAACCAGATCGGCGCGGTCACGGGGCTTGCCTGGACCGAGGTGGGCGGCGAGCTGCTGACGATCGAGGCGGTCACCGTGCCCGGCAAGGGCGTGGTCAAGACCACCGGTAAGCTGGGCGAGGTGATGAACGAGTCGATCCAGGCGGCTTTCTCGTTCGTGCGCGCGCGTGCGCCGGCTTACGGCATCAAGCCCAGCCTGTTCGCGCGCAAGGATATCCATATCCACTTGCCCGAAGGCGCCGTGCCCAAGGATGGTCCGTCCGCGGGCATCGGCATGGTCACTTCGATCGTGTCGACGCTGACCGGCATCGCCATCCGCAAGGAGGTGGCGATGACGGGTGAGGTGACGCTTCGGGGCAGAGTGCTCGCGATCGGCGGCCTGAAGGAAAAACTGCTCGCGGCGCTGCGCGGCGGCATCACCACTGTGCTGATCCCGGCGGAGAATGAAAAGGACCTCGCCGAGATCCCGCAGAACATCAAGGACGGGCTGAAAATCGTTCCGGTGAAGCATGTCGACGAAGTGCTGGCGCTTGCTTTGACCGAGTCGATAGAGCCGATCGACTGGACCGAAGCTGACGAACTTGCGGCACAGCCGCCGCAATCGCCGCCTTCGGGACACGCGGAAGTAGACGGCTTGCGTCATTAAGGGACTTGGGAGGCCTGAAATCCAGTCTTTCCGGGGTGTTTTGGCGTATTCGCGGCGCTTTTGTTTTGACAGGTTCGAAATCGTCCGCCTTAACTACGCGCCGGCATTTGCCGCACACCGATTCCAACCATGAATAAGGGGGTTTCCAGGGCATGAACAAGCAAGAGCTCATCGGCGCTGTCGCCGACGCATCGGGCCTCAGCAAAGGCGACGCCAGCAAGGCCGTCGAAGGCGTTTTCGACGCGATTTCCGGTGCGCTGAAGAAGGGCGACGAAGTCCGCCTGGTCGGCTTCGGCACCTTCTCGGTTTCCAAGCGCAAGGCGTCGCAGGGCCGCAACCCGCGCACTGGCGAGCCGATGGCGATCAAGGCGTCGAGCCAGCCCAAGTTCAAGGCCGGCAAGGGCCTGAAGGACGCCGTCAACTGATCTGAAGTCCGGCGGCCAGACCCTGATCACTTCGGGCCGAACGGCCTGGAAATCGAATCGGGGCTTCCGCCAATTGGAGAGAGCCTGAATGACGTCGTCGGCGGGGGTGCTGGTCGCTTCCGCCGCGGACTATAGGGTTCTGCCGCCGGATCCGATCATCAAATGGGGGAAATCGTCGAGGCGCGCTGCGCCGGGCGAGGGCGGCATTTCGATGCCGCCTTTTTTATGGCCAATTTTTTCCGCTGATATGTTGCGCACCCAACCGGGCGCCGCTATTGACCCGCCTCCGGCCGCTTTCGCGGGCCGGACCAGGCGTGGGCGCGTAGCTCAGTGGTAGAGCACACCCTTCACACGGGTGGGGTCGTAGGTTCAATCCCTACCGCGCCCACCACGCTTGAAACCCGGACAATCCAGCTTCCTGCCCGTGCCGCCATCGGCGCCGCTCGGATCATATGCGCGCGCGCCGGTCGTCGATCGATCGGCCGTTGTGCAGGCGGACTTGCACGCCGACATCTTTCGAGACTCTTTTATCGGTCGCCGCACGAATGGCCGATCCGGCACCGTTCGCCGTCGACCGAGCGGGCGGCCCGATAAACTAAAGGATTGGTGAATGGCGCGACGCGCGGGGCCGCGCGCATCGTCATAAATCAGTCATATCGATGTCTTCGAACAGTCTCATAACTCGCACAAGCACGTCACCAACCATCTCTAGGGCCGCAGCCGAGGGCGAAGGGGGCTGCGAGTCGGCCAAGCAATATCGCCTCTCCACAAGCTCAAACACCGGACCAGCCGGAAGCGGAGATATCATGGCCACGATCAAACGGATTAGCTCTATTCTTCTTGCCGGTTGCGCATTTTCCACGCTCGCGGCGTGCGGCGCCGACGACGTGGCATCGCCCGGCGAAGGCGTTATCGTCGTTCCCACGCCGACCCCGACGCCCACGCCGACCCCCACCCCGACGCCGACCCCCACGGGTGGCGCCTATACCGGTGCGACCCCGGCGGGCATGATCGATCGCGGCGTCGTCGCCAACAAGCGCGTCTTCGAGCTTCCGACCCGCTTCAGCGCGGACACCACCATCCAGAACCTGCCCGGCGCGGTCTATTCGATCTCGGGTCCGGTCAATGTCGGCACCGACGTCGGCGGCAACGGCAGCGCTGCTGGCGGCCAGGCCGTCACGCTGACCATCCAGCCCGGCACCATCTTCATGGCCTCGTCCGGCAACGACTATCTGGTCGTCAACCGCGGTTCGCGCATGAACGCTGTCGGCACTGCCGCTCAGCCGATCATCTTCACCGCGCGCGCCAATATCGAGGGCACGACGACCGACAGCAGCCAGGGTCTCTGGGGTGGCATCATCCTGCTCGGCCGTGCGCCGATCAGCGATTGCAACACCCAGGTCGCCGGCGGTTCCGAAAACTGCCAGCAGGTGATCGAAGGCACGACGAGCTCGCTTTATGGCGGTAACGTCGCGGCCGACAACAGCGGTACGCTGAAGTACGTCCAGATCCGCTACTCGGGCTTCGCGATCGCGCCGGGCAACGAGCTTCAGGGCCTGACCCTGGGCGGCGTCGGCAGCAACACCACGCTCGACTACATCCAGGTCCACAACAGCTCGGACGACGGCATCGAGATCTTCGGTGGCCGCGCCAATCTGAAGCACCTGGTGATCACCGGCGCCGACGACGACAGCCTCGACACCGATCTCGGCTATCAGGGCTTCATCCAGTACGTCATCGCCGTCCAGCGCGACTCCAGCAACGGCGACTCGATGATCGAGGCGGACTCGAACAACAACGAAGACGCACTGCCCCGCCAGCGCACGATCTTGTCCAACGCCACCTTCATCCAGCGTTCGACGGTCCAGGGCGGCAACACCGTCCTGATCCGCGGCGGCGCCGACTATCGCATCTACAACAGCGTCATCGTCGGCACGCAGAACTGCATCGACATCGACCAGACCGGCACCACCACCATGCGTGCGGCCGACTCGGCTCTGCAGGACGACGGCCCGCCGGTGTTCCGTTCGGTGTTCATGTCGTGCCCGACGCCGTTCCGCAACGAAGCGGACGCCTCGTCCGACTCGATCGCGGCGCTGTTCGCCGGCAACAACAACGTCGCCAACGGCACGTCCACTCTCGCCAGCGTCTACATCAACGGCGCCAACGAGACTGCGGTGACGCCGTTCGACGCGAAGACGGTCAACGCCTTCTTCGACACGACCGCCTATATCGGTGCGGTCCGCAACTCGTCGGACACCTGGTATGCCGGCTGGACCTGCAACTCGAGCTATGTCGGCTTCGGCGGCACCAGCACGAGCTGCACGGCGCTTCCCTCCACCTGATCGCCGAACCATGCGTCGGGGACGGCGGCCACGGCCGTCGTCCCCGCGTGAGATTAGAGACCAGGGGGAATATCGAGATGAAGAAGCCCATCGCCTTCGGGAGCCTGCTCCTGCTTTCCACGGCGCTTATCGCGCCCGCCGCCGTCGCGCAGACGGCAGATTCCACGCAAAGCTCGCCCCCTGCCGCCGCGACGCCGGCCGCCGCCGCCGATGAACCGCAGGAAGAAGCGGTCGACATTTCGGCGCCCGGCGCCAGCAACGACGAAGAGATCGTCGTGACCGGCCGTTATATTCCGGAACCCGTGCGTGCGACCCCCGAGGTCGTCTCGGTCCTGTCGTCCGCGGATATCGCGCGGACCGGCGAGGGCGACATCGCCGGCGCGCTCCAGCGCGTCACCGGCCTCAGCGTCGTCGGCAACGGCTTCGTGTTCGTCCGCGGCCTGGGCGACCGCTATTCGCTCGCGCTGCTCAACGGATCTCCGCTGCCCAGCCCCGAGCCGCTGCGCCGCGTCGTTCCCCTCGATATCTTCCCCACCAGCGTGATCGCCAGCTCGCTCGTCCAGAAGAGCTATTCGGCCAATTATCCCGGCGAATTCGGCGGCGGCGTGATCAACCTGACCACGAAGGCCGTTCCGAACGAGCCGTTCCTGAGCATCGGCATCTCGGGCAGCGGCGACAGCGAAACCACCGGCAAGCTTGGCTATACCTATTATGGCGGCGATCTTGACGTTTTCGGTTTCGATGACGGCACCCGCGACTTCCCCACCGCGCTTGCCCGCGTGATGAAGGAAGGCACGTTCAACGCGACCACCGGCGCGCAGCGCCGCGACTTCGCCGCAAGCCTGTCCAACGCCAGCACTACGCTGCTCCAGCGCAACAGCGATATCCCGATGAACTTCTCGGGCGATATCAGCGGCGGCGCTTCGGTCGACATTCCCGATGGGCGGATCGGCTTCATCGCGGCCATCGGCCTCAGCAACAACTGGCGCACGCGCGATACGCTGCAGCAGAGCTCGGCCGATCCCGAACTGGCCGGCATTCCGCAGCAGAGCTTCCGCAACGTCATCACCGATAACCGGATGGTGGTGAACGGCATGCTCGGCATCGGCGCCGAATTCGGCGACCACAAGCTGCGCTGGACCAACCTGTACATCCGCGACTCGCTGAAGCAGGGCCGCCTTGCAGCGGGCTACAACCGCAGCGTAGCCGACCAGGATCCGGCGCTGCCGCCGTCGTTGCTGGAACAGAACACCTATTGGTTCGAACGCCAGCTGATCGACACCCAGTTCGTCGGCGAGTTCAAGTTCAACGATCTCAGCGTCGACGTGCGCGGCACCTATGCCAATTCGCAGCGCGAATCCCCGTATGAGCGCTCGATCGGCTATGCCTATCTCGGTGACGGCAATCCCAACACCAAGAGCACCAGCGACGTCGACGACTACATCAACAATCTGACGTCGGGCGGTCAGTATTCCACGGTCGGTTTCAGCGATCTGTCGGAAGACGTCTATGCGGGCGGCATCGACCTTGCCTACAAGCTGCCCGGCTCGATGCCGATCACGCTTTCGGGCGGCTACAACTACAGCAAGACGCAGCGTAACGCGTCGCGCTACCTGTTCCAGTATTTCCGTCCGGACGGCGCGCTGCCGCTCGGCGTGGCGCAGGAACGGCCCGACTATCTGCTGTCGGACTATAATATCTACACCTACAACATCCAGCTGCGCGACACCTCGGGTGCGGAAGGGGCCTCGGCCTATGACGCAAACCTGCGTGTCCATGCCGGATATGGTCAGGTGGAGGTTCAGCCGGTGGATGGCGTTCGCGCCACCCTCGGCGTCCGGTACGAAGATGCCGTGCAGAGCGTGAAGCCGGTTGGCAATCAGGCGGCGACCGGTCTGGCCAACAGCTACTGGCTGCCGGCCGCGACGCTGACCTGGAACTTCGCCGAGGACATGCAGTTGCGCCTGCACGCGTCGAAGACGCTGGCGCGTCCGCAGTTCCGCGAACTCGCACCGCAGATCTATCAGGATTTCGAATCCGATCGCGAATTCACCGGCAACCCGTTCCTGAAGGACAGCAAGCTGTTCAACGCGGAAGCGCGCTACGAATATTATTTCGGACGTGGCGAGCGGCTGACGGTGGCCGGCTTCTACAAGAAGATCGACAATCCGATCGAGGCAGCGGCGTTCTTCGCCGGCGGCGGTCAGCTCCGCGTGGGCTTTGCCAACGCGCCTGAAGCGCAGCTCTACGGTGCCGAGATCGAGGTGCAGAAGCACATCCCGCTCGAGGGTCTGGGCGGCGATTTCTTCGCCACCCGCCGCCTCGTGCTGATCGGCAACTACACCTACACCCAGTCGAAACTGAAGGTGGACGGATCGATGGTCGTCGGTCCCGATCTTCAGCCGGTCGCGGCGAACCTGTTGTTCAAGGATGGCGCGCAGCTTACCGGTCAGTCGGACCATCTGGGCAACGTCCAGATCGGCATCGAGGACACCGACAAGATCTCGCAGGCGACGATCCTGCTCAGCTATGCGAGCAAGCGCGTCACCAACCGCGGTCCGATCCAGGGCCTGCTGCGGCAGCCCGACATCATCGAGAAGCCGGGCTTCCGCGTCGACTTTGTGGCGCGCGAGGCGCTGACCTTCCTGGGAACGGACATTGAGTTGAAGCTCGAAGCCCGCAACCTGACGGCGCAGAAATATCAGGAGTTCCAGCAGTTCGGCGCCAATCGCGTCGACATCAACACCTATAATGTCGGCCGCAGCTTCTCGCTGGGCGTCGAGCTGAAATTCTGATCGGGTAATACAGGGCATGACGGGCACGGTCCGAACGGACCGGGCCTGTCATGCCCTGATTTTTATCCCAAAGTTCAGAGAACGGAGGCGGACTTCGACACGTCCTGCCCGGTTCGTGCTTCCGCGATCGTCAGGCCGGCCACGGCCTTTCGCGAAACCATTTCGTCACGACATATTTGGTTCCCGCGCGCACCTTCATCCCGTGATGAAGCGTCGCCGGGTTCGGCGTGCCGTCCGCGCGCTGGTTGTTCCAGCACAGCAGCTTGCCGGTTTCGGGCTGGACCAGCTTTCCGACCGTCAGGAAACGCGTCGCGCCGCCGGCATCCGGTTCGTTCAGATAGAGCATCGCCGTCCAGGTGCGCTGGCCGGTCAATGTGCAATGCTCGTCATAATCCGCGCCCTTGGGCTCGAAATAGTCGGTATGCTGTTTGAATTCCTGTCCCACCGCGTAACGCTGCCCCTGCAGCGGCTCGCCATATTGCGGATCGATGCCCAGAAAGGCCGCGATCCTGAGTTCGAGCGCGGCCACGACCGGATCGGCGCGATCGAGATCGCAGGTCTCGCTCGTGCGATACAGTGGATCGCCGTTCGAATCGGCAATGGTGGAGGGACGGCGGCTGGCGTCGATCCGCTCGATGATCGCGGCGCATTCCTGCGCATCGGCGAAGCTCTTGCTGATGAACAGGCTCAACTTCGGGCTCGGGACACTCTGAACCCCGGGCCGGCCGATCAGGTGCGCGCCGGCATCGGGGCCGGTTCCGTTTGAAATGATCGCGGTCATGGCCGGGTTTAAGCAGCTGCTATGTTACGATTTCAAGACAGTGATCCAGCCGGTTGCTCACTGCAACAATAGCGTCATACTGTCGTCATCGACCCGCAACACTATCGCTCTAGCGGGGCCCTGTCGCCCCGGGGGAACCACATGCGTCTAAGTCTCGATGGCAGAGCCCGGCGCTGGTTACGCAGCCTGCCGCGCACAAGCGTCTACAGCACGGTGGAGATCGTCCTGCTGCTGCTGCTCGCGCTGCAATGCGCGCGGCTGGTCTGGACGGTGGTGACGCCGGTGGGGCCGCTCGGCGACTGGCGCCTGGCCGATCGCACCGCGGGCGCCATGGCCAATCGCGCCGAACTGTTTCGCGGTTTCGATCCGTTCTTCCGGCTGGCAGGCGGCAGTGGCGCCGCCGCGGTCGTCACCTCGCTGCAGCTCAAATTGTTCGGCACGCGGATCGACGAGGTCAATGGCCGCGGATCGGCGATCGTCGCCGGGCCCGACGGGATTCAGAACAGCATCGCCGTGGGTGAGGAGATCATGCCTGGCGTGATCCTGAAGAGCGTCGCTTTCGACAGCGTGACGATCGATCGCGGCGGCACCATCGAACAACTCTTCATCGACCAGTCGGTGCCCGCGCCAGAGGCTGCGACCGTCGCGCCCGGAATCGCGCTCGACGGCCAGCCCGGCGAGGCGGCGCCGCAGCCCGGCGGACGCAGCGTCTCCGCCGTCCAGCTTCGCAGCGGTATCGGTTTCCTGCCGCGCACCGATGGCGGCCGCATCACCGGCCTGGTGCTTCGTCCCAATGGCGACGGCGCGGTGTTCCGCGGCATCGGCTTTGCCGAAGGCGACATATTGGTCGCCGTCAACGGCCAGCAGATCGGCTCTCCCGCGGATGCCGAGCGGCTGCTCGGCCAGGCCGCGCCAGGCTCAAATGTCACCGTCAGCGTCGAACGTGGCGCGAACGTGGTTCCCATCGTCCTTTCGATTGCGAGATAATGCGTAAAGTATTGACCGGCGCCGCAACGGCCATCGCACTTCTTCTCTGCCAGCCGCTGGCTGCGCAGCAGACCACGCTCAACGTGCGCGACGCGGATGTCCGCGCCTTCATCCAGGACGCCGCACGCGTGACCGGGCGCACCTTCATCGTCGACCAGCGCGTTCAGGGGAAGGTGTCGGTCGTGACCGACCGGCCGCTCTCCAAGTCCGAATATTTCGAGGTCTTCCTGGCGACGATGCGCGCCAACGGGCTCGTCGCGATCCCGACCGGCGGGGGTGCGTTCCGCATCCAGCCGGCCGACACGGCGGCGGCCCAGCCCGGTCGGGTGGGTACAAGCGGCAGCGCCCAGAACGCCTTCGTCACGGAAGTCTTCCGCCTGCGCTCGATCGATGCCGCGTCGGCGGTGGAGACGCTGCGGCCGCTGGTGAGCAAGGAAGGGTCGGTCACCGCCAATCGCGCGGGCAATTCGGTGGTCGTCGCAGACTATGCCGACAATGTCCGTCGCATCCGCCAGCTCGTCCAGCAGATCGACCGCGACAGTGCGTCCACTACCCTGATCGCGCTGAAGAATGCGGGCGCGCGCGAGATCGCGACCTCGCTGCAGCAGCTCGTCGGCAACGGCACGGCCGGTGCGGACGGCGCCGCGCGCGGGCCGGCCGCGACGATCGTCGCGATCGACAGTTCCAATTCCGTCGTGCTGCGCGGCGACGCCTCCACAGTCTCGCGTCTGGCCGATATCGCGCGCGATCTCGACAAGCGCGCCGAGCGCGGCACCGAGATCCGCGTCTTCTGGCTCGAACATGCCGATGCGGGGCAGCTCCTGCCGGTGCTGCAGCAACTGACCGGTCAGCCGGCCAGCCAGGCGACCGCCTCGGTCGGCGGCGCATCGACCGCCGCCGGCGCATCGGGCAGCGGCGCGAGCGCCGCGCCCTCAGCGACGCCGGTCGCGATCTCGGCGGTTCCGGCGGGGCAGGGCATCCAGGGCCGCGCGCAGGCGATCGTGACCCGTTTCGAAGGCGCGAACGCCATCGTGATCGCCGCGCCCGCCGATGTGCAGCGGCAATTGGGCGAAGTCGTCCGTCAGCTCGATACGCGGCGTGAGCAGGTGCTGGTCGAGGCGATCATCGTCGAGATATCCGATGCGGCGGCGCGCAATCTGGGCGTCCAGTTCCTGTTCGGCGGCAAGCCGGGCAGCGGCGTGCCTTATGGCGTGACCAACTATTCGAACGCGACGCCCAATATCGCGACGATCGCGGGTGCGATCGCGGCCCGCGAACTCGACCGCACGACGACGGTGATCAACGGCACGACGGTGACGACCAGCAGCGGGTCGGCGATCAGCGACCAGCTTCAGGCAGCCGCGGCGCAGCAGCTTCTGGCGGCCAAGGGCGGCATCGCCGGCATCGCGTTCGATATCGGCAAGGACGCGATCTTCGGCGCGATCATCAACGCGGTGAAATCCGATTCCAAATCGAACCTTCTGTCCGCGCCGTCGCTGATGACCCTCGACAATCAGGAAGCGAAGTTCCTGGCCGGACAGGAGATTCCGGTCACGACCGGAGAGGCGTTATCGAACAATTTCGACAATGCGTTCCGCACCGTGCAGCGGCAGAATGTCGGCATCCAGCTCGAAGTGAAGCCGCAGATCGGCGCCGGCGGTTCGGTGAAGCTGTTCCTGCGCCAGGAAGTGTCGTCGATCGCCGGCCCGGTCTCCAACGATTCGTCCGACCTGATCCTCAACAAGCGCGAGATCACGACGACAGTCGTGGTGGACGACGGCCAGATCGTCGCGCTGGGCAGCCTGCTCGACGACAATGAGCGGCGGACGATCGAGAAGATCCCGTTCCTGGGCGACTTGCCCGCGCTCGGCGCGCTGTTCCGCTCCAAGGCGCGGTCGCGCGCGAAGACCAATCTCGCCATCTTCATCCGCCCGACCATCATCAAGGGTCGCGACGACGCCCGCGCCATCGCCGAACAACGCTATGGCTATCTGCGCGACCAGCAGCTTCTCGACCGGCCCGATCGCGAGCCCACGCTCGACGAGCTGGTGCGCGACTATATGGGGGCAGTGCCGCCGGTCCCTGCGCCGCAGAGCAATGCCGACCAGGTGGTGGCTCCTCCCGCCGGGACTGCCGTGGAGCCCAAACCGTGAAGATCGATCGTGGCGAGCCGGCCGACGAGGCGACGATCCCGACCCCGGAGGCGCCGGTGCTGGTCGTCAACATCCCCTATGGCTTCGCGCGCAAGTTCGGCGTGGTGTTGCTCGGCAAGGAGGAAGGGCGCTTCTCGGTCGCGCTGCGCGACGGCAGCGATCCGCGCGCGCTGCTCGAGATCCGGCGCTGGCTGGGCCAGCCTCTCGCGGTCGAGACCGTCGATGGCGAGGCGTTCGACCGGCTGTTGTCCGAACGCTATGCGATGGACGGGCAGGCTGCGGCGATGGCCGCAGGATCGCTCGGCCTGGGCGACGAGCTGGACATGCTGGCGACCGATCTGCCGACCGCCGACGACCTGCTCGACAGCGCCGACGACGCGCCCGCCATCCGGCTGATCAACGGCATCATTGCCGAGGCCGCGCGTCAGGGCGTGTCGGACATCCATATCGAACCCTATGAGACCGGTCTGGTCGTGCGCATGCGCGTCGACGGCATGCTGCGCGAGACGTTGCGCATGCCCGCGCATGTCGCGCCCGTCGTGGTCAGCCGCATCAAGGTGATGGCGAGGCTCGACATCGCCGAGCGGCGCCTGCCGCAGGACGGACGCATCGGCCTGACCCTGGGCGGCAAGCTGCTCGACGTCCGTGTCTCGACTCTGCCGAGCCGCGCGGGCGAACGCGTGGTGCTGCGTATCCTCGACAAGGACAATGCCGGCATCGACCTGAACGTGCTCGGCATGACGGCGGAGACCAACGCGCTGCTGCGCGAGGCGCTGGCGGAGCCCAACGGCATCATCCTGGTCACCGGCCCGACCGGATCGGGCAAGACCACCACCCTCTATGCCGGTCTGCGTCAGCTCAACGACGGTACGCGAAATATCCTGACCGTCGAGGATCCGGTGGAATATGCCATGGATGGCGTCGGCCAGACCCAGGTCAATGCGAAGGTCGGCCTGACCTTCGCCGCCGGGCTGCGTGCGATCCTGCGCCAGGATCCCGATGTGGTGATGGTGGGCGAGATCCGCGATCGCGAGACCGCGGAGATCGCGGTCCAGGCGTCGCTGACGGGGCACCTCGTGCTTTCGACCGTTCACACAAATGATGCGGTCGGGGCAATCACCCGCATGCGCGACATGCGGATCGAGCCTTTCCTGCTCGCCTCCACCTTGCGTGCGGTGATCGCGCAGCGGCTGGTGCGCCGGCTCTGCCCGTCCTGCCGCCGGCCGGTCCAGGCATCGGGATCGGTCAGTTCGCTGCTCGGTTTCGATCCCGGCACCGTTATCTACGAACCGGTCGGCTGCGATGAGTGCAACGGCACCGGCTTCAAGGGGCGCATCGGCGTGTTCGAGGCGATCCGGATCGACGACACCATCCGCCGCCTGATCAACGATGGCGGCGACGAGGCGATCATCTCGCGCCACGCCTTCCTCAACGCCGCGAATCTCGGCTCGGCCGCGCGCAAGCTGGTCCGCGAGGGGCTGACCACACCCGAGGAAGCCGTCCGCATCTCGCGGCGCGAAGCGGCGGATGCCTGACGGCCGCCATGCCTGATTACGATTATCTCGCGCTGGACACTGCGGGCCGCGAACAGCGCGGCAGCTTGGCTGCGCCGACCATCGAGGATGCGCGCGCGCGCCTCGACCGCAAGCGATTCTATGTCGTCCGCATCGAGCCGGGCAGCGGCGCGGCGCCGAAGCCGCCGCTGCTGTCGAAATCGATCTTCGCACGCCGCAAGCTCACGCCGAAGCAGCTGACGCTCTTCACCCGGCAGCTCGCGACGCTTGTCCAGGTCACGCCGCTCGAGGAATCGCTGCGCACCATCTCGCGCCAGGGCGAGGAAGCGCATGTCCGCACCATCGTCGAGGCCGTCCATGCCGGCGTGGTCGAGGGGCGCCGCCTGTCCGAGGCGATGGCGCGTCAGTCGAAAAGCTTTCCGCCGCTTTATCGGGCGATGGTCTCCGCCGGCGAAAGTTCGGGCACCTTGCCGGTGATCCTGGAACGGCTCGCCGACCTGCAGGAGCGCCAGGCGCAGGTGCGCAGCAAGGTGATGAGCGCGCTTGCCTATCCGATCGTGCTCGCCATCGTCGCCGTGGGCGTCGTCGTCGCGCTGATGATGTTCGTGGTGCCGAAGGTGGTCGAGCAGTTTGACACGGTCGGCCAGCAATTGCCGCTGCTGACCCGCATCGTGATCGGTGTGTCGCAATTCCTGGTCGGCTGGTGGTGGGCGCTGATTGCCTTCGCCGCGATTATCGGCGTCGTCGGGTGGCGCGCGCTCCGCGATCCGGGACTGCGCCTGCGCTTCGACCGTGCGTTGCTGCGCATTCCGCTGATCGGCCGGTTGATCCGCGATCTTCACGCCGCGCGGATGGCGCGCACGTTGGCGACGATGGTGTCGAGCCGCTTGCCGCTGCTCGAAGGGCTGAACCTGACCGCCCAGACCGTCCACAATCGTGCGCTGCGACACGCATCGGAGGAGATCGTCGAAGCGATCCGCGGTGGCGGCAGCCTGTCCGTGGCGCTCAAGCGCGCCGGCATCTTCCCGCCATTGCTGGTCTATCTGACCGCGAGCGGCGAGGCGGCCGGGCGGCTGGACATGACGCTGGAACGTGCCGCCGATTATCTCGAGCGCGAATTCGACAGCTTCACCGCCGCCGCATTGTCGCTGCTGGAGCCGGCAATCATCGTCCTGATGGGCGGGATCGTCGCGCTCATCATCCTTTCCATCCTGCTTCCAATCCTCCAGCTTCAATCGCTGGCGGGCATCTGAGGTAAAGCCATGACGCGTTCCACCCCCCCATGTCATTCCCGCGAAAGCTGGAAACGCCAGTACGGCGAAGCCAATCCGGAGACTCTCTCCACGACGGAGATGCTTGACGACTTCGGCATTGAAGAGCGGAAAAACGAGCGCGGCTTCACCCTGGTCGAATTGATGGTCGTGATCGTCATCATCGGCCTGCTCAGCACCATCGTGCTGATCAACGTGATGCCCGCGCAGGACAAGGCGATCAGCAAGAAAGCCGAAGCCGACGTCACCACGCTGGAACAGGCGATCGAGCAATACCGGCTCGACAATCTGACCTACCCCGCCGCTTCGGACGGCCTGCGTGCGCTGGTCCAGGCGCCGCCCTCGCTGACCCGGCCCGAGCGCTATCGCCGTGGCGGCTATATCAAGCGGCTGCCCGAGGATCCCTGGGGCCGGCCCTATCTCTATGCGGTTCCCGGTCGCAACGGCAGCTTCGACGTCTATTCGTTGGGCGCCGACGGCCAGGAAGGCGGCGAGGGCGAGAATGCCGATATCGGCAACTGGCGCTGAGGCCGAACACGGCTTCACGCTCATGGGGCGTTCCGCCGAACACGGCTTCACGATCATGAGGCGTTCCGCCGAACACGGCTTCACGCTTGTCGAACTGATGATCGTGATCGCGATCATCGGCGCGATGTCGGCCGTCGTCATGCTCACGCTTCCCGATCCCCGCGGCCGGCTGGTCGATGCCGCCGAAACCTTCGCTGCGCGCGTGCGGATCGTCCGCGACGGCGCGATCGTCGATGGCCGCGAAGCCGCTCTGGCGATGGATCCGCTCGGTTACGGTTTCGAACAGCGCAGCCGCGGCGCATGGCGCCCGGTGCAGCAGCGCGAGCTGCGCCGCGCCGAATGGGGCGAGGGCATCGGGGTCGCGATCGGCCGCGACGC
>Ga0209902_101091_pt1 | contig 16397 bp, 15 predicted proteins | sample FECB27metaG_FD_188304 | JGI IMG/M metagenome (GOLD analysis project Ga0209902, IMG submission 188304) | Cyanobacterial communities from the Joint Genome Institute, California, USA - FECB-27 (SPAdes) (version 2) | ecosystem: Environmental > Aquatic > Thermal springs > Hot (42-90C) > Microbial mats...
TCGCCCATGCGCCTGCGGCCTCCGATGGACAGCCTGTGGTCTACGGCATCCGGCCGGAGCATTTCATGCTCGACGACACCAACGGCCTGCCGGCGGAAGTGGCTGTCATCGAGCCGACCGGATCGGAGACCCAGGTTTTCGCCAGGCTCGCCGGCACGGATATCGTGGGCGTGTTCCGCGAGCGCGTTGACGCCAAGCCCGGCCAGCAGATCCGCATCACGCCGGATCCGACGCTCGTGCATCTCTTCGACGAGCGGACGGGCCAGCGCCTCTGATTTGAGGCACCCCAGCGGCGGAGAACAGATCGTCCTAGCCGATGTGACGATCGAGGCGCACAAGCTGCTGGTGCTTTTAGTTCACCACGTAGCTGCTTAGTTAGCTACTCTCAAGAGTTGTCTGAACTTCTGTCTCAGACACTAACACAGAACATTCTGGAAGGGCCTAGGAGCCTGCCAATGATGCATGCGGAACTCCTCAAGCTGCCTCGTGACCTCCATAGCGCCTGACCAGCACTGGCGCTCCCCAGCCCCGTCAGTCTCCGCACTTGTTTCGTGTCACCGCTGACAACTAAGCACCTGTTAGCGATCCACAACTGAGCTATATAACCCTTTCATCAGCATGGGCTTGGCGCACAGCCCCGCCAATATTCCCGTCGCGTCTGTTCAAGCGCGGGTCTGGCGCCGTCGACACAAATGCAAGGAGAGCAATGATATGGATTATGTGAGGCTTGGCCGCTCAGGCCTTGAGGTCTCTCGCCTGTGTCTCGGCTGCATGACGTACGGAACTCCCGATCGCGGCAACCATCCCTGGACGCTCGACGAGGAGCAGAGCCGTCCCTTCATCAAGCGGGCCCTGGAGCTTGGCATCACGTTCTTCGATACCGCCAACGTCTACTCCGACGGGACGAGCGAGGAGATCGTCGGACGCGCCCTCAAGGACTTTGCCCGGCGTGAGGAGGTCGTGATCGCCACAAAGGTGCATGGGCGCATGCGCCCCGGACCCAACGGCGCTGGCCTGTCACGCCTTGCGATCATGACCGAGATTGACAACAGCCTGCGCCGGCTCGGCACCGACTATGTCGATCTCTACCAGACCCACCGCTGGGACTACTCGACACCAATTGAGGAAACGCTTGAGGCGCTGCACGATGTCGTCAAAGCCGGCAAGGCGCGGTACATCGGGGCCTCCTCCATGTATGCCTGGCAATTTGCCAAGGCGCTCTACACGGCCGACTTGAACGGCTGGACGCGGTTCGTGTCGATGCAGAACTACTACAATCTGCTCTACCGCGAGGAGGAGCGGGAGATGCTGCGGCTGTGCCAGGCTGAGGGCATCGGGGTCATCCCCTGGAGTCCGCTGGCCCGCGGCCGTCTCACCCGTGACTGGGATGAGAGCAGCGCCCGCTCAGAGACGGACGAGTTCGGCAAGACGCTGTATGCCAAGACAGCGGAGGCGGACCGCAAGGTTGTGGAACGTGTGGCCGAAGTCGCAAGCCGACGCGGAGTTCCTCGGGCGCAGATTGCATTGGCTTGGCTGCTGCACAAGCCGGTGGTAACCGCACCTATCGTCGGCGCCTCAAAACCGCAGCACCTGGAGGATGCAGTGGCCGCTCTATCCCTCAAGCTGACGCCTGAGGAGGTTGCGGATCTGGAAGAGCCGTATGGGCCGCACGCTGTGGCCGGATTTGCCTGAGTGGGATCTTCAGAACACCGCAAAGCTGATGTCTGTGGTGATCGGTCCTCAGCTGTCGCAGGGTGGCTGGAGCCTGACACGGCCGATGAGCTCGTGCGCCAAACACCTGGCGGTCACGTGATGTGTGCAAACAATCCAGGTCGTGTTTTGATGCTCAGGCGGCAGTTGCTGAAGAGGCAGGGGTATGCTCCGAGCGTGCTCCGGACAGATAGGCTGCCGTCAGATGGAGTAGCCAAACGCAAGCCCGGGTATTCCGCTCGTCATGAGAACGTTTCGCCGAGGAATGTTCGGGCGGAAAACTCCCACCGAATGATACGATCCCGCTAACGAAAGATGCAAAGTTTCAAGTTAGCCCAGTCAGCTTAGCGCTTCCTCTCGGCGCATTCTGCCTGTTCAGGACCACGGCAGCGGACCAAAGGCAGATTGCGACCACAGCTACATAACAGGGATGTCTCCCTATACTTCCTGCGGTTCGGCTCCACTGCCGTGACAGAGCCATGGCAGATGCGGAACTTATGAAAAGAAGGCTTGATCGTCTTCGGACAGGTATTCCTTCGCCCGCTCAGGGATGAGCTCGACACCCATACCCGGCCTGTCAGGAACCGCGATCATGCCATTCTGGACGATGGGACTGGGGAGCCCTTCCACAATTTCACTCCACCATGGTGGATCGGCGGTTGTGTACTCAAAGGCAATGAAGTTGCCGGGAAGTGTTGCGCACACTTGGATCAGAGCCGCGAGACCGAGAAGGCCGTTCGCGGTTCCATGAGGAGCGATCGTGATGCTATGCAGGTCGGCAAATTCAGCAACCCACTTCAGTTCGGCAATGCCCCCAACATCTGCTGGGTCCGGGCCGATCACATGCACCGCATGTGTTTCAATAAGCTCCTTGAAGTTCTGCCGCAGATAGATCTGCTCCCCTGTGTGGATCGGAGTGACGGAAGCGCGAGTCAACTCGCGATAGACGCCCGCATTGACCCAAGGCGTATAGTCACCCGACAGCACGTCTTCGATCCAGAGGAGGTTAAATGGCTCGAGCATCCTGGCGAGACGGATGGCATCACCAAGCATCCAGCCGGGGCCGCAATCGAGCGCCAAGCCCACATCGCCTCCCGCCACCTCCTTCATGGCAGCAACGCAGTCCACCAGGTGGCGGAGCCCTTTCTCCGTCACTGGTCCACGGTCGAGAGCACCATGGAACGGGCTGGCGTTCGGTTCGCCATAATAGAAGTTTGGCACCTCCCGCTTCATCGGGGAGTGAAAGCCGATGGGCTGCTTGAAGATGGTGAACCCCTCGGGAAGCACCATCATCTTGCGCATGTCATCCGCATAATCTTCTGGTCTGTGGCCCATGAGAGGGAAGCGGATCGAGCCATTGTAAACACGCACCTTGTCGCGAACCTTGCCGCCGAGCAGCTTGTGAACCGGCAGACCGGCAGCCTTGCCGGCTAGGTCCCACAGAGCCATTTCAACGGCACTGACCGCTGCTCCCCATGGCTTGAACCCCCCACGCTGCCTGATCTTGAGCATGACCCGTTCGACGAGAGTGGGATCCTCGCCGATCAGCGCCTCGCGCAGAGCAAGGATGTGCGGCTTCAGGTAATGCTTCCATGTCTCGGCCTGGGAAAAGCCGGAGATACCTTCATCCGTGACGATCCGCACGACCGGGCTCTTGCCGATGATGGCGCACTTGAGATCGACGATCTTCATTCAGTTCTCCTCGGGGCTATGTCGGCATCGCATCCGAAATGGCCCGCCCGGTATCGATGGCGGCCATGCGAATCTCTTCCATGCGGCTCGGCTCCGCGCCTGCAAGGAAGGGCACGCTGACGGCAGCCGCCAGCCTGCCGGTCTTAAAAAAGACCGGAGCTGCGAAGGCATAGATGCTGGGAGCGCTCTCACCTTTGTCCTGTGCCCAGCCGAGACGTTTGATCCGCGCCAGTTCGGCGCGAAGACGTTTTGGATTGGTGATGGTCTTGCTTGTATAGGCAGGGAGCGGATCGGCCAGCCACCGGTCCAGGTCCTGCGCCTCGGCGTATGACAGCAGAAGCTTGCTGGCCGCACTCGCGTGAGTGGGCATACGCTGGCCTGGCTTCACCGTCAGCGCGTACTCCCGCCGTCCTTGCGAGGCGGCAACCACGATGATTCCTTCTTCGTCAATGACGCTCAGCTTGACGCCCTCGCCCAAGCCCGCCGAGAGCCTGTCCAGGAAAGGCTGGCTGAATGCTGCGATATCGAAGTCGCTCGCCCGAGACGCAACGTGAGACGCCAGGGTCAACAGCCTGCGGCCGAGACTGTACGCTCCTGCTTTGTCCCGGTGCACGATGTCATGGTGCTGCAGGGTGTTGAGAATGCGGTAGACGGCCGTTCGGGGCAGATCAAGACGATCCGTCAGCTCGCGGATTGTCAGGCCAGCGCTGTTGCTGTGCTCAAGGGCCTCCAGCACCTCCATCATGCGATCGATAGCAGGGATCGTATGTCTGTTTTCTGTGTCCCGCGCGATGTCGCTCATCGTTCTTCCGGTTCGGTATTGACAAGTACTAGTCGACCAGTACCATAGATGTTTGAACATTCAAAGTTCATATTTGAACAACTAAGTGACCTCACGTGCGCATAAGGGAGGACGCGGGAGATGAGACTAAATAGCGGAGCTGCGTTTAGGATCTGGGCGCGACACGTGCCGGCCCAAGTGGGGCTATCATGCTGACCGTCTCGTCAATCGCTCATGTCGCGATCCGTGTGAAGGACATTGCGCGCACACTTGATTTCTACACAAACAAGCTCGGCTTCGCGGAAATGATGCGCCTAGACCGTGACGGGAGGTTATGGCTCGTCTACCTTCGGATAACAGACGACCAGTTCCTAGAAGTTTTTCCGGAGGGTGAGGGCGAGCGTGCCGCCGAGCGCGAGGCTATCGGCTACAACCACATGTGCCTGTCCGTTCCCGACATCGATCAGACGGTGCGCGAGATCGAAGCAGTCGGCGTGCCATTAATCCGTCCTAAGACCATGGGGGCCGACGGTAACTGGCAGGCCTGGATCGAGGACCCCGATGGTCATCGGATCGAGCTCATGCAGATGGGATCAGACAGCATGCAGGCGGCAGCCATTCAGCGGCTGAAGCAGACATAGGGTATCTCGGCCAGCGTCGCTCACTAGGCAGCTTGAGGAGTATTGCCTCGGAATGTTCGGCTGCTGGATTGGCCGGCACTGCTCCTCGGCTGACCGCCCCTTTAGACACTATGTGTTAGGTTGATTGTTTCGGATCAGCCTGCGGAATGTCTCCGCTGTACACAATCCTAACTGACATCAGGGAACGCGCGGCTGGTCGGGCCGAAGGGAACTTAGATGAAAATTGTCGCACAGAAGGTGTTCGTCGCAAATGTCTCACGTACGAACTTCGTGTTCGTCAAACTCTATACCGATGAAGGTATCGAGGGGGTCGGGGAGGCCACATTAGAGTGGAAGACCAAGACCGTGGTTGCCGCTCTGGAGGAGCTGGAACGCGTCTTGGTGGGGCGCGATCCGTTTGCTGTGGATGCTATTATCGAGCAGCTCCACCGTGACAGCTACTGGCGCACAGGTGCGGTTTTCCGCACAGCTTTGGGGGCGATCGAGGCGGCTCTTCTGGACATCAAGGGAAAAGCTCTCGGTGTGCCGGTCTTCGAGCTTCTTGGGGGCAGGTTCCGGGATCGGGTGGCATGCTACGCGAACCATTGGTTCTTTGGCTCGGAGACACCCGAGCAATACGCGACCAACGCCCGTAAAGCCGTTGCAATGGGATACCAGGCCTTGAAGTGGGACCCCTTTGGGGCCACCGACTTGGAGATGGATCGGCAGCAGCGCCGAATGACGATCGAGATCGTGGAGGCAGTGCGCGATGCAGTCGGACCCAATGTCAACCTGATGCTCGACGTTCATGGGCGGCTGAACGTCCCCACGGCAATTGCCATGTGCAAGGCTCTGGAACGTTATGACCTGACCTGGATCGAGGAGCCGACGCCGCCGGAAAGCATCGATGCGCTGGCGGAAGTCCGTGCAAAAAGCCCGATTCCGATTGCCGCTGGTGAACGTTGGTTTGAGCCCTCCCGGTTCATTGAGGCGCTGAATAAGAAAGCTGTCGATATCCTTCAACCTGATGTCTCCCATGCCGGCGGTCTTGGCGAGACGAAGCGGGTCGCTCATCTGGCGCACAGCCATCTGATCCCGGTCGCACCACATAATCCGGTGGGACCTGTGATGAATGCCATGACGCTCCACATGTCTGTCGCCATCCCTAATTTCTCGGTTTTCGAGACAGTCTCCATCGATGTCCCATGGCGCAAGGAGCTGGTGCGTGAGACCCTGCAGTTCGAGGACGGATATATCCTCGCGCCGACGGCTCCGGGCCTTGGTGTCGAGCTGATCGAGGAGGCGTGCGCGCAATTTCCATATCAGGACCATGACGTGCCGCTGTTCGACGGCACCATCAACACGCGCGGAATTGCCACCGGTGCAAAGACGTTTTGACAATAGAGACTGCCAAAAGGCCAAAGCTGTCGATGGAGCGGTAAGCCTCTGAGGAGCGTGATGAGTGAGAGGTTGCTGATAAAGAACGGGCGCCTTCTCGATCCTTCTTCCGGGCGTGACGAGATTTTTGATGTCGCGATCGGAGACGGCAAGATAGCTGGTCTTGCTCCCCATATCGACGGTAGCGAACACCACGTCATTGACGCGACTGGTGCTCTCGTCGTGCCCGGTCTAGTCGATATGCACACCCATGCCTATTGGGGCGGCACTTTGCTTGGCGTGAATGCCGACAAAATTGGTCCCCGCAGTGGCGTGACAACGTGGGTCGACTGCGGCTCGAGCGGAGCGGCAACCTTCGAAGGGTTTTTTCACCACGTGATCAAGCCAAGCCGGTTGCGGATCATTCCCTTCATCAATCTGTCTTACATTGGTCTCACGCAGGCAGGGAATCTGAGCATCGATGTTGGGGAGCTATACGACTGGCGGTTCGCCGATCTTCGTGAGCTGCGCCGCATTAAGGCAGAATTCGGTTCCGTAATAGCCGGAGTGAAGCTGCGAGCTAGCAACAACACTTGCGGCGCGAACGGACCTATCGTGCTGCCGCTCGCGCGGGAAGCGGCGGATATCCTTGAAGTGCCGCTAATGATCCATATCGGAACCGCTCCGCCAATAATCGATGAGGTACTTCCCTACCTCAAGGAAGGCGATATTCTAACCCATATCTACAATCCATCGGTTGGTGGATGCGTCCTCGATGAACGCATGTGCCTGCGGCTGTCCGTCCGCGAGGCTATCGCTCGTGGCGTTAAGATGGATGTGGGGCATGGCGGCGCAAGCTTCTCATTCAAAGTGGCAGAGGCTGCCATCGACCAGGGCCTGCTTCCGGACGCCATCAGCACGGATATTCACACGCACAACATAAATGGTGCCGTCAAAGATCTTCCGCACGTCATGAGCAAATTCATGTCGCTCGGCTTCTCCCTGGAGCAAGTGCTCAGGCTTACGACTTGCTCTCCGGCTGACGTTCTCAACCGGCCAGACCTTGGCAGGATCGAGCTTGGAGGGGAGGCTGATTTGGCGGTCTTCCACATCCGGCATGATCCAATCATGATTTACGACGCTCTTGGCGCAAGAAGGGAAGCGACAACCACATTGGAGTGCAAGCTGACGCTGTGCAAAGGACAAGTCGTCAATACGTTCGAGGATGGACGAACTGAAGGCCGGACATACTCATGAGTGTAGAGCCGGGAGAGGCTCTTCTGTGCCCGTCGGCGGCATTCAACCCTTTGAGCGTATCAGCGAAGTAATTCCAGATAGTCGGTTGACATCAGTTCCAGTTCCCTCATAACTTTAGACATATTGAATTGGCAATGTTCAAATATGAACAGACAAAGAAGCCAATCAGCTGGGCGATCTAGCTCGCATCCGCAGAACGGTGCAGGTCGGTTCCTAAAGGGAGGAAAAAATATGAAGAAATCCAACCGTTCCATTGTTGTTCTAGCAGCTTCCATGCTGACGCTCTCGGGCGGCAACTGCCTTGCCGGTGACGTCGTCTGGTGGACTCCGAATTGGGGTGAGGCACGCGCGCGGGACTTGGCCGACAAGTTCATGAAGGCGAACCCGGACACCAAGATCAAGATCGAGGTGACGACGTCCGATGGGTTGCCCCAGCGCGTCTTGACCACTCTGCAATCGGGTGCTGCGCCGGATGTCATCGAGGTACAGCACGGGTGGGTAAACGGCTATGCGCAAAACAACCTCGTTATCCCGCTCGACGACACGCTGCAGGACAGGAGCGATTATGTTCCCGCCGCACTCGATTACGTCACCTGGAATGGAAAGCTCTGGGCGATCCCGTACCGCATCGAAACGCTTGCGGTAATCTACAACAAGGGCCACTTCAAGGAGGCGGGGCTCGACCCCGAGAAACCGCCCCAGACCTGGGACGAGTTCGTGAAAACCGCGACCACTCTGACCCGTGACGGACGGTTTGGCTTTGCGACCACAGGTGGCGGCGAGGTCGGCAACACGATCTTCCGGTCACTGCCCTTCATCTGGATGAATGGCGGAGATATTATCTCGAAGGATGCCAAAACTGCCCTGGTCAACAAGCCCGAGGCCGTAGAAGCGGTGAAGTTCTACACGGACTTCTACAAGAAAAAGATCTCTCCAACATCGACACTGGAGAACGATGGCATCGCCAATCGACGCCTGTTCATCGCCGAGAAGGTGTCCATGTACCAAGCCGGTCAATTCGATCTTGCTTCGATCAAGAAGGAAAATCCTAAGATCGACATTGGCGTAATGCAAATTCCCCATCCGAACGGCAAGGATACGGCAGCCATTCTGGGCGGCTGGAGCTTCATCGTCCCGAAGAGTGCAAAGAATCCGGCAGAGGCTAAGAAGTTCATCCAGTTCCTGAACACGTCGGAGAACCAGGGCTATTTCACTGATACGTTCCCGGCTCGAGTATCATCAATGAAGCTGCCTCGCTTCGACGATCCGATCTTAGCGGGCTACAAGGCAATGCTGCCTCATGGACGCCCTGCACCAAGCCATAAAAACTGGGTGCAGATCACACAAGCCTACTTTAACAACATCCAAGGCATCATGCTCGGCAAGGAGGAGCCGCAGGAGGCTATGGACAACGCGGCCGACGATATTCAGTCCCTGCTTGACGACTAATCCTCACGGGCTCGAGTTCCAGGATCCAGCGGCGTCAGGCCGCTGGAAACTCCCTTCTGCTATCCGAGGACGGTCTCATGTCTCGTCAATCGACAGGCTATTGGTTCATTTTGCCTGCATTGGTGGTCCTGGCGATGCTGATTGCGTATCCTGTTGCCTACACGGGTTTGCTCAGCGTCACCGACAGTCAGTCCAATTTCGTCGGCGTCAAGAACTTCGCCACCATTCTCCGCTCCCGCGCTACGCCCCAGGCTTTCTGGAATACGCTCTACTGGGTCGGCGGCTCCATTATCTTCCAGGTCCTGCTCGGGACCGCTACCGCGATTCTGCTCAATCAGCACTTTCCCGGCCGGGCCATCGTACGCTCGATCGCTCTCATTCCTTGGGTAATACCCAGCATCGTCGCGGCCACCACATTTGCGTGGATGTTCCACACCGAGTTCGGCATCATCAACTACATGATGACCGCTCCTGGCCTGATTGAGCAACCTATCGGGTGGCTCACCAACCGCGACACCGTCATGCCAGTGCTCATAGCCATCAATGTCTGGAAGCTTTTCCCCTTCGTCGCCGTCATGGTGCTGGCCGGACTCCAGTCTATTCCCAAGGAACTCTACGAGGCCGCTCGCGTCGACGGCGCCAACTTCTGGGAGGAGGTGCGCCACATCATGCTGCCACAGGTGCGGCCGGTCTTGGTGGCCGTGACGCTGCTTCTGGTGATCTGGGGGTTGAACGCCATCACCATCATTTACGCCATCACTCGCGGCGGTCCAGCCAACAGCACCCTGATCACGCCGATCCAGATCTTCCGCATCGCCTTCGAGAACGTGCAGTTTAATCAAGCCGCGGCCTTGTCCGTGATGTTCTTCGCCGTCGCAATCCTGATTGTGTTCTTCTATATCAAGGCACTCGCCGCAGCCCCGGGAGAGGCGCGATGACCACGAATGCTCACGTGCTGCCACCCAAGCAGGCCACTGCAGCGAAAAACACTCCCTCATTCAGGGAGAAAGCCGGCAAGCTGGAACGTGGCGGACTTGGCGCGCCCCTCATCGTTCTCGGCTGCATCGTGCTGGTAGTGATCTGCCTCTTTCCTTTCTGGTGGATGAGCCTCTCGTCCATCAAGACCCTGCGTGAGCTCTATACCATCCCCCCAATCTGGTGGCCTGCGGCACCCACCTGGGACAATTACTATAAGGTTCTCTTTGAATCGAACATTCCCCGCTACTTCCTCAACAGCGTGATCATCTCGGCCGGTTCCACTGGGCTGGCGCTGTGCCTAGCTGTGTTTGCATCCTACGGCTTTGCCCGGTTCAACTTCAAGGGCAAGCCGCTCTTCCAGGCCTTCGTGCTCGTCGGTCAGCTGCTACCCACTGCGGCCATCATTGTGCCGCTGTTCGTGACCCTGCGCGTGTTGGGGCTCGTGAACACCTACTGGGGGCTGATCCTAGTCTACATGATCATCACGCTGCCGCTATCGGTATGGATGCTGACCAGCTACTTCAAGGCGATCCCAGTCGAACTCGATGAGGCCGCGATCATCGACGGCGCCTCACGCGTGGGCGTGCTGTTCCGGATCACGCTTCCTCTGTCGGTGCCCGGAATCGTGGCGGTGGTGGTGTACTCGTTCGTGACCACCTGGAACGAGTTCATCTTCGCGCTGTGCTTCGCCAGCGACTCGTCGGTCAAGACCCTGCCAATCGGGCTGGCGGAGTTCTCGACGGAGTTCAACACGGATTGGGGTGCTGTCATGGCGGCATCCGTGGTCATGACGCTGCCGATCGCGCTTTTGTTTCTGTCGATGCAGCGCCTGTTCGTGGGCGGCCTGACCGCCGGCGCCACCAAAGGCTGAGGAGCAACCCATGACAGGCATGGCAAACTTAATCCCGGCTATTGGTCTGGGAACATTTGGAAGAACCGATGATGCCGGAATGGCAAGCATTCTGGCGGCCCTCGAGATCGGCTACAGGCATATCGATACGGCTCAGAGCTACAATACCGAGAGGCCTGTTGGCGAAGCCTTTCGCCGGTCCGGGCTGCCCAGGAAACAGGTGTTCATCACGACGAAGGTTGCCGACACGAAGCTCGACAGGGCGAGCTTTGTGCCAAGTGTCGAAAAAAGCCTGGAGGCACTCGGCCTCGACCAGGTCGATCTGCTTCTCATCCACTGGCCATCCCAGAACAATGCGGTGCCCTTCGAAGACTACATGACCGAACTAAAGAGGGCGCAGGATCTCGGCCATACCCGCTTCATTGGCGTCTCGAACTTTCCGATCGCAATGTTGGAGCAGACACGGGCCCTACTCGGGGAAGGGGCAATTGTCACCAACCAAGTGGAAATTCACCCTTATCTGCAGGCGCCGCGGCTATCGAACTATGCGCGCTCAATCGGCCTCCCTCTCACGGCATATCAGCCTCTCGCACAGGGGCATGTGAGATCTGACCCTGTTTTATCGGTCATTGCAAAGCGTCATGGAGTTAACCCGGCTGCAATCGCCCTCGCTTTCCTGATTGCGGAAGGTCATGCCGTCATTCCGGCCTCGTCCAACGCCACCAATCTGCGTGAGAACATACGATCTGTCGATGTCCGCCTCTCCGAGGACGAGATAGCTAGCATCCGGGCTCTCAACCGTGGGGCACGGCAGATCAATCCAGCCAAGTCGCCACACTGGGATGATTAGTTTTCAGCCGGACTGCAAGCAGCCCTTATGGGTATGGTATCCATCGGCAACGTGCCTCAGATCTATGTTTGAGCCGACAGGCGCGGAAATCCATGTGGCGCTGTGCCTCTCTGGACAAAATGCCTTGGCGCTATTCTGCGACTGGGTTGCGCTGTCGCCGAGGAGCTCGTTACCATCGCGTCCAATCTCGGGCAACGCCATATCGTCAACAGCCAGAGCGGCCAGCGAGTCGAGCTTTTTACGAGCAGGCCGGCATCATCATGCCATGATCAGCGTCCCGCTCATCGTCAACCGCTTCTCAACGTGAGGACTTCAGAGTGCAACCCATCCCTCAGATTAAAGATATTGTTCGGCCTCCACGCGAGCTTTCGGACGCGCTCGCGAAGATCGGAACAGCCACTGCGAGCAGCGAGCTCAGCCTGATGGGCATTCGCGACCCGCAGATCCGTGGTCCGCTGCCGCTCAAGCACGGAAAATCCGTTGCCGGTCCCGCCCTGACTTTGCAGTGCATGCCGAAGCGCGAGGATCTTTACGGGACCAACGAATACGAGAATCCCGAATTGCAGCTGCATCGACACGTGCTCTACCCAGCGCAGGCGGGTGACATGGTGATCGTCGACGCGCGCGGGGATATGGCGAGCGGCATCTTCGGGGAGATGATGCTGACATTCTTCGCCGGCAGAGGTGGGTCTGGTGTCGTGGTTGATGGCTGCATCCGTGACTCCGCCAAGGCCAGGGAACTGGATCTCGGGATCTGGGTGAAAGGTGTGACACCAAACTATCATGCCCAAACGAACCTGATCCCGTTTGCAGTCAATGTTCCGATTGCCTGCGGCAACGTTCTGGTCATGCCGGGAGACATCGTTGTCGCTGATGACGACGGAGTCGTGGTCGTCCCTGTCGCGCTTGCGCCGAAGCTCATTGAGGTGGCAAGCGAGCATGCCGAATGGGAGGAATTCGCCCGCTATCGCCTGTCACAAGGTGGCGACCTGCGAAAGTACTACCCGCTGACGGATGAGGTACAAGAGGAATACATCGCGTGGCGAAACGCCCAGAATGGATCTGCCCGCACATGAGCACTGTCGGACTTGCACTCCGGGAAGGGTGGCTCTCGACCCAATCCCTTTTCCATTCGCGAGGACATGGCACGAGGTCGTTCGCAATCGGAGCACAATGATGATCAGAGATTCCGTGGTCCTTGATGATCGCTTTCAGCGCCTGCACATCGGATCAGCACGCCTGGAGAAGCTGGCCGAGGGCTGCCGGTGGGCGGAGGGTCCGGCCTATTTTCCGGCTGGCCGCTATCTGGTCTGGAGTGACGTGCCCAACGACCGGATCATGCGCTTCGACGAAACGTCCGGCACCGTCAGCGTCTTTCGGCCTTCATCAGGCTATTCCAACGGCAATACCGTCGACCGGCAGGGCCGCCTCGTCACCTGCGAGCACGGCAACCGGCGTGTGACCCGCACCGAGCATGACGGTTCGATTACGGTGCTTGCGAGCCACTACCAGGGCAAGCGCTTCAACAGTCCCAACGACGTGGTGGTGAAGTCCGACGGATCGATCTGGTTCACGGATCCCGCCTATGGGATCGATTCCGATTACGAGGGACACAAGGCGCAGAGCGAGATCGGCGCCTGCCATGTCTACCGTATCGATCCGGGCACAGGTGACATCCGCATCGTTGCCGATGATTTCGTTCGCCCGAACGGGATTGCCTTCTCGCCTGACGAGCGCCGGCTCTATGTCGCCGATACGGGCGCCACGCATGTAAAGGACGGTCCCAGGCACATCCGCGTCTTCGACGTGGACGATCAGGGAGGGCTCTCTGGCGGCAGCGTCTTCGCTACCTGCACGCAGGGCCTGTTCGATGGCTTCAGGCTGGATGAGGCCGGACGGATCTGGACGAGTGCCGGCGACGGCGTGCATTGCTACGAGATCGACGGTACCCTCATCGGCAAGATCCTGGTTCCGGAAGCGGTCGCCAATGTGGTGTTCGGCGGGCCGAAGCGGAATCGTCTCTACATCTGCGCCACGACGTCGCTTTATGCCATCATGCTGCCGGTGAATGGAGCAAAGACGTTCTCGAACCTGCAATGATCTCTGATGCCAGTCATTAAGATAGAGCGTCGGGTGCGGTACATGCATTGGATCGGGGTAACATCACCATGAAGAAGCGTCCTTTTGATAGAACCGGCTGGAAGGTGGGAGAGATTGGGTTCGGCGCCTGGGCCATCGGCGGAAGCTGGGGCAATGTCTCGGAGCAGGATGCCGAAGCCGCCCTCCATGCAGCCCTCGATACGGGCGTAAGTTTCCTCGATACTGCTGATGTTTACGGAAATGGCCGGTCCGAGCGGCTGATCGCCCGCGTACTGAAAGAGCGGGGGCGGAGTGACGTGATCGTCGCTACAAAGGCGGGCCGTCAGCTCAACCCACATGTAGCTGAGGCCTATACGTCTGAGGCGCTCATGCGCTTCGTCGAAGGCTCGCTTCAGCGGTTACAGACCGAGGCACTTGATCTGGTGCAACTGCACTGCCCGCCGACAGAGGTCTATTATCGGCCGGAGGTGTTTGGGGCGCTCGACCGAATGGTCGAGGCGGGCAAACTCAAGCACTATGGCGTGAGCGTCGAAAAGGTTGAGGAGGCCATCAAGGCTCTGGAGTATCCCATTGCCAGCGTACAGATTATCTATAACCTTTTCCGCCAGCGTCCGGCCGAGTTGTTCTTCCGCTTAGCCCGGGAGCGCGAGGTTGCGGTGATTGCCCGGGTCCCGCTGGCCAGCGGCCTGCTCACTGGCAAGCTACGGGTCGACAGCCAGTTTGCCCCGGACGACCACCGCGCCTTCAACCGCCACGGAGAGGCCTTCGACGTGGGCGAGACGTTCTCAGGCGTGCCGTTCCAGGTTGGCCTGCAGGCCGTTGAGGAGATGAGAGCCGTGGTTGGGGATATGCCGATGGCGCAGTTTGCACTGCGTTGGATCCTGATGAACGAGGCGGTGTCGGTGGTCATTCCGGGAGCGCGAAATCCGGAGCAGGCGGTTTTGAATGCTCAGGCGGCCGAACTGCCTGCACTGAGTGTCGACCAGGTGGAAGCCGCCAAGGCTATCTACGACCGGCTGATCCGTCCGCATGTGCATCAGCGCTGGTGATCGCTGGTGCGAAGCGGGCGAGGTGCATCATTCTCGAGTGCTACTCCCGGAGCACTGGGTCATAATGTGACGGAAGACAGACCAGGGTAAGCAATGTCTCAATTCGAAATGTATCTCGGCTTGCGTGACAAGGTTGTTCTGATTACGGGTGGAGGATCGGGTATCGGAGCATCGCATATGGAGCAGTTCTGCGGCCAGGAAGCGAGGGTCGGCTTTATCGACACTAACCGCTCCGCTTCAGAAGAACTGGTCGCTAGGATCGCCGAGGCCGGATACTCCAAACCGATGTTCTTCGAAGGGGATCTGCGCGATATGGCGGCCGTCAAGGAATGCATCAGCCGGTTTGCGGCTTCCGTATCCATGTGTCACGTGTCTGCTCAACCTAATTACAGGTGAGCTCATAGCGGCGCAGGCAGCGGACGCTTTGGCCCCAAGGTAAATAGATCCATCTAAAGGACATCAAGAATGGCTGAGAGGCCTCACCGTCGCACCCCCGATCAGCTTCGCTCACGGCTCTGGTTCGACAACCCGGACAACCCGGGCATGACCGCGCTGTATCTGGAGCGCTACCTGAACTTCGGCCTCACGGGCAAGGAGCTGCAGGGCAAGAAGCCGATCATCGGCATCGCGCAGACGGGATCCGATCTGTCGCCCTGCAACCGGCATCACCTGGATCTCGCCAAGCGCGTGCGTGACGGCATCACGGCGGCCGGCGGCGTCGCCTTCGAGTTCCCGTGCCATCCGATCCAGGAGACCGGCAAGCGTCCGACCGCCTGCCTCGACCGCAACCTCGCTTATCTCTCTCTCGTCGAGGTGCTCTACGGCTACCCGCTGGACGGCGTCGTGCTGCTCACGGGCTGAGACAAGACCATGCCGGCCTGCCTCATGGCAGCCGCCACCGTGAACATTCCGGCGATCTCGCTCAATGTCGGCCCGATGCTGAACGGCTGGCACCAGGGTGAGCGCACGGGCTCGGGCACCATCGTGTGGAAGGCGCGCGAGCGTCATGCGGCGGGCGATATCGATTATCAGCAGTTCATCGACATCGTCGGTTCCTCGGCGCCCTCCGTGGGTCACTGCAACACCATGGGCACGGCCTCGACGATGAATGCGCTCGCCGAGGCTCTCGGCATGTCCCTGCCGGGCTCGGCGGCCGTGCCCGCTCCCTATCGGGAGCGCGGACAGATGGCCTACGAGACGGGCCGTCGCATCGTCGACATGGTGTGGGAGGACCTGAAGCCCTCCGACATCATGACCCGTGAGGCGTTCGAGAACGCAATCGTGGCCAATGCGGCCATCGGCGGCTCCACCAACGCGCCGGTTCACATCAACGCCATTGCCAAGCATATCGGCGTGCCGCTCGATTGCGACGACTGGGAGCGGATCGGCTTCGAGATCCCGCTGCTCGTGAACGTGCAGCCTGCCGGTGAGTATCTCGGCGAAGAGTACTACCGCGCCGGCGGCCTGCCGGCCGTGCTGGCTGAGCTGATCGGCGCCGGCAAGATCCATGAGGATGCGATCACCTGCACCGGCACCACCATCGGCGAGAATTGCCGCGGCAAGCACACCTGGGATCACGATGTGATCCGCTCCTACGACAATCCGTTGAAGGAGAAGGCGGGCTTCCTCAACCTCAAGGGCACGCTGTTCGACTCCGCGATCATGAAGACGAGCGTGATCAGCC
>Ga0209902_101093_pt1 | contig 16389 bp, 21 predicted proteins | sample FECB27metaG_FD_188304 | JGI IMG/M metagenome (GOLD analysis project Ga0209902, IMG submission 188304) | Cyanobacterial communities from the Joint Genome Institute, California, USA - FECB-27 (SPAdes) (version 2) | ecosystem: Environmental > Aquatic > Thermal springs > Hot (42-90C) > Microbial mats...
GGGAGGGGGGAGGCAAGGTGGTGGGTGGTCCTGCGCTATGCGGAGCGGGACCTTCGAGACTTACCTGGATGTTGCCCCACCCACCGGCGGTCATCCCAGCGAAAGCTGGGACCCATCTATCGGCCAGTGCCGGCGGCGAGCGGACGAGGGCAAGAGCCCTCGCCGCGGGGTCCCAGCTTTCGCTGGGATGACATCGAGGTTGGGGAAGCGTGGTGCCCTCCGGAGCAGAGGGCCCACCTTCGGACTACGCCAAACCCCAGATGATCGCGATGCTGCGAGCGGTGCAGTAGACGACGAAGTTCACCGCGAACAGGCCGAGCAGCCAGACCGGCAGGCGGCGGGTGGCGTCGCCGGAGATGATACCGGTCCAGAGCAACAGGCCCACCGCCCCGATGACCAGCGCGAACATCACCACGAACCAGCCGCCGAGGATATTGCCGATGGCGAGGATCACCGGGGTAAGCGCCGCGGCGACGATCGGGCCGATCACCCAAAGCGCCTGCTTCTCGCGCCACAGGATGGCGGCGAGGATGCCGAGCAGCAGCAGGGCGAGGCCCACCGTCGGAATGACGGTAAAGGGGGTTACGGCGCCCCCGATCAGCGCCGGTGGTCCGGCGAGGTAGGACGATATCGTCGGCCACCAGGAGCCGAAGAGCTGGTCGAGCATGACGGGGCTCAGGGGTTATGAGTTAGGAGGTCAAAAACGTATTTGGTTTGTCGCGCTTTCGAACCGAAAAAGTCTGCAATCCCCGCCTTCGCGGGGACAGGCTTTTTCCTGAAAACGCTCCCTTAGGTATTGAACTTGAACAACATCACGTCGCCGTCCTTGACGACGTATTCCTTGCCTTCGTCACGGGCCTTGCCGGCTTCCTTGGCGGGGACTTCGCCGCCCAGGGTGACGAAATCGTCGTAGCCGATGGTCTGGGCGCGGATGAAGCCGCGCTCGAAATCGGTGTGGATCACGCCGGCCGCCTGCGGGGCGCGGTCACCCTTGTGGATGGTCCAGGCGCGCGTCTCCTTGGGGCCGACGGTGAAATAGGTCTGCAGGCCCAGCAACTGGTAGGCCTCGCGGATCAGGCGGTTGAGGCCCGGCTCATGCAGTCCGAGGCTTTCGAGATACTCGGCCTGCTCCTCGTCGGGCAGTTGAGCCAACTGGCTCTCGATCTCGGCGGAGATGACGATCACCGCGGCGTTGTGCTGCTTGGCATACTCCTCGACCTGCTTGGTCATGGCGTTGCCCGACGCGGCCGAGGCCTCGTCGACGTTACAGACATAGAGCGCCGGCTTCGAGGTCAAGAGCTGCAGCTCGACAAAGGCCTTTTCTTCCTCGGCCGAACGCTGCACCAGGCGCGCCGACTTGCCATCGCGCAGCAGCAGCAGCGAGCGATCGATCAGCTCGAGCGTCAGCTTGGCTTCCTTGTCGCCACCGGTCTTGGCCTTCTTCTCGACGCCGTTGCGGCGCTTCTCGAGGCTCTCGAGGTCGGCCAGCATCAGCTCGGTCTCGACCACTTCGGCATCGGCAAGCGGATCGACCTTGTTGGCGACGTGGATGATGTTGCCGTCTTCGAAGCAGCGCAGCACATAGGCGATGGCGTCGCATTCGCGGATATTGGCAAGGAACTGGTTGCCGAGGCCTTCGCCCTTCGACGCGCCTTTCACGAGGCCCGCGATATCGACGAAGCTCATCTTGGCCGGCAGGATCTGTGCCGATTTGCCGATAGTGGCGAGCTTATCGAGGCGCGCATCGGGGACGGCGACTTCGCCGGTATTGGGCTCGATCGTGCAGAACGGGAAGTTGGCGGCCTGCGCGTTGGCAGTGCGGGTCAGCGCATTGAAAAGCGTCGACTTGCCCACGTTGGGCAGGCCGACGATGCCCATCTTGAAACCCATTACAGTCTCCGGAAATCGTCGTTGGCGGCGCGAAGAAAGCCGCGCCAATCGTTGCGCTTCACATCGGGTGATCGGGCGCGGAAGTCAATTGGTTTGGTGCGCCTGAGCAGAGACTGGTCCCACGCTTCCAACAAGCTCGATGACAGCCGGTGCTTGAGGGAGCATCGAGCACACCGCAGCCACAGGCCCACGCTCAGTCCTTCTTGAACAGCTTCTTCAGCATGTCCGCCATCGGACCGGTCTCAGGCAGTTTGGCCTGCGGCGCAGTTGGCCGGGCGGCGCGGATGTGGCTTTGCGCTGGGGCCTTCTTGCGGGTCGGGTCGGCGGTTTCCGGGCGCTGGCTGCGCTCGGCGCCGTCACCCTGCACGGCGATGGCGAGCTTGTTCATCAACCCGTTATCGTCGCCCTTGACGATCATCACCGCATTGTCGGCGATGGCATCGAGCAGCGGGATCAGCCAGGCCTGCTGTTCGGCCTTCGAAAAATCGCCGAGCACATGCGGCATCACCAGGTCCTTGTGGCCGGGGTGACCGACGCCGAGGCGGACGCGGCGATAGCCAAGCCCGATCTGCGGATCGATGGAGCGTAGCCCATTGTGCCCGCCATTGCCGCCACCGACCTTGACCCGGGTCTTGCCCGGGGCGAGGTCGATCTCGTCATAGAGGACGGAAACGTCTGATGGCCCGAGCTTGTAGAAGGTGGTCACCTTCTGGACGCTGTCGCCGGAGGAATTCATGTAGGTCTGCGGCTTCAGCAGCAGCACCTTTTCGCCGTCGATCGTGCCTTCGGAGATCAGCCCCTGGAACTTCTCGCGGAACGCGGGGAAGTTATGGCGGCGCGCGATGGCGTCAACCGCGAGGAAGCCGATATTGTGGCGATTGTTGCGGTATTTGTCCCCGGGATTGCCGAGGCCGACGATGAGGTGCATCGGCTAACTTCCAGGCAGGGGAGGGTGGGAGCGGACCCGAGGCCCGCTCCCAAATAGATAGCTTATTCCTTAGGGGCGTCGGCAGCCGGAGCAGCCTCGGCAGCGCCTTCTTCGGCTTCTTCGGCGCGCAGGCCCGACGGAGCAACGATGGTGGCGATGGTGAGGTCAGCCTCGTGGCTGTGGTCGGACGCGCCGGCCGGCAGCTTGATCGACGAGATGTGGACGCTGTCGCCAACATCGAGACCGGTGAGATCGACGACGACCTCCTCGGGGATGTGGTCGGCATCGACGGTCAGGTCGAGCGTGTGGTGGACGATGTTCAGCACACCGCCGCGCTTGATGCCCGGGGAAGCGTCATCGTTGATGAACTTCACGTGCACCTGGACATTGAGCTTGGTGCCCTTGCCGACGCGCAGGAAGTCGACGTGCAGCGCCTTGTCCTTGACGGGATCGAGCTGGTAGTCGCGCGGAATGACGCGGTGCTTTTCGCCATCAACGTCAACAGTGACGATGTGGGAGAGGAAACCACCGGCGTAGATCGACTTCATCGCCTCGTTGTACGAGATCGAGATCGGCAGGGGAGCCTTCTTGTCACCATAGATGACGGCAGGAATGAGCCCCTCACGACGCAGTGCACGAGCGGCCCCCTTGCCCACCCCGCTCCGCGCCTGAGCCTTGAGCTCTTTAGCAGCAGTAGCCATTGAATGATCCATTCATGGGTTGGTGTGAACTCTGACACATCAAAGCTCACGCACCCGTCCTCCAGGGGTGACGGGCGCTTCATGGCGTGGGGCTATAGTGGAAGATGCCCCGGCGAGCAAGGGGAGTCGATGGTGCCTCGGCTAACCGCCGGCGGCTGTGGACCCTCACCCCTGTCCCCTCCCCGCAAGGGGGAGGGAGACCCTCACACCACTATCTCAGTCTGCGTCTCCCTCCCCCTTGCGGGGAGGGATCAAGGGTGGGGGGCGGCTCGCGCCGGCCCCGGTGGCGTCATCCATCCGCCAGCGCCGCGATCTGGCTGCGCAGATAGTGCCGCACCGCGGCATCGGTGGCGAGGCCGCTGGCGAGGGTGAGGGCTTCGTGTGCCTCGCCCTTCAACCCGGCCCGCGCCATCAGGTGACCGCGCGCCGCCCAATAGGGCTGGTAATCGGCCATGCGCCGGTCGTCGCCGAGCGGCGCGATGGCGGCGAGCGCCGCCTCGGGACCCTCGAGTTCGGCCAATGCCATGGCGCGGTTCAGCGCCACGACCGGCGAGGCGCTGAGCGCCAGGAGGTGATCGTAGAGGGCGAGGATCGCGGGCCAGGTGTTGGCGCCGTGCGTACGGCGGGCGACATGGGCGGACTGGATCGCCGCCTCGATCTGGTAGCGGCCGGAGGGGCCAGCCGCGTTGGCGGCTTTCAGCAGCGCCTCGGCGAGGCCGATCTGCGAGTCGTCCCAGAGGCTTGTATCCTGCTGTTCGAGCGGCACATACGCCCCGTCAGCCGAGCGGCGGGCAGCGCGGCGCGCTTCGGTGTAGAGCATCAGCGCCAGCATGCCCTTGGCCTCGGGCTCATCGGGCAGGAGGCCGACGACGAGACGGCCGAGCCAGATGGCTTCCTCAGCCAGTTCGATCGAGGCGGCATCGCCGATCTCGGCCCAGCCCTTGGTGTAGGCAGCGTAGATCGCCTCGAGTACGGCATCGAGCCGCTCGGGCAGCAGCTCCTTGTCGGGGATGCCGAACGGAATGCCGGCATCCTTGATGCGGCCCTTGGCGCGCACCAGGCGCTGGCCCATGGTCGCCGGCGGGATCAGGAAGGCCGCGGCGATATCGATGGCGGTGAGCCCGAGAATGGTCTGCAGGATCAGCGGCGCGCGCATGCCGCGCTCGATCGCCGGGTGGGCGCAGGCGAACATCAGCGCCAGGCGCCGGTCGGGGATTTCCTCGGGGGCGTCGGCCGCGGCTTCGATTTCATCGGCGATCATTTTGAGATGCTCCTCGCCCGCCTGCCGAGTGGTGCGGCGGCGCAGCGCGTCGGTCTGCCGCCGGCGGGCGACCGTCAGCAGCCAGGCATCGGGATTGTGCGGCACGCCCTCGCTCGGCCAGCTGTGGAGAGCCGCCGCAAAGGCTTCGGCCAATGCATCCTCGGCGCCAGCGACATCGCGGGTGCGGGCGGCGAGGAAGGCAACGAGGCGGCCATAGCTTTCGCGCGCCACCCGCTCGGCGACGCCAGAGGCGCGCTCGGCGGCCCGGGCGGCCTCGTTGCCTTCGCTTTGCATCATCAGCCGTAGCTCCGCATGTCAGGAGTCTTTGCGCCTGAGGCTGAGGTCGGGCCGGGGGTAGCTCTCGGCCAGAGGCCGGATCTCGATCGAGCCGTAGCGCGAGCTCGGGCAGCGCTTGGCCCAGGCGATCGCCTCGTCGAGATTATCGACCTCGATCATGAAGTAGCCCGCGAGCTGCTCCCTGGTATCGGCGTAGGGGCCGTCGAGCACCTCGGTTCGATTGTCGCCGAAGCGAACAGTGGTCGCCGCCGAGGCCGGCTGCAGGCGTTCGCCCGCCGCCATGCCGCCGCCGGCCTTCTGCAGTGCCTCGTTGAACGCGGCGTAATCGGCCCAGAGCTCCTTCTGCGGCGCATTGGCAAGGGCGACTTCGTCGTGATGGATCAGCATCATGTAGCGCATGGTGGAGCGATCCTCAGCGGGTGGCTTGCTTGACGAGCTCGGTGATGCGCTTCTCGTCAGCGGGGGTGAGCTTGAGCAGGGCGAAGCTCGACGGCCACATGTTGCCATCGTCAAGCCGTGCCGCCTCGTTGAAGCCGAAGGTGGCGTAGCGCGCCTTGAACTTCGCCGCATCCTGGAAAAAGCAGATGCTCTTGCCGTCCTTGTAATAGGCCGGCATGCCGTACCAGAGCTTGCTGGTCAGCTCGGGCGCCGCAGCCTTGACGAGGGTGTGGATGCGCTCGGCAAGGCGGCGGTCGGCCTCCGGCATGGCGGCGATCTTGTCGAGCACGGCCTGCTCTTCCTCGGCGGCGCTGGCGTTGCGCTTCAGCTCCTTGGCGCGCTCCTTCATCGCGGCCTTTTCTTCGGCGGTGAAACTGTCGGCGGCTGCGTCGGTGCGCTTCACGGTGTTCTTCGCGGTGGCCATTTTCGGTTCTCCTTTTGCTCAGCGCTTACCAGTTCAGCTGCACGAACTGAATGATGTTGCCGCAGGTATCGTCCACCTGGGCAATGATCGAGGCGGTGACGTCGGTCGGCGGCATGATGAACGCGCCGCCCTTGGCCTTGATCCGCTCATAGTCGGCCTTCACGTCCTTGGTGTGGAGCAGCAGCGCGGGCTGGCCCTCGGCAAACATCGCCTGCTGGTAAGCTTTGGCGGCCGGGTTGCTGTTCAGCTCGAGCTGCAGCTCGGCGCCATCCGGATCGTCAGGCGAGGTGACGGTCAGCCAGCGATAGCCGCTATTGCCGAAGTCGGCCTTCTTCTGCATGCCCAGCACGTCGGTATAGAACTTCAGCGCCTTGTCGTGCTCGTCGACATACACCTTGGTCAGCTTGATCTGCATCGGTCGTTCCTCTGTCATTGGCTTGCGGCGGCAGCCGCGTCAGCGTCAGGACACCGTGCCCTGATACGACAATGACGGGGGTGCTCAGACCATTTCGACTCCCGGGCAAAAAAACTTCAGAAAAATCTGTGGCGCTCAGAATCCGGAGATCAGGGCGCGGACTTCCACCGGTCCCCACTGCGCCGCGGGGCACTTTTTCGCCCAGGCAAGCGCCTCGTCCATGTCGGCCGCTTCGATGATGTAGAAGCCGCCGAACTGCTCGCGGGTCTCGGCATAGGGGCCGTCATGCACCTTGAGCTCGCCGGCATCGTTGACGAAGGCAGCACCGCCCTTGTTGTCTTCGCGATAGCTGGCGTCGCCGCCTTCCATGACCAGGGTCTTGGCGTCATGGGTGCGGGCGAGGGGGGCGGTCATCACGAAGGCGCCGGCCTTGGTCAGCGCCTCCTGGTAGGCATAGAGCGTTTCCATCGCCTTCTGCATCTGGTCGGGCGGGATCTGGGCTCCGGCTTTCTCGTCGGCATAGAGCATCAGCATGTAGCGCATCGGTGTCTCCTCGTTTGGCAGCATAGCCCCTCAGGGCAATGTCGGGCGAGGGGAGGCGATTTCGACAGGGGGATGAGGATTCTCACTACTTGCCAGCTCACCGGCCCATCTCCCCCTTGGCGGGGGAGAAAGCGAAAACTTGGGCTTAGCGCAGCTAAGTCCTTAGTTTTCGCAAGAGAGGGGGGCGTGGGTTGGACACGGTGGCTCCGCATCCCCTCTCTTGGAATTTCTAAGGCTTAGCCAAGAAGCTAAGCCCAAGAAATTCCATTCTCCCCCGCAAGGGGGGAGATGAGGAGAGAGCGGTCTCAGTCCAGCAAACTCGAGACGCTCTGTTCGCTGGCGGTGCGGGCGATGGCTTCGCCCATCAGGGGGGCGATCGAGATGATGCGGATGTTCTTGGCGGCCTTGGCGGCATCGGTGGCGATGATCGAGTCGGTGATCACCAGTTCCTTCAGCTTCGATGCAGCGATGCGCTCGGCTGCGCCCTCGGAGAGCACGCCGTGAGTGATGTAGGCCGAGACTTCGGTGGCCCCGGCCTTCAGCAGGGCTTCGGCGGCGTTGACCAGCGTCCCGCCGGAATCGACGATGTCATCGATCAGGATGCAGGCGTGGCCGGAGACGTCGCCGATGATGTTCATCACTTCGGAGACACCGGCCTTGGGGCGGCGCTTGTCGACGATGGCGAGGTCGGCGCCGATGCGCTGCGCGGTGGCGCGGGCGCGGGCCACACCGCCGACGTCGGGCGAGACGATCATGACGTTGCCGTTGGGCGAGTAGTGCTCCTGGATATCGCGAACCATCACCGGCGCGCCATAGAGGTTGTCGGTCGGGATATCGAAGAAGCCCTGGATCTGCGCGGCGTGGAGATCCAGCGTCACCACGCGGTTGACGCCGGCCTCGGTGATCAAGTTGGCGACGAGCTTGGCTGAAATCGGGGTGCGCGAGGCGGACTTACGATCCTGCCGGGCATAGCCGAAATAGGGAATCACCGCGGTGATGCGACGGGCCGAGGAGCGGCGCAGCGCATCGGACAGGATCAGCAGCTCCATCAGGTTGTCGTTGGCCGGATAGGAGGTCGACTGCAGGATGAACACATCCTCGCCGCGGACGTTCTCGTGGATCTCGACGAAGATTTCTTTGTCGTTGAAGCGCTTGACCGTGCAGTCGGTCAGCGGGACTTCGAGGTAGCTCGCGACGGCTTCGGCGAGCGCGCGGTTGGAATTGCCGGTGACAAGTTTCACGAGCGCGCTCCGCTATCGGGCCGGTCCGGGGAGTTGCCGGCTCCTGATGGCCGGGTCTTTAGCTTGGGGCGCAGCGGGGCGCAATGCGCCTTGTGACGGATCGGTGAAGGAATCTGGGCGGTGGGTGCCACTGCCACACAGCACCGAGCTCTCTGCCGTCGCCTCCCTCCCCCTTGAGGGGAGGGATTGAGGGAGGGGGTGGTGCAGTCGGCACCGAGCGTCCCTCACCACCCCCTCAAGGGGGAGGGGAGCTTGCGGCCTGCCGCTACAACCCACCCAACCCGATCACGCTCAGCTGCCGCCCGGTGGTGATGGCCTTGTGCGTGGCGTAGCGGTGCGAGAAGTACTTCTTGGGCTCGGCATAGGTGCAGATGCCCAGGTCGTCGACGAGGCCGACGCCGGCAGCGATCAGGTGGTCGAACACGAAGCCGGGCAAGTCGAAATGCTCGCGCCCACCATTCGGCTTGGTGATGCGGTTCTCGGCGTCGCGGTGCTCGCGGATCAGGTCGGCGGCGAAGTCGGGGCCGACTTCATAGTTCGGGCCGGAAATGGTCGGGCCGATGGCGGCGACGATGCGGTCGGGGCGGGCGCCGAGGTCGACCATGGCGGCGACGGTTGCCTCGGCGATGCCGCCGGTGGCGCCCTTCCAGCCGGCATGCGCCGCGCCGATGACCCGGGCCTCGGGGTCGGCGAAGAGGATCGGGGTGCAGTCGGCGGTGAGGATGCCCAGCGCCAGGCCATGGACGCGGGTGACGAAAGCATCGGCCTCGGGGATATCATCGGGGTCGGGCTGGCGCGTGACCTCGAGCACGGTGACCGAGTGCACCTGCTTCAGCGTCACTAGCTGGTTGAGCGAAAAGCCAAGGATACCAGCGATCTGCGCGCGGTTCTCGATGACATGATTCAGCTTGTCGCCAGCCGACAGCGAGACATTGAGCGAGGAGAACTCGCCGGTCGAGACGCCGCCGCGCCGGCCGAAAAAGCCGTGCCGGATGCCGGGGATGCGCTCGAGGGCGCGGCTCGTTTCGAAAGGCATGCTCATTTCGGGAAACCGATCGGCTCGATGTTGCCGGAATGGGCGCAGAACACCTTGAACAGGGTGCCCATTTCGGTGCTGTCGACGAGGCGCTTCAGCGCCGCGGCGATAGTGTCGATCTGGCCCGGATTGGCCTTGGCCAGCTGCGTGGCGCGCTCGACAATGCCGAGCCCGCCGAGGAAATCGCGCTGCGTCGAGAGCTTTTCGACGGTGAGGCCGAGTTCGGTTGCGACCTTGCCGAGGCCGCCGAAATCGACATGCGCACTGAGGTCGATCTCGCCGGGTGCGTCGAGCGGATCGGCAAAGGCGTGGTTACTCACCGCCTGCAGCGTCTCGCCGGTCTGGGTGGTGGCGTAGCCATAGTCGATGGCGAGGATGGCCCCCTTGTTCGCGGCGATACGGCGCCCGAGCTTTTCCATGATATCGGCCGAGGCGAGGCTGACCTCGTAGATTTCGCCGGGCTCGGCGTTGGCCAGCTCGATCGGCATGGCGGCAGCGGGGATCGGCGTCGGGTTGAGCCCAAAAGTGCGCTTGCCGTCGCGGAGGCCAATCTGGCGTTCGTGCCAACCGTCGGTCGCCTTGACGAACTGGCGGATGGGCAGGGCATCGAAGAACTCGTTGGCGACGACGAGCAGCGGATCGTCGGCGACGGCGTCGACCTCGCTGGCCCAATAGGGATTGTACTTGCCGAGCCGCTCGGCCTGCTGCTCCCGCAGCGCCGGATTGGTCTCGAACAGCTGCAGGTGGCAGGCATCGAGAAAACCCTCGGCCTTGGCGGCGACGCGCAGCGCATCCTGCATCAGAGTGCCGCGGCCGGGGCCGAGCTCGAGCAGGGTGAAGCTCTTGGGCTGATCGAGCTGCTGCCACAGGTTGACGATGAAGAAGCCGACCAGTTCGCCGAACATCTGGCTGATCTCGGGGGCGGTGATGAAATCGCCCTTGGCCCCGAGCGGATCGGTGCCGGTGTAATAACCGGAACGCGGGTGGGTGAGCGCCAGGCTCATATAGGTGGCAAGCGACATCGGGCCGGTCTGGCTCAGCTGCATGTCGATGATATCGCCGAGGGAGCGGGTATCAGCCACGGGCAGGCCTCATGGCGTAAACGATGAGGCCGATGCCGGCGACGAGAATGGGGAGGCTCAGCACCATGCCCATGGTGAGCCAGCCACCATAGAGATAGCCGAGCTGCGCATCGGGCAGGCGGAAGAACTCGACGAAGATACGGCTGAGCGCATAGCCGATGCCGAAAATGCCGGCGACGAGGCCGGGCTTTTTCAGCGCCCCGAGCTGGTTGGTGGCGATGCGGATGACGATGAACAGCAGTACGCCCTCCAGCAGCGCTTCGTATAGCTGGCTCGGGTGGCGCGGCAGCTGTTCGGGATCGGTGGGGAAGACCACGGCCCAGGGCAGGGTGGTCGGCGCGCCGTAGAGTTCGGCATTGATGAAGTTGGCGACGCGGCCGAGGAACAGCCCGATGGTGCCGATGGCGCCGAGCAGGTCCATGCCGGAAAGGATGTTGCCGCCCTTCGAGCGCACGAACAGCGCCATGGCCAGCATGATGCCGACGAGGCCGCCATGGAAGCTCATGCCGCCATCCCACAGCGCGATGATCTCGCCGGGGTTCGCCGCGTAGTAGCCGAAATTGTAGAACAGCACATAGCCGATGCGGCCGCCGATGATGATGCCGACCACGGCCCAGAAGGCGAAATCCCAGATCGCCGAGGGCTCGAAGGGCGGTCGGTTGTCCTTCCACAGCCCATGCCGGCGCAGCAGCGTGGTGGCGTAGGCCGCGCCGCCCAACACACCGATGAGATAGGCCAGCGCATACCAGCGGACGACGAGCGGCCCGACGGCAAAGGCGATGGGATCGATATTGGGGAAGGGCACGAAACGCGCTCCGGGTCGAGAAAATCCACTCCCATGCGCATTGCCCGCCGGGGTGGGCGAGATTGCGACGAGGAGGCTGAGACCTTTTAGCCACCGCTATGGTCTGGTCAAGGCACCGGCGGCAGCCTAGATATCGAGCACAAACTGTGAAGGCGAGGACGGACGATGACCCAGGGTGGCAAGATATTCGACGAGCTGGGCAAGCTGATGAACAACGCCGCCGGCGTCGCCGATGGCGTGCGCCGCGAGATCGAGACGGCGGTGAAATCGCAGCTCGAGCGGCTTGTCGCCGACATGGACCTGGTCAAACGCGAGGATTACGACGCGCTGCGCGAGCTGGTGCAGGCGCAGAGCGCCGAGCTCAAGGAGCTGAAGGCGCAGGTCGAGGGCCTTAAGTCCAAGTGAGGATCGCGGTTCTTTCCGACGTCCACGGCAACCTCGAAGCGCTGGATGCCGTGCTGGACGATATTGCCCTCGAGAAGGTCGAGGCGACGGTGGCGCTCGGCGATTTCCTGAGCGGGCCAAGCAACCCATTGGGCGTGGCCGATCGCTTCATCGAGCTGGGGCTGCCCTCAGTACGCGGCAACCACGATCGCTACATCACCGATGGGCGCGACAAGGACTGGCACATCGATGCGCTGGTGCGCGGCATGCTCGATGCACGCCAGCACCAGTGGCTGGCCTCGGTGCCGGCGACGCTGCTGCTCGAAGAAGACGTGTTCCTCTGTCACGGCACGCCGCGCGACGACAACACCTCGTTCATGGACACCATGGTCGGCACAATCGCGACCATGCATGCGCGCGACCATATCGAGGCGGAAGCGGTGGGGTTCGATCACGACGTGCTACTCTGCGGCCATACGCATGTGCCGCGCAGCCTGAGGCTCGCCGATGGGCGGCTGGTGGTAAACCCGGGCAGCGTCGGGCTGCCGTTCGAGATCGGCTCGCCCGATGCGCGCTACGCCATCATCGAGAAGCGCCGGGCCGGGTGGAATACGGAGTTGCGCGCGGTTGCCTATGACCACGCTGCCGCGGCAAAGCAGGCGCTGGAGCGCGGCTATCCGGCCTGGGCAGAAGCGCTAACCTCAGGTTGGGCCAGCCCGAAGGGGCTGTAGGACCTTCAGAAGACTTTTCGTCGCCGCATTTGCTGGGAACGGTGCAGCCATGAGAATCGCGGTTATTTCCGATGTCCACGGCAACCGGCTGGCGCTGGAGGCGGTCGAGGCCAGTATCGCCATGGTCGGGGTCGATGCCACGATCAACCTGGGCGACCTGTTCGCCGGACCCCTCGATCCGGTGGGCACGGCTGACCTCTTGATCGAGCGCAACTACCCCACCGTCATCGGCAACCACGACCGCTACATCGCCAACGGCCTGCCGGCATCGAAACAACCGGTCGACAGGTTCGTCAGTGAGCGGCTGCGGCCGGTGCATTACGACTATCTGAGGAGCCTGCCGGCGACCCGCGACATCGAGGGCGAAGTGTTCCTCTGCCACGGCACCCCGACCAGCGACGAAGAGCCGTGGCTCGACGCCTGGTGGACCGACCGCACGGTGACCATGCCGGGCGAAGCGAGCGTGACGGCGAAGGCGGATGGGCTGGATTTCCCGGTGCTGCTCTGCGGCCATACCCATGTGTCGCGCATTGTGCGGCTGCGCGACGGGCGGCTGGTGGTCAACCCGGGCTCGGTGGGGCTGCAGTTCAACTACGGGGCGCCCGATGCACGCTATGCGGTGCTGGAGCGGCATGGCGGGCAATGGTCGGCCAGCATTCGCGCCGTGCCCTATGACTTCGAGGCCGCGGCGCAGCAGGTGATCGCCAATGGCTTTCCACAATGGGCCGAGGCGATCCGCACGGGCTGGGCCAGCGCGATCGGGTTGTTTTGAGGCTTCGAACCAATCGACCCACCAACTCGGTGTCATCCCTGTGAAAGCAGGGACCCAACTCACAGCTTTGGCGCGAGCGGATGAATGGGTCCCAGCTTTTGCTGGGATGACGATCGAGGATGGAGGAGAACTTGGGCGCCCACTGAAGCATCGTCTGTGACAGCTTCGTCATGCAGCGCCGCGCATTGTATGCCGAGTCGGGCCTTTGGCGATGTGCCAAAATCGCGCAAATCGGGTGGGGACAGACTCGGGTAGTTAAGACCCTGTTAACCCTTCGAGCCGGATCATCCACAGAAGAAAGCCTTGGATGGCTCTGGCGGCACAATCCCCGGAATCGGGGCGTCAGTGTAGCGTTCCTCCATAGGGACGATTCGTAGGCTTCCTGCGTGCGAGTTCTTGCAAGTAACGCGTAGGACCGGGGAACCGGCCGGCCTTCAAACGTTTCGCCCAATGGGACGCTCAGCCAATGGCACACCTTCTGGAACTGGAACCGGACCGCACGGTGCATCCGGTCGACATTATCGAGCATATCGCTTCGATCAACGACTGGAACTTCGAGCGGCAGGACGCCGACGAAATCTCCATTTCGGTGCGCGGGAACTGGGCCGATTACCACGTGTCCTTCAACTGGATGGAAGACTTGGAGTCGCTGCACATCGCGGCGGCGTTCGACCTGAAGGTGCCGGACACCCGCCGCACCGAAGTGAAGCAGCTGATTTCGCTGATCAACGAGCAGCTGTGGATCGGCCATTTCGACATGTGGAACCATGAAGGCGTGGTGCTGTTCCGCAACTCGCACCTGCTCACCGGCGGCGCCGAAGTGAGCCCGCAGCAATGCGAGGCACTGCTGCGCTCGGCCACCGACAGCTGCGATCTCTACTACCAGGCGTTCCAGTTCGTGATATGGGCTGGAAAGGGCGCCTCGGAGGCGCTCAGCCAGGTGATGTTCGAAACGGTAGGCGAAGCTTGAATTTATCAGATATCGGCCCCGTCGTTCTGGTCGGGGCCGGCAAGATGGGCCTCGCGCTGGCCCGCGGCTGGATCGCCGGCGGTCTGCCGGCGGACCGGCTGGTGCTGTGCGACCCCCAGCCCTCGGAGTTCGCGACGCAGTTTGCCGCCGAGCACGGCATTCGCCTGCAGGCGAGCCCGCTTGGCGTGTTGACGCATGTGCTGGTGCTCGCGGTGAAACCGCAGGTGATCTACGAGGTGATGGCCGAGATCCAGCCGATCGTTGGCAGCTATACGCTGGTGCTGTCGATCGCCGCCGGTATCTCGCTGGTCGGCTTGTCCGAGGGGCTGCAGACCGAGCGCGTCATCCGCACCATGCCCAATACGCCGGCGCAGGTCGGCCGTGGCATTACCGGGGCCGTGGGGCTGTCGATCACCGAGGAAGACCGCGAAACCGCCAACGCGCTGCTCAGCGCCGCCGGCCAGGTGATGTGGTTCGACGACGAGACCAAGATCGACGGGGTGACCGCGGTTTCGGGCTCCGGGCCAGCCTATGTGTTCTACATGGTCGAGGCGCTCGCTGCCGCGGCGCGGCGCCAGGGGTTCGACGAAGAGCAGGCGATGCAGCTGGCGCGGGCGACGGTCACCGGCGCTGCGGCGCTGATGGATGCCGACCCGTCGCCGGCCGGCACGCTGCGCGAGAACGTCACCTCGCCCAAGGGCACGACCTACGCAGCGCTGCAGGTGCTGATGGCGCCGGACGGGCTCGAGCCGCTGCTCGACCGGGCGGTGCGCGCGGCGCGGCAGCGCTCGGAAGAACTCGGGCGGGCCTGAAGGTCGGTGCGGGCAGATGGCTGAGATCACCTATGCCGAGTTCGAGCAGGTCGATATCCGCGTCGGCACCATCGTCGAAGCCCGGGCATTCCCCGAGGCGCGGAAGCCCGCCTATATCCTGCTGATCGATTTCGGGCCGGAGCTCGGGATCAGGAAGAGCTCGGCGCAGAGCACCGTGCACTACACGCCGGAAACGCTGGTTGGCCGCCAGGTGATGGCGGTGGTCAATTTCCCGCCACGCCAGATCGGCCCGGTGCGCAGCGAGGTGCTGACGCTGGGCTACGAGGACGCAGATGGTGCTATCGTCCTCGCCGCCGTCGAGCGTGGCGTGCCCAACGGCAAGAAGCTGATGTAGGATGAGCCTCTCCCACTTGGGGATCGCTGAGATGCCGGTCCGCCCAAGGGAAAGATGAAGGAGGGGATTGAGATGAAACGCATTCTCCCAGCCATGCTGGCCTGCGGCCTGCTGGGCGCGATGACGAGCCAGGCTTTGGCGGAGTCGTGCTTCGACCTCTGGATGGCGCGCAACACCATCTACGACGACAATGGCTACTGCTTCTCGACCGAGCTCGCCCAGGAATATTTCGACAACGACGATTGCTGGACCAGGAAGCCCAAATTCTCCAAGGCCGAGCGGCGCGAGATCGAAGCGATCAAACAAGAAGAAGACGATCGCGGCTGCAAGGTGAACTGACGGCGCCGGTGGTCGCCACGCGGCTGACAGCGCTACCGTCCACCCCTGAGTTCGTCCATACCCTCGGCGTGCCAAGGGTTGTAGGGTTGAGTGTTTTGGGAAAGAGCAGAGGAGCTCAGCCATGGCACTCTATCTGACACGCTTCAGCTACACGCCGGAGACTTGGGCGCGACTGACGAAGAATCCGGAAGACCGCCGCGAGGCTGCACGCAAGTACATCGAATCCGTAGGCGGCAAGCTGCACGGCTTCTGGTACGCGTTCGGGGCGCATGATGGGTACAACCTGTGGGAGGCGCCCAATAATGTTGCCATGGCCGCCGTGGCTATTGCCATCGGAGGCGGAGGCGCGGTGGCCGAATTCGAGACGACGCCACTGCTGACGGTGGAGGAGACCCTGGCCGCACTGAGCCGTGCACAAACTGTCGGCTATCGGCAACCGGGAGCCTAGCAGCGGCGGCTTGCTGGCTTACAGCTCTTCGGTGAGCTTCAGCCGATCCAGCAACCCGCGATCTTCCGGTTCGACCATGCCGACGAAGAACCGCAGCACGGTGCGCTTGCCTTCGGGGGGCAGGGCGGCGATGGCGGCTTCGATGCGGCTGGTCTGGGTGGCCGAGAGGGTCTCGAACAGGCCGCGGCCTTTCTCGGTGGCATAGAGCAGGCGCTGGCGGCGGTCCGTCTCGCCGGTTTTCTGCTCGACATAGCCATTGTCGACCAGCTGGCGCAGCACGCGGGCGAGGCTCTGCTTGGTGATCTTCAGGATATCGAGCAGGTCGGCAACGGGCATGCCGGGCCTGAGGTTGACGAAATAAAGCACCCGGTGGTGGGCACGGCCGAAGCCCTGCCGTTCAAGCAGTGCATCAGCATCGCCGACGAAGTCCCGGTAAGCGAAGAAGAACAAGCCCATGACGTCGAGCGGCATGGCAGGCTCGCCGGCCTGCGCCAAATTTATGTCAGCCTTGTTGACA
>Ga0209902_101094_pt1 | contig 16387 bp, 14 predicted proteins | sample FECB27metaG_FD_188304 | JGI IMG/M metagenome (GOLD analysis project Ga0209902, IMG submission 188304) | Cyanobacterial communities from the Joint Genome Institute, California, USA - FECB-27 (SPAdes) (version 2) | ecosystem: Environmental > Aquatic > Thermal springs > Hot (42-90C) > Microbial mats...
CGGCGTCGGGCCGGATCGTGCGGACGATGAAGCTGGGCACCCAGTCCGAGGGATGCGCGGTCGACGAGCGGATCGGCCGGCTCTACGTCGCTGAGGAGGATGTGGGCCTGTGGCGCTTCGACGCGGCGGCGTCGGGATCGACGGCGCCGATCAAGGTTGCGTCGGCGGACGGAAGACATCTCGTCGCGGATGCGGAAGGGGTCGCGATCGCGCCGGTCGGCGAGCGTGGCGGCTATGTCGTGGTGTCGAGCCAGGGCGACAACGCCTATTCGCTCTACCGGATCGAGGACGACGGCTATGTCGGCCGTTTCCGCATTGCCGCCGGCGCGGTCGGCGCGACCGAGGAAACTGACGGCATCGATCTGGTGACGGGCGATTTCGGCCCGGCCTTTCCCGGCGGACTCTTCATCGCGCAGGACGGGTTCAATCAGGCCGGCGCCCAGAATTTCAAGCTGGTCGCCTGGGATGACGTCAAGAAGGCGCTGGGGCTTTAGGTCCGTCGAACCTTACAGACAGGCTTCCAGGAACGCCTGGTCGAACCCGTACTGTTTGGCCTTTTCCAGCGTGTAGGGGCGAAGGCCCATCGGGCGGTATTCGCCGATGATCTTGCCGTCGGCGCTCTCGTCCAGATATTCGAACTTGAACAGTTCCTGGGTCACGATCACGTCGCCTTCCATACCGATCACCTCGGTGATGTTGGTCGTGCGGCGCGAACCGTCGCGAAGGCGCTTCACCTGGACGATCAGGTCGACCGAGTCGGCGATCTGACGCGAGATCGCTTCCTTCGGCACCTTGATGTCGGACATCATGACCATGTTCTCCATACGGGCCAGCGCCTCGCGCGGACTGTTGGAGTGGAGCGTACACATGGATCCGTCGTGGCCGGTGTTCATGGCGGCGAGCATGTCGAAACACTCGGCGCCACGAATTTCGCCCAGGATGATGCGATCCGGGCGCATACGCAGCGCGTTGATCACGAGATCGCGGATGCTGATCTGGCCCTGACCCTCAAGGTTGGCGGGGCGGGTTTCGAGCGGCAGCCAGTGCGGCTGCTGCAGCCGGAGTTCGGCCGCGTCCTCGATCGTCAGCACGCGCTCGCCCGGGTCGATCATCTTCGACAGGGCGTTGAGCATGGTGGTCTTGCCCGAACCGGTACCGCCGGAGATGACGATGTTGAACCGGCTGGCGCCGGCGACCTTGAGTGCGGTCGCCATCTTCTGCGACATCGATCCGAAGCCCGCCATCATGTCCAGCGTGATCGGCTTGTCGGAGAATTTACGAATCGAGATGGCGGTTCCGCGCAGCGAGAGCGGCGGCACGATCACGTTGACGCGGCTACCGTCCTTCAGGCGGGCGTCGGCCAGCGGCGTGGTCTGATCGACGCGGCGGCCGACCTGGTTCACGATGCGCTGAGCGATCTGGAGCAGATGCTCCTCGTCGCGGAAGCGGATATTGGCGATCTCGAGCTTGCCCTTGCGCTCGATATAGGTCTGCTCCGGACCGTTCACCATGATATCGGAGATGGCCGGATCGGACAGAAGCTCTTCGAGCGGGCCCAGGCCGAGCAGTTCGTCGACCAGCACCTTTTCCAGCGCGAACTGTTCGCGGCGGTTGAGCGTCAGCTTCAGCTCGGCGAGCACTTCGCCGATGATCGGGCGGAATTCCTCGGCCAGCTCGTCCTTGTTGAGCGTGGCGGCGGCTTCGGGATCGACGCGTTCGAGCAGGCGCGGCAGCACCTGCTCCTTGATCTTGTGGATCGACGCCTCGAAACCTTCGACGCGGCTGACATTGTCGTGGATTTCGTTGACGCGGTTTTCCAGCCGCTTCATCGCATCGGTGACGGCCGCGGGCTGCGTGCTGCCGCCATCGTCGATATCGATGGGCAGCGGCAGGGATTCGATCGGCGGGAATTGCGATCCGCCGTCATTCTCCTCGGGCGCGCGACGCTGGGTAGGCGAACCCTGCATCGGCTTCGCGACCCCGAAAGACGGCCGATTGCCCGAAGGCGCTCCGCCGACCCCACCCCGTTTTCCGAAAGCGCTCATGCTACGCTGCTATCCTCTGTCCGATCCGCGAACTGGTATCCGGAAAAGGTGAATAGAGTGGAAACTTTGACAATTACCTAATCCCGCCAATGCTTCAGCCGGCGGCGGCACGGGTCAGAGAAAGGGGCCGCGGCCACGCATCCGTGCACGGGCGGGCGGGTTTCCCGCCATCTCGCGGAAATCGCGCGTCATATGCGCCTGATCGGCATAGCCGTTCGCGGCTGTGTGATCGGCCAACCGCACTGCTGCTGACTGGACGTCTGCAAACGCCCTCTGGAACCTGAGCAGCTTCACATAGCGCCGTGGCGCGATGCCGATCTCGGTCGAGAACCAGCGCTGCAACTGGCGATAGGAAAGACCGCTGCGGATCGAGAGTTCGGCGACGTTGCGCGAGCGCAGTATGGCGGGCGCGAGCGTGGGGGCCTCGATGCCGGCCATCGCTTCGGCCAGCGCGGGGACGACGCGGCCGGGATCGGCCAACAGGATCGCGGCCAGCGATTCCGGCGGCGGCGCGAACCAGTCATTCAGGAAGTCCGTCGCCGGCGGAGCATCCAGGAGATTCCAAGCCCATGGCCACAGCCGGATCCCGATGAAGCGCGCGTCGCCGCTTATGGTCAGCGTCGCGGGAGCGTCGATAACCCCGGCCACGAAATGTTCGGGCTGGTCGCGCCGCCAGCGCGAACGGCCGGAGAGCCGGCGGATGATCTCGACACAGCCATCAGGAGTCGCATCCTGATCCACCCATTCGCCCGGCGCGCGACCGGCGTCGAGCGTCCAGACGGTCTTGACCAGTCCGTCCAGGCCAGCCGGCAGCGGTAATTCGCGATATTCCACCCGCTCTCTCGCTTGTCGCCTTCGTTCAAGCCATCATGGGCCGCGCAGGTTATCAAATCTTGAGCAAAGGGAAGGGGACGATGCGATATTTCGCGATGGTCGCGACCGGGGCACTGCTGATCGCAGCGGACGTGCCGCCGTCACCGGCGCCGAGCTGGATGGCCGGCGCCTGGATCGAGCAGAAGGGTGATCGCTGGTCCGAGGAATACTGGACCGGCGCGCGTGGCGGCATGCAGATGGGATCGAGCCGCTCCGGTCGCGGCGGAACGCTGCAGAGCTGGGAATTCGCGCGGATCGCGCCGGATGCGGATGGAAGGCTGGCCTATTTCGCATCGCCGCTCGGCAAGGCGCCAGTCATCTTCCGGATGACGGAGCAGGGGGATCGCTCGATCATGTTCGAGAATTCCGCGCACGATTATCCGAAGCGCATCCGCTATTGGCGCGAAGGCGATCTGCTCAAGGCCGAGATATCAGATGCTGGCGGCGCAAGGGCCGTCGGCTGGACTTATCGCCCGATGGGCCGGTGACCCGACGCCGGAGGCGCGGTCAGGCGATCAGGCCTCGGCCTTCTCAGCGAGGACCGTCAGGCCCTTTTCGTTGACCTCTGCGAAACCGCCTTCGATGCGGATGCGCTCGGGCTCGCCGGTCTCGCTGCGATAGATTGCGAGATCGCCGTCGCGGACCGTCGACATGAAGGGGGCGTGGCCCGCCAGGACGCCGAATTCGCCCTCGGTGCCGGGAACGACCACCATATGGACCTCTTCGGAGCGAACGAGCCGTTCCGGTGTCACGAGTTCGAAATGGAGAGTCGCCATCGGTCTTTCCTCAAATTCGCATCCGTCGCCGGAGGGCGCGGACGGTGAGAGCCTTGTTCCGTGTCTTTCGGCCGTTCGGTGCCGCGAGAACGGAACAAGACGCTCACCAACCCCTGCCGCACATGGCGGCAAGGGCTAGTGTTTCGGTCAAGCGGCCTCGGCGGCCAGCTTCTGCGCCTTGGCAACCGCCTCGTCGATGCCGCCGACCATGTAGAAGGCCGCTTCGGGAAGGTGGTCGTACTCGCCGTCGACAACAGCCTTGAACGACTTGATGGTGTCTTCGATCTGCACGAACTTGCCCGGGATGTTGGTGAACACCTCGGCGACGTGGAACGGCTGCGACAGGAAGCGCTGGATCTTGCGGGCGCGCTGGACGGTCAGCTTATCTTCTTCCGAAAGCTCGTCCATGCCCAGGATCGCGATGATGTCCTGAAGCGACTTGTACTTCTGGAGCAGCGACTGAACGGCGCGGGCCGTCTCGTAATGCTCCTGGCCGACGACGCGCGGCTCGAGAACGCGGCTGGTCGAATCCAGCGGATCCACCGCGGGATAGATGCCGAGTTCCGAAATCGCGCGCGACAGCACGGTCGTGGCGTCCAAGTGGGCGAACGACGTAGCCGGCGCCGGATCGGTAAGATCGTCGGCGGGCACGTAAACGGCCTGCACCGAGGTGATCGAACCCTTGTTGGTCGAGGTGATGCGCTCCTGCAGCGCGCCCATGTCGGTCGACAGGGTCGGCTGATAGCCCACGGCCGAAGGAATACGGCCGAGCAGAGCCGACACTTCGGCGCCCGCCTGGGTGAACCGGAAGATGTTGTCGACGAAGAAGAGCACGTCCTGGCCCTCTTCATCGCGGAAATATTCGGCGATCGCGAGGCCGGAAAGCGCAACGCGCGCGCGGGCGCCCGGCGGCTCGTTCATCTGGCCGAACACCAGGGCGACCTTCGAACCCTCCGACTGCGGATTGCCGTCGGCATCCTTGGCGATGACGCCTGCGTCGAGGAATTCGTGATAGAGATCGTTGCCCTCGCGGGTGCGCTCACCGACGCCCGCGAACACCGAGGTGCCGCCATGGCCCTTGGCGATGTTGTTGATCAGTTCCTGGATCAGCACGGTCTTGCCGACGCCGGCGCCGCCGAACAAGCCGATCTTGCCGCCCTTCGCGTAAGGCGCGAGCAGATCGATCACCTTGATGCCGGTGACGAGGATCGAGCTTTCGGTCGACTGGTCGACGAAAGCGGGGGCCTCGGCGTGGATCGGGGCGCGCAGGTCGGTCGCGACGGGGCCGCGCTCGTCGATCGGCTCGCCGATGACGTTCAGGATGCGGCCGAGCGTGGCGGGGCCGACGGGGACCTTGATCTGGCCGCCGGTGTCGCGGACGGGCTGGCCGCGCGTCAGGCCTTCGGTCGAGTCCATGGCGATCGTGCGGACGGTGTTCTCGCCGAGGTGCTGCGCGACTTCGAGGACGAGGCGGTTGCCGCCATTGTCGGTCTCGAGCGCGGAAAGGATCGCGGGCAGGCTGCCCTCGAAGCTGACGTCGACGACGGCGCCGATGACCTGCGAGATGCGGCCGGTCGCGGCGCCCGTCGCAGGGGCTGCGGTCTTAACGGCAGCCTTCGCAGCGGTCGCCTTGGGCGCGGCCGGCTTCTTCTCGGCGGGGGCCTTGGTGGTCTTGGGTGCGGTAGCCATCTTAGGTTTCCTTGCCTTCTTAAGTCTTTAGAGCGCTTCGGCGCCGGAGATGATCTCGACGAGTTCGGTGGTGATCGCGGCCTGACGCGTACGGTTATACTGGATCGACAGGCGATTGATCATGTCGCCGGCATTGCGCGTGGCGTTATCCATCGCATTCATGCGGCTGCCCTGTTCGGACGCGGCGTTTTCCAGCAGCGCGCGGAAGACCTGCACCGCGACGTTGCGGGGGAGCAGGTCGGCAAGGATCGATTCCTCGTCGGGCTCGTATTCCACCGCGGCGCTGACGCCGGTGTCCGCCGCGGTCGCGGGAATCGCGACCGGGATGATCTGCTGGCCGACTGGCTCCTGCACCAGTGCGGAGACGAACTTGGCGTAGAACAGATGCGCCACGTCGAATTCGCCCGCTTCGTAACGTGCGATGACGTCCTCGGCGAGCGCCTGGGCGTCGGCGAAGGCGACATTCTTGATATGGCCCATCTCATGATCGTGCGCGATCTGCTTGGCGTGGAAGCGCCGCAGAACGCCGCGACCCTTCTTGCCGGCGATGTAGAAGCGCACGGTCTTGCCCGCGCGCTCCAGCTCTTCGGCCTTCTTGCGCGCAGCGCGGACGATGTTCGAATTGAACGCGCCGGCCAGGCCGCGTTCCGAGGTCGCGACGACGATCAGATGGGTCTGATCGCTGCCGGTGCCCGCAAGCAGCTTGGGGCTAGACGCGCTGATCGTCACCTTCGAGGCGAGGCTCGCCATCACCGCTTCCAGCCGCTCGGCATAGGGGCGGCCGGACACGGCGGCGTCCTGCGCACGGCGCAGCTTCGCCGCGGCGACCATCTTCATCGCCTTGGTGATCTTCTGCGTCGACTTCACCGAGCCGATGCGGATCTTGAGGGCCTTGAGGCTTGCCATTGTTTCCCTTCACCCGTCATTCCGGCCTGCGCCGAAATCCCACTGCCTTATCAAGAACAAGGGAGATCCCGGCTTTCACCGGGATGACGACTTCCCTTTAAGCAAACGTCTTCGCGAACTGGTCGAGCGCAGCCTTCAGCTTGCCCTTCACCTCGTCGCCCAGATCCTTGGTGTCGCGGATGGTGGCGAGCACGTCGGCGTGGTTGGCGCGAAGGTCGGCGAGCATCGCCCCTTCGTACCGCACCACATCCTGAACGGGGACGGTGTCGAGATAGCCGTTGGTGCCCGCGAAGATCGACGCGGTCTGCTCTTCGAACGGCATCGGCTTGAACTGAGGCTGCTTGAGCAGCTCGGTCAGGCGGGCGCCGCGGTTGAGCAGCTTCTGTGTCGAGGCGTCCAGATCCGAACCGAACTGCGCGAACGCGGCCATTTCGCGATACTGCGCCAGCTCGAGCTTGATCGAGCCCGACACCTTCTTCATCGCCTTGGTCTGCGCGGCGGAGCCGACGCGCGACACCGAAAGGCCGACGTTGATGGCGGGGCGGATGCCCGCGAAGAACAGATCGGTCTCGAGGAAGATCTGGCCGTCGGTGATCGAGATCACGTTGGTCGGGATGTACGCCGAAACGTCGCCCGCCTGGGTCTCGATGATCGGCAGTGCGGTCAGCGAGCCGTTGCCATTCTCGTCGTTCAGCTTGGCGGCGCGCTCCAGCAGGCGGCTGTGGAGATAGAAGACGTCGCCGGGATAGGCTTCGCGGCCCGGCGGGCGACGCAGCAGCAGGGACATCTGGCGATAGGCGACGGCCTGCTTCGACAGATCGTCATAGACGATGACGGCGTGCATGCCGTTGTCGCGGAAATATTCGCCCATCGTCACGCCGGTATAGGGCGCGAGATACTGGAGCGGAGCGGGCTCGGACGCGGTTGCGGCGACGACGATGGAATATTCCATCGCGCCATTCTCTTCGAGCTGCTTGACGATCTGAGCGACGGTCGAGCGCTTCTGGCCGACGGCGACATAGATGCAATAGAGCTTCTTGCTCTCGTCATCGCCCGCATTCGCGGTCTTCTGGTTGATGAAGGTGTCGATCGCGACGGCGGTCTTGCCGGTCTGGCGATCGCCGATGATCAGCTCGCGCTGGCCGCGGCCGACGGGAACGAGGGCATCGAGCGCCTTCAGGCCGGTCTGGACGGGCTCGTGCACCGACTTGCGCGGGATGATGCCCGGCGCCTTCTTCTCGACGCGCATGCGCGTCTCGTACTGGATCGGGCCCTTGCCGTCGATCGGATTGCCGAGGCCGTCGACCACGCGACCGAGCAGGCCCTTGCCGACGGGGACGTCGACGATGGTGCCGGTACGCTTGACGGTGTCGCCTTCGCGGATCTCGGAGTCGGTGCCGAAGATCACGACGCCGACATTGTCGGCCTCGAGGTTCAGCGCCATGCCCTGAATGCCGTTGGCGAATTCGACCATCTCGCCGGCCTGGACATTGTCCAGTCCGTGGATGCGCGCGATGCCGTCACCGACCGAGAGCACGGTGCCGGTCTCGGAGACCTGTGCCTCGGAGCCGAAGCTGGCGATCTGGTCCTTGATGACCTTGGAGATTTCTGCGGCGCGGATATCCATGTTCAGCCTTTCATCGCGTGCGCGAGGGAATTGAGACGAGTGCGGATCGAGCTATCGATCATCTGGGAACCGATCTTGACGACCAGTCCGCCCAGGATTGCGGGATCGACGGTGAGGTCGACCGAAACGTTACGGCCGACACGGGCCTTGAGCTGACCCTGCAGCTCGTTGACCTGCGCCGCCGTCAGCGGGTGCGCGGAGATCACCTGCGCGGTCGTTTCGCCGCGATGGGCGGCGGCGAGCTGCGCAAAAGCGCGAATGATATCGCCGACCTGCGCGAGGCGGCGGTTGTCCGCAAGCACGCCGAGGAAGTTCGCGGTCAGCGGATCGAGCTTCATCGCCTTGGCCACGGCGGCGATGCCGCGACCCGCGTCGCCGCGCGACAGCAGCGGGCTGGACGTCAGCGTCTTGAAATCACCCGATTCGGCCAGCGCGGCCTTCACGGCGCCGAGGCTCTTCTCGACAGTCTCGATCTTGTTGGATTCGCGGGCCAGATCGAACAGGGCGGTCGCGTAGCGCCCTGCTAAGCTGGCCTGAATGCCGCCGGAAGTCTCCACGCGCCTGATATCCTCTTGGACAGTCGGAATTGGCCCCATGCGAAAAGGGGGCGAACGAGCGCCCCCGATGGGTCGCGGCGCGGTTAGCATCGGTTGTTGTGGGATGCAAGACGGGCTTGCCGTGTTAAGCGCTGCTGAACCATTCTTCCTTGGGTATCCGCCCGAAAAGCCTGCGATCCGTCGCATGTTTTGAACGCAAGCACCGGGATGTGAGAGGGGCCGTGAAGGATTAGATAGGGGGCCATGAGCAAAGAAACCCATATCGATGCCAATACGGCCTGGTCCGCGTTCGAACGCCGCGACCGCAGCTTCGACGGCAAGTTCGTCGGCGCGGTGAAGACCACCGGCATCTATTGCAAGCCGAGTTGCCCTGCGCGCCACCCCAGGCGGGAGAATGTCGAATTCTTCGCGGACGGGGCGGCAGCGCGATCGGCGGGCTATCGCGCCTGCCTGCGATGCAGGCCGGACGAGGTGGGGCGCGACCGGATCGCCGTTGCACAGGCGATCAAGCTGATAGAGGCGTCGGAGGACGGCTTGTCGCTCGACGAACTCGCCGCGATGGTCGGCTATGCGCCGCATCATTTCCATCGCCTGTTCAAACGTGCCACCGGCGTGACGCCGGCCGGCTACGCTCGCGGCCTGCGTGCCGGAAAGGCGGCCGACGCGCTGACCAAGGAGGATCGCGTGACCGACGCGATCTACGACGCCGGCTATTCCGGGCCGAGCCGATTCTACGAGGATGCCAAGCGCCGGCTCGGCATGACGCCCAGCGCCTGGGCGCGGGGCGGGGCGGGGGTGACGATCCGCTGGACCGTCGCACGGACCAGCCTGGGGTCGCTGCTGATCGCGGCGACAGACAAGGGATTGTGTCGGGTTTCGTTCGACGAAGGCGAAGCGGCGCTCAGGGCGCGCTTTCCGAAAGCGGACATCCAGCCGGGCGGCGAGGCGCTGGCCGCGCTGGCGCGCCGTGTCGTCGCGGAGGTCGAGCATCCCGAGCGCGATCAGGATCTGCCGCTGGATGTGAAGGGCACGGCGTTCCAGGAAGCGGTGTGGCAGGCGTTGCGCGCGATACCGGCGGGCGAGACGCGCACCTATGCCGAACTGGCGGCGGTCGCGGGCAATCCCGGCGCGGTCCGGGCGGCCGGCACGGCCTGCGGCGCCAATCACCTTGCCGTCGTCATTCCCTGTCACCGCGTCCAGCGCAGCGACGGGACGATGGGCGGCTATGCCTATGGTGTCGACCGTAAGGTCGAACTGCTCAAACGTGAGGGCGTTTCCTGAACGGCGATCAGGACGGCGGCGATTTCGCTTCGTCCTTGTCGGTCTTGTCCGGCTCGGCCTCCTTATCGATCCTGGCGATCATCGCGCGTGCTGCCCCTGCGCCCTCGCCGCCATGCGGGGCGAACGCGATCGGCATCAGTATGTTGCGCGCGGCCTTGTTGTTCCCCTCACGGATCAGGCGATCCGCGAGTGCGATACGGATCAAGCCGAGCTGGGGCGCGAGTTCGTAGACCCTGAACAGTCCATCCACCGCCACCTTGGGTGGATCGCTCCCTTCGCGGAGGAATGACTGATAATATCGGAAAAGCGCGGTCGCATCGTCGTTGTTGACGCGGTTGGCGCGGATGATGAGTGCGCGGATGGCTTTCCAGTGCGCGGCCTTGTTCTCCGCATCACCCGCCTTGTCGGCCATGGCCTCCGCCTTGCGCAGCAACGCCGGCGCATGATCCGGCTTGAGCGCGATGAGCCGATCGTTGAGCGCGTCGGCCTCCTTATCCTTGCCCTCCAGCAGATCTGCCTCGACCAGCATGTCCAGCGCATAGGGGCTGTCGGGAAAACGCGCGGCGGTCTTGCGCACCGAGGCGAGGAAGCGCGGCCTCTCGGTATCGTCGATACCGCTCAGCAGGTTCAGTCGATCGAGGAACAGGGCATCATGCGCAGGGGCCAGCGGCTCGACGGCGATCTTTGCGGCCTTAGTTTCGAGGCCCGAAATCGCCCTGTAGCGCATCCGGCCGCGCGTATAGGCTTCGAGCTCCTTTTCGAGCTTTGGGAACGGACCGAACGCGTCGCTCGCCGCCTTCTCCGCGGGTACGCCCGAGGCATAGGCACGAAGATAGCTTTGCAACTGCCCCTTTCGTTCGTCGACGAAGGACAGCATGTGCGCCAACAGCCACGATCGGCCGTAATAGGAGTCCGTCTCCATCGGTCCCTTCGCCGCCGGTTTGTCGGACAGGAGACGCGCGACGGGAAAAGGTGTCGACGACACCAGGCCATAGGCCCGGTGATAGGCAGGCTTTCCGATCGAGGCAGTGCCTTTGTCGTCGACCTCGGCGGTGGAATAGAATTCCGCGAACCCCTCCACATACCAGGGCGGATAGGCGCTCGCGAAATACTGCATCATGAAATGATGCGCATATTCGTGGAACAGCACGGTTTCGCCGTCGAGGTCGTATTTGCTCCCGCTGCCTGTGCGCGGCACGACGGCGATGGAGCCTGCCAGCCGCGGCGAATAGAAGCCGGCGATGTTGCGCCCTCCCTTGCCGAGCAGACGGGACACGGAGTTCGCATCGCGAAGAAGATAGATTTCGAGCCGTTTGGGCGCGGGGGGCGCCTGCACGCCGGTCATCACGCGCAACAGCGAATCGAACGCCTCCACCTTGGCGGTGAAAGCGCGCAGCGTCTCTTCCTTGCCGTCGGAATAGACGACGAAATTGTCGGAGGTCGCACGCTTCCACTGCGCCTGCGCAGTCGCCGGAAGCGCAGCGAGGAACAGCAGGATCGTCAATCTCGTGAACATTTGGGCTATGCCTCGGACGTCTCGTCCGAATCTCTATCGCGCTCCTCGCGGACGGGTAAGCCATTCTCTGATCCCATTCGGATCAGTCTCTCGGCCAGTCCGGTCAGGATCGCGCGTTGCCGGCCCTCGTCGGCCGAGCCCCATTCGGCGATCTCGCCGATGGTGCGACCGCATCCCCGGCACCAGCCGGTCACCGGATCCAGGGCGCAGACCTTCGTGCAGGGCGACGCGATCACAGGAAGCTGTATGGATCGACGTCGACGGCGACGCGGACTTTGGGGCTCCATTCCAGCGCGCCGAGCCAGTCGCGAATGACGTCCTGGACGTCCAGCGCGCGGCGGGCATGGACGAGCAGGCGGAAACGGTGGCGACCGCGCAGCATGGCGAGCGGGGCGGGGGCGGGGCCGAAAACGGCCATGCCGTCCACCTTCGGCGCCGTGCGGCCGATCAGGGTCGCGGTGTCCAGTGCGAGCTTCTGATCCTCGGCGGAAATGATGATACCGGCATAGCGGCCGAATGGCGGCGCCCCGGCGCTACGGCGGGCCTCGGTCTCGGCCGCGTAGAAGCTCTCACTGTCGCCGGAGACCAGCGCTTCCAGCACCGGGGCCGACGGGCTGTGCGTCTGTATCAGCACATGGCCGGGCTTCTCGCCGCGGCCGGCGCGGCCCGCGACCTGCATCACCTGCTGAAAGGTGCGCTCGGCGGCGCGCAGGTCGCCGCCTTCCAGGCCCAGATCCGCATCGACTACGCCGACCAGCGTCAGATTGGGGAAATGATAGCCCTTGGTGACGAGTTGGGTGCCGATGACGATATCGATCTCTCCAGCCTCCATCCGGCCCACGAACTCGGCAGCCTTTGCAGGGGACCAGATCGTGTCCGACGTGACGATGGCGGTCCGCGCATCGGGGAACAACAGCTTCACCTCGTCGGCGATGCGCTCCACGCCCGGTCCGCAGGCGACCAGACTGTCTTCCTCGCTGCATTCGGGGCAGGCGGCGGGTGGCGGCATGGTGTGGCCGCAATGATGGCAGGCCAGGCGCCGGATCAGCCGATGTTCGACCAGCCAGGCCGTGCAGTTGGGGCATTGGAAACGATGCCCGCAATGGCGGCACAGGGTGAGCGGCGCGTAGCCCCGGCGATTGAGGAAGAACAGCACCTGCTCGCCGCGTTCCAGAGTCTCCTCGGTCGCCTGGACCAGTGCAGGGGCGAGCCAGCGGCCGCGTTCGGGCGGGTCCTGGATCAGGTCGATCGCGACGATATCCGGCATGGTGGCGTTGCCGAAACGCGCAGGCAGGCGCAGTTCGCGATAGCGGCCCAGCTCGACCTGCTGGCGGGTCTCGATCGCCGGCGTGGCGGATGCCAGGATGATCGGGCAGGATTCGAAGCGCGCGCGCATCACCGCGACGTCGCGCGCATGATAATGGACGCCGTCCTCCTGCTTGAAGCTGGTCTCGTGCGCTTCGTCGACCACGATCAGGCCAAGGTCGCGATAGGGCAGGAACAGCGCGGAGCGGGCGCCGACGGTGACCAGCCCCTCGCCCGAGGTGATCGCGCGCCATGCCCGCCGGCGCTGCGACTGCCGCAGACCGGAATGCCAGGCGATCGGCGCATGGCCGAAACGCTTGGCGAAACGCTTCAGGAACGGTTCGGTCAGCGCGATCTCGGGCAGCAGCACCAGGGTCTGCCGCCCCTGGCGGATCGCCTCCGCCACAGCCTCGAAATAGACTTCGGTCTTGCCCGAGCCGGTGACTCCGTCGAGCAGGAAGGGTTGGAATTCGCGCGCGTCCACCGCCTCGACCAGTGCGGCGGACACCGATCCCTGAACCGCGGACAGGTCCGGCGCTCCATGGGCCGGATCGGGAAGCGGATAAGGCGAATCGACATCGACCTCGACCGGCTCGATCGCACCGACCTTGACGAGACCACGGATCACCGCGTCGGAAACATCGGCCACCACGGCGAGCTCGCGGATCAGACCCTGACGCTCCTGAAGGCGATCGAGCGCCTGTTCGCGCTGGGCCGTCAGACGCTCGGGCCGGTGGCCGCTCAGCCGATATTCGGTGATCGTCCGCCCGCCCTCGAGCGCGGAGGAGGACGGCAGCGCCATGCGCAGCACCGCCGCGGGCGGCGCCAGATAATAGTCGGCAGTCCATTCGATCAGCCGGCGGAGCGAATCCTTGAGCGGCGGCGTATCGTAGACCTGCAACAGGTTGCGCAGCCGGTTGTCGCCGACCTCGTCGCGCGACGGCATGCGTTCCGGTTCCCAGACCACGCCGACGAGCTGACGCGGGCCGAGCGGCGCGACCACGATCGAACCGGGCTCGACCGACATGCCGCGCGGAACGCGATAGTCGAGCGGGCCGAGAGCGGCATTGAGGATGAGGACGCGGGCCCGAGTCATGGCACCCATCTAGGGACTGATTGCGATGCTGGGGAGGGGCGGGGGGAGCGGGGACGACACGAGACCAGGGAGGTGTCGTCCCCGCTCTGAAGCGACACGGCAGGAGACCGTGTTGGGAACGCTTATAACTAAGCAGGGGGCGTGCCAATTGCGCCAGTCGGCGGAAACGCTGCGACACGATGGTTGGCGCAAATTAACCATAAGGCCCATTTGTAAAAAACTCCGACGATTTTGGGCCTGATTTCGTCATTCGCTCGGCGCGTCCGTGGAATTATGGCATGCTGCGATCGACGCCATCTGCGTCCTGTGCGCCGCGTTCCGTTTTCGGAGATATCGCATGACAGCACGTCCATTGCCCCAGCTCGACGGCTCGCCCTTTCTGACCGATGGCGGCCTCGAAACGACGCTCGTCTTCCATGACGGGATCGACCTGCCTTTTTTCGCCGCGTTCGATCTGCTGCGCAGTGCGGACGGACGAGATCGGCTCGCTCGCTATTACGAAGATTATGTATCGATCGCGGTAAAGGCGGGCACAGGTTTCATTCTCGAAAGTCCGACCTGGCGCGCCAATAGCGACTGGGCCGAGCGAATGGGGATTTCGCCAGCAGAACTCGATGCATTGAATGGCGAGGCGATCGCGTTGATGCGCGAGGTCCGCGCCACCCGGCCCGATACGACGATGGTCGTCAGCGGCTGTGTCGGACCGCGCGGCGACGGCTATGATCCCGGAACGGTCATGTCTGCTGCAGAAGCGGAAGTCTATCATGCGCGGCAGATCGGCGTCTTTGCGCGCACCGGGGCGGACATGGTCGCCGCGATCACGATGACGAACGTCCCCGAAGCGATCGGTGTCGCGCGTGCCGCGGCGGCGGAGAGGTTGCCGGTCGCGATCTCCTTTACGCTGGAGACCGATGGGCGGCTTCCGACCGGCGATCCGTTAAAGGATGCGATCGCGGCCGTGGATTCGGCGACTGGCGATGGCCCGGCTTACTATATGATCAATTGCGCGCACCCGACCCATTTTGCCGATGTGTTGGTGGGCACCGATGCCTGGACGCGGCGCATATGCGGACTGCGCGCCAATGCGTCTCGGCTCAGCCATGCCGAACTGGACGAGGCGACCGAACTGGATAGCGGTAACCCCAAAGAACTGGGCGAGGCGTATCGCGCGCTGGTCGGCGCCATGCCCTGGCTCAACATATTGGGTGGATGTTGCGGCACGGATCATCGCCATGTCGCCGCGATCGCGGATTCGCTCGCAGCCCGCTGAGCCGCAGATCGGCGGATGCCCATCGTTCATCCAGCGTTCAGCGCTTGCGTGACTACAACTGTAGTCGTAATGAGATTACGCCTGTAGTCAGCCGGAAGGGGGCTAGCCAATGAGCGAACGGATCAGCGAAGCCGAACATGCCGTGATGGAGGTGCTCTGGGAAGAGGCCCCATTGACCGCGGCGGAGGTTCACGAACGGATCGACCCGGCCCGGGGATGGAGTGACCGCACCGTCAAGACGATGCTGTCACGGCTGCTCGCAAAAGGCGTGCTCACTTATGAAGAGGATGGGCGGCGCTATCTCTATCGCCCCTCGGTCGCGCGTGAGGACTATGTCTCGGTCGAATCCCGGCGGCTGGTCGATCGCCTGTTCGGTGGCCGCGGCGCAGCACTGGTGGCGCATCTCGCCGAGCGCGACGAACTGAGCGACGACGATATCGCCGAAATCGAAGCGCTGCTGAAGGCGCTGCGGTCATGAGCGGCTGGATACTGGAGACGCTCGTCGCGACCACTGCGCTGATGGTGCTGGTCCTGCTCGTGCGTGCGCGCGTCGCCGAGATGTTCGGCGCGCGGATCGCCTATCTGCTCTGGTTGCTGCCGGCGCTGCGCATGATCCTGCCGCCGCTGCCCGAAAGTTTCGGCCCCGCGCCGATCGCGCAATTGCCCTCGATCGTCGATTTGCCGACGGTCGACCTTTCGCTCCTGCAGCCTGTCGCGGCGGTCGCGGCGCCCGTCGCGCCGTCGATCGACTGGGCGATGCTCTTTCTGGGGATCTGGCTGGGTGGCGCCCTGCTGACCATGGCCTGGCACCTGATCGCCTATCACCGGTTCGTCCGGGCGGCGCTTCGCGAGTCGATCGACCTGCCCGAAATGGATGCCAACGGGATCGAGGTCTGTGCCAGCCGCCTGGTCGAGGGGCCATTCGCTGCGGGTGTTCTGCTGCCCACGATCGTGCTGCCGCACGATTATCGCACCCGCTACAGCGCGGAGGAACTCCGTCTGGCGATGACGCACGAGGCCGTGCATCACCGCCGGGGCGACCTGTCGATCAACATGGTCGCCCTCGTCATGCTGTCGCTTCACTGGTTCAATCCGATCGCATGGCGCGCATGGCGCGCATTCCGGGCCGATCAGGAACTGGCCTGCGATGCGGTCGTGCTGCACGGCGCGAGCACCGACGAGCGGTTCAGCTATGCCGCCGCGCTCGTGAAATCCGCCTGCGCGCGGACGCCGGTCGCGGCCTGTTCGCTCAACCCCCGCGACCAGCTCAAGACGCGTCTTCGCATGATGCGCGACGCACCGGAGCGCGGCATATCCGGGCGGATGCTCGCCATCGTGCTGGTGAGCGGCGGGCTTGCGCTGACCGCGTCGGGCGGGATCGCGGCGGAAACCACGGCCGAGATCCGTGAGAGCGTTCAGGCGAGCGTGATCGAACCGGTCGTGTCA
>Ga0209902_101095_pt1 | contig 16385 bp, 16 predicted proteins | sample FECB27metaG_FD_188304 | JGI IMG/M metagenome (GOLD analysis project Ga0209902, IMG submission 188304) | Cyanobacterial communities from the Joint Genome Institute, California, USA - FECB-27 (SPAdes) (version 2) | ecosystem: Environmental > Aquatic > Thermal springs > Hot (42-90C) > Microbial mats...
GCATACCAGCACTGAATTCAGGTGCGAGGGGTTCCGCCCGACGGCGGAACCCCGTTGTCGTCAGTAGTCGAACTGCTTGGCCAGCGTGAGCTTGAAGGTGCGGCCCTTCGAGCGGTCCATCGACAGGTTCTCGCGGTAGTCGGCGTTGAACAGGTTGTCGATGCCGAAGGTCGCTTCCAGGCCCTCGAACTGGCCGCTCTGCGGCTTCCAGGTGGCAAACACGTCCACGGTGGCCCAGCCTTCCGGCATCGGCGTCGGCGGAACGGTGGTGGCCGCGGTGAGCGGGTTGGCGGCCAGCGTCAGACGGGTGCCGTATTCGAGGTCGAGATCCTGGGCGCGGCCGCCGACGGTCAGCACCAGCTTGTCCTGCGGGATCGATTGCACGTCGTCGCCGGCATAGATGTGTGGCACGCGGGTGGGATTGGAGGAGATCATATCCTCGGTATGGACGCCCCGGGTGAAGGTGTAGGCGAGGCGGGCGAACATCACGTCGCTGTCATAAGAGCCTTCAAGTTCGAGCCCCCAGATGCGCATGCCGGCGATGTTGATGAAGTACGGAGCGTTGGCCTGGATCGGGTTGGAGGCGATGCCGTCTGTAATGGTGTTGTGGAACGCCGTGGCTTTGAAGGCGACGCTGTCGCCGCCGGTGAAGATGTCGTCCGCCTGGGTGGCGAGGCCGAGTTCGAAGTTGTCCGAGTATTCCTTCTTGAGGTTTGGGTTCATCGTACGCGTGCCCTGGTACTGGAACATTTCGTCCAGCGTCGGCATGCGTTCGGTGTGCGCGGCGGAACCGAAGACACTGAAATTCTCGTTGAACTTGTAGAGCGCAGCGAGCTTTGGCGAGGTGGCGACATCCTCGCTGGGGCTGGCGCCGACGACGGTCTCGCTGGGGGTGAGGGTCGAGAAATCGGCGCGGGCGCCGGCAATCACGGTCAGCGTATCGTTAATGGTGTGCTCGCTCTGGGCGAACACGCCGATGCTCGACAAGGTGCCTTCCGGATGGGTGGTGATCAGATCGCCAACGAGTGGATCGGCGACGCGGTTCTGGTGGCTCGCCTGAACGCCATAGGTGAGGAAGTTCTCCCAGCCCGCGCCGGCAAAGGTCGAGGTGTTCTCGACGTTGAGCTGGGTGGTCTGGTAGCCGTAATCGGCGACAAAAATGCTGCTCGGCACCGGTGAGGTCGGATTCTCCTGGCTCACTGCGGTGTTGGAGTAGGACAGCTGGACCTTGAGGTCGAGCATGTCGTTGCCCGAGGCTTCGTTCTCGTAGCTGATGATCGCCGTCTGGTCGTCGACGGTGCGGTCGATCAGGCCGAAATTCGTCGGCTCGGTGATCGGGATGGTGCCGGTCTGAGCATAATCCTGCTTGTCGGCGTCGCTGTTCCAGCGCTGGTAGGACAGGCGGACGACCTGATCAGCATCGAGATGGATGGTGCCCTTCACCAGGCCCGACCAGGCGGCAAACTCAGAGCCTGGCAATTCGCTGCCATTGGCGAGGTCGACGATATCAGAGCGTCGGAAGTTGCCGGCGGCCAGCACCTCGAAGGTCTCGTTGATGCGATGCGCCAGGATGCCAGAGACAAGCGTCCCGTTGCCGTTCGAGGTGTAGGAACCCTTGAGGCGCACGGCGCCGGTCTTGCCGTCCTTGATGAAATCGGAGGCGTCCTTGGTGGTGAAGTTGATGACGCCGCCGAAGGCGCCGGAGCCATAGAGCGTCGATGACGCCGGGCCGCGCAGCACTTCGGCTGCCTTGTAGAGCTCGGGATCGGAGAAGAACGAGCCCATGCGGTACTGTTCGTAGAATTTCCGCGCGCCGTCGACGGTGAGGATGATGCGTGCCTCGTCGCCGGAGGTCTCGGCGGCGCCGATGCCGCGGATGTTGAAGCTCTCGCCGAGCACGCGCTCGGAACCGATCATGGTGACGCCCGGGACGTCGTCGAGAATCTCGCCGATGGTGCCGGCCTGCTTCTGGTCGATATCGGCCTGGTCCACCACCGTCACCGCCTGCGGCGTATCGATCGCCACCTTGGCCTTGCCGGCGCCGACGACGATGCGTTCAAGCAACGTGACGAACTGCGAGTTGGTCCCGCCAGACTGCGCCATGGCAGCCCCTGCCCCAAAGCTCGCCCCCAACGCGACGCCGCCAAGCAAGATCGCGGCGTTACGTGCCACCAGCCCCATTTCCTTCTCCATTCAATGACGGACGCCTGGCTGCTGCCGGCGTCGGGAACATGCACTGGCTGGCAGATGCTGGCTGGCATGGCGGAGCGGGTTCAAAAACATGACTCTATCACTCCACTATTGCGTGGCTTATAAATCCTGATATTGACTGTCAAGATTTAAGTGACAGGCGCGGCGAAACGGAGCCGGCGCCACAGAGCAGTGAAAGAGGACGCCGCATCTTGCCCGAAGCCCGCCAGAAGATCTTGCCCGAGGAAATCCGCCGCCTGCGTGCGCTGCACCCCGAGATGCGGGAGCGCGATTTCGCGCGGATCCAGAAAATCTCCGAGGCGGAGCTGGTGGCGGCTTTCGTCGGCGCCGGCAGCGTGCGGCTGCGCCCCGATGTCGAGGCGTTCCTCGCCGCCGCCCCGGCGCTGGGCGAGGTGATGTGCCTGACGCGCAACGAGCACGCCGTGCACGAAAAGATCGGGGTATTCGAGAAGACCCGCTTCGGCCAGCACGCCTCGATCGTCCTGGGCGAAGAGATCGACCTGCGCATCTTCCCGACGCACTGGGCCTCGGCCTACGCCGTCGAAAAGTCGGACAAGGAAGGTGCGGTACGGCGCTCGCTGCAGTTCTTCGACGCGGCGGGCACCGCAGTGCACAAGGTGCATTGCCGGCCCGCGACAAACCTCGACGCCTATCAGGCACTGGTCGAGACCCTCAGGGCAGACGAACAGCTGCAGACGCTCGAGATCCGGGAACTCGACGACAGCGAAGTGAACACCGCCGCGGCCCAGGCCAGCGCCGCGCAACTGCGCGAGGCGTGGCAGGGGCTGACCGACACGCACCAGTTCTTCCCGATGCTCAAGCGGCTCAACCTGTCGCGGCACCAGGCGCTGAAGACCATCGACCGCGACTACGCCTGGCCGCTGGCCGCGAACGCCGCCAGCACCATGCTGGAGCGCGCCGCGGGTAGCGGGCTGCCGATCATGGCGTTCGTCGGCAGTCGCGGCTGCATCCAGATCCACTCGGGCCCGATCGAAAAGGTGCAGGCGATGGGTCCGTGGATCAATGTCATGGACGAGACCTTCCACCTCCATCTCAGGGCCGACCAGATCCAGGAAGTGTGGGCGGTGCGCAAGCCGACCGCCGACGGGCACGTCACCTCGATCGAGGCGTTCGGCGCCGACAACAAGCTCATCATCCAGTTCTTCGGCCAGCGCCAGGAAGGGGTGGATGAACGCGCCGCCTGGCGCACGCTGATCGAAGGCCTGCCCCAACTCGACCAATCCACCGCTGCCTAAGGGTTCACCATGCGTCTCCCTCGCTTGTTTCTCACCCTCGCCGCGCTCGGCGGGCTTGCCGGCCCTGCCCTTGCCGCCCAGATCACGCCGTTCGCCGACCCGTCGCGCGTGGCGGTGATCGGCGGCTCGCTGCTCGAAATCGTCTACGCGCTGGGCGAGGAAGGCAAAGTGGTGGCCCGCGATACGACGGGTATCTTCCCGCCCGAGGCGATGGCGCTGCCGGATGTCGGCTATATGCGGGCCCTGTCGCCGGAAGGCGTACTGTCGGTGAACCCGTCGGCGCTGCTGGTGGTGGATGGCAGCGGGCCGCCGGAGGCGCTGGACGTGCTCTCCAAGGGCTCGATCCCCTATGTGACGGTGCCGGAGGACTTCAGCCACCAGGGCATCCTCACCAAGGTGCGCGCCGTCGGCGAGGCGCTCGGCGTCACCGACAAGGCCGAGGCGCTGGCGACGACGCTTGATACCGAGCTGAAAGCAGCGGAAGCCGCGACGAGCGCGATCCCCGATGCCGAACGCAAGCGCGTGCTGTTCGTCATCTCGGTGCAGGAGGGCAAGATCCGCGCTGCCGGCTCGGGCACGGCGGCCAACGGCATCATCACGCTGGCCGGTGGCATCAATCCGCTGGCCGAAATGCACGGCTACCAGACGCTGAGCGATGAGGCGCTGATCACCGCCAACCCCGACTTTGTGGTGATGATGCAGAATTCCGGCGCGGGCGACTTCTCCGCCGACCTCGCGGCCAATCCGGCCCTCGCAGCGTCGCCGGCCCTGCAGCAGGGTAAGGTGTTGAAGGTGGACGGGGCATTCATGCTGGGCTTCGGGCCACGTACGCCCAAGGCGATCCTGACGCTGGCGCACGAGCTTTACGGCGACCGGGTGCCACAGCCTTGACCACCACCGCAATGACGGCCGAACTCGCCGGTCCGGTCGCGGGAGACCGGACGCGGTTGGCGCAGCTGACGCTGGTCGGGCTGGTGCTGCTGCTGGTTGCGGCGGCAGCACTGGCGCTGCTCACCGGTGCCTCGGACGCCTCGCTGCCGCGACTGCTTTCGGCCTGGATGGCGGGACCTACCGACGACCCGCTGTGCTGCGCGACCAACTGGTGTTTCTAGATATCCGGCTGCCCAGGCTGCTGCTGGGCATCCTGATCGGCGCCGGCCTCGCCGTCTCCGGCGTGGTGATGCAGGGGTTGTTCCGCAACCCGCTGGCCGACCCGGGGCTGGTGGGCGTGTCGTCCGGCGCCAGCCTCGGCGCGGTGGTGATGATCGTCCTCGGCGGTACCGCACTGGCGCCGCTGACGGCAATCCTCGGCATCTACAGCCTGCAGATTTCCGCCTTCGTCACCGGCCTCGTCACCACGCTGATCCTCTACCGGGTGGCGACGCGCGGCGCAGAGACGCAGATCGCCACCATGCTGCTCGCCGGCATCGCCATCGCGGCGCTCGCCACTGCGGTGATGGGCGTGATGGTGTTCCTCGCCAGCGACTCGCAGCTGCGCGACTTCACCTTCTGGAGCATGGGCTCGCTCGCCGGTTCGAACTGGCAGAAGGTCCGGGCATCGGGGCCGATCATCCTGATCGCAGTGTTCTGCTGCATGCTGCTGACGCGCGGGCTCAATGCCCTGACGCTGGGCGAGGCGACAGCGATGCACCTGGGCATCCCGGTGCAGCGGCTCAAACGCATCGCCATCGTCGCGGTGGCGGCGGCCACTGGAGCGGCCGTGGCGGTGAGCGGCGGGATCGGCTTTATCGGCATCATCGTGCCGCACCTGTTGCGGCTGGTGATCGGGCCGGACCACAAATATCTGCTGCCGGCCTCAGCGCTGCTCGGCGCCGCGTTCCTTCTCGTCGCCGACGCGGTGGCGCGTACCATCGTCGCTCCGGCGGAGCTGCCGATCGGCATCGTCACCGCGGCGGTGGGCGGGCCGTTCTTCCTGTGGATCCTGCTGCGGCGGCGGGAGCTGGCATGGTGAGCCCGGTGCTGGAAGTTCGTGGCGTTTCGGTCGCCATCGAGCGCAAGCGGATCGTCGAAGGCGTCAGCGTCACGGCGCGGGCGGGCGAAGTGCTGGCGATCATCGGACCGAACGGCTCGGGCAAGACCACGCTGATGAAGGCGTTGAGCAGCGAGCTCGAACACCAGGGCGAGATCGCCCTCAACGGCCAGCCCCTGCGTACGCTGCCGCCACGGGCAGCAGCAACGATGCGTGCGGTGATGCCGCAGGCTTCGGTGCTGAGCTTTCCGTTCACGGTGCGCGAAGTGGTGCGGCTGGGGCTGTCGGCGGGACTCGGCGTGCTGCCGGCGCAGCGCGAGGCGGTGGTCGAGGCGGCGCTGCGGCGGGTCGACCTCGCGGGGTTCGGCGGCCGGATGTACCAGAGCCTCTCCGGCGGCGAGCAGCAGCGGGTACAACTGGCGCGGGTGCTGTGCCAGGTGTGGCAGCCGGTATTCGAGGGGTTGCCGCGCCTGTTGCTGCTGGATGAACCGGTCTCGAGCCTCGACATCAAGCACCAGTTGCTGGTGATGGAGATCGCGCGGGGCTTTGCGGCAGCCGGCGGCGCGGTGGTGGCCATCCTGCATGACCTCAACCTCGCGGCGCTCTACGCCGACCAGGTGCTGGTGATGTCGGAAGGCCGGCGCGCCGCCTGTGGCGCTCCGGCCGAGGTGCTGGATATCGCGCTGGTGCGCGAGGTGTTCGGCTGCGAACTCACGACGCTGCAGCTCTCCAACGGCACGCCGCTCTTCGCCCCTCAGGTGGCGATGCGGCTCGCCGCGGAGTAGCGGTTCAGCCGAGGAAGAAGCGCTCGAGCTCGGGCGCGACGACTTCGGGAGCAGCGTTGTGGGTTTGGCCCTCGAGGCTGCGGTGCTCGGCACTGGGCAGCAGGCCGGCAACCGAACGAGCCGAGTTGCGGATCCATTCGGGGCTGGCGCCACCATCCATCACCAGCACCGGGATGCTAACGCCATCCCATGCTCCTGATGCGAGCGGCTTGCCCGACATCCTGTCGCCCAGGACCGCAACGTCATAGGCGAGGGTGTGCGCCAGGGCTTCGAGCCCCGGCCAGGCGGGCGCCGATCGCATCTGGGCGATGGCCTCGGCGGGCGTACCAACCACGTCGACGAGGAAATACTCCACCGCATCGCCACGGCGATCGGCGGCGATCAGCCCGTCGATATGGCTCGCAAAGTCGGCCGGCGGTGGCGGACGAGTGCCGTCGGTGATGAAGGGCGGCTCGTAGAGCGAGAGTTTTGTCACCTTGCCCGCGAGCTTTGCCGTGGCTTCGAGCGACAGCACGGCCCCGGAGGAGTGGCCGTGAATGAATGCCGTACCACCCAGCGCCTCGATGATGGCGTCGATATCCTCGATCTCGCGCTCGACCGCGTAGGGCGGCGTGTCGCCGCTCTTGCCCCTGCCCCGCCGATCGAAGGTGACCGTGGTGAAGCGCGGTGCGAGGAGCTTGGCCAGCGGGGCGGCGCCGGAGCCGTCGCTCAACGCACCGCCGACCAGGATGAGCGCCGGTCCTTCGCCGGAGCGGCTGATGGCGATCGGGGTCCCGTCTTTCGAGGTGACCTCTGATGTTGCCTCGTTCGCTGCCAACTTCGCCTCCTCTGCCGACGACCCGATAGAGAGGGTTGAGGCCATGACGCCCGCAAGCCCCGTCGTGACGAACATGCGTCTATTCAGCGAATATCCAGTCATGCGACCACTCCGCCTTGGTACCCCCCGGTAACGGGTCGAACCGGAGACGGTTCCACCTTGGAGGTGGCGGGTCTGGGCTAGGCGCCGCTGGCGAGCGACAGTTCGCGGGTGCGGTCGACGGCGATGTAGCGCTGGATCTGCGCGACGATCTGGCTGGCATGTTCGGCCGCCAGGCGGTCGCAGAGCTCGGCATCTTCGGCCTCGATGGCGGCGACGAGGGCGTCGTGCTCATCGACATATTTGCGTGGCAGGTGGTCGTTGAAGCTCTTGTAGTAGTAGAGCCTGAGGATGCGGCGTCCCTCGTCGAGCAGGCGGGTGAACAGCCCGGTGAAGTAGGGGTTGCCGCCGGCTTCGGCGATGGTGGCGTGGAAGTTGCGGTTGTGGCCGATCATGCCGAGCACGTCGCCTTCGCGCACCGCCCTGGCATAGGCTGCCTGGTGGACGCGCATGACCTCGAGATGGGCGCGGGTCCGGGCGCTGGCGGCAAGCCTGGTGGTCACCCGATACATCAGCGTCAGCGCCTCGAAATAGACCGGCAGCGCGCCGAAATCGATCGGCGCGACGATGGTGTTGCGGTTGGGCAGCTGGCTCACCAGCCCTTCGGCAGCCAACCGCACCAGCGCCTCGCGGACCGGGGTGCGGGACATGCCGAAGGTTTCGGCGAGCGAGACCTCGTCGAGCGGCGCGCCCGGTTCCAGCGACAGATCGAGGATCGAGGCCTTCAGCTGCTCATAGACCTTCTGGACGCCCGAGCCTTTGACGCGCGGCGCAAACCCGGCCGTCTCGCGTGCGGATCCACTCATCATCCGGCTCCTGTTCGCTCCCAATTGACGAAATGTTAACGCGGCTGCATTGTGCCGACAAGGTGCATGCAAGGATGCATCTGAGGACAAGGGAGACGGAACGACATGCGTAATGTCATGAAAACCGCAGCAGGCCTCGCACTCGCCATCGTGCTCGGCGTACCAGCGATCGCGCAGGATACGCTGACCATCGGCATCATGGTCCCCACCACGGGATCGGAAGCCACCTACGGGCAGGACATGGCCAATGCCGTGAACCTCGCGATCGGCGAGATCAACGCGGCGGGCGGCGTATTGGGCAAGCAGCTGACCTCGACCATCGGCGACGACGGCTGCGACGCGCAGCTGGCAGTCAATGCCGCGAGCAAGCTGGCGGCCTCCGGCGTGGTCGGCGTCGTGGGCGGCTACTGCTCGGGCGCCACGGTGCCGACGCTCAAGATCTACGGCGACGCCAAGATTCCGCTGATCATACCAGCGGCCAACTCGACCAAGCTGATCCCGGAGAACCCGGGCAACGCCTTCATGATCAACTCGACCGGCAATGACCAGGTGGCCAAGGCGATCGAGTACTTCAACGCCAAGGGCATCAAGAAGATTGCCATCATCAACCAGGGCGATGCCTATTCGCAGGACCTGGCTGACCTGACCAAGAAGAACTGGGAAGCGGCCGGCAACACGGTCACCAACTTCGAAGTCACCAACAAGGGCGAGCAGGACTATTCGGCGGTGGTCACCGCCATCACGGCGGCCAGCCCCGACGCGGTGTTCTGGACCGCCTATTATGCCGATGGTGGCCTGTTGATCCGCCAGCTGCGCGAGCGTGGCTACCAGGGGCTGATCGCGGTGGGCGATGGCTCCAACTCGCCGGAACTGTTCAAGATCGCCGGCCCGGCGGCCGAAGGCGTCATCGCCTTCTCCAACCCGACGGCCGAGTTCCTGCCGGAAGCCAAGGCGTTCGCCGACGCCTACCAGAAGCAGTTCGGCGCCGCGCCGGGCCCCTACTCGACGCTCAGCTACGACGCGATGAAGCTGCTCGCCTGGGCCCTCACCACCGCCGGCACCACCGACTCGGCCAAGGTGATCGAGACGCTGCAGGGCGCCAACTTCACCGAGACCATCTCGGGCCCGATCTCGTTCACGCCCGAAAAGACCCTCGCGCGCTCCAACTTCGTGGTGCTCGAAGGCAAGGGCGGCGCCTGGACACTGGCGCAGTAGCCACCTGACCCAATCGCGGATCGGCGCTCCGGTGCCGGTCCGCTCAGGGCGAGACTGACCCAAGGGCGAGGTGGCGGGTGAGCATCTTCGACATCTTCACGAACCAGTTGCTGAACGGCATCGTGCTCGGTTCGTTTTATGCGCTGGTGGCGCTCGGCTACACCATGGTGTTCGGCGTGGTGAAGCTCTTAAACTTCGCCCATGGCGAGCTCTACATGGTGGGCGGCTTTGCCGGCTTCCTGGTGCTGTCGTTCCTCGCGCCCTATCTCGGGCCCGGCTGGCTGGGCGTCGCGGTGTCGCTGGTGCTGGCGATGATCGCCGTCGGTTTTCTCGGCGTGGTCATCGAGCGCGTCGCCTACGCGCCGATGCTGTCGGCGCCGCGCCTCTCCATCCTGATCACGGCGCTCGCGGTGTCGCTGGTGCTGCAGAACGGCATGCTGACGCTGACCAAGGGGCAGTACGTGCCCTTCGGCGCGGCGCTCGGCTTCGGCGGGGTGAAGCTCGGCAACCTCTTCATCAGCTACAACCAGATGATCCTTGTCGGCGTCGCCGCCGCGCTGATGCTGGCGCTCGAGCTGTTCGTGTCGCGCACCCAGTATGGCCGCGCCATGCGCGCCGTATCGGTCGACAAGGACATGGCCCGGCTGATGGGCATCAACGTCAATGCGGTGATCGCCATCACCTTCTTCCTCGGCTCGGCGCTCGCGGCAGCGGCCGGCTCGATGGCCGGCGCCTATTACGGGTCGCTGTGGTACTTCATGGGCTTTCTGATCGGGCTCAAGGCGTTCACCGCCGCGGTGATCGGCGGCATCGGCTCGATCCCCGGCGCCATGCTGGGCGGGCTGATCCTCGGCTTGCTCGAGAGTTTCGGCACACAGCTGCCGGGGGTGGGGAGCGAGTGGAAGGACGTGTTCTCGTTCTCCGTCCTCATCCTCGTTTTGGTGTTCAAACCGACCGGGCTGTTGGGCAAGCCCGAGCAGGAGCGCATGTGATGGCGCAATTCCCGGAACGACCAAGTGCCTGGGGCGGGTTGGCAACGCTGCTCGATACGCCACAGAAGCGCTATGCGGCGATCGCCGTCATCCTCGTCGCCATGGCCGTGGCGCCCTACATCTTCGGCTCCTATGGCACGGTGATCCTCACCAACGCGCTGCTTTATGTGCTGTTGGCGCTGGGGCTCAACATCGTCGTCGGCTATGCTGGCCTGCTCGACCTCGGCTTTGCGGCGTTCTTCGCCGTCGGCGCCTATACGGTGGGCATCACCACGCTGCATTTCGGGCTCAACTTCTGGCTGGCGCTGCCGCTGGCCGTCCTCCTCGCCATCGTCGCCGGCATCGTGATCGGGGCCCCGACCCTCAGGCTCCGCTCCGATTATCTCGCCATCGTCACGCTGGGCTTCGGCGAGATCGTGCGGATCACGGCGCGGAACCTGCGTGAAACCGGCGGCGCCAGCGGGCTGATCGGCATCGACTCGCCGTGGCTGTTCGGCTGGCACATCCGCACGCCGCTCGATTTCTACTATGTGTTCTGCGCACTCGCGATCCTCGGCGTCATCGCCTCGGTGCGGCTCGCCAACTCGCGGCTCGGGCGCGCCTGGCTCTATGTCCGGCACGACGAAGACGCAGCCGAGGCGATGGGCATCAACCGGGTGAAGGTGAAGCTCGCCGCCTATGTGGTCGGCGCCATCTACGGCTCGATCGGCGGAGCGTTCTTTGCCGCCAATCTCGGGGCGATCTCGCCCGAAAGCTTCTCGTTCCGGCAATCGGTGCTGATCCTGATGGCGGTGATCCTGGGCGGCATGGGCAAGATCCCGGGCGTCATCCTCGGCGCCTTCATCGTCATCCTCGCGCCCGAACTGCTGCGCGACTTCGGCGATCTCAGGCTGCTGATCTTCGCGGTGGGCCTGCTGCTCATCATGCTGTTCCGGCCGAGCGGCATCTGGCCGGCGAGGAGCAAGCGATGAGCCTCCTCGACCTCAAGGGCGTCAACCTCAGCTTTGCCGGATCGAAGGTGCTCGACGCAGTCGATTTCAGTGTGCCCGCCGGCCGGATCGTCAGCCTGATCGGGCCGAACGGGGCGGGCAAGACCTCGCTGTTCAACTGCATCACCGGCTTTTACAAACCGCAGCAGGGCTCGATCCGGCTCGACGGCACCGAGACGCTGCGGATGAAGCCGCATCAGGTGACGCAACTCGGCATCGCCCGCACCTTCCAGAACGTGCGGCTGTTCCGCGAGATGACGGTGCTGGAAAACGTCATGTCGGGCCAGCACAGCCGCACCCGCGCCGGAGTGATCGATGCGATCCTGCGGTTGCCCTCGCAACGGCGCGAGGAAGCCGAAATCCGGCGGATCGCCGAGGAGTGCCTGAGCTTTGTCGGCATCACCGAAGGCTGGGAGCGCGAGGCGACCACCCTGCCCTATGGCTGGCAGCGCCGCGTCGAGATCGCGCGAGCCCTGGCGACGACACCGCGGCTGTTGCTGCTCGACGAGCCGGCCGCCGGGCTGACCTCGGGCGAGAAGGAAGAGCTGATCGAGCTCATTCGCCGCATCCGCAACGAGCGGGATATCTGCATCCTCCTGATCGAACATGATACCGGGCTGGTGATGCGCCTCTCCGAGCGGGTCAGCGTGCTCGACCACGGCGTGATGATCGCCGAGGGCACGCCCAAGGAGATCCAATCCAACCAGCGGGTGATCGAAGCCTATCTCGGTGTCGAGGAGGACGCACTTGACCTCTGATGTGATGCTCAGGCTCGAAGGCATTGCCAGCGCCTATGGCAAGATCGATGCGGTCAAAGGCATCGACCTCGAGGTGAAGCGCGGGCAGATCGTGACGCTGCTCGGCGCCAACGGCGCCGGCAAGACCACGACGCTCAAGACCATCTCCGGCCTCGTCCGCGCCAAGGCCGGCCGGGTGCTGTTCGAGGGCAACGACATTACCGGCATGCCAGCGCACCAGATCGCGCGGGCCGGCGTGGTGCATGTGCCCGAGGGGCGGCATGTGCTGCGCGGCCTCAGTGTACGCGAGAACCTCGAGCTCGGCGCCTTCACGGTGAAAGACGCGACGCTCAGGAAGGATCGGCTCGAACAGGTATTCGCGCAATTCCCGATCCTCAGGACACGGGCCAACTCGGACGGTTCGTTGTTGTCGGGCGGCGAACAGCAGATGCTGGCCATCGGCCGGGCGCTGATGCATGGCCCCAAGATCCTGCTGCTCGACGAGCCCTCGATGGGCCTCGCGCCCAAGCTGGTGCTCGAGACGATGAAGATCGTGAAGCGGCTCAATGAAGCCGGCACCACTATCCTCCTCGTCGAACAGAATGCCCGGCTGGCGCTGCGGCTCGCCCATTACGGCTACGTGCTCGAGAGCGGCGTCATCCGCCTCGAGGGCGAAGCCAGGCAACTCAGTGCCGATCCCTCGATCGTCCAGGCCTATCTCGGCAGCTGAATGCACCTCCCCGAAACCTCCACAGTAAGCCCAAAGGCCACCTGACTTGACCACGACGACCAGCATCGACGTCGCCATTATCGGCGCCGGCATTATCGGCGTTTCCACCGCCTTCAAGCTGCAGGAAGCGGGGCGGACAGCCGTGCTGATCGACCGCAAGGGCATTGCCGAGGAGACCAGCCGCGGCAATGCCGGGGCGTTCGCTTTTTCCGACGTGATCCCGATGGCGACCTCGGGCGTCCTCGGCAAGCTGCCGCGCTGGCTGAGCGATCCGCTGGGCCCGTTGACCATCCGGCCGGAGTATCTGCCGCAGATCACCCCCTGGCTGCTGCGCTTCTGGCGCGCCGGCTGGCCCGACAAGGTGGCGGCAAGCCTCAAGGCGCAGAGCGCCATGATGCGGGTTGCCAGATCCGAACTGGAAGCGCTCGTCGCCAGCGCCGGCCTCGACGGCATGATCCGCCGCGACGGGGTGCTCGAACTCTACGAGAGCGAAGACGAGCTCAAAAAGACGGCGCGGGACGACGCAGCCAAATCAGCCGAGGGCATCGAATTCCGCCATGTGCGGGGGGCCGAGCTCAGCGAACTGCAGCCGGGGCTGTCGCCGCGCATCACCTGCGCCACCTTCATTCCGAAGTGGCAGACGGTCAGCGACCCCTATGACTACGCGGTTGCGGTGGGCCAGGCGGCCATGGCGCGCGGCGCCAGTTTCCGCCAGGCCGAGGTGGTGCAGGTGCGGCCCGAGGGCGATGGCGTGGTCATCCAGCTCAGTGACGGCAGTTCGCTGCGCGCCCGGAAGGTGGTGGTGGCGGGCGGCGCGTGGTCGAAGCGGCTGACGGCGGCGCTTGGCGACGACATCCCGCTCGAGACCGAGCGCGGCTACAACACGACGCTCCCCGGCTATAGTTTTGACCTCAAGCGCCAGCTGGTGTTCGGCGGCCACGGCTTCGTTGTGACGCCGCTCGCCAGTGGCATCCGCGTCGGTGGTGCGGTCGAACTGGGCGGACTGAAGCTGGCGCCCAATTTCAAGCGCGCCGACGCCATGCTGACGAAGGCGGCAACCTTCATGCCCGGTCTTGTGACCACCGGCGGCAAGCAGTGGATGGGGTTTCGCCCGTCGCTGCCCGACAGCCTGCCGGCGATTGGGTTCTCGCGCCAATCGCGCAACATCGTCTATGCCTTCGGGCACGGCCATCTCGGCCTGACGCAATCGGCCGGTACCGGCAAGCTGGTGGCGGAACTCCTCACCGGCGCCACGCCGTCTCTCGACCTCACGCCCTTTTCTCCGCAACGCTTCTAGAACGAGCCTTTCCATGTCCCGGCATATCTTCACCTGCATCGATGGTCACACCTGCGGCAACCCTGTCCGCCTCGTCGCCGGCGGCGGCCCGCTGCTCAAGGGCAACACGATGATGGAGCGGCGCGCCGATTTCCTCGCCAACCACGATTGGATCCGCAAAGGGCTGATGTTCGAGCCGCGCGGCCACGACGTGATGTCGGGCTCGATCCTCTACCCGCCGACGCGCGAGGATTGCGACATCGCGATCCTCTTCATCGAGACCTCGGGCTGCCTCTACATGTGCGGCCACGGCACCATCGGTACGGTGACCATGGCGATCGAGAACGGGCTGATGACACCGAAGACGCCAGGCGTGGTGAACCTCGATGTGCCCGCCGGCAAGGTGGTGGCCGAGTACACCATGGATGGCGAGTATGTGGACAAGGTCCGCATCACCAACGTGCCGAGCTTCCTCCACTCCACCGACCTCGAGATCGAGGCGCCGGGGCTCGGGCAGCTTAAGGTCGACGTGGCCTATGGCGGCAATTTCTACTGCATCGTCGACGCCCAGGAGAATTTCTCCGACATCGCCGACGTCTCGGTCGGCGACCTGCTGCGCTGGAGCCCGGCGCTGCGCACGGCGATGAACGAGCGCTATGAGTTCATCCATCCCGAGAACGAGAACATTCGCGGCTGCACCCACATCCTGTGGACCGGCAAGCCGACCGATGCCGCCAACACCGCCCGCAACGCGGTGTTCTACGGCGACAAGGCGATCGACCGCTCGCCCTGCGGCACCGGCACTTCGGCGCGCATGGCGCAATGGTATGGCCGTGGCAAGCTGAAGGTCGGCGACGCCTTCAACCACGAGTCGATCATCGGCTCGGTGTTCAACGGCCGGGTCGAGCGCGCGGTGAAGGTGGGCAACTATGACGGGATCGTCCCCTCGATCGCCGGCTGGGCCCGCCAGACCGGCCTCAACACCATCTATATCGACGACCGCGACCCCTTCGCCCACGGCTTCTCGCTGGTGTGAGCGATGGACCTCATAGAAGGCCCCCTCACCCGGCGCTACGCGCCGACCTCTCCCCCAAGGGAGAGGTGGTGGTCGGGCAAGATCGAGCCACAGCAACACCTCTCCCTTGGGGGAGAGGTCGGATTGCGCAGCAATCCGGGTGAGGGGGCCTTCTGAATGAAAATCACTGCCATCAAAGTCTATCAGGTCGATCTGCCGCTGCGCGAAGGCCGCTACAACTGGAGCGGTGGCAACTTCATGGAGGTGTTCGACTCGACCGTGGTGGCGGTCGAGACCGATGCGGGGATTACCGGCTATGCCGAGTGCTGCCCACTCGGCTCGGCGTACCTCCCCTCCTACGCCAAGGGGGTGCGGGCCGGCATCGCCGAGATCGGCCCCAAGCTGATCGGGCATGACCCGACCGATCTCTGGCCGCTCAACCATCACATGGATGCGGTGCTGCGCGGCCACCCCTATGTGAAGGCGCCGATCGACATCGCCTGCTGGGACATTCTGGGGAAGGTCGCGGGGCTGCCGGTCTATAAGCTCCTGGGCGGGGCCGAGCAGGAAAGAATCGCGCTCTACCGGGCGATCAGCCAGGAAGACTCGGCGGTCATGGCCGAGAAGATCGCCGGCTATCGCGCCGAGGGCTACACCAAGTTCCAGCTCAAGGTCGGCGGCGATGCCAATGACGACATCCGGCGCATCCGGGCCTGTCGCGAAATCCTCGCCGAGACCGACATCCTCGTCGCCGACGCCAATACCGGCTGGACCATGGCCGACGCGGCGCGGGTGGTGAACGCCGTCCGTGATCTCGATGTCTATATCGAGCAGCCCTGCATGAGCTACGAAGAGAGCGTCTCGATCCGCCGCCGCACCAGCCTGCCCTTCGTGCTCGACGAGAATATCGGCACGGTCGGTGATCTGGTGAAGGGGATTTCCGAAGACGCGTTCGACGTCATCAACCTGAAGATCAGCAAGGTCGGCGGCCTCACCAAGGCGCGGCAGATGCGCGACCTCTGCGTCGCCTCGGGCATCCCGATGACCATCGAGGACACCTGGGGCGGCGACATCGTCACCGCCACCATCGCGCACCTCGCCCGCTCGACGCCGCAGAAGTTCTGCTTCACCGCGACCGACTTCAACTCCTACGTGACCGTGTCGATCGCCGACGGTGCGCCGAAGCGGGTCGATGGGTTTATGACCGCGAGTGATGCGCCTGGGCTGGGGGTGGAGCCGAAATGGGACGTGCTCGGCGAGGCTGTGCAGGTGATTGCGTGACCCTCAGTCGGGACACGCACCGGCCCCTCCGTGATCCTCCCCCGCGTGGCGGGGTGCGGATGAGGGCAAACGCCCTCACCGCAGGGGGGACCGCCGAAGGCGGTGGAGGGGGTGGCAAGACTCGCCGGCTTGGGCTCCCCCCCCCCCCCCCCCCCCCCCCCCCCCCCCCCCCCCCCCCCCCCCCCC
>Ga0209902_101096_pt1 | contig 16384 bp, 26 predicted proteins | sample FECB27metaG_FD_188304 | JGI IMG/M metagenome (GOLD analysis project Ga0209902, IMG submission 188304) | Cyanobacterial communities from the Joint Genome Institute, California, USA - FECB-27 (SPAdes) (version 2) | ecosystem: Environmental > Aquatic > Thermal springs > Hot (42-90C) > Microbial mats...
ATGGCGGTTCCTCCGGCAAGCAGCCCGACGGCCGCAACGGCGAGGTCGATTTTCATGGTGAGAAGCGCTCGAACGCGACGCACGTCTCGACCACCGATCCCGACGCCATGCTGTATCGCAAGAGCCCCGGCGCCGGCGCGATGCTCTGCTACATGGGCCATGTCCTGATGGAGAACCGCAACGGCCTCGTCGTCGATGTCGAAGCCACCCGGATTTCCGGCCATGCCGAGCGGATGGCGGCGGTCGAGATGGTCACGGGCGTCACCTCGGCGTCGGGCACGCGGCGCGTGACCGTCGGCGCCGATCGTGGCTTCGACGCGCGCGACTTCGTCGAAGACATGCGCGAACTCGGCGCCACGCCGCACGTCGCGCAGAACACGTCGGGGCGGCGATCGTCGATCGACGGGCGCACGACACGCCATCCCGGCTACGCGATCAGCATCCGGGTTCGAAAACGCATCGAGGAGGTCTTCGGCTGGGTCAAGGCCGCGGCCGGGCAGAGAAAGACCAGGTTCAGAGGGCTCCCGAAGGTGCGCTTCGCCTTCACCTTCGCAGTCGCCGCCTACAACCTCATCCGATTGCCCAAGCTCCTCGCCGAATGAACCAGGGAACCAGAATAAGGCGCAAAAGCCCCGGGTTAGGGCAGCACAAACCAGCCACCTGCCCAACAGACACCGCGACCCAAGACGCGGAGACAGAAGCCACGCCGCAAATCAGGGGCGAATTTCATCACCCTGTTAGGTCTTTCGCGCCTGCGGCGATATTGCCACCCTCGCTGTTTGCCTCCAGCGAATCCCCCGCGACTTCCGTCAGCTTCTTGAAGCCGTTTTGTTCGTTTTCCATTGGATGTGCTCCGAGCCTGATGACGATCTGGCGGCTCAACGCGAGGTCGATCCTATTAGTTCCGGGAGAACGATGAAGGTCATGAATCGACCAAACGGCCACTCTGGAGCGGGCTTTTTCTCTACCGGGAACTCGCTTTCGATCGCACGCGTTGGGGAGCGGACTGGGGTCATCTAACCTGGAGATAAAAATGAGCCTCAATGGAAAGGAATACACTGCAATCGCTCTGATCGCGGTTATGATGCTGTCGCCTCTCGCTGCTGCTGTGTTGACGGCCGACAATCCTAAACTTCAGCACAAGGCGCGGACGGACTTGATCCAGCCGGACCCGGCAAAAGCTCCCACGGGTGCGCCGCCGCCGCCAGCAGCACCCAGGCCCTGATCCCGACTGTCCCAAAACCGGCCCGGTCTCGCTCGCGGGGCCGGGCTTATTCGTTCGGGACGATCTTCAGATGGCCAACGGCGCGCGCAGCGACCTCGCCTCCCACGCATCAATCGCTTCGACGAGCTCGATCAGCCGCGCGTGATCCGGAGTCCCAGTCGACGCGTCCTTGAGGCTTTGGATCTCCTGTTTTGCCGCCTTATACTCCTCGAAAGTCGCGATGACGATCGACATGGCCCGCCTCCATTTTGCGATCAACGGAAGAAAGAGGATCGGGGTTCCGTCGCCGTTGGTGGACGCGGACTCGATTTCCGTGCGAAACGGCGATGGCGCGATGCGATGACGACCGGTAGGGCGCGAGGCGGGGGATACCGATGCTGGAGGACAAGGGTATCCTGATCGTCGAGGACGAGCCTCTGATCGCCGCCATGCTCGAAGACCTGCTCGGCGACCTGGGCTACCGCGTCGTAGGTACGGCCGCGAACCTCGCCCAGGCGCAGGCGCTGTTGGACGAGCACGGCTGCGACGCCGCCATCGTCGACCTGAACCTCAACGGGACGTTGGCGCATCCCCTCATCGAGAAACTGCGGGGACGGGGCGTGCCGGTGATCGTCGCGACCGGCTACGGCAACACCGCCTCGGACCTTCCGGACGGGTGCCGGATGCTGGCGAAACCGTATGCGATCCAGCATGTCGAGGAGGCCCTGCGCGCCAGCCTGGCCGGCTGATGCTCGACGCCCTCGCGGCAAGGCGCTCCCGGCTCAGTAACCGTCCTGTGCTCTACCCCGCTTGCCACGGATCGCGGAGCGCAGGGTTTGGGACAGGTCCTCGACGGCATAGGGCTTCTTTAAGAGTTCGAAGCCGTGCCGGCCCTCCTCGGCAAGGACGCGGCTGTAGCGGGAGGTCAGGACGACAGGGAGGCCGGGGTGCCGCCTTCGGATCTCAAGGCGGAGCTCGATGCCGCTTATCCCCGGCATGACCACATCGGAGAACACCGAATCGCGCCGCGCTCACCACGGAAGATGCCAGCGCACCATGATGCGCGCGATCATGCCTAGGCAGGCTGCGAACAGAAACAGCTTGGCACCGCCCGGGAGCAGACCTCACCCGCTTGGATACCATTAGAAGCGGAACCCAATCTCCTTCTTTCGGTTGACTGGCTAAGGAGCCACGCCATGCCGATCGCCATCACCGGCGCACAAGAATACGAGGCCGCCGCCAGAGAGATCAGATACTATAGCGGCCGTCTGGCACGGCCGAGGAGCGCCACTTGATTGATCTCATGCACGCCATCGAGGTGTGGCAGATGAACCATCAGGATACCTCGCGCATTGGTGGCATGGCGCAAATAGATGTCCAGTCGGTATGGAGAATAGATGAGCGCCAGGTTTGCGGCATGATCGTCAGAGAAGTTGCGCTGGTCTCGCGGACGTCCGGACGCCTTGGCACGAGATGTGTCGACGTTTGGTCTATTGCGACGGTGAGAGGCAGGTCGGTGCCGTTCCTCGGCTTCGCTCAACGGAGTAGACAGGCGGGGCACTTCCCGCTGACAACGCTGAATGGCTGGGGAGTCAGATGAAGATAGCTAGATACCCGCCGGTGCTTGCGGCAGTGTCGGCTGCGCTGGGCGTTCTGGCTTGTTTGGTGGCGGTGAATCTCCTGCCCGAACGGCGCGACCTCCAGCAGCCTCTGCCTCACCATCTAGCTACCTCCGACGCCCAATTCAGGACCTCCATGGGTGCGCTGTTCGGCTCCAACAGTATTCCGGGAAACAAGGTCGAGACGCTGGTCAACGGCAACGAGATTTTTCCGGCCATGCTCCGGGCCATGCGGGCCGCAAAAAACACGATCACCTTTGAAACCTACATCTACTGGCGAGGGAATATTGCCGACCAGTTTGCCGCTGTGCTCGCCGAGAAGGCGCGTGCTGGGGTCAGCGTGAAGGTACTTCTCGATTGGGTCGGAAGCATCCCGATGGAGGAAGGCCTCGTCCAGAAAATGCAGGCGGCCGGCGTGCAGGTCGTTCGATTCCGCCCGATTAAGTGGCACACGCTGGACCGCGTCAACAACCGCACCCACCGCAAGCTCCTGATCGCCGACGGCCGCATCGGCTTCACGGGAGGCGTCGGCATCGGTGACGAATGGAACGGCGATGCCAGGACGCCCGCAGAATGGCGCGATACGCATTACCAGCTCGAAGGGCCCGCCGTTGCGGAACTTCAGGCTGCCTTCGCCGAGCATTGGATCGAGGCAACCGGCGAGCTCCTGATCGGAAATCGGTACTTTCCGGAGCTGGAACACGTTGGGGACTACGGCGCGCAGGTCGCGCTCAGTTCGACGCACCAACGGAACGTCATGCATCTCATGCTCATGACAGCTCTCGCATCCGCCGAACGAAACATTCGCATCGGAACGCCGTACTTCGTGCCAGACGCGCTCATCCGGCGCCAACTGCTGGAAGCGAGGAAGCGCGGCGTGGAGATCGACATCGTCGTGCCCGGCGCGAAGACGGATGCGCGCGTGGTGAGCAGCGCATCGCGCCATTTCTGGGGAGAACTCCTCAGGGCAGGCGTGAGGATCCATGAGTTCGAGCCGACGATGTATCACTGCAAGGTCGTGATCGTGGATGAGCTTTGGACTTCGGTGGGATCGACAAACATCGACGAGCGCGCACTTCGCCTGAACGACGAGGCCAATATCAATTTTTACGACCAGCGGTTCGCCCAAAAGCAAATCGAGCTTTTCGACGCCGATATCAAACGATCCGCCTCCTACTCGTTGGCCCGTTGGGAACAGAGAACATTTGCAGAAAAATTGTCCGACTGGCTCGCAAGCCTGCTGCGCTCACAGATCTAGGTACGGAGATCGGTAGGACGTGGGTGGACGGAGACGACGCATTCTTGGGCGTCGCGACCTCGAGGAGGTGTTCGGGACACTGTCAGGAGCGACGATCTGAAGCGGTACGGGGGGCCATCAATGACAGTCGGGCGGCTGGTCAAAGTAGCGGCTGTCACGCGGGGCTTGCATTCGATGCTGGTATCAGCCGCTTCGAGTAGGGCGGCGAGTTGTAGATCGGTAACTGGATCGCGTTGCTGCGCCGCCAGATGCGCAATTCGCGCGAAGGCTGCGTCGAATCGGCAAGGTTTGGATCGTTACCTCTGGAGCTTCGGCGAATTTGCGATCTGGCATCGGTCGCTCACCACCCGATCCGGGCCGAGAGCATCGAGGTCGCCGGCATTGGCGGCAGCGGCCTGTTTCTCTACGCTACGCCCCGGTTTTGAAGAGAAGCTGGCCCCGGTGCTGACCGACCATCGGATAGAGATCGAGCCAGATGACCGCTCACCCGGCCGGATGTGCTGGACCTGGCACTGGACCAAGGCGCGCTATGCGCAGCCTGTCACCGTCGCTTGGTCAATCAGGGTGGACGGCACGACAGTCGAGTTCCCGGCGATCACGTAACGAAAGCGCGACGGCCCGGTGATCAGGACGCCTGTGGTCAGCGCCCTTGGTCCCGGCCGAACCGACCTCTGCGTGATCATCCCTTCGGATTTTGACCGCATCCCTAGCCTGGCGATCAAGGGCCAGATCAGCCGGCAGACGACTAGATCGGGCACTTGCCCTCTGCTATCGGCGGGCCTGCAAGCCTACCCCAGATTCAGCCTGGCCGCCGAAACGGGAACGGCACTTGCGGATCTTCGTCCGGCAGAACGGTCCGGTTGTCCCAGACCTGAGCAGCAGCTTCCAAGCTACGACACTCCGCATCCTCGATAGAGCCAAGTTTGCTTTCACGCAGCTCGGCTATACGGCGCTTGCATATACCGTACTCAGCCTCTGAGGCGATAACTGAATTAGGGGCCGGAACTTGCATGGCGTCAGCCTTTACGTCCCCCAACGCTACGGCTGAACGGGGCGCGAGCCTGAATCGTTCCCTTTGCCGTTCTCATATTTGTCGATGGCTGACTCTACCGCCAATCGCATCGAATACTGGGCAGTCTCGATTTTGGCTCTTGTGAGCTGCCCAAGCATCTCGCGCGCTTCAGCCAACTCTATGTCGTTGCCGATGGTGATAACGGGTGCGGCAGCTTTCTCGCTTTCCAGATGCGACATACCTATGGTCGCAGCCTAGACAACGCTGTATGCATGCGCCGGACCCCGGCGCAATAGTCTTGGCCAGACGCAAGCGATCGTAGCCGGGCCGGCCGTCTCCGGTGTACGGCCCTCGCGGGCGTTTCTCCCTAACCCTGGCCTCCGTTCCGCGGCGGCTTTTTTTGTTTCGAGAGCACTTCGTGGCTTGCACTGTGTCGAAAGACAGAGACTGCCCCGCGCGTCAATGGAAGGTTTGAAGGCGCTCAGGAGCACAGCATGCCAGTCTTCTACTTCACGACGGATGATGGCATTACGGTCGATGTCGATGATCTCGGCGTGGATTTTCCAGATGCGCAAGCTGCTATCGACGCCGCCAAAGTTGAATTAGCCGACATCGCGAAATCGATGCTACCCGACCGAGGGTTTGCCAAGATCACCGTCAACGTGACTAATTCGGAAGGCGGACATGTATACCGGGCGTCGCTCACTTTCGAGGGACACACTTCGGAGCAGCTCCCGCAGTCTCAGGCTCTATGCGATCGCGCGGCGGCCCGGTGAGAGGTAGGAAGCAGCGACCTTTTGCGTTTGGACGCATAGCGTGCCTAAGTTCTGTTCATGCCGTTTCGATCGATCGACGTTGATCCTCATGAACTCGCCAAGCTAGGCAAGGCGTTCGACGCCGCATGGATGGGGATAAACTGCGTGGACACGATCGGGGCAGTCGCTCAGAATAAGGCGCGCCAACGGCTTGCCGAAATCATCCTGGACCTATGGCGCGAGGATCGGGATCAGCTCTCGCGGCGCGTGCCGTCGAGCGGTTTCTCGGCGCAACAGCGCACTGAGGCGAGGGCCGCGTCATCCTTCGGCGCGGCGCGTCATGTTTCAACCCCGCCGCCTGATCTCGCTCAGCCGATCGATCTCTGACCGCAAGAACGCCACCTCGGCTTCTCCGCGCGCGCCCTTGATGCCACGGTTGCCGCCATCGCCGCAGACCACGCCGTCGATTAAGCGATTACACGCTGGCAGGGGCAGCGACAGCAGATAAGCGACTTCGGTCTGGTGCTTCCACTCCTACGACCAGGTCGAGATCATCTAGCCGGTGAACTCGGAGCGGATCAGAGGATGGTTGGAAGCGTCTCGCCAAGGCACGGCGCGAACCCCTCCGGAAAAAGCTAGGCGGTAAAAGCCAGAACGGCCACGATCGTGATCAGGGCGCTGACCATGCAGAAACCCCAAAAGCGCCAGAACGTTTTCATGTTGAGCCTGCCGGTCGGTTGCAGCCAAACCAACACTGGGGATCAACCGGTGTTCCACGGTGGAACGAATCCCAACAGCGCCCGTTTCGACTCCCGTTCAGTAGGAGTCGCGTCATGTGTAGCCAAAGAGTTCTGCGGTCAGGACCGCCGAGTGATGTCGTCCGAGGCGCAACCGCGCCAAAGGGCGATCCCCGGCAAGCGGTGATGGACCTGGATCCCCCGCGACGCAACACCGACCCGCTCGAGCGCGCCGCGGCAAAATTCGCCGAGCAGCTTACTGAGATCCGAAGCGCCTGCTCGAGCGGCGAGCCCGACGAAGATGATGCCGAGCGGGTCAATAAGGCGATCGCGATGGTCGCGCGCAACGCCGACAGCCTGATTTCCGATCTGGTCGACGATGCCGAGGCATGTGGCCTAGAGGCGTCGGGCCCGTGGTTGGATACGCCCTTGGTCGATGCCCAGGCGTTCGAGGTCGCTCAGCATGATCCTGCGGCTGAAGAAGCTGATTTCCTCCACGATCAGAAGCTCAATTCCTGACCGCAACCCTGCGTGTTCAAGGGTGGAGTTCCGTTGTGAGTGTGCGTCGCGTCCTGCGTTCCGGCCCGTCGGCCGAGATTGCCCAAAGCCCTCTGCCAAAGCGACGCGATACCCGTCAGCGGGCGTTGTCGTTCGACCCTATGCCCGATCGCGTCGAACCTTGTCTGGCGCTGCTGGCCTCGAAGCCGCCCGCTGGCGACGAATGGGCATTCGAGGTCAAATGGGACGGCTATCGTCTGGCGGTCCACATCGAGCGCGGGAAGGTCCGCATACTGACCCGAGGCGGCCACGACTGGACGACGCGCTTCCCGACCATCGCGCACGATGCGCTGGAGTTGGGCCTCGACAGCGCCATCCTCGACGGGGAAGCCGTCGTGCTCGATGAGCAGGGAGCGTCGGACTTCGGCGCTCTCCAGCGCGCTCTCGGCGGGCGGGGCGGCAAGAGCTCGGCTGCTGGGGCGCTGCTTTATGCCTTCGATCTGCTCTATCTGAACGGCCGCGATCTGAGGGCGCTGCCGATGGTCGAACGGCGGGCAATGTTGGCGGAACTCATCTGCAAGCAGCATAGCTCGATCAGGCTCAGCGAGGACGTCGATGCCGATGGCGCCGCTTTCGTGAAGCTGGCCTGCCAGATGGGGCTCGAGGGGATCATCGCCAAGCGACGCGATGCGCCCTATCGGTCGGGCCGTGGTGGTGACTGGCTCAAGGTCAAATGCGTCCAGTCGGAGACCTTCCGCATCGTCGGCTGGGAAGCTTCGGCCTCTGCGCTCGGCGGCATAGGGCGGTTGCTGCTTGCCGGCCGCAAAGGCAACGGCCTGGCCTATGTCGGCGGCGTCGGGACGGGCTTCACCACGAAGACGGCGACCGAGCTGCGCAAGCGGCTGCTGAGCCTTACGATCGAAAAGCCGCCACTTCTCGGCCTCCCCAAGTCGGGTATGAGATGGGTCGATCCTGTACTAACCGCAGAGATCGCCTTTCGCGCCTGGACCAATGACGGCAAGCTGCGTCACGCATCATTTAAGAGCGTCAGGGACGACGCCGACGCAGGCGAGATATTTGAGATTCCTGAAACTGGCTTGCCGTAAGCTCCGGTCGGCCCGGCTAACTTTTATGTGATAGGCCCGGTCTCGCTCGCGGGGGGGCGGGCTTTTTGTTCGCGCCTACTTTGCCCCGAACGTCACCCAACCGATGACCAGGAAGATGGCGGCAAGCATTCCGCCCCAAATCACGAGCGACAGCGACATTTCAGTAACTCACCCGGACGAGTTCTCCGGCGATGGCCCCGATGACCAGCCCGAGGATGATGGTCAGGGACAAAGGTTCTCGCCTCTTCGGGTTGCCTAAGCGGCGCCCAGCGGCTTGTGGCCATACGAACGAGCACTTCAACTTTCCTTGTGCCTGCAACGGCCGTGCCCGAAGCCACCTGGCTCAGCGTGGTGTTGCACGACGAGCGGCCAACTAGGTCCGCCGGTTGACGCTTGGGTACCCAGATCATGCTTGGCGGGCACTATCCCCCACTGCCGTTAGACCTTCCGGTCTATGCGGTCGTCGATCTCTCGCCAGTCCTCAGCAGCACGCGGGTCGGGATTAGTCGCCCATCGCATGACGACGATAAAGAGGGCCACCAAGACCGGCGCTGTGGCAATCATCCAGAGTCCTGGCGGGTTCATCGGCGATCCTTACGTTAGCCCTGATCACTGGACGGGACTGAGCTTTGCCTGTGCCATGCTGGCAGCTGCCAGCATCGCCTCGAGTTTAGCCAGAAGCTCAGGCACGAACGTGACATGGAGGTCAGCGTCGCCGCCCAGCTGGAAGATGATTTCCGAAGTGGAGAGGCCGTCGCCACTGACGGTTATTGTCTTCACGTCTAAGGCCGCCACTCTGACGGCAGGCTTCTCTGTCATGGGCTAACCTCAGTTTTTTGGCGGCCCGCATTATCGGCAGTTCTTCCAAGCGTCGAGACGTTGTGGTCGCCGCCGCCTGCTATCTCAATCCTTCCACCCCGTCGCATCATCGTGTTACGCGTCTCATATCTTGATCGCCAGCACGAGTTCGATCAGACGGCGCTCTCCCGGGTTATTTTCCGGTGAGCCGCTGAACCTCGGCAGTCGCGGCCTCGTATTCATCGACGGTAGTGATGACGATCTTGGGCATGGCGGCCTCCTGGCGAGATAATCCGCCAGCGGAGCGCATGTTCCTGAAGTCACGCAGCCCTGATCTGCTCCTCAAATTCCTCCGGAATCAGGCCGTGCCGCGCCAGCACGTCGAGCGCGCTGACCTCGCCGGTCTCGTCGTCGGCTGTGACGTGGATGACTGCGACGCCCTCGCCGTCCAGCCGAGCCGCTCGCCTTCTTGCAGCGCGTGGTGCTTCGTCCGAGCCAGCACGCGCTGGGCCGGCACCAAGCGCTTGCGGTGCGTCCTGAATGGCTGGAGGAAGAAGGTCTCGACGCTGGCCATGGCTTGACTCTCCGGCGCGCGCGGTCCGTTCTTATTATGTTCTCATTTTGGGGGATGCAATGACCGAGCCGAAGCCAGCCCCGGAGCCGCCGGATAACACCGAGCGCGAAGCCGAGATCGACGAGGTTCTCGAGGAATTTGGCAGCGATGTCCGCGCTGCGATTCGGGCGCTGCTCGACGACCAGGCGACCCTGATCGCCGATGCGCAGCAGGCCGTCTCGCGCGGGTTCCTGCGCGGCAGATTCGCCGAAGGCGCAAGGCGGCCTCAGGTCGAAGACGAGCCGTGAAGAGCCGGCTCGATCCGGCGACGCCGCTTGTGCTCTATCCCTGGGTCATCGTGCGGGTGCGCTGCCATGTCTGCGCCCGCCACGCCGACGTGCGCCTGGCGGCGCTGGCGGCCCGCTATGGGCATCGCGCGCCGCTCAGGCTGGCGCTGCAAGGCTTCATGGCTCTATGCCCCTGGAAACCGCACACCGAACTTCGCAAGGCGCAGAAATACGGCCACCGCTGCGGGGCCTATCTGCCGGATATCAATTCGACCCGGCCGCCCGACCTGCCGCCGGCGACGACGGGCCTCAGCTTGATCGAAGGCGGCAAGGCGGACATGCTGCCGGCTGAGACAGCGCCCATGCGTCGACGGATCGGAGAATGAAATGCGCGAGCTGTCAGTGGCCATACCCGACGCAGAAACTATGCTGGCGCTAGCTGACGGCCCGGCGCAAAGCGGTCCATTTCGACACTGGGCGCCCCGGATAGCAAGCGCGAGCGACCGACTACGGCATCGTAAGGACGGGGATGGAGAGGCAGACGAGGATTGCCATCCAGATCCAAAATTCGGCCGTGTGCCAAGGGCGGCTTGGGCGTTCCGGGCTCGGCATCATCGACATGGAAATGCTCCTGCCGGGAAGATACGCGAGTTCTGTATGTCAGATCACTCCCATTTGGGACTAACTTGATACGGTGGCTGGCAAAACAGACTGCGCCGCGAAGTCTGTATGGGCAACCCTACTCGCTGATACAGATTGTCACCGCGATATTCCAGTTCATCACCGCGGCGGGGTATGAACCAGGCTGGGCCGCGCCCCGAGGCGAACTGAAAAGCGCGAGTTCTCGTCTAAATACGTTCGCGATGACGTTGGCGGTGCGCGTCCACGGGAACGTTTTGAGACGTGAGGCCTACGCCTGATTGAGCCGGCCAACGGATTCCAAAAGGGCCTTGATCGAAGCTTGCTCAAAGTGCGCCAGGCGGCAGGGGTCGAGGTCACGCGAGAGAAAAGAGGCGAAGGCATGGGACGACCTCCGCCTCGCTGACAGAATCGGTCCACCGCGTGCTTCGTTCATATTTCAGCGAGCTTGTTACCTGCCTCCCAGCAGGCAGCGATGGCTCGCGCGAGCGCTGCCTCATCGAACGGCTTGCTTAAACGAGGAAGATTCACCCCCGGTGGTAATTCTGCGTAGCCCGTGGCGATCAAAATCGGCAGGTCGGGGTGGACCAATCGCACGGCTGACGCCAACTGGACGCCTGTCATTCGTGGCATCGCCTGATCCGTGATCAGGAGATCAAAAACGTTTTCACCGTTGATGATTTCCAGAGCCTGTTGGCCGGAAGATGCCTCGACGACGGAATGACCGAGATCATCCAGCATTGCGGCGGTGTTCATCAGCACCAGGGCATCGTCATCCACAACGAGCAGTCGTAGCGGCATGCTTTGGGCCGGGTGCGTGGTGATTGCCTCACGGGCTGGGCGCTCGGTCACTGCCGCCGCAACTGGCAGCCAGATTTCGGCTATCGTCCCCTCTCCCTCGCGGCTCTTCAGCACGAGCTTCCCGCCGGACTGCTCTGCAAAGCCGTGGACCATCGATACTCCCAAGCCCGTCCCCTTACCGACCCCTTTGGTCGTGAAGAAGGGCTCCCTTACTCGCGCGAGCGTTGCCTCATCCATACCTTCGCCTGTGTCGCTCACTGACAGGCAAAGATACTGGCCCGGCTCAAGTCCCAGAGCGTAATCCAAGCCGACTGCTTCCTGCCGAACTGCGATAGATATAGTGCCGCCCTCGGGCATCGCGTCACGCGAGTTCACTACGAGGTTCAGGAGCGCCATTTCCAACTGGTTCGCATCGGCGCGGGCACGAAGGGAGCCGAGCGGGAACCGAGTCTCTATCCGCATTTGAGGACCGAGCGAACGCTGCAAAAGGTCTTCCATGCCGCGTACCAGGGCTGGAACATCCACCGCCTCGGGTTTGAGGTCTTGCCGACGAGCGAAAGCCAGCATGCGCTGTGTGAGGGCTGCTCCCCGTTCAGCGCCATGAATCGCATTCTGGACCAGACGCAGCAACTTGGGATCGTTCGGCATCTGCCTTTGTAAGCGATCGAGGCTGCCCATGATCACCGCCAGCAGATTATTGAAGTCGTGCGCGACTCCGCCTGTCAGTTGCCCCACCGTCTCGATCTTCTGCGCCTGTCGGAGAGCCTCCTCCGCGCTCCTCCGGGCCGTCTCGTCCACCAAACCGCCCAGGACCCGCCGGAAGCGTCCCTGTTCATCGTGCTCAACACGTTCAGAGAGGACGACATCAAGCACCTTGCCAGTGCTGGTAATGAACCGTCCGTCGGCGGCGTTGAGTTCGCCGTGCTCAATCAGCTTGGGCCAGCCCACCGCATCCCGCTGCTTGGATGAGGCGTCCGTCATGAATTTGGTCAAAGGACAGCCAATGACCGCCTCGCGGTCGTAGCCCAGGAGGTCGAGCCAAGCATCGCTTACGTGCTCAATTCGCCCCTCACGATCCAAGGCGTGAAGCGGAAGCGGCGTTTTTCTGTAGAGGCTTCGAAACTGCTCCTCGCTCTGGCGCAGCGCCGAGGCTTCTTTTTCGGCCAGAACTGCGAACCGGCGATCGAACATGGCTGCGATCAGCGCTAGGGAGAGGATCAGGAAGGTGGCGGCCCCCACACCAACAGCGAGGCTGGTCTGATCGATGCTCGCATAGTCATGCGCGTCACTCGCCGCTTGATACGTCGTAAACTTCGCCGCAACCATGGCTGTGTAGTGCATACCGGCAATCGCAATGCCCATCACTACGGCGGCGACGATTTTCTGGATCAGGCCGGTGTTCTTGAAGGCAAGCCAGAGGGCGACGGTTGAGGCCCCGATTGCAATCAGAATGGAAAGCGCACCCCACCACACATCATAGCTGAGGTGAGCCCCCATCTGCATCGCAGCCATGCCGGTGTAGTGCATGGCGGCGATTCCAAGGCCCATGACGAGGCCGCTTGCGGCCAGCGCAGCAGGCCCGCGGTCGCGGCGGTTGACGATGAAGAAGCCCAACCCGGTGACCACGATCGGCAGGATGAAGGAAAAAACGGTCCAGCCAGCGTCGTAATGCACCGCCATGCCCGGCATGCTGAAAGCCAGCATTGCGATAAAGTGCATCGCCCAGACGCCGCCACCGAGCGCAATCGCCGCAGTCGCGAGCCACGCTCGCGAAGTCCACCCGGAAGTGGCACGCAATCGGCCAGCGAGATCGAGCGCCGTGTAGGAGGCGATTGCCGCGATCAGAATCGAGAGCGCGACGAGCGACGGGTCGTGAGTTCCGGTGATCAGCACGGCAGGACAGCCATTTCAACAAACGGCGTGAGGAGAGGGAGGGGCGAATATCGGCGGAAAACAAGGAAAACACCGATATCCGATAAGCGCAACGGGCGCTCTAGTTCGCTATTGCACATCCGTCAGCCCGTCTTGAGGGATGGTTTCTCGGTGCACACGACACTCTCGACCGGCGCACCTTGGTCGTCGAGCCACTGCCAACGCTTAAGGTCGGGTTGGAAGAGGAAAGCTGGCAAACCGCCTTCGCGAGGAACGAGTTTCAGTTTGTCCATGACGTACCGTCGTGCCTGCCCCGCGACTTCGACAGTCACTTCTCCAGACACATCAGCCTGCTCGATTACGATTTGCCCGGCTTCGAATTTACACGTGTAGACCGGGTTCGTGACGGGGTCCGTCTCCGCTGCCAGGGCGACGGCGATTGGGAGCAATAGAACTGCGATATGTGAGATCATGGCGCTCCCCGGTGCAAGTCTGTGCGATACGCCTCGCGCGCCTCGAAGTTCCCGCTAATCCCCAGCAAAAGCGTGCTGCCCTGGAACTGAACCAGTTGTGTTGCATTGGAACAAGGGAGGCCGCCACAATGTAGCGATTGCACTTCTCCGCCATATGGCACGGCTCTCTGCGAGAGAACATGCTGGCGCCCGATGCGGCTCTTGATTTGCCGAGCGTTGAGGCGGCGCGGGAAGTCGCCGAGGCAGCACTGCGGGAGATGGTCGGCGATCTACCCCCTGGACCTGCCAAGGTCGCTCTCGTTGTACGAGATAATACCGGAGCCGTGGTGGAAGGGGTCGAGGTGGAAATCCGGCCTCTGAAGCGCAATCAAGGTTAAGTGTTTTACTGGCTGCGCGAGCCGATTGATCCAGCCGTTTTGGACGAGAGGTTCGCCTTGCACACCGTCGTCTCGACGGTTTCCCCCCTGTCGTTGAGCCGCTTCCAGCGCTTCAATTCAGGCTGGAGATAATAGGTCGGCAGCCCCGCATCCGTTGCCACCAGTTTTTGCTGGTCAAAGATGTACCGCCGCGCCGAGCCGTCGCTGTGAACCGTGGCTCGGCCCGCCGCCTCAGCATGATCAATCACAATCACACCAGCCTCGAACTTGCAGGTGTAGCTCACGTTTGTCTCGGGCTCTGGGTGACCGGCCAGGACCAGCATTCCTGGAACGATCAGTGCTGCGAAATGCGGGATCATCAGCTGGCTCCGCTCGTGGCGTGTTCCGCAGAGCGATACGCCGCCGGCGAATGAAGGTTCCAGGATGATGCATCAACTACAGCGCCTTCTCTTTGCCGCGTTAAGCCACTCATTATGAACGGCTATTCATGGAACTGGCGCTTTCGACCCCAGTTTAGATTGCAGCTGAGGGGAACCTGTCCTCGAAAGGGAGAAGACCATGATCAAGAACATCGCACTCATCGCCGCCCTCGCTCTCGTCCCCGCTTCTGCCTTCGCGCAGTCCAATTCCGGCGCGGCCGGTGGCGCAGCCAGCGGCGCGGCCACGGGTGCTGTAGGCGGTGCCATCGTCGGTGGACCTGTCGGAGCCGTAGTGGGTGGCGTCGGTGGTGCCGCCGCTGGCGCGATCGTCGGTGGCATTGCAACCGAGAACCGCGCCGAGTTCCGCACCTATGTGACGCAGCAGAAGGTGCCTTCGGTGGCGTACCGCGAGAAGGTGGTCGTCGGCGCTACCCTGCCCGAGACCGTGACCTTCCGCGAGGTCCCGGCCAAGTACGGCAAGACCGAATATCGGTACACCGTGGTCAACGACCAGACCGTCCTGGTCGAGCCGAGGACGCGCAAGATCATTCAGATCATCGAGTGACCTACCCAGGAGCCCGCCCGTCACCGGGTGGGCTCCTTCGTTTCAGCCTGATCAACCAGGGAGAAAACGCCATGTTACGTCCTTTCCTGATTGCCGCTGCCGTTGCGGCTACCGCTGCCTTCAGCGCGCCCGCGTAAGCGCAGGTCCAGTTCGAATTCGGGATAGGTCGGCCGGACTATGGCGGACCGCGCTCTGACGAGCCACGCGGCTACTGTTTTGCGCAAGAGCGGCGTGGTTTTCGAGGCCCGGTAGTCCTCGACGACGATGACGATTGCCGCATCGTTACGAGGCGTCGCGTCAATCGTTACGGTGAGGTCGTCGTTCGCCGGATGCGAGTCTGCGACTGAAACGGCCTTCGGGGCAGCGGTTGGGTATGGGAACAGACCCAAGAACTCGCTGCGTCATCAATACCATCGCACACGCGGGAGATACCAATGCGAAAGTTCGCTCTTGTTGCGGTGGCCATGTTGGGCTTCGCCTCGATCACGCCATCGAATTCACAGGCCGCTCCGGTTGCGGGCCTGACAACCATCGAGACGCCCGACAACGTCGAGCAGATCAAGAAGGGTGGCCATAAGTTCAAAAAGGACAAGGGCTGGAAGGGCTCGCGGCACTGGACTCGGGGCTATGGGTCCGGTCGATACTACGGCGGTCCCCCGCCCCACGCTCGGGCCTATGGGCGGCGCGCTCGTGACTTCGGATATTACCGCTACTGAATTGGACACGGCGGTCTCGGTCGGTGAGATCATCGCACTGAACTACCCTCTGGCTCAACGCTGGGCTGCGTTGGCTTCGGCACCCAGCTATTGTCCCCCGTCAGCCTTCTTGAGACAGTTTTGGGGTTTTCGGGGAGGGTTTCTGGATCAACGCAGCCATTTTGGGAGCGCAGAAGAGACAAACGGGGCCGGAGAAAGGACCGGCCGACGATGGCAATGCGCTTGGTGCGCCCCTGAAGGCTTCCGACGCGGTCGCGGAACCACTTCGTCAGGCTGCTGTCCGGCTGATAGCGAAGCCAAAGCCATGCGAGCTGGACGGTTCGAAGAACCTCGCATCCCTTGAGGTTTCGAAATTCCCTTGCTGGTCGAGGCAGGGGGAAGCGCGATGGCGGGGATGCCGGGCCTTTTCGATGTCGAGGAGCGGCTGAAGCGGCCGAGCGAACTCGGCGATCAACTTGAGGCTTATGCCCAGGCCGTCGATTTCGAAGCCTTTCGGCCAGAGCTGGAGAAGGCCCTGGCGTATGCGACCGGCGCCCAGGGCGACAGCCCGCCCTATGATCCGGTGTTGATTGTAAATAGGCGTTGAACCGGGACCCCCGATCGGCGTCGAAGAGGGACCCCCTAACCGCGTTGAGCTGACGTCGATGATAGAGTGCTGTTCGCGGTGCTTGCGGCGTAGGGAGGGCGTAGCCCGA